>Ga0065711_1044291_pt1 | contig 14187 bp, 8 predicted proteins | sample Hoacrofraction12_FD_59098 | JGI IMG/M metagenome (GOLD analysis project Ga0065711, IMG submission 59098) | Hoatzin crop microbial communities from Cojedes, Venezuela - Epithelial fraction 12 v2 (version 2) | ecosystem: Host-associated > Birds > Digestive system > Esophagus > Crop | place...
GCCCAGCGACAGGACAAGGGGCAATGGGCACAAACAGAAGCACAGGAAGTTCCAGCTGAACATGAGGAAGAACTTCTTCCCTCTGAGGGTGACGGAGCCCTGGAACAGGCTGCCCAGGGAGATTGTGGAGTCTCCTTCTCTGGAGATATTCAAGCCCCACCTGGACAAAGTCCTGTGCAGCCTGCTGTAGGTGACCCTGCTTCGGCAGGGGGGTTGGACTGGGTGACCCACAGAGGTCCCTTCCAACCTCGACCATTCTGTGATTGTGTGAACTAACACCAATCTGAATGGATGTGAAATGGCAACCTACCAGCTGCATACGCCAGTTGTCAGCCTGCCAGCTGAGGTGCCCAGGTGGCTCACAGGAAAGGGACCAGTGGGGGCTGTCTTCGAGAACAACAAAGCGTGATTCAGGGATGCTCCTGCTCAGGACTCGCTCTCAGTGGTACCCTCCGCAATCACATACGGCTCTGTGGGAAGTCCAGATGCTGCTTTTGGATTCGGTGGGGGCAGAGGGAGAAGGTTTGAATGCCCAGGCAGTCTCCCTGGAGGGTCAAAGTTCAAGCAGGGTTTCTAATTTGGGCATATATGTATAAAACTGTGTGTATGCATAATGTGCTTGTGTGTGTATGTCTCTGTACTAGTGTGTGGACTTAAGGTGAATTAAGGCACTTTATAGGCTTTCGGAGCTATATAAACTTGTGTATCTGTGTTTGTACTTTTAGCCCAAAGGAAGCATTACAATTATTTGTAATTTTTTTTGTAAACCACCTCTATAAATATTTGAAAAGAGCTAACACATGTTGCAAATATTTAGTTAACGGTCTTTGTTGAAATGAAATTTAAGAAGGCTTTAAAATTATAATATCCTACCAGTATTAAGAGGTCATTTTTTGTACGTGTGAATGTTCCAGTTGAAGCCTGTTTCAGCCGAAACATCTGTTTGGTTATCTGTGATTGATGTGTGAATTTTTTGGCAAAAACCCCACTTAATATTTTTAATAGCGAATGCTAAACTTAAAATTCTATTTTTTATAATTTAACATCATGTGCAAAAGTTATATAACCAGATCTGGATCTATGTGGTTACTGCTATTTTTACTACTGTTGGGGCGCACAACAGATGAGAATCCAGTGTGTGCGGAATAAGAAGAAAAAGATGGATCCTGTATTGCCAAGATTATCATTTGAGTGTAAGGAAGTAGAACAGAGTAGCCAAGACAAATTGCAGTGGGAGTACGAAGAATCAGTGATATGTGCTATCCTCTCAAACTTGTGCAAATGAGATCTCGATCTGACCAAAAAATCTTGTGGTTAAAGATATTACAATGCATTTAAATTATCCTTGACCACAAATGCAGTATTTATGTAATACAAATGCCAGTAAGGATATGTAGTAATGGAAAGCAAAGACACAATTTTCTGTATTGTTTCTTTAGTAAGCCAAAATATGCACTTAATTTATTGCGGTGCCTTACTCTGCTCATTTCTTGCTGTTTGCCAATTGCTGTTTAAAACTGTTTTTTTTTCTTTGCTTGTGTATTTTTCTTGCTCCCAGTTTTGCAGAGTAACTCTGAGTCTCTCATCTCAGAATACTCTCGCATCTGCAGACCAAGAACAAAAGCATCTTGTGATCAGTATTACGCAGATAGATCTGGTGATGCCCCCTGCAAATGGACCAGAGTTTTGCTTGAGATATCTATGTTTACTGAAGACTCCCAAAACAAGTTTATTTTCTAAAAAAAGTAACTTTTTCCTTTTGATCTGGATCCTGATGAATCCTTTCTGATGGAGTTCGTGATATCAGTTGGCGTGTGATCACCTCTGAACTGTTCGTGCACGTTAACACTTTATCCAGTGGTGCAGACATCTGAGGACAGTGAACGCTCTAGCAGTTTCTCTGCTACGAGACTGTCCTGAGGTTCTTTCTCAAGCAAGCAGTCACTGAAGTGCTTAGGAGCCTACCCTAATGAGGCACTCAAAACTTAGCATAACAGAGTTTTTGCTACAGGAAGGACTTTGTGTATGTTCAGTTTGTGAATGCTTTTAAATTACCCAGTTAAGATGCAAGTTTAAGCGTGCACCTCTATCACGGCTTTAAAAATGATGGCTAGATTCTGCAGCCCTTAATAACACTAGTATAAAGAGATATTTTTTTTCCCCATTGATTTCAGAAAGCTTTGGCTTAGAGCTCATGAATAGCCATCCTGATGTATAGAAGGAAATACACTGAGGAGTAAACGCATTATGGGACATGTCTAAGTACTGAAGTGCCTGAGCTACAGGAAAGATTTGGCTTCAGCATCTTAAGCTCCTGAGCAACAGGCAGACCTCGCAGAACTCTCCTGGGAGTAGCCGACTTTTGCTCTGGGTATTCCGTTGCTGAACATATCTTTCCATTATTAAGTCACGGCCTAGCACAGTGTGTATGTGGCTTTGTTACATACCCTTCCTCTTCTGAACTTGAAGTATTTACCAGAATAATAGTACTTGCAGAAATATGGGAAAAATATCGGAGAAACATGCAGAAGCAAAGCTATAAAAATGTTCAATGATGTGATGCGATAGGTACCTTTTTCTTAAAAGCCTGTCTAGTCCGCGGTACTGTGTGATTTTCTTTGAATGTGCTGATGTAAAAGAGGTAAAAAGATTTGTGAAAATGACAAAATGAGGAGTACTTCTAATGAGGCATAAAATGGATTTTGAAATGTGGATGATGGTGCCTACTGTTATCAGTGCATGGCACTGTATTTATTACAAAAATCTGGTAGTGATTTCCTGTAAATTTCAATTTGTGTGATACCACCAAGTCTGGGATAACAATTCTTACATGTTTGCTTTGCTAATTCGTTTCCCTCGAGGTAAAAAAAACTTTGGTATTTTATCAAAATTTTTGGCATTGCATCAGGTTAGTATTCATATTCTACATTCTATCTGCTAAGTATCTTTCTCATAGTTGAATGTTAATGGCACACCTGACCCTTACATCTCTACAAGTAATTTGTTCAGCTTTCTATATGAATCTTCATAGTTCAGTGACAATCCAAAAATAAAATCTTACCAAAAATACGTTTTTGTTGAATGCTTTTGTGAAATGTATTGGAGAAGCTACAACTTTATAATGTGTCAAGCTTTACCAAACATTGTTATGGAAACGACATTTGCTGACAGTTTATTCTGAGAATTATAATAGACATTGAAACTCACATTTCAGTTACAATGATTTGGCAACTGTTTGTTTGTTTTTTTTACCTGACAGACGGCTGGTCAAATAAGCAATATAGCTGATGGCTAATCTGTCTTTCATTTTTGTGTTTACAGAGCAACAAATTGGCCCTTGTAAATCCTGACTGGCTGCCATTTTTGTTTATTTTTTTTCCCTGAAGGGTGACTCCAGATTTATGGTGGTAGAGAGCTAAATCTGGCAATGTAGCTTACGGCGTGTACAAAGCAGCACTGCTAGAATGGATGAAAGCAGTGTAGTGTTATGATGTAATGCCCTGTATTGCGGTTAAGTATGTGCTGTAATAGGTGCTCTGCTGGTATCAACTGAGTGATTATCTTTCGGACCATAAGTTTTGGGGATCTGAGACTAGCAGTATAGATGGATGAGATACCTGACGTGACAGAGTGTGTTGAGGGCTGATTTTCAAAACCTTTGATAATTCAGCATGCTGTACAGAGATCACTAGAAAGCACTGGCTAATTAACATTTCTGAAAATCTGATATTGTCCATTTACTGGCTGATTTCGGTAGAGATTGTCATGCCCCTGTGGGACGATATTATTTCCAGTCTACGTATGACATTTTCTGAGAGCTGGGTATCTTAGCACGCCAGAAATAGTAGAATACTGCACTTTCCGTCTATGAACAAGGCATTTCTTCGACACTGGATCCCAGCCCGTTTGCCAAGCTTCTCATGTTGGGCTCAGCTGCAATGTTTCAAGCAATTATTTTTCTTTGCTCTATGATTTGTTCAGATTGCAGGGCTGCTGCTGCTGTTACTGCCTTCTAATAATCTGCAGAGCCTGCAAGCATCCAGCACAGCTTGTCAGCTTGGCCTCCACACTTCATCTGAAGCATGCTTGTCCCTCACTGGCTGGGAACTGCTTCTTGAGGAAGTCTTTGGAACTCATCTCAGAGTGAGTGTGACTCTATTATACCCCTGGCGATGCTGGGCCATTGGAAATGCAGTCTAATTCCTTGAGTTTTGTGTGTTTAGTAGAAATTCTTACCTGAATTTCATTGTCTTTCTTGCTGAAGAAGTACAAGAAATGCCATTGTTCTCTTTTGCGATCTGTCTTTGCTCTTACCCACATCTGGGTCTAACTCTAAATAACACCGGGATTGTAAATACAACCTAACAATAGCCAAAAATGTATCATCGTTTCAACTAACCACAGTCAAGTACTATAGCCTGGAGACAGGATGAACTCCCTTAAAGAACACAGGCTTTGAAGAAGTTTAAATTGTAACATTGTCAACATAGGAAAGGTTGTTTTTTGTACTACGTGTTGTGGTTTTTTAGTGCCAAAATGTAGGAAAGGGACATATACTGCTAGTGACCTTTTCCAGCACCCACTTGCACCATCTAAAGTTAGATTCCATGTTTTCTAACCTCACCTGATAGACAATAGTTCACTTGTCTTGGCAACCTTCAAATCTGTTACTGAGCGTTGATGTATCTTGACTCACCAAATCTGAGATCTTTTGGTTCAAAAGAGAAATGACTTTCTGAAGCAGGCATGGAGTATGCTGTATTTCAGTCCTGCTCCTGCTTATTCCTGTTGACAGCTACTGAGGATAGAACAATTTCCCTTGCACTATGCAAGAAGTGTTTTTCTCTCAAGTAACCAGAGTATTGGGACACACAACAAAACAGCATCATTAGCTTTCCTTTGGTTGATGAAGATGAAAGTATTTCTGGCCCATAAGCTTCAGCTATTAAATAATTTTAAATTCTTTTCCTTGTGCTAAGTTTTGTCTGGATTTGTGCTTCCTTCAGTCAATGTTTGCAGATTCCAAAATAACTTTGATCTTTTCCCCTTGCTGATAAACCTGAGTCCAGACTTGAGTGTGTTCAACCTTCAGGTCATAAATTTAGTCATGCCCACCTAAATAGCTGTGTTAATTTGGTGTAGCTGTGCCAAATTACATCATCTGACAGCCTAGCCTGATAGTCTTATTGAAACATCAGAAGGAGAGCTATTGTATCATAACCTGTATTGTATATTACAAACTAATCACCAGATTGTATTATAACCTTAAAACAGAGGAACTGCTCAGTGCTGAGATTACGAACTAATGACAGCTCACCGTTACTCTCTAGACTTGAGGTGTTGCAGAGTATGAAATGGTAGGGAACCCAGGCATGGTGTGAGCACCTACCGAGACACCTTCATCAGTCAGGTTCTGCTCCACGACTGAACAGAGAGCTGTTAACCAGCCGCTTTTTCCACTAGCATGCAGGTGACCCCATGACAATTGTGAGTCGTAGCAGCCTATAATCTGTCCAAGGGCCAGGCACTTAGGTTGCTTACTGTGTATTTTTTTGGCTAGGCAGTTAACTGAAGAAGAAATTATAGTAGGAAGTATGAGGTCAGATACCAGGGAGAAAGATGAGCTTAAAGTCCTCCCTACTAGATTTGGCATAATTACCATAAAGTGGTCCTATCATTAGAGATAGTCCATCAACACAGCATTATGTGTCTAATGGTTTAAATTGTGAGATGTTTAGGAAAAAAATAGGAACAGCACAAACTTTTATGACACTTTTAATGTAATGTTCTCCTGATCACAGCTACTTTCAGTTCAGGTAGTTTTCCCAACTTGGTGTAGTTTATCTGTCTAGTAACCTTCCGTCTATCTCTCTCCTGAAGTCTGGTATAATTTCTTCTTGAAACATCATACAGCTTTTGCACCCATAAAGTGTTTTGGCAAGACAGACGTTCTACTCACTGCATTAATATCTGTGTCCTCTTGGGTTTTTTTTGAATCGTGGGTTTTTTTTGAATCCAATAGCTTAGCCAGGCTTTGTCTGAGGTTCTTTAGCTCTTGTCCTTAAAGAGACAGTAGGCAGTTCATCCAGACTCCCTCTCCTTATGACACATGATTTCATAGACTTCTACAATACCTTTTTCAAGATTGCTCTTTTCCAGCTTGAAGGGTCTCAGTCTGCTTAGTGATGCCTATATAGCTGTCATAGCAAGGCTTTTATGGTGGTTGTTGCCCTCCTCTGAACCTATTTGTGATCTAATTTATCTCTTTGGAGGTGAGGAGACAGGAACTACACACTTGAGTTCAAGATGTCGGTACATCATGGATTGCTTTGTTTAAATAATATTTTTTTCTTTGTCTTTATTCCTTTCCTAATGGAATATAATGTTTGCTTTACGTCTTGGCTCTTACAAAAGACTGAGCCAATATTCTCAAGAAACTTTCTGTTGCCAGATGTCGTTGCTAACAGGTGTAGGTCAATTCAGCGCCCAGCATGTTATATGTGAAATTGGTTTTAACGCATGGATATTGCTTTATATTTATTTACATTGAAAGCCATTTGACATTGCTCAGTCTCTTACAAAACTCTTCTTCAATTTTTCACAGTCTGCCCTTATCCTTACTACTCTGAAAAACTTCATCAACGCAGTTTGTCTTCTCACTGCTTATCTCTTTTTCCAGGCCACTTATGATGATGCTGTACAGTGCTGACTCTGCAAAATCCCTTAGGTGACTTTTTTGTCAGCAGTGCAGGATCTCCTCCAACCCACTGTTTCCTGTTGTTTAACCAATTATGTATCCACCCCAGGACCTGTTGCCTTATCCAAAATATGTCTCATGATGTTACTGTGCAACTGCCAGTGCTTCTTTCCCTTCTCTCCCTGTTTACACTGAAGCTGTAACTGTCCAGGGAAGTTTTGAATTCCTCACCAGCAAATAAACCATCCAGAACAGTTTGATCATCTTCATCCTCTCCCAATCAAGCCTTTGTAAATACAGCCAACCTTCCTTTTACTGCTACTAATCTTTGGTGAGAGACCTCAAAGGGAGACACCATCCTGGAAAAGCTTGTAGCCTTGTTAGTAAATGAAATACATTTGTACCATCTGTTAACACTTATAAATTAAAGAAGAGTAAACCCTGCAAATTTTTTTTCTGAAGAATGAACTGAAATTTAAAATCTTTAAACACAGAATTCAATCCTCCCCATATTTGCTTGTTTGTTAATATCCCAGATCAGGTACTGAGTGATGAAGCAACGTCTTAAGGTCAGTTTGGTATCTTAACCACTCTTTTTTTCTGCAATTTTTTTTTTTTTTGAGATTGAGTCTGCTGGAGTGGGGGTTCAGCCTCTATTTCATTAATCCCCCTACTGGTTACATGTCCGTTGTCTGGTCTAAAGATTGGCTTCCATCATCGTGCTGCTTTATCTGGAAAATTGTTTAAAGTATAAATCTCTGTGCAGATTAACGTGTCTCATTGCCTCAAGAGGAATCATATTTTGCCCCTTTTAATGTTAACTCTTTGGCCTCAAGAAGTTCGTTGATTTTATTACTGATAATCAAGTTTGATATGATGTATTTTACAGAATATTGGCTTATTTGCTAGTTAATTTGGCATGAATGTAGCCAGGCTAGCTGATTACGTGTTTTTCCATTGACACTGCCAAAATACAGGATGCAGTAGACACACTCCTTCCTTCCTCTTTGAGGAAGTCTGATTTGGGTGGGGTTTTTTGAATTTTGCTTTTTATTATGATTTCTGGTATTCTTCAGTCTCAGAAGATATACTGAAATTATGATGTGCTTTTGTAGGAAGACATTTGTGTCATTGATGTAGGAGAAATTTACTGATAAAGTTATTCTAAACAAATACAGAAGATTTTGCCTTACATTTGAAAGTTACATTTTTCATGCTGTAGTAATTAGTGGCCATAGATAAATATTTTGAAAATAAAGAAGAAAAAGCACTAATTTTGAAATAAAAAATGTGCATTCGGGAAGAATGAAAAATGAATGACAATCCTGACATGCTTTTTACCCACCTCCATATAGGTTCTGCACTGAGTGCCGCAGTAATGCAGAGATCTGTGCCTTTTTTGTGTTTGGCAGACTTAGCAATCTGTTCTACGTTTGTGCTTGAGTTTCTAACAGCTCATTTTCATTCTGTTGTGTGCCACTAAATATTTCCATCTTCTTCAGGGGAAGTACGCCTGTGTTTTTAGGCTTCCTGTATCATCTTTTATTCAGAGACACTTCGTGTCTATAGGCAAGTGGCAAGATTTGGTTGGAAAGCTACCAATGCCATGAAGAAAAATTGCAAAGGATGTGCAAAGTCAACTGTTTAATTCCACAGTGCTTTATCTAAGGAATTAGGGTTATATAGTTTCTTTTAAAGTGTTTTGGCCAGATCTTTCATTCCAAGGTGTTCTGTTCTTTGCTTATACAGACTAGTATATTATTTAACTGTTTATGTTCAGAGGTGGGAGTAAGAGAGTAAAATAAACAGGACATTAACACCATCACTGTTGGTAGAAACAGAAAGAGAAAGACAAACTGTCACGGTGTGTGAATTATTGCAGCTTTGCTTAAGGTCTGAAATTTGGTCTTGAGCATGTCTGTTTCATATATTATTGAGCAGATTAAAATAGACCTAACTAGATGGAATTTACCTTTGCCATCAGTGAACAAGCCTGTGCTTTGCATCTTTACACTTGTGCTGTGTGTGACTGGGTGTCTGTCAGGAGTGGGACGACTTCTTGGAGCTGTCGAGGATTGCTGCTAATTATTTGTAATACAGTTGCAAGAGAATCTGCAGTCATAAATGAGAATCTCATTATGCTAGGCACTATATACAGCAAGGTAGATTTGTACCCCAGAGAAACAGTGAAAAAAGAAAAGGGGAAATTTGGCAAAAGGTTAAGAACTACCGTTTTTCAAAGAAAATGTGAAAATTAGAAGATGCATAGCATGACTGCTGACCATAGCCATACACTCATTTCTTTACTGTACTATATGAGTACCACTCAATCTGTAACATACTGATCTTCACAAACGTCTTTTGATAGAGGGAAGTTCCATCATCTTCATTTAATTAGTGACAGAAAGAATTCAATTACTTGCCTACAATTATATAGATAACGTGAGGAGGGACTTGCTCTGGACTGACATCTCCGTGTCAAGACATTCTGGGTCTTGACAACTGACCTGGACTAGTGCACTGCCCTTCCTTTTTGGAATGTAAATGACATACGCTTTGATATGCACGCTTTGTGATAAACTGATTTGGGATCTTGGATACAAAACATTAAGGTAGGCAAAATGCCAATCCTTGTACAGATAGAGATTCAATACATTTGGCAAAAAACATAGACGCTTTCAGAGTCGCTGTGTGAATCTGGCAAGGTCATGTCATTCCATCATGTGCTACCCATGCAGGGGGCCAACAGCTCAGCATTTGGCTAGCTTTCACCAAACGTGTGTGACTGGAGTTCTGTGATAGTAACAAGAAATTACATTTCATTTGCACTATCACATCACATTGTTATTTGTCTCAATTTCCAGGGCTGGTATTGGGAGAATAGACGTTAATTTTGAACAATTGCATTTGCAGACGTGACTGATCCATTTGGTGATGGAATAAATGGGAGGATGATTACTTTTACTGAGCTACTAAGACCTGTCCTTTTTTTCCTCTCTAAGAACCATCTCATTGTTGCTTTCCTAGTGTGGCTGATATTACCAATGTCAGCAAAAGATCTCTGATTATATTAACTGAAGCCATTAGAAACTTGCTGTCTGTACGTGTCTGGTATTTTTCTGTCTATTTAATAATCACAAAGGATAAAATGTTAAAGGCCCAGATAATTTGTAATTTTAAGAAGCAAGTTTACATGCTTCAGGTTTTATAATTTATGCCTTTCCATTTCCTAGGTATATTTTTTTTTAAAATCATAAGAAAGATTTGCAGTTCCCTTGGACTCCCTTAGACAGTAGTTAATCACTTCAGCTTATTTCTACCCTTCAGTCTTTCTCTTTTCTTCCTATTAAGATATGCAGCAGAAATCTATTTCTTTGGACAAGTATTTTAAAATAACTTATTTCCTTTAATATGTATGTTATATATAACTAAATTCCTTTAATATAGGGTGAGTGATGAGTGATTTCATGATGAGGAAATAATGAGAAATACTTACTGAAATGTAGCATTCAGCAATGAATTTTGTATTTGCAGAGTTGTTAGGAACAAGATGCTAACCATGAAAAAGTCTGAGGCTCTCACGGAGTATTATTATTGGTTTTGCCCTTTTTGTTGTCTTGACTGTGACTGACAAATAAGATGCCTTTGCCATCACATACTTTAGCTAGTATTAGAGTTGTCTAATTAAACTGATGAGAACTCTTCATCTTAGGGTGATGTGACTGACACATGATAAATGGGTTGTCTGAACGAGGTAAGGTGACAGTCAAATTGGCCTGTCAAAATAATGACACTACGAGAAATCTTTGAGCTGGATGCGCAGTAGTCGCTTATATGCTGTGCTCTTATGGACCAACAGGACTTCTCCACAAACTCCTGTTGCAACAGAGAATGCTTCATGGTGCATCTCCTCAATTTGTGGCCTGCCCCTGCAAGGGCTCCAATTGAGAACCTGTGAACTGGAAGAGATTAATAAGAGCACGATAATTGTAATATAGTGGTTAAAAAATATTCCATGTTATGGTTGGACAAGTGTAACTGTCAAACTGGGGTAGAAATATGGATATGCCACTAACTTTAGGATGACAAAATTCTCACTTGGTGGCTGAATCTTGCAGAAACTGAAGTTCAATGACAAATCTAAATTTTTGGACAGAGACAGCTTTTCTACTTAGTCTAGCTATTACACGTCTCCAGCCATGTTTCGGAACATTCAGCTTGTAGTTAGAAAGAATAATCACTTTTTGAGTTTTCATAGTTATCATACTTTTTGTTTCTGCTATGGCCTTGATGATGATAAGTTTGCAATAAATCTTAGACTTGCAGTTGATGCAGGTGCTAATGTATTTTACTGTTAAAGCATGAAAGATAGAAAAAGTCTCCTAGGAGAGATTTGAATTTTATTCAGCCTATATGTTTCCACCATAAGACAGAAAAAAATGCAGCATAGACTGCTGTTAAAGTCCTGCTTTAAACTACTAGGAATACATGATAGACTGAAAGAAATAACTGACGTATTTTTCTTCATGTGCTGATTGAAAAGCAAAACAGACCTTCCAGATTTTCTTCCATTTGAATTTAATGCTGAGTTTTCCTATTGAAATGGGAAGGCCCAATTCAACTTTACAAAATAGAAAAGAAGCCAAGATACAAATGCATCTTGAATAATTCAGAACCAACTTATTGAAAACTTTCCACTTTTGAAACTTATTGGAAGAACTCTGTAATATGGATTATAGATTTGATGAAAAAGGATCATGAGAACAACAAATCTATTTGTCATCTGCATAGCAATACTTAGTCATTTGAGTAATATAATCGGGGAGTGCAATGATATAGACATAGAACAATTCAGGGCCAAGAATAAAGTCCTGTGGGACATCAGCTGTAAGTGAAAAAGGACTTGATTAAGGATGGCAGTATTAAAGAACAAGTGAATGGTCAGACAAAAATAATGTTAGCCAGCACAACATGTTAGCTTTAGCAATGCATCTGAAGTACAATGAATAAACCATGATAACTGTGAATATTCAAAATAGAAGACTGACAGCATTTCATTCAAATATTAAATTGCATTCAGGAACACATGTACCTTGATCATTTCAGGTGATTAACCAAATGACAGCATTTAGTGGACGTCTCCAGTAGACAGTTATAAATCCACTCTGGCAATGAGAAAAACAAATTCTTACTTTTGGTAATGTTTGCAATACAATAAGCACTCTGGGAATAAGTTAGTTGAACAGATCTTCACCAGTCATCGTAATGATAATGACAAAAAGGGCATGCAAACAGACAGCTGGAACTACTACAGGTGAAGGTCTGAAAAGTGGGGAAAGGAACCTTACCAGAGGAGTGGCTGGTACAGGTTTTTATTTCGGTGGCTCAGTAGAAAACTAGGTAGATGGCTTATCCCTTGAGAGATGATATCAGAGTGATGATTTAATATCTATTTTAAATTTCTTTGATTATATTTAATGTTAGGAAAATGTAGAAAGATGGGGTAAACATGGTTCTAGTAATGCCAAGCAAAATATTCATCAGTCTATGTTTCTGCACTGTTTATTTGCCATGCAACAGGGATCACCTGGTCCTGTTGTCCCTACTTTATTTACTTTGCATTAGTCTTTATTAAAATTATCTTAGTTTTCTATTGTGGGGGGATTTTTAAGGCTTTTAAAGATTTTTAAGGCTCTGATTCCTCAGCATCTGACATCACTGTATGAACAGCACAACTTTCCAACACATTTTTGTTCAAATATACAACGGTCATATTCTTCATCTGGTCTTTTATCTCAAATTATCTAACTGATTTTATTTGCAATCTGTGTAGTCAAATGAGCCTAAGCTGCAAACAACCAATTAGATCAGACTGTCCTTCCTCTTGCCAATGTGGAGTATAGTCCCCCAGACAGAGTACACACGCTTGATTTTAGCCGAAAGCTGAGAAGAATCCTCCTGATCTTCACCCACTGAAATTTAAACTCTCATCTGTTATAAATATATTTTCATCAAATGATTACCAGAACATCTGCTCATGCCCAGTAAATTTTTACTTCCTTCTCTTAAAGCTGACTTCCCCAGTGAACTGATGAAAGAGACATTCTGCAGCTCATTCTGCTCTTTAAAATAACATCGGACCACTGAAAAAATGTAAACTGAAAGTGATGTAGTAATCTTTGTAGTTCATGTGACAGCTATAAGGGAAATAAGGGCAAACTGATTGCAGTAAGAATAGTAGGATTTCCATCTAACTTGGTTTTTTTTTTAAATCAGGAAGCATTATGAAATATTCAGCAAATGCATGTTTGGTGTTCACATGAAGTTGTAAGCATTTATACACTTGGAAAAGATTAAATACTGGTTCTGAAATGCTGATGTTAATGATACAGAGTTATTTGGAAATTGATATAAATTGTATGCAAAACAAAATATCACCGTTGCTCGGAGGAAAGTCTTTTCTAAGGTAAATGTGCTACAGTAGTCTTTTAGATTCAGACGTACGTTTACGCTGTGACTCATATTTGTGTTTAAAACTTTTCTTAACTCAAAGCTTTTGAGAAAGAGAACTTTCTTGGAGTAATTTTCCAACAGAAGATGATAAGTTTCCAGGGATATGGCCTATGTTCCCAGCTTTGTAGGGTTATATTGGTTGCTGATAATAGTGACATCAAGCTATGTCCGTTAACATTCTTTCTCTAGACATATGCTACTCTTTGTCCATCTAACAGGCAGCTACTCACAGGTGGGGCACTCGAGTTTTGCATTTAAGCCCAAGATGTAACCCAGCTACCTTTCTCATCAAGTTGGATACCCTGCTTCAGTTTTTTTGTCTTATTTCCAAATTTCAGGACACATGGGGGAGTGCAAATAGAGGTTCATGCTCCCCTGAAGGATGGGGGACTGTCCTGATCCTTACACACAGATCGTTGGGAAAATGCAAAGTGAGAGTATGGCCTGGTACCAAAGCCCCAGCATACTCACAGCTACACAGAGATCATTAATCTTAACATTGATCAAGCCTTTAAAGTCTAGCCCTGTCCACTTCCACATCCTTCCCAAATTATGTCCTCATATGCTCTTTCTAATCTCCCTCCCAACTTTTATTCACTTCATTTCCACAGTAAGCATTCATCTGTAATTTACTGATATAATTTATTTGTGTGCATTGAGGAAAATTCTGTATTATCATGCCTACATTACATTTTCATGCTTTTGGCAGGGGTGCTGCTTTCTGATCTTAGACTGCCTTTGTTTAGCTCAGATGTGCTACCAGGACAGCACGCTCTCAACGCCCAGAGAGCAGCGAACTGGTTGTGCAGAGGCCCTCCGATGCAGTCTTCTGCCTCTGCACAGCATAAATGTTTATTTACATTAGGCTTGTGTCTCTCTTCAGAAGTTAAATTTAAATGTTTTCTTTAGGGTTGCTACTCCAGCTGCAGATATTTAGGGCAGTAAATGTTGGGCCTGATCTGCGGTAAGGAACTACT
>Ga0065711_1044292_pt1 | contig 14187 bp, 7 predicted proteins | sample Hoacrofraction12_FD_59098 | JGI IMG/M metagenome (GOLD analysis project Ga0065711, IMG submission 59098) | Hoatzin crop microbial communities from Cojedes, Venezuela - Epithelial fraction 12 v2 (version 2) | ecosystem: Host-associated > Birds > Digestive system > Esophagus > Crop | place...
TGCCCAGGGAGGTTGTGGAGTCTCCTTCTCTGGAGATATTCAGGACCTGCCTGGACAAGGTCCTGTGCAGCCTGCTGTAGGTGACCCTGCTTCGGCAGGGGGGTTGGACTAGATGACCCACAGAGGTCCCTTCCAACCCTGAACATTCTGTGATTCTGTGATTCTGTGATTCTGTAAATGCAAAAGCAGAAAATCAGTGTTACCTGTTCTTGCACCTTGTCTCTGCAGCAGAACTGAAAATACACCTTCATATGTCACTGTAGTAATGAAAGTTTCATCACTGAAGGAACAATGCTTCCTATGCTCTTTCTGAGATTTTACATCACTATATGAAACCATTAATTTTCCAATATATTTGAGATGCTCAGCCATGAAGAGTGGTGTTGTGTGGAATCTGCAGCTCGTCTAGGCAGGTACTGGTGTTCTCCCAAGCATTTTCTACAGTGGCAGCTAGAGATGCTTTAGGCTCAACAACAAAAAGCTTAACCATTCCAACCACTTTTTACCAATACTCTGAAAGTAAAGTTTTTGAAACTTTTCTACTTAAAATCATTCCTCTGGAGTATGTGATTGGAGGAAAGATAGCGTCCCTGAAAATAAACAGCTATGCAAAATAAATAGTCATCCTTTACAAATTGAGAGGGAAATAGACACCAAGATACATTGACTGACTGTTTCTACTTGCCTCTACAACAGCAAATCTTGAAATTTGTCATTATAAGATGAAAAAACCTTGAAGTATTCCTGATTATGCACGCAAATTTTGCAATTTCTCAGTTTTTCTAGCTTCCAGGCATGCTGTTAGCTGTTCATCTATTACAACATTTAGTAAAGATCATTATGAATTATTTCAGTTCTTTTTGTAGCTAGTCCGTAACATACTTTTGTCACATTTCCTCCAGGTCTGGGTTCATTGTTGGCATTGGAGTGGACAGATTCCAGATCATTTAGTTCACAAAAGCTGAGAAATGTGGGCTGGAAGGGCCACTAGTGGTCGTTCAGTCCAATTTCCTACTTGAAGTAAGACAATTTCTCAGAATGAGTCACATCAGCCACAGCTTTTTCTAGCCAAGTCTTGAAAATCTCCATGTACTGAGAGATGTTGCTGGACAACCTGTTCCTGTGCTGTACTTGTTTTTGCCAGCAAAACCATACTTTCCAATGCCCCTAATGTACAACCTGAACCTCTCAAGCCACAATTTCTGGTCACTGTCTCTGTTATTTCATCTAGCATTACCAAGAACTGGCCTGTCCTCTTTGTAACTGCCCTCCAAGTAGTGATAGGTACCTGCTAGATCACCTGTTAGCATTCTTTTCCCGAAGTTAAGTAAATCCTTCAGTATTTCTTCACAGCGTAAACACTGTAGGCACCTGGTCCTATTGGTAACCTCCAGTGGAACCTTGCTATTTCATCCACATCTTTCTTGAAGGGAGATGAATAAAACTGGAGGCAATATTCCAAAGCCAGTCTCACCAGCACAGGGTAGTGTGTGATGATAAATTTCTTTGACCTGCTGGCTATAGTCCTCCTGAAGTAGACTAGCACATCAGCCAGGTTTGCCGGATTCCCAGATATAGCAGTGCGTGAGCTTCTTCCACTTTTCTTCATTGAAACTTTTGAGCTACCTGTTGGCCTGATCCTTCAATTTATCAAGATCTCTCTGTGCAGTTCAGACTCTGCAGTTCATTATGTCAGCCACTTGACCTTGGTTAGTGCCACATTTGAATTATGTTGCTCAAAATCTTTCTCTGTGTCTAGAGATCCTCTCCTTTGAATCTCCCATGACTCCACCACTATTGATTTAAACCTCCTCTCACCCGTGTGGTACAGAATCTCTCAAATTAATGGCATGCATTGGGACTTTGAATAACCGAGTGTATAAATCATTTGCCCTCTTGTTCTTCACAGATTTTTGTCAGTGCTGGAGAAAGAAAGCAAGAGCATTCCCGTTGGGTGAAATAGAAATTGGATGTAGACTACATACAAAGAATAGACATCTGTAATTTATGGGAAAATGGCTCTGATAATAAGTGCCCAGTAACTCGGGCACTTGCTAACTCATTTATTATTAATGTGCTTTTCCAATATACATTACTGTAATTTCCTTTACAAATTGCACACTCTGGGTCTTCTTACTTTTCCTATATGGGAGAACAATAGCAGGAAGGAGAAATATGTGTGTATTATTTAAACTGAGGAAGGGACAGGTGTAAAATTAAGTGACTTTTAGTTCAATAGCACAAAATGTTTACACAAATTCAGGGAACCACTTAGATATGCGCTAAGAAGATATTTGCAAGAACTGATATCATGCAAGGGTAATGATACATGAGCTACTATTCTAATACTTTTACTGCAAGGTACAAGGAAGTAACTACAATTTCCTGAGAAAGGAGGCAATGGAGATTCGTTAGAGCATATCAGGTATTTATGAGGTCACATGGATGTTGGTCTGATGAATCCCTAGCCAGCTAGGGATCCTAAGCAGTAGAGAAAAATAGCGTTCTGACTGAAAAATCTGTTTCAAATGCAACGTGTTGTACCACCTAGCACGAGCCATAAAACAGTGCAGGTGTTCTTTCATGGGCTCTTGTTCCTGTTTTCACGCATTTGACACGATCTATGAGTTTTCAAACAGTACTAGGTGAACTGGACAACAGAAACTAGAAGCTTTAACTGAGTACAAATAGCAGGGTCGAAACTACTGGCTGAAAAGAAACAGGCAAAAATCAATGAATCAATATCAATCTTTAACAGCTCAAAGGTCATTGCCACTAAACCGACTGACTCCTATGATGAGATGACTCCACTACACTTTGCAATGCTTTTGACATGGTCTCCCATAGTATCCTAGTACCCAAAATGATAAGCTCGGGATTGGATGCAGAGGTGGTCAAGTAAGTGGAAAATCGGCAGGATTGCTGGGCTCAAGGTGTGCAACCATGAGTATGAAGTCCAGCTGTTGGCTGGTTGCTCCCTTTGTTCCTTAGGGACAGATATGAGACCCAGACTGTCTGACATCTCTGTTAATGACCTGGGTTACAGGAAGTTCACCCTCAGAAAGCCTGCCAATGATACCAAGCCAGGGGTTGGTAGATATGTTGGAGGGCATGCTGAGAGGAACATGAAATTCTCAAGATGCTGGAGAAATGGGATCGCAGGAGCCTCAAAAAGTTTGACCAAGACAAGTCCTAAGTCCTGGTGAAGAATTAACCTCCTGCAACTCTACAGAGAGTGGGATGCGTGGTTGGAAACTAACTTTGCAGAGATTGTTTGATTGCTATCTGCAACTGCTTCACAGGAAGATGTAGAGAAGACAGAGCCAAGTTTTCCTGGAAGTGCACAGTGACAGGACGGGAAGAAACAGGCACACATCAGAATATGGGAATAAGAAATAATTCTTGCTGGAAAATTTCCACTGCACTGGGACAATTTTCCCTGAGAGACTGTGGAGTCTCTATCCTTGGGAGATACTCAAAACTCAACGGGTCAGTGTCCTTAACCCTCTGACCTAAGTTGGACCCATTTTAAAAAAGAAGTTGGCTAGATGACCTCCAGAAGTCCCCTCCAACCTCAGTTATCCTGTGATTCTCCAATTCTATAAATATTGTGTCCTCTTCAGCTGCTGAAGACATTAATACAACAAGACTATTTTCCTTTGTCAGTCAGACAAGTTGTAATTTCCATGGTAACAAGTGGAATTACACTTTCTCAATTTTTCCTACTTGTTAGATTAATTACCATATTTTAAGAAGAACTAACTGAAAGTGGAGTAATTCCTGATTACTACAGGGCTATCTCCTTTTTTTCACCATGCTGTACTATTCAATTACTCTGTCAGATGGGGATTTTGGAAGACAACGTTCAGCAAATTGTCTGCATAGTGGCTGTTGGTTCCAGTAAAAAATTTGGAGAGACTTTTCATCTTCTGCGTGTTGCTTATAGCATAAGAGTAGCTAGACAAAAGGAAACTGTGCTCATCTGCTTTATCAGAGTCTGATTAGCAGCCTCCCACAGGAGAACACTCTGACTTCAAATGAGTTATTCCTGATTTACACCATAAGAAGGCAATCAAGTTCACCATAAAAAGACAATGAAGTTATATTCCTGGGTTTAAAACCACTAGTAGGGACCAGTAAATAGTCAAATGTTTAACATGTCTTGCTGTGGAGAGGAGCAATTAGGCTTTAGATATCCACTGAAATCTTCCATTGCTCTAACTTTGTGTTGCTTCTTAACTGATTTAGAAAGATACAGTGTCTGCTGTGCTGCAAAATGAAGGCTTCACTAACTGTTATTTACCTTAATAGTTTTAAGATTGCATCCCACATAGCTACAAAAAGGGAAACATCAGCTATATTTACAATATCAAGAAAGACAACATTTTTTTCCTTAAGCTTTCATCTTGTTTGCTCCCTTAAAAACACTAAAAATGAATAGAAAAGAATTTCCTGGGGAAAACTCTGAAACACTTAGATAAAATAGAAGGAAATGACAGTGAAAGAGAATGACAGGCCTGTGTGTCATGGATGGGGGTGGGAGGCTTCAAATTATGAAGCAGAGGGTAAGAAGCAAAGTGTTTCTTCGTAGTCAGTGACTAAAAAGTCATGACATTATTAATCATTTGCATAGGACAAGAAATGTGCATATCTCTGTTCTGTGAAAGATAAACAAATATATGGATCTGTCATGGGTCTACATTTTAAAGGAAGGGGAAGAGTCAAAGGAACACAGTACTTCACATGTAACCATCACAGCTCTCAAGTTTTAGAGAACAGTTGAAGTTTTTGTAAGGTCAGGAGTGGCTACAGTTGAGAAACACTTTCTGAGTAACTTTTGTCAGAAAAAAAGCTGTTTCAAATCAACCTATTTCTCTCCTGCAAAGCTGTATTGATTTCAGTGAAAATTTCAGCAGTCAGAAATGGTTTTACTTCAGAAAAGATTCAAACTGCATTTTGGAATCTATTCTGAAAAAGAAAAATTGTCATTTGATGTCATTAGATGGTATTACATAAGTAACATAAGTTGTCCTTGTAAAGTTTCTGGGCACCTGCTAGCTTGTGTTTCTTGCCATCACTAGCTCTTCATCTGTTTAGTGTAACATGTGACTTACATTTGATTTATACTGAAACGTTTTGGGGAGAAGAACTTGATATATATGCTACTTACCTATATCCAGGTAAGCTGGCTGCTCACTAGGAAGCCAGTCTCCTGGCATAGCCAGCAGAGAAAGAGGTGTAAAGGTCTTTGTTTTCTGTGATGATGAGTCACAAGAAGAGGGAGAGTAGATTTGGAGGCTGAGATAATTACTGCCCTCCTTTTGCTAAAAGAGGATCCTACAAAAACTTGAGCTCAGAAATCATTTTTCTAAGGCAATGTGTCAAATTACTCTTCATTGACACAAACAATATAACAAACATCAAGCTGCCACTCTCATTAAAGCAGTTTTCAGCCAGTTTTAGGACCAACCAAGAAACTTGCTCATGCCCTTTTCCCGTTCCTGAATGAAGTCAACTCTTCTATTTGATTCCTGAACTGGACTAGATAGTTAGATTCCTAAACTGAGCTCACTCCCAACCAGCAACACATTTACTAAATGACAGTGTTCATGAGTCACATCTAACAACCGCTGCTGCTAAGAGCAAATTTGGCAGAGGGATTGCATTGTTATATCCTTCTGTTTTGTATATCATCAGCTGGAGTTATTTTTCAGAACAATGCTGAATGCCTATTACCTACTGCTTCAAGCATGTCAGTATATATTAATATTACACTGACCAGCTGTATTTCATTTTCATGGACGTCAAGAAAGGAGTTAGGGAGGTAATATTCATGTTTTAGACATACAAGGTGACCCTCAAAGATGTGAAGCCAAATCAATTTTAAATTTAATTCCTTTTTGTATACTATTTTTAAGAATGAAGTTTTTATGTTAGTAAAGTTTGTAATTCAAATTCAAAGGCAATTTAATCAAATCAGATTCATGCTACCTTAGCACCTAACAATCTAAATCTATAAGAATGCCCCCCTTTAATGCACAACTTTATGTAATTCAGATTCCTCTTAATTCTGATCATGCTATCGACCTGCTAGTTAAATTCCTGCATATTCTAACTTGTTTTCTTTTAATAAATACAACACTTCTAGACTGGAAGATACTGACAGCTGTCAGGGTTCATAATTTTGACCTATTGGTGATCTCAAACCTCAGTACAGCTGGCTAGTAGACTCTCATATGATCTCACTGAGAAAATAATTAATTACTCTTTTGCTTAGCAACAAATGAAACAGTAGAAATTCCCACTCAAGTCACAGACCAGCAAGGTGCTAAGGAAAGCCTGGACTGTACCAGTCAAAAAGCTTCTTCTGGGATATTTTGCCAACACAGATGATAGATTCAGACTAGATCATAAAGGTGCATATGTGTGAGTGTACAGAGAACCTAACAAAAAGGCAGTAAAAAAAGGAGCCAGGGCCAGCCCAGGAAGTACCAGCAGCATGGCCCTGGAAGAAATCCAAAGAGGGAGAGAAAGTTCTAATTTTGGGCAGAATGCTGGCTTGAAACAGATTTGATTTTCTGAACAAAGAAACTGCCTCCTGTTGTTTGTCCCTGCTTTATTCAAAGAGACAGAATTCTGTGTACCTTCTTTGTAAATAGAGAGCAACACACAGCCCAGATCTGCAGCTCTCCAGATTTAACTTGTTTTATATCAAAAGTCTTGGCTGAAAGCAGAATCATACACCTAGGGTACTCAACATTTGGTTCATAGCTACTGTTTTTCTAAAATCCACTGCTTTTGTTAACTCTGTTCCTCAGCTTCCTTTCCACAGCTGCAAGTGGATATCAGTCTCTGGCAGAAAATATTGTCGTTTGAAGAATCTAAACACCACTTGTTTTTTCTCCTTATATATAGTGCATTAATGTAAATAGCAGAACGAGTCACCACGTCTTTCCATCCCTACTTTGCTCCATGACGATGTGGAGCACCCCTCCAGAAAGGCATAGAATCTTAGAATCATTTAGGTTGAAAAAGACCTTTAAGATCCTCAAGTCCAACCATAAACCTAACACTGCCAAGTCCACCACTAAACCATGTTCCTAAGCACCACGTCTACATGTCTTTTAAATACCTGCAGGGATGGTGACTCAACCACTTCCTTGGGCAGCCTGTTCCAATGCTTTAAAACTCCTTCAGTGAAGAAATTCTTCCTATTATCCAATCTAAACTGCCCCTGATGCAACTTGAGGCCATTTCCCCTCGTGCTGTCACTAGTTATTTGGGAGAAGAGGTCAACACCCACCTCACTACAACTTCCTTTCAGGTTGTTGTAGAGAGCAAGAAGGTCTCCCCTCAACCTCCTCTGCTCCAGGCTAAATAACCCCAGCTCCATCAGCTGTTCCTCATAAGACTTGTGCTCTAGACCCTTCACCAGCTTTGTTGCCCTTCTCTGGACATGCTCCAGAAACTCAGTGTCCTTTTTGTAGTGAGGGCCCCAAAACTGAACGCAGTACTCCAGGTGCAGCCTCACCAGTGCCTATTACAGGGGCACGATCACCTCCCTGCTCCTGCTGGTCACACTATTCCTGATCCAAGCCAGGATGCTGTTGGCATATTTGGGCACCAGGGCACACTGCTGGTTCGTGTTCAGCCAACTGTCCACCAGCACCCCAAGATCCTTTTCCTCAGGCAGCTTTCCAGCCACTCCTCCCCAAGCCTGTAGCGTTGCATGGGGTTATTGTGACCCAAGTGCAGGACCCAGCACTTGACCTCATTGAACCTCATACAGTTGGTCTCGGGCCATTGATCCAGCCTGTGCAGATCCCTCTGCAGAGCCTTCCTACCCTACAGCAGATCAATACTCTCACCCAGCTTGGTGTCATCTGCGAACTTATTGAGGCGATGTCTAGCACAAGGTCCTCATTCCTGGGGGAAGATTCCTGGGTGCTGATCTGGGCCTTTTTCAGCCAACGTGAAACCACATCCTCTTCTGCAACACAGCATCTTTGTGAGCTCCTTGCCTGAGCTCACCTCTCAGGCTTCTGGGAAATGAGTGGAAATGATCAGCAACAGGTGAAGGTGCTTATGGGGAGCTGACTCAGAAAAACTACAGTCACAATGATGAAGCAACTAAGAGGGGAAATTACTCTGCCTGAAGCATGGTATTCTTCTATGAATACTCTTACTTTGTATTTCTTTGGATTTCTGTGGATTTCTTATCTCTGCGGCTGAGACAAATACACTGTACACCACAGAGCCTACATTTGGGTATTAACAAACTTCCAATGATTTTAATTTCCCTAATCACTTTCATATCACTGACTTGGATTTCCAGGTACCTAATCAAACATTACAATAGATTTCCAACGCCTGCCACCTTGCTTTCAGGGTTCAAGTGTAAAACCAGTCCCACAGCTACATGCCTGATGCAATGGTGCAACAAACAGTGAGAATGAGTAAAAATTATGAGTGTGAGGGTATGAACAGTAACAGAATATCTTTGTTTCAGCTGGTAACTAAAATATAGGCTCCCCATTTCTTTCCTTCTGCTATTTCAAGACTCTCCTTCCCTGCAGATAAGGATCTAAGGAGAGCCTTATACAAACACATGACTTGTATTGGTGCCTTGGTGTTCTTAGATGGGACGGACAGTTCTTCTAACTTACTGTCCTCCAGGAGGAATATTGTGCATCAACTCAAGTGACCAGACTAAAGAAACCCATTGCAGGCTGATGTAACCTTTTTTTTTAAATAGAATGAAGAGTTATGGTCCATGAGGACAGAAGAGGAGAGGAAGAAAGTTGTCTTGTATAACCAGTTTAACCCACAGATGATGAAGTCCTTTCTAATAGGTTAGCATTCTTCACTGAAAGATGAAAGTAATCAGACTCTGCAGTGGCATCTTTAAGTCCAATTTAGATTACCACCTCCCATGGCCCATTTTATTTCCCAAGTATTTCCAGATCACACATTTGCATCTGAATATGGAGTAAATGCTGCTGTAGGGGTTGTAACAACAGTTCTCTATTGCGAGAACTCCTTTCCGTCTCTCCAGGATTTGCCATGGGTAATGACGTTTTTTTGCTGCTGGCTAGCTCAAAGAAGCTGCAGTACAGCCTTGGGTCAAGACCCATACCTCTACAGGGTCAAACTGTGCTTTATCTAGCTCAGCATCTTTGACTGCCTGCACTTCTGCTCAGGCAGAAGAAGAAGGAAGTTTGCATGTCAGGAAGATTGCTTCCTATTGCAGCATGAATAACCCAACTGGTAGCAAGCTGGCTGTGTGCCATTTAAAATTCAACAGCCAAGTCAAACTGGGTCAGGTTTTCACTTTACCAGGGTAATGCTGTCCAGTCAGACACCAGCACAGGAGCATTTTGAGATCACAGCCTGCTCAGCCATGGGAGGAGGAAGAGAGAGCAAAGGAAGTTTGACTGTCAGAAACCTTGTTTTATCTTTTGTTGTAAATAGCCAACTGGCAGCTTGTCAGGCATTCAAAGTTGAAAGGTCTAGTGGCACCTGTTTTAGGTACATCCCTTCCTCAGCTAATGGACTGGAAGTGCAAGCACCAGCAAGCAGCAGCCTCAACTGACAGCTAAACCTGTTTTCCATTTTAGCTGTGCAATGGACTACATCGATCTGTAAGTTCTGTGTGTATGCCCTGCCTATGGGCACACAGCTCAGGTTGATATTGTCATTGTCAGTGGATGAGGCAACCACTCCTCTGGCTGTCAGGCCTAATCTGCTGCCCATTAAAAATGGGGAACAGAGCTGGGATGCTGTTCACACATGCTGAACTGGCTCTGTGAAGTCCTCTTTACTCTTGTATGTGCTACAATTGGTTTGTGGTAAAGTGAAAGTCAGTTCTAAAAGCCAGTTCAACTTTCCTGTGGGTCATGGTTTTAGTGTTTACCCTTTTAAAAATATCATCCCTGAGATGGCTGAAGACAAGCGAATTAAAACTTTCGTTTAAAGGTGGAGGGTGAAATCGCATCTGCCATACATACGAAGCTACTCTTACTTTCTTACACAGCGAACTTTATCATGTGCTTCAGGTGCACAGTTAGGGCAGCATGCAGTTTTGCTCTATATTTTAATTTGGGCTTACAACCTGACTAACATAACCACCTACTGCATCCCACCTGAAGAGAGGATGTGCCAGTTGCATCTGCCTAGAGGGAAGAATAAAATCAAGCAAAAGGAAGAAAGAGCAGAAGGGAAAAATATGTTGCTGGAAAAGACATAGCGCACAGTCTGATGGTGCTTGAAGCCAGTGATGCTATTCCTTCTTTCCCAAAAGAGAGCTCCATAGTAACAAAATGTATACCCTAACAAAATATTATTAAGGCTGTAAAGTCAAACACCCAAACATTAGCTGAAGACAAAGTAGAGAAAGTGTGAGGAGGAGGGTTCTGATGAGGGAAGGAATGGGTTCGAGTGCCTCTATCAGTGTGAAAACCAAGTGAGCTCACCCACTCAATGAGGAACATTCATAAGTAGCCCTAGCAAGGTGGAGAGAGGCAGTCAGGGGGTCTGGAGAGAAGAGGTCCTGTTTCTCCAGTGCTTGGAAGAAAAACTGAGGTTTTGATATGTAACTTTGCTTTAAAAGTGTTGGAAATCTCTAATAAAAAAGTGAGAAGAGGAACATAAGGACTGGCTGTCCTTGTCAGATGGTTACTGGAGGTTTTATGAGAAGGTCATCTACCCTGTAGTGGTGAAGGACCTCAGAAGATGGAGGTAGGGCTTAGTGCAGAGAGAGTGTAGAGCTGCATCTCAGTTATGACTGCACTTTTCTCCCCTGATGAGTACTGGGGCTGAATTTCAACCAAGCTGGCTGCTCCCAAGAGTATTCATGCTCCCCTGAAAGGCATGTTTCTTAAAATAATTCCTGCCAATACACAGAGCAGGTTGAAACAAGACCCTGTCTCTTGCATCCACTTAGATCGAGCTTCATGAGAGAATTTAAGGTCAAAAGTTGAAGAGAGTTGGAAAAAAAACAAAATAAAATGGGGAAAATCTTCAGATGTACAATCAAATGCTCCTCTCCATTTGACAACATTGTAATTGAGTTGCTTGAGCTGCAGAAAAGAGAAAGTGGCAGATTATTTTGGGCAGAGATCGTTAACTGTGCACTTAGAAACCCACATTTGCACAACAAGAGCAAGTCTAGGTGTGCTGACTGTGCTGCTTTATGAAGCTGATGTTTCAGGATGATATGAATGGGATGAGACCACCCTTCATATCCTGATTGGCAGTATTTTATGGTTGTTGTCAATCCAAAGGGAATTTTTTTGTGTGTATTTGAAAAAACTCACATATGGAAATAGCTGCATTAGAAATATACTCTGGCTTTGTCCACTACAAGTGAACCTATATGTTTCCACCACCTGCTATTACTCACATATTGAGTCTGTAATCTGAAAAGTGCAAACCCTAAAACAATGAAATAGTTTTTCAGAATTACACAGCCTAATATGCCATACTCATGGTGCTGGCTCTTGGAAATGATACTAAGCACACCTGGGTCTGTCATTCTGCCTGCTTGCCTATGACACTGGAATATTCTTTTTTCTTTCAAGCATTTCATACGAAAAGGATGGAAATGGCTCTGCAGCAGTGGTCTCAGAGTGGATCACCCTGAACACTTAAGGTCCTCTGTAGGAAGCTGATTAGCACTAGGGTCCTGGAGAGTTAATCAGAAAAATTTTAAAAATATACAAAATTAAAAAGCAGAAGCATAAGAAAATAACGATTTGCTTCTTTGCCACCATCTGTCAAAAATGGATGCCAGTAATCACTTGTACATACTCTCCTGTCTACACAAAAATTTGTTCTATGTGGAAGCCTAAAAATGCGGAACTAAAGCCCCAGAAAAATAAACCTGGAAGAATGTGACTGTAAGAAACTGAGCAAGCAGGTCAAACCATCTCCAAGGTTATTAAGCTCCCATGATGAGACCACTGGGGCAATGGAAATGAAAAAGGCCTGCATTATCCAGTGGAGTATGAGTAGCTGAGTGGTTTCACACTGCACAGGGGTTGCATCTGCTAATACAGAATAGTGGGTGGAACAGGCTGCATGAGTGTGATTTATCTCCTTCAGAGTGAAATTAGGCAGGTTTTCTTAACCTGGGGATGACATATACCAGGTGGACTAACTGCTCTGGAGTGGGTTACATTTGCACAGTCCTCTTATGATCCATTCTGGTGGTCAGCTGTGAGGTGATTGCCTCCCACAGAATGGTGGTAAGCCTGTGTGAGCTCCTGTTATTGTGAGCAACCCCAGATGTTTCTGTAGTAAATTTTTCAGAGTGGCGTTAGTTTTGCTGGTGTCTAGTCTCACCTGATTGCTCGTGTGCATCTGCCTCATACAATTCTTTCAGAACTTGCAATGTAGTTATTCCCAGTTCAATAAAAACTCTCTTTAAGGGACACCTTTTAATTTTTTTCCCTTAAGTAAGATCACATTTCTTTCTAAGCTCCCAGGCAGTGTTTGCATGTGCATTTATCACACCTATATCATCTTGGGCCTGTCTGGTCTCGGTGCTGCTCTCATAGACTTCCAAGATAGATTGTACTAGGCACAATCCTTTTTCAGTTTTAGAGTAACTTTCTTCACAACAAGACTTCACCATTATTGTCAGTTTTCGTTATATTTATGTGGCTGGCTGGAGAGTTGATTCTCTCTGTTGTACAAATGCTTTATATACTGATTTTAAAAAATCATCTTGATCTATGAAACAAATGAAAAAACCCGAGAGCTAGTGTTTCTAGAGAAGTCCTATAGCTTGTAGTAGAAAATTGCAAGGTCTGTAAAGAATTAAGCAGCTTGCAGAATTCCTTGGCAAGATATCACTCTGCAATGATAGATATTTTCCTGGATTTATATCTGCTACTTATCTTGCTAAACTGTATTTCTTTAGCCACATTTCTGTGACACCTCATCTGTCATCTTTATACTGTTCCCATCTCCATTAATTTTATAATAGCTCTCCTTAGGGTAGAAACACATTTCTTGTTTTCACACAACTCCATCATTCTCATTTTAATGTACGCTGTCTTTTAGCTGGCTAATTAGTGTCTCGATCATAATTTATTCTTGAAAGATTTGCATTCAGAACAGTAAGGGTACTTAAGTACTGAAAAAATTACAGTACAAACAGGCAATCCCAGCTCCAAAAACACAAGCCAACATTCTCCACTGGTGTAAAACTGACAGAGGTCTGTCGAACAAAAATGCTCACACTACAAGAGATTTTTCAATCCAGGTAGTAATTCGCTGAAAGGGAATGGTGGCTGGCTCCATCCAAATTAAATCATTTATACAATTGGACTGGATATATAGCATTTTATCAGACAGGGTAAACATAATGATACAACGTCAGAAAGCTTATTCACAAAGTGGCTGTTCTCTGTTCAGCTGTACTTTCATTGCAGAATGATCGTCAGGGAGATTTATGCTGTGTGGTCCAACGCAACACCATATCATATCTGCAAACAGTGTTAGCAGTGATCCCTATTTCATGTTTCATCATTTACAAGTGCTGAAATGACTGACACTCTGCACGTGTTTCTAGATCAGATTTTTGCGTAATGAACCAGTGGGCAAACCCATTTAACTCCATCACACTGCACAAACCATAGAGCATATTAATGGGACAAATTTGGCAAGAGACAAGAGCACAAGTCTTATGAGGACCGGCTGAGGGAACTGAGGTTGTTCAGTCTGGAAAAAAGGAGGCTGGGGGGAGACCCTGTCACTCTCTACGATGACCTGAATGGAGGTTGTAGTGAGGCGGGTGTGGAATTATTAGTAAAATTAAGGTTTGTATGAAAAACATAGCAGTGTTCACCCATTGAGGAAAAGCATGAAATCAAAAGGAGCTCTGAGGATGGGACACAGCTGCAGCAGGCATGTGAGGAATCCACTAACGCAGCGACTCCCTGCAACACACCATAGAGGACGGAACGGAGTGGAGACTCTGTGGCCCTGCTCCGTGATGATAAAGCGGGAAGAAATGGTCCTCTAGAACTGATAAGCAGCTCATCTGACCCCCTGAGCCAACAGGTTTTCGAAACCTTGCCAAAGTGCTACCCTCTCGTGAACTTTGCTCATTTTAATATCATTTTAATACCAAAACAAACCTCCATCCCGAAGGCTACCCGCCTCTGAGGTGCGACCACCCCT
>Ga0065711_1044293_pt1 | contig 14187 bp, 6 predicted proteins | sample Hoacrofraction12_FD_59098 | JGI IMG/M metagenome (GOLD analysis project Ga0065711, IMG submission 59098) | Hoatzin crop microbial communities from Cojedes, Venezuela - Epithelial fraction 12 v2 (version 2) | ecosystem: Host-associated > Birds > Digestive system > Esophagus > Crop | place...
GGGGGGGTGAGGGGGGAGGCTGCTTGCTGGATTCCAGAGAAGAGATTGAGCCTAATGGCTGTAACGACATGACTGTATCTTAATGGGAACACACCACTAGCAAAACATTCCAATTAACAGGGGATGTACTGAGCTGAAATAAATGGTTTTAAGTGATGATCAGCCTGGTGTGAAATTATAAACTGTGTTGTTATTATCAAAATTACTAATTACAGTTCTGATGCAGAATAGCACTCAAATTTTTAAATCTGTGGGACTAAACTGAAAATGCTTTCAGCCTTTTGCGAGACCTCCAGGGAAAAACCAAGAGTGTGCAATTTTTAGATTGCATTTTAATTTAATTGGTGCATTATTTCAGTACAAAGTATTATATAGTATTTCTTTCTCTTTTTTCCAGTCTGTTTTTAAATTGACTTTCCACAGGATGTCCTGATTAGGAGAACCCCACTGTATATCCTCTAAAGAATTAAGGATTTCACTGCAGATAAGTGGCATTTTTGTTTGTGGAAAAAAAGCACAATTCAATGGGACAGACAAAAACAGGGCACCAAGGCTATTCAGGGAAGACTGAGAAATAGGCACAAGTTTTATGTAAGGATTTGTAACTCATTTATGTGATGCTCTTTTCGTTACACTTTTCCAACACTGCATAGTACTGAGTTCTCTTTATTTAATTTGTACTTCTGTGTACAGCAATCCACACACATTTTAAGGCTTTTTCTTCCTTTTGCCCTACAGCTTTCATATCAAGCAAGCAAATGTTAAAAGCAGTTAAAAGCAGGCTTGAATCTGTTCTCTGCATTGATGGGTTTGAAAATTAAAGCTCTTTGAAACTTTCATGCCCGTCAGTGCAGCTCAGGAGCACTAAATCACAAGTGTCTGGTGCCCCATACTGACAAGCCAAGTCTTGAAAAACGAGTGACAATTTTTCCACCCAAGCTTGGAGTGCCCAACCAATGCTGAATGGAGGAAAACCCCCCAGAATTTTTTTTCAGTAGAGTATATGAAAGAGTAAAGTTTGAAGATGCCTTTGAGTTCCTGTTCTGTGTTATTTACCATCTTTCACAGTTGCCCTGAAAGCTGAAACCATCCCTTGATAAATTACAGTCTCTTTCTTTGTGACATATTCCAGGTGAAGTAGAAAAGGTGTGATATTTCTGGAAATGTACACTACCCAGGAAGTATATTATTCACTGAAAATTGATATCCTGCAGAAGATAAGAGTTCAAAGGGTAGATTCGATGCAGTTAAAAGAACAAGCTATGTAGCCACATTATTCATTCATGTTTTACAACATACATTAAATAGCGTAATCAAGCATACAAAATAAGTTGTCACCTGTGTACTATAATGATAGGCCTATTAGGCATATCTAAAAAAAGCTCACAAGCTTATGAAAATCCTAAAAGCTGATTTTTCTGAAATCTGTCTCCTTGGATATTTAAAATAAAATGAATATTTAAAGCAAAATCTTAAATTCAAAGATATTTATTTGTTTCTTGTACTTTTATAAAAAGTACATTAGCACCCTTCACATTTGTATTTTATAGGTCTCATAGCTCTGGTGAAAGGTAAAATAGTATATAAGAAAGCTTCTAAATAAATATACTTCATTAAGTTCTTTGTATAAAAATTATTTAGGGCTCAACTATCTAAAAAGATCTTCAGATTTTCACAATTTTTGTAAAATTTATGATTTATGAAGATAAGCATCTTAATTATGGAATTATACAATAGTTTCATTTGGAAGAGACCTCTGGAGGTTACCTAGTCCAACCCCCTGCCCAGTGAGGAGGGCACGTTGCTTAGGGACAAACTGTTTTGAATATCTTCAAGGAAGGGACCCCACAGCTTCTCTGGGCAACCTGCTCCAGCATTTGACCACTTTCAAGGTGACAACAGCCAGCTTTGCTGTGAGAGTACATGGTCGGCTTGCTGTCCACCAGGATCCTCAGGGCCTTTTCTGCAGGCATCAGGGTGAACAGCTGTTTTACCAAGTACAGTATTTCCTTAAAGAAAATCACCAAGTTATACTATTAGATGCATTGCTTTCACGGTGTTTCCCTTTTCTTTCATGCACATTTGATTTTAGTGCTACTTGTTCGGCCCTGAGCCTCAGTCAACATTTTTGATGCAGAAATTGCCTTTGTACCTAAGACATCTCTGAAGGTACCCGTAAAGAACTCTGCAAAATGAAACAAACCAGACTTCTATTTACTTCGAAAACGTGTGCAGTTAGGTGTAGATGTGGCACTTAGGGACACGGTTTAGCGGTGGACTTGGTAGTGTTAGGTTAACAGCTGGACTTGATGATCTTAAAGGTCTTTTCCAGCCTAAATGATTCTATGAATCTGTGAAAAGCACACATCAGCCAATGTCATACGCTGGAGACTTACTGCAGTGCATGTTTATTAATGGGAATGTGCATCCTTAAAGCTCTGGACTAAACCAGAGGGAACTACTGAGATCTCCTTTCTCAGACAAGCAGTTTCAAAATGACCTTCAGCAACAAGGCAATAATTTTTCCTAAAATGTTTCTGAGGTGCTAGTTTTAGAAGTCTGAACAAGGAATGTTTATCCAGTAAGTTTTCAGTTCAATCCCGTGTCAATGGACTGTGGCAAGGGCAGTGTACCTCTGCTACATCAAACCTAGGCAGCTTTGAGCTTTGCTCATTGTTGTCATATAGTCCTGTAGATGTTGTCTGAGAAGTAGTTTGATATCAAATATACTGATGCTACTCAGACAACTAAGTAATAATTAATCAATATCTTGAGCACCTGCACCATTTGTCTATGCAAGCATGTGCTACCAGCACATAGTACCTGTGATGGGAGGAACCTTCTTAACCTCGCTGGCTTCTGATGAATCTCATTCAAAGCCCACTGACTCAGCAGAAAAACTAGTATAGCCTTCAGGGAGTTGTGGATTGAAGGCATTTGATCTTAGGGAAATTGAATAATCTGTAAAACAAGGACCATAATGTTTCTCTCTTGTAAAAGTAATTGAAATTCGTAGAGGGAAGATACGAAGTATGCACTCTTGCTGTTTTATCTCTATTAAGAAAACTGGTTTTACCAATTTATTTAATTACTTAAATGAGTAATTTAAGGCATTTTAAGGACTCATGTATTTGGTGTTTCATTTGTTTCATTCAGTTGAAACCAGGTGGTTACTATGGAAACAGACATTGCATGATTTCTGTTGCTTTGGGAACAAATACATAATTACGAAAACAAAAAACCCCTGAGGGATTGAATTATAAAATAGAACAAGATCCTTATTAACTAACAAATCCTGGGTAAAAGCTAGTTTTATACTGGAAGTGTGTGGAATAGGAACCACTCTGGCAGAAACAAATGAAAAAAATGAAAGTTAATGGAGCTGTCATTTCAATATTCAGTAATATTATCTAGAATATGCAATTTCCCAGATGCAATTCCCATATCCTGCATGAGCAGTTACAATAAAGTGAAAGGCTTACCGACGCCAACTTGCCTTTCCTGTCACAGTGTAACTGTAAAACGTATACACTTCTAGAAACAGAGGAGCAATTGGGAAAATAGAGCCACTCTCGACATCAGTTATTTGGAAGATACATGGCATAGTCCTCCTGGCAGCCACTCAGCTATTTGCACAATTATTTCTTTGGCTGTCTCACAGACTTGCGTGCTTATTCACAGGGCAAACAGGCATGCGTGCGGAAAAGAAAGAGGAGCTGAAGTCCCTTGGCCTGGGAGAGCCTGGTGACCTGAGGATTCACAAGTGTTGCCAGACTTTGCTTTCCAGACTTCTGGAGATACAGGAAAGAGTGGACCAGGCCAGCAAGAATTAGATGTCAGTTCTCCTCTCCCATACATAGTTCACTTTTTCCGGTTAGTGACCCTATAATGTTCAAAATCAGGAAAGAGACACATAATTGAATTCAGCTCAGACTGGGGAAATCAGCTCAAAATACAGGCTTGGAGCCCAGTGAGCTACAATAAGAGTCCAGGCTAGACTGCAAGTCGATTTTACCATAGCATTGACTAAACCACACCCATACATGTGTGCACGCACGCACACACAGAGCCACACTTAAAATAATACTTGGATTATAGATACAGCTCTTTCTTTAACTGATAAAAGTAATTAATAAATCATCAGTCACAGAACAGCCCACGTTGGAAGGCACCTCGAAAGATGTCCAAACTTTCATGGAAAGGGAGCCTATGCGAGGTTATCTAGACTGTCTGTCCAATTGCATCTTGAAAAGCTGCAGTGATGAGGACTCTGCCATGTCCCTGGTGAGGTTGTTACAGTGAAAGATTGTTCCCGCTGTAAAAAATTTCTAGCATCAAGATGAAACCTCTCTCTGTGCAACTTGCACCCATTGCCCCTTGTCTTCTTCCTGTAGCTTCTTCTAAAAAGACCCTCTCTCCTCTTTGTAGCTGCTCTTGAAGTATGGAAATACTGTGATGAAGTCCTCCCTGAGCCTTCTCTTCTCCAGGGACAAGAGATTTAACTCCGTCAGTCAAACCTAACTCCTTCAGTCAAGAAAAAGAACAAAGGAAATGAACATACTGTATTTTCATGGGGTGTTTTAGAAACTGTTAGCTGTATGAAATCAGACTCAGCCCTCAATCAATGTTGTACGACCTCAAAATGCTGTTATTAATCATGCACAGAAATACCAGAGTAGACTCTTTGTTCTCCCTCTACACCTTTTGCACATGACGTAGATTTTTTTTTCCACTTCACAGAGCACGTATGAGTGCCTGTGTGAATGCATACTCGTTTGTGTCTGTTTTATATAGCTAAAGAGAAGACATTTCTTACAACGTTGGTAGACCTGACCCTCAGAAACAATGGATGTTAAAAATACAGACATGAAGTAATGTACTGGATGAATCAAGGCCATGTATTTTCTCTAAAGAAAACTTTGGCTGAGATCGAAATCAAAAATTAGTTAATTAAAGGCCCCAAATAAATACTGCCATAGACTTTACAGTTTTATATCTGTTCCCAAAGTGCCGTGAAAAGCATACTTATATAATCAGCGTTGGCTCATCTTTTCAGTGAAAAAAGTTTGCCAGCCTTGATAGGAGGGAAAACTTCAAAGGCTGTGATAAATCAAATGAGTAATTTGTCCGGAGGAAGTCTGTATAAATTGGGCATGTTATCTAAATGCGTCAAATAAAATGTTAAGATCTTCCTTTCTCTTTCTCCAGGAATAAGTGGATTTGCACATCTCTCTAAATTGCTAATCTTTTCACCAAAATGTAGGCACATATATTTTTCATTGCCTGAATGCCCATGATGATGAATGGTTGCAGAAAAGTGGCCAAAGCTGTATGGGAGGATTCAGGCAGGCTGATTCTACATTTCCCTACTGCTAGCCCACCTGATGTGAAGATGATCAGCAAGCCATGTAAGAGTAGCTCAGTTCTGCATCCCTAGTTTAGATATGCTGGACTGGATAAGATGAAAGGGTCTAAGATTCTTTGTAAATAACTCAAAGGTAAGTTAGAAGGCTTCATTACTCACACATGAGTTCCTCAAGGGGATCATCAGTTCTGAATTTGGCATTTTGGGGGAAGACGAGGTAACAGGAAAATGTCACTTTAAAATGATCTTGATTTTTCTTAAGTTTCTAAGGTTAGGCTTGGGTTATACATATCACTGTTCTTATAGAAAAGGTACTGTGCATTCAGATGGTTTATTCTCTGTTATTCAAAAGTTTTTTGTTCTTAGTTGGGCATTTATGAAATTCTAGGATATGCATGTACTTCAATATTGCTTTTGTTTTCTATGCATTGAATGTTCTATTTTCTGATGCCAGATTTGCCAGATTTACCAGATTTACTAATACAAATTTGGATGCTTAGTGTTGACATCAAAGATAGAGTTTCTTGTCCTTATTTTAGAAGTAAAATGTTCAAAGCCTCTTGCTATTAGAACATGTGGATCTCTTATTAATATTTCCAGTTCTCTTATGAATAGAATGTGTAGATCTTTCCTGAGTGTTCTGCCTTCCAGCTGAGAATCTGAAACATCAAGAAAACAGAGAAAGGAAACTTCAACTCAGAAGCTGCAGTACAAAATTATGTGTTAGAAATTGAAACAGTGATAGATAAACTTGTGCCTACACAGTGTGAGTGCGAAATCTCACAGGTGCACATGTTTGGGCTTCTATTTACACTTTTTTTCTAAAAATGTCCTTTGATTTCATACGGTGTGATCTATCTGCTTGCCAAACTACAGCAGAGTTTTAAATTTTTAATGGTACGCTTTAATTGTCTTGAGACCAGAGTTCTGTGATGCTGGTAGGAAAGTATTGTCACAATCCACTTACTGACAGAAGTTTTACCTCATATATGCTTTCAATCTGTATGTAAACTGAAGTAAAAGATGGAAAATTATGTTTGGAACATAGTGATGGGACCTCAGATATTGATGAAGTAGAACTGGCTTGAGTTATGTTCATGGTTTGGCATGCTACAAGTGATTTATTACCATAGGAACATAGTAAAAATAAATACAAAAGTACTTGGTCCACAATTGTGCAAACATGCCTTCTTGAGCTAAAATTCATTACTTTGAAGTATCCTTATGCAATTGTTCACATTAGTATGAACAATTCATTAGTTCATACTAGTTGATTAGTTCATATTAGTAAAATGAAACACACCTGTGATAATCTGCAATGCTGAAATATGCAAGTCTGCTGCGGCCTCCACATGGGACATTTGCTTCGGGCTGGTTGGGTTTTTTAACCTTTCCATATACATTGTCAAGGGCTGTTGAATAATAATCTGTCCTTGAATTATTGGCCCCTCAAATGATAGCTGGATTAACATTGAATTGATTATTGCATTTTAATCTGACTGAATGTGCGCTCCAATAGGGCCTGAAAAATAATATCTGAACAGAGGAAGGAAAGGAATTATTTCTTTGGGGGCTCCCCTGGCTGCAACATGCGTCGCTCACCCCCTGAGCATTTTCTTGACCATCCAAGTTACTTTCAGACCTTCCACTCAGAAACTTCAAGGCTTTGAATAGAATAATATTGATAAATTATATTATCAGGCCAGACTGACAAGTACTTTAGGTGAATGTTTAAGCCTTCTTTTCAAAAAAGTACTTAAGCCCATGTCTGCACTTTAAAACTGTAACTCAAGTTCACTGTACCAAACTTCTTCTGGGACATTTACTCAATATAGTAGAGGGTTTTAGTTTACTGAATAGGAAATAGATCAAATGTAGGGAAGAAAGCACAGAGAGATTTACACTTTTGTCTAGACCCAGCTCTAACTGTGGGCAGTGAGGCAATGAGCGTGTGCCAGAATGAGCGCTAAACTGGAGGGATGCCAACTTTTTTATTGCGAGTAACCTCTTGCAGCTGGAGCCTATTCACTGGAAGGAAAAGCCAGTGCCACCAATGACTTCAGTGGAGCACGACCGGAACGCTGCAGAGTGGAAAAATTAGCTCATGGTGTCCTTCTTGGTAAAATCCTGGAGAGTTTGTAAGCACACAAAAATACCATAAAATGTAATTGTAAATGGTGCTTTGTATGGTTCACCCTAAATCAGAGTTGGTGTTTCTGGTTGACTGGTTGGTTGACACTTGCCTCCTGCACCATGCTGTTGGACAGCGGGATCGGCATTTTCAAAGAGAGGTGCTGTGCTCTGGCTTCACTTGGTCTTACCAGTGGTGCCTGTATGGCTCCTTATATGCTGCCAGCACAATAGCTGGGAGTATATTGTGTTCACAGATACACCTGTTTCCTCTCTGTAGAGGAACTGCACAGAAAGTCACTCCCATTTCTTAAATAAATTCCTCCTGGTGGTCTGTTTAGCCCAACTGCTAGATGCTGCATCAGTAGCAGTCAAAGCCAGCATGTGCCCTTGGTGTCCTAGTCCTTTCAGCCCTGCCAGGAGATGGACTTCCAGCTTTGTTCTCCAGATGGACAATTAATATCCTCAGGAGGGCAATCTATAGAGGTCCTTCGAAGGGCTGTTTGCCATACTGAGAAACATAAAGGCAAATAGGCGCAGCTGCCTAAAATGGCAACTTAGTTACAGGCCAGCAGAAAGAGCTGAATTAGTTTTGTGGCAGCTCTGCGGGTCTACTACCTAATGCAGACCAAATCACCATGTTCACCTTCTGTACTCCTCACCTATCTAGCTGTCCTTTCTAACCTGCCAGTTTTGCATAATACTGAATTGCTTTTTATACATACCTGGTTAGATAAGATGAAATTTTTCAACCGCAAAATGCAGTAATATGTACTGACTGATTAGAAACAGATTTTTTTCCATAATATAACCTCTTAAATAAAATACAAACTTTCAGAAATGTTTAGGCAGACGTCTGTAGAAGCCAGGACTTTAATAACACTGCATAAATTGTGGTTCTTTAGAGGAGCTTTTTGCTTTATCTTCCTATAAATGTCTTTCATTAGTTATGTGCTAAAGTCAGAACTTCAGGTTTTGGAGGGAATACTTCCCAGATCTTGCTTGCGCAGGATTAGATTAGGCATCTCATGAGTAGGAGCTCTGGTTGAGCTCCTGGTTTCAAGTATGTTCCATGTCCTGGGAGGATGGAAGTGGATGCAGCCAGGATGCTGCAGGACAGCTGTGCAACAGCTCAAGTTCTCCTTAACCCCCTTCATTGCACTGGATTAGCCCAAAGGGAAAAGCATGCGCTTACTAACCCTCTAGCTCTCCACAATAAGTCTTTAATGACATGCTTTAAATGCAGGGTGTCTTCTATTTGTTGTGCTCTGCTAACACTTCAGCTTCCAGTTTGATTACTGAATTAAAGTAAAAAAAAAAGAAATCAAAAATATTTGGGCTTCAAATATGTCTACAGTTTTGCAAACCTTTCTTAGCTCTCATATCAGTCCAAACTGGCTTTGTTCTTTAATTTAGTCAAATGCTTAATCTAGTCTTTCTTGAGCCTTGATTCCTGATTATTATTCTAGTCTTTCTTTGATTAATAATTCATTAGAAATAGGGCTGAACCAACCCCCCAGATCCCAGCAAAGACAGCATTTGGATATCATATAATAGTTTGATTGAAATGCTAATCTCTAAAAAAAAATTGCTTGTCCTATAGTCAGTTTTGTCATTGTCTGAACTGAGGCTAAGTTTTTATAACATGTTTGAATTCCCTGAGAAAACCAATTGCTTTCTCTGTTGGCAAGAAAATGTTCTTTTCTTTTCTTTCTTTGTGTGTCCATTTCACGTTGCAATATTAGATGTGACTAAGCAGTGTCAGTTCCATTGGCCTGTGTTCTTGATAATCATGATCCCTATTAACAGGCAGACAAGTTTTTAAGTGTATATATTGTTTCCTTCCCAAGCATACTACTGCACATCAAAGGAAAACTTTTGCAATAGGGTACTCTATATGGCTCTCATCCTGTCCTGTTTTCCTCAGAGGCCCCAGCTGTGAAATTTCCCTTATTCTCTGAGGAAGGGAGAAGGAGCAATGAAGGAAGATTAAAGAGCAGTGCAGCAAAGCAGCTCACAAGGTGGATTAGTGTAGCTGAATCAAAGGGCAGAGCTGTGGCTGCAAGTGGCAAGCACCTATGGTATATTTGAGGACACGGCTTTGCAGAGAAGCGAGAGTGCAATTGTAGGTTTTTCCCTAGAATATTGTCCTCTCAGTTAATCAAGTTTTTATGTGGTCAAGAATTGGAAATGCTTGGATTTCCTTTAATTTTCACAATGTTGCATTGTAAATATGGGTTAATAAAAAAATATGCAACATTCGTATGAAATATGGAAATAGGCCCAATTTATTTAACATCATTTTAGTCATAGCGGCTTCAAATGCAGCTATTTTTTTTTCACTTTTAATAAAAATAGTCCTGGACAACTAATTAACAGTGCAGTATCTCATAGGTCTTTCCTTGTGATTTACTGTAGTCGCTTAAGGTAAAAATCTTAGTCCCCAGGAGTGTATCAACATCATAGCTGTTATTTCTTTTCACATAGAAACGTGGAGTGCAGTTGTCAGGCTCTGCTCTTTTGAGACTTGAGGTCAATCATTCCTATTAACCAACCACAAATATTACTGTCCTCCGGCTGGAGAAATACAGGGTCGAGCATGTGTATCCTATGGAAGAGTAGCCATCTGTTTCAGGACAAGTACACAGAATAAAAATTAGCTTAAGTTTTTCCATGTGCCCCTGGCATGTCCATTTAAATAAAGAACACCAAAGGAAACATTAAACCTGCATAGGCCCAAAACCGGGCTCAAAACCATGCTTGATATTCTGGCAGTTCTTCTGGAATTGATTGGCAACTTTTTTAACAGGTTAGACACAGGTCCTGGAGGCAACAGGCCTAGTTTGCAGGGTATGTCACCACGGCAGGGTGGAAATGTAACTGAAGCACATGCAAGCATAACTTCTTCGAGTTAGGAGGAAAAACAGTTGCAGTGAAGATGTGGTTGCATGGACTTCGTTAGCGACAGGGTGTATATTTATGATCTCTAGCCAGCCTGCATGTACTAGAGACCGATCTGCCATGTCAACACCACTCTAGTTGCCCTGCTAGCTTGAGTAAGTTAGGATATGATCACATTTCTGCTTTGTGGTGGTTTATTCCTCATCTCTGTTGTACTGCAGTGTAACTGTGTGGATTTTGGTTGCACCCTTTAACCGACTAAATCTGAAAACATATAACCTGTTTCAGTTTGACCATTTGTAAAGAGATGATGAGAGGATGGCTATGGTTCTCATGAAACCTATATAATTACTAAATCTAATTTCCACTATGCAGGGTTCTGATAAACCCAGAAGGTTCTCCAAAGTCATTTTCTTCTTTAAACCAGGAGATAGCCTCAAAATCTGTCTTACCCTGGTCAGTTCTGCACCGGGAGCAAATGAAATGCAAACTGCTGTCAGTGTCTGCTGCTAGAAGGCTTTAATCGTGATGGATTTGATGTAAACAGTGATCAAGGCTGCTGTTACAAAGTACTGTCCCACATCATTTGAGTCAGCACGTGATACAGTTTCAGTGGACCGGTTCTCAAATCCTTCCAGCAAGCAAATGAAAAGCATAAATGTGAGAAAGCCCTTAAGTAAGTGGAGAATATAAATGTGTACTTATATTTGACAATGGAAGCAAAAAGAGTATTTATAATGAGAAAAAATCGTGACTTTACTTCAAGTGGCATTTAAAACCTCATTGTAACTGATAGCTATATGTTTTATCTTGTGGCCCTTCAAATAGACATATTTTATGGAACAGAAGAATGCCTCTGAGAAGATCTTGGGGATGTTATTGTTTTCTCTGTGGTGACGTAAGATGGGGGCACACAACTCAGCATTTTTCTTCTTTAGAAGCTTACATTAATTTATTTTGACAGCATTTTCAACCCATGTAGTAGCTTAGGACTATCTGTTTGTGCTACCTTCCGATTTTAGACAAGCGATGCTTTGCGTGAGACTGTTAATTTGGCAAAGGGCATGGGTTCACATTTGGTTTTCATAGACTGATAGATTTAAAGGCCAGAAGAGACCATTATGAGCATCTAGTCTGACCTCCCACTTCAATCAGGGCACAAGCCTCACGCAATTGTTACTGCAACAAGATCATGACTTCAGTGTGAGCTAGACAGCTGCATAAAGAAGGCATAGAGTCCTGAGTTGCCTTCCTCTAATTTTTTAGCATTAGTTTTTGCAACTTCAGACTCCGGTCCCTGGATCATATCATTTTATAGGCGTGCAGAGTCAAAATGAAACATCATCCTCAACTGTCCTTTTCAATTACATGTCTGTGATTCCATCTACTTGGATTTATCCCAAGGTTATAGGAATATTTATGTTGTAGAGTTGTCAGACCATGCTAAATGGACAGTAAGCATTCTTTTCACTTTATACCGGATGTTGTAGAAACAGTTGCAAAGCACGCATGGAATGTCAAGGTCTTGGGCTACATCTGCGTCGTAAGTCAGAAAGCATTCAGCCCGGCTTTTGGTTTTTGAGAGCAGTTTGCATCCTCTGAGTCAACATGTGTGAAGCTGGTTCACAGAGCAAATGCAGAGCAGCTATTGTCCTTCTTTTAAAACACAACCTCTGCATTTCTAAGACCAGCGTTCAATAGACAGGTAACGATGAAAATTGGCAAGTGTCAAAAAAAGATAAGGGAAGGCAGGTGGAAGTGTTTAAAAAATTATGATTTTTGTAGAACATTTCCCAAAATACAGTTGTAATTCAGTTCAACAAAGAGAATATCAGTAGAAGATTAGGTGAGAGGAAGGAAGATACTTTAAATAAGCTTATGCTGCCACTCATTTTCACATGTACTCATCATAATGTGAGAACACGCTTTCTCCAGACTGAAAACCTGCTTACAATTCACTATCCCTGGAGTTCTGGTCTACAGCACTGGATTAATTTTTCAAGCTGACCAGAGCTCCAAATTTGGTGTTGAAGCTTTCCACAACCTAGGAAGTTTCAGGGGTGGACGTGAAATGAGTCTGTGACACTTGAAAGTCTGAGCAAGTTAAATTACTTCTGAAATTTGAAGTTTTTCAGGCCTTTCTGGCTGCCCTTGTACAGAGTAAAGAAAGAGTGCAGGGCTTGAACTCTGCTTCTGGCACATACTAGCAGGTGGTAACCAAAGCAGTGCTATTGTCCATACAGGAATGCAATAGGGAAAAGAACTAGAGGAAGATAATGTCAATAGAAAACCTGGCTAAACATACTGCTAGAATTGATTGAGTTTCGTGACCTCTGAAACTTTGAAGTCAGGCCAGTTTTAACACCTGCCCTGCAGTACTTGCCTGAGTGAAACTGAAAAGATTGACGTTCGTTTCAGAAAGCAGCTGCCAGGTTCCTGCTGTTTAGTAAAGCATTAATATAAACTGATAGTCTTCAGCAGAAGTTTATCAAAATTCTGATACTTCTTGATTTAAAAAGACCCCAATCTCTGGCATACCAAACTGCAAGGAAACAAAATTCCAGGCTTTCCAGTTTGAAAATTACACAGTTCGAGGAGCAAGAGCACAGGAATGCATTAACTCTAATTTTTGTAAGGCAACTCGCTTGTTCAGTAGTTATCCTCCATTTTCATAACAGGGAAATGCAGAGGACATCAAGAGACCTGTCTGAAACCATAATAATGTGTATGGGTTTATGTTTGTATTCACTGGATAGATAACTTATTTTAAAATTTTGTTCCTTAGCCAGGATTGGAAAATATCTTGGATATAAAATCTATACATAATCTATGGGTAAATAAATTTCTGTTTCAGAGAAAAATACTTACTCTTCATATATTAATGGCCTTAATTCAAGACAATTTTGGGTTATTGAAAATCACTGCAGTATTCCATAAGAGCTTTGAGAACATTTTTTCTTCATAGTATGTGAAGGTCCCAACAATTAGCCTTTATTATGTCCAATAATACGCTTGAAATTAGGCAAATCCAGTCAACAATGTACGTTTTTCATTTGAAGTCTTCTAGTATAAAATATTAGAACGTACAAAATTAATGTATGGGCAATAAGAAAGTATATAAATATCATTTCAAGAGTATTTGCACATTTGGACCCCTCTTAACAAGCTGTTTTTTAAAGACAAAGGTTATCTGATACTGTAACTATATATGGTATTTTGACTCTGCATGTGAGTCTCCACTCTACAAAGGGACGTCTAACAGCACAGCAAACATGCCTTTGCAATTAAATGATCGTTCACGGTACAGCTTATGGAAATATAAGATACAGCTAAACTGTTCGGTAAAGAATGCTCGTTCTTGTTACTCTTTGTTTTAATGGGCTATAAAATAAATGCAGTGTAGAAGGTATTTTTCCAGGCAGAGCTTGTGATACACGATATGTATAGCTGTGCTGGGAAGAAAATGCCAGAATTATGTACTTCAAACACCCATCACGCTTCTCAGAAGGGTTACATATGTAAAGCCATCAAAATCCTGTGCTGTCTTTAATGGAACAGGACTGACTGCTCCTGCGGTGTTAATAGCATCAGCCCTGCTAAATGCCAAAGTATGTACCGTTCAGCAATGAAATACTGCCAGCTTCATTCCCTCATGGCCATGTGCAAGAAGGAGCAAGGAGACTGCACGGCTGCAGAACGGGACAGCGAGGAACAAAGCGTTTTAAAACCGTGAAACAGGCAGGGAGTAACAGCACCAGAGAAAACACCCACCCCCTCACCCCCACACCCAC
>Ga0065711_1044294_pt1 | contig 14187 bp, 7 predicted proteins | sample Hoacrofraction12_FD_59098 | JGI IMG/M metagenome (GOLD analysis project Ga0065711, IMG submission 59098) | Hoatzin crop microbial communities from Cojedes, Venezuela - Epithelial fraction 12 v2 (version 2) | ecosystem: Host-associated > Birds > Digestive system > Esophagus > Crop | place...
CGCCTGGACAAGGTCCTGTGCAGCCTGCTGTAGGTGACCCTGCTTCGGCAGGGGGTTGGACTAGATGACCCACAGAGGTCCCTTCCAACCCCGAACATTCTGTGATTCTGTGATAATCTGTCTGCTCGGTGATTATTTTGTTTTGGAAGCTGCTGCTGAATTTTTAATTGACCAAAAGCTGAAGATAAAATTAGAAAGCTTATCCCTTGAAAAGAAGATTGTGTCTAGAACCTTGATATTCAGTTGTTTTCCAGGGTACTGAGGAAGCGCTCTCTGCAGAATGCATTCAGGTGAACAGTGATTTTGAGTGAAGTTTTGATGGCTTTTTTTCTCAGTTGTAAATTTTTGGAAAAGAAAATACAAACTAACAGTGCATACAATGAATTACCCCCATTTATAATGGAAAAGCATGTAAATGCTGTATCTTAGAATGGTTTTGCAAATGATCAATTATTTTAAACTGGATTTCACTAAGAATGTGGATGTGTATTGCAAGATCACTTGAATTTTGGGAAATGATTTTAAAGACACCAGCTTTATTCTGTTTTCAAGCTCCTGTTACTTTTAGTTTTTCTCAAAAATTACGTTGCACTTTAGGTATCTTAGCAGCTGAAAAAGTAGTACAATAAAAGTTGAATTTTCTAATGTAAAAAACCTGCACAGATCAGAAAATAATGCAACATGGAACGTTTGGCATGACCTTCTTACTAGAAGATCACATCACACCACAAAGTGCATATTCTATGAAGTCATATTCTTATCAGCTGTGGAACATGAGATGTCATTTAAAATGCTTCCAGAAGATGAATTCCAGATATTTGAGGTTTTTCTGACCGCATAGACGTTTTATAATCAAAGACATTTGCCTTAGCATGACTAGTGATTCTGTTCAGCTGGCTATTTCCAGAGCAAGTATAAGGCAGAGGATAAAGTCCAAGAATGAAAAGTGTCAAGAGTTTTTCTACACTTGGTATTAACCTCATCTGACAAATACCTTGCTAATAGTGTTGATTTTGGTCACATGGTCTTCCACTGATCTTTTTTTCTGTGAATCTCTGGTCCGAAAGGTTGACATTCTAGATAGTCCAGGGAGATGAATGATGGTGCGGTAGGTTTTGGATACATCTTTTTTTAATGTAATGAGTTTACAGTGGTACGGTTTTTATTTTTAAAATCTAACTTCTCATTTTTCTTCTGCTCAAGGTGAAAGTTCCAAACTTATGTGACTTGCCTAAATACAAACTAAAGTTTCTGAGTAGCATTAGTGCTCTCTTTCCTCCCTCCTCTCAATAAGTATTTGGAGGCTGTGTGCTAGTGCTGTTTTTTTTCAGAATCGTGGAGAGTTTCCCATGTGCCCTTTTTCGTGTTGTTACTTCATAGTCCCAACATTTCAGAGAAGTCCCATTCAGAAATCATGTCCTGCAGTCTATTGTTTGCTTTTATTATTGGTTTTATAGTTTTGCTTTAGTTTTTCTTGAGTTTGATGTACTTTTAACCATGGAGCGTGGATATCAGGAAGTATTTGGTTTTCTTTGTCAAGGGAACTTCTTTGAAAATACACACATGTGCAAATTATAACCTAAAATATGCATATGTCTCTGCTGTCCAGCATCACTGCACTTCAGTTCATAGTGATAAAGGGTAAATAGATGCAGAGGCAGCTAAAGGATTTTTTTTAAACAGGCATTTACTGAAGCCTGAGTCTTTATTCATCTTGTTTGCTAATTTTAATTTCAAGAAGCTAAATGCAGTTAGGAGTTCATATTACTCCTCTCCATTACACTTGCACGCACTTTTTCCTTCCTGGCTGCTATTTTCTTCATGTGAGATCTGATTCAGGAAAAACTATCCATCTTTCCTTTGTTTATGTGTACACCCAGGTTTATTTTTTTCAGAAAGACTCAAGTATATGCGTAAGTCAATTCAGTATTAAACTCTGATTGCGAGCACTGAGAAGACTTTATCCCCCTTCGTGAAAATCTTGATCCTATGTAATTATAGTTAACAGGTGCTTTGCCTTCGATTATGAATGTGGGTGAGAGGGGATCAGTGGTCATATATTTTTTTTCCATACTCAGTTTTATCTGTCTTGAGGCATTGCTTCTCCTTCTCTTCTATCACTCTTCCATACACTGTCACAGACAATAAAGCTACTTCTTTACTTTAGGTTAGTTGCATAATTGCACTGTAGAGTGGTCACTGCGTGTTATCCGTGTGGTCGTGGAAACATCTTTAAACACACATGTTAAAAGCACCAGCATAGATAGGGCCTTTGTACTAACTTATATTAGTTGCAGAGAGTATGCCACCAGGAAAGGTTTAAAAGCCCTGTAGGAATCTATAGACGAGAGAGGATATTAATTAATTGTATGTTTTGGAATAGTGCTTTCCTCGAGGAATAAGACCAAGGACCAATCTCACTGAGTTACACTAGGTATTAATTTGACCTACTGTCTCTGATGTTAAAAAACTGGGGGCAGACTCATTTCTTTGGTATCTGCTTTGAAGAAGAAAACATACAAGGGTGAGGCAGCAAGTTTGCGTATCACCAGAGAGTGTGTGGATGTAGTTCTAAAACAGTCTGCTGACACAGTATTAAATTGCTGGTCCTGTTCTGTGCATGAAAGTAGTGAATATTTATAATTTTTTTTCCAGATGCATTTCTCTAAGTGCTACAGAATGGCAATGTTTCAAAATGCACAGTATGAAGACAGTAGTAGTATTTTTAACAAGTAAATTAGCAGAGATCTAAAATTAGTCAGGAGCACTGGCCAGATTTCTCAGGAGGAGTGAAGCTGTTGGGACAGGCAAGGGGAAAATTCTCTGAAACTGGAAAACTGCTGTGTTCCTGAGGCAAAGCTTTACTGATAAAGTGTTAACCAAACTGACCCCTTGGTGACGATGAAAATCCTTGGAAAATTTGCTTGTTGATCTGTAACCTTACTCCCTTTGCAGACAACAGTTCTCCATGCAAACTTACACATTCATTATGAAATCTTCAACAGTAGACATTGTAAAACAATTACATACTGCTGCAGTGTTTTCTTTCGTGAAAAAAAAGGACAGTGATTGTAAATAGTTTAGCCCTTGGCAATTTTCTGCTACTTAAGCCTATGACAGACACAGTGCGTGTACAGTGACAGCTTGCTTAGGTGTGAGATCTGTGTATTTGGGTTAAATGGGAGATGTAGAAGACAAGACTTTTTCAATAATAAAGTGAAAAGTGTTTCTCTTTGTGCCATGTCTACATTCAGTCTTAAATATTTTGTCCAAAATTAGTCTCTCCTGTGGACTTTTCCAATAAATAGAAAGTCAGTTTAACAGAAATGTAATAATTTTATGTAGTCTTATACAGTTGTAGTATAAGCTGCAAGTTTTGAAGAATGTCTTTGTACTAAATTCTCTCATTCACTAACAGTTGATCTGGGAAGGAGCTTTTATGGGAAGATTTGTGTTCTTTGTAGGGGTTGTGTTTCTCTTCTTGCTGTTAAAAAGTCAAAATGAGGAAAGTGATGAAGTAGAAACAGGATTGCTAAGGTTACTTGTTTGCTGTTTTTTTCTGCTGAAATGCTGCCTTACTGCACAATTAAGATTGCAAACTGTGAAGGAAGCCGATATAAAGCATTTTTCCATGTTTATTTTGCTTCCCCCCCCTTTTAATTTTTGGAGGGGTTTTTTGTAGGCTGGTCAATAGGAACTAATGTACAGTTGTGTAATATTTGATAGCTATGTTAAAAAGCACTAATAAACAGGTCAAGAGTGTGAATACTCACTCTTAGTGCTGCTGGGGTTCTAAGTCATTCAGTGTTTTATTAAAGTTTGACTGAAAAATGAAACCGAGCCAGTAAAAGACATAGTCGCTTCCTGACCTGCCAGCTGTCTTCTACTTTGGTAAGTGGTTGTTTATTGTCTTCATGCCAAAGAAACACAGAAGGTGAAATTTTATTTAAATACGACCACGCTTAGTATAACATTGATTACTTTTGAAAATTCTACTCAGCAAGTTGTCTTATCTGTGTTTGCAGATAGACATGGTAACGGTGGTCATCAGAAATGAGATTTACAGGTTTTTCTTTGTATCATCTTGTTGATCATGCTTCATTTACTGCTTTAATTGGTTCCGACTGTGTAGGAAAGAATAATTTGAGCTGCATGTACATCAAGGTTGTACATATAATTATATCTTAGCCAAAATAAAATGATTGATAGTTAATATCAGAAAAGATGAAAATGAAGTGCATCATATGCATGTGTCTTCCAATTATCTTTTTATTAGCATTGATGATTTCAATCATTGAATCTTTTTTAGTTGTTCCATCAAAGGTGCGTGATCAAATCATGCTTTTTTAATGAGAAGGATATCAACTGTAAAAGCCATGCTTGGCCATCTGGAGTATTTACATAAGATAATGGAGCAGTAGTTTCATTCTCCTGATCTCTGATCATGAGAAAGGACCCTGACTGACAGTTTGACAAGATTAGAAACGATTTAAGTTCTGTGGTTATATTAACCATAGAGATCTACTTTCCTATTAAAGTATGGGACTGCATTAATTTCCCTTGGTCATTATATAAAAAAAAAAAAAGGAAAGAAATTATCAATGATATTTAAATGACCCTACTTGATGTTGGTATTCATTTTACTTTGAGATGATTAAGACAGAGGAGAGGAATTTTTTGGTGATTTTGTTACTATGGCTATATTGATAAAGAAAGAGCTTATAAGAATAAGAATTTTCTAGGCTGTTACGAATGTGCTGTTACCTTATCACACTGAAAAAAAAAAATGGTGTTTTTGCACACTGAGAAACAATTCTAATTTTGTAATTGTGAAGCTTTGAATGTGCTTAACACAGTAGAATCCTGGTTGGAATTCAGCCAAATGGCTTCTTGAGTGCAGGTTTTTGTAGCAATTCTGACTTCAACTACATCAGGTACCTTAGCAACATCTACTGCTTTGAGTATTGTATTTACTATTCGTTCACATTGTTTAACATCAATAATATGGCAGTCTGTTAAAGAATAAATAATGTAGTTATGGAATTTTTATTTCTGAGAAGTTATAATGAATAGTATTCAATCTTATATGCAGTGGATTTTTTCCTTATTGTACTTAACTTGCATTGGAGGTTATGGGTGCATGATGTTCATGAACTGTCCTATAGAAGACTTTGGTACGAGGTAGAGAAAAATCCCTTATTTGCTATGGGGTTTTATAAACTGATTCCAAGAGTCAAGATCTTATTTTCTGACAGTTCGGAAGGTTGCTGGAGTAGTTGCTACAGAACCCATGTTATTACTTCATTGCCTGTTTAACTGCGTATTCCAAAGAAAAGGAAAATCAGACACAGCAGTGGTACAAATTCCTTCATGCCATATTGCCATGGTATGTCTGTCATGTATTTGAGAAACTAAAAGCATGTAAAGATATTTTTATTTTTAGCCTCTGAGGCTGTCAACTTGTTTGTTAGTGTTCAGGCTCCTAATACAAAGTTCTGTAAAATTTAGTAATAGTCAAGACGTAAAATTTCCTGAGAGATCTAATAAATCTGTGTGTTGTAAACATGTCTGAAGACAATAATGGAAGTCAGTGTCAAATTCGAATCTTCCCATAGAAATCTGAGGGGAACGTAATTAAATACGATAGAAATGTCAAAGCCTGTCAAATTCTGCACAGATTTTTTTGTGGTGTTGATTTCTTGTCCACTGGTACGTTGATTAAAGTCATCAAGATCCTTGTACCAGCGGTACTGAATATGATCACATATGAAATGAAGATCTTGAATTATAATTATTCTCCCACTCCTGATCTGTTTGATCATCATGGAGTTAATGTCATCCTGAAGTGCAGAAAGATATATATGGAGTTGCTTATACTTTGCGTATGAAGCTAGTGAGGCTTTCAGATATCTGAAGACTTAATGTCTGTAATAATGACAGCCAAACTAACACTTTGAATAAAGTTAATAGTTTTAACTCTTAGGTGATGCACAGGAAGCAAATGCCTGACCATATTTCTTTCATCTTTTTTTTTTTCACTCAATTAATTTTCCCGGTAAAACTTACATGTGGAAATGCAAAAAAAAAAATTTAGTAAAATATTTTTGACAACCTGTGGAACAGGTCTTCGCATGTGTGTCTCCTTGGAACTAATTTGTTATTATTGACCTTGAGAAGCAGGTTTTCGTGTTAAAATGTTTATAAAGAAGAAGAATGGCTTACCGTAGGAACTATGCACAGGTAAAAAAGACTGCTGTCAGTGAGGAGTACACATTTCTTCTCCTCACTTGTTTTCTTTGTAACATCTGGACAGACCTACCACAGACAAGCAGGAAATGCCAAAAGGTAGTAGGTTAGCTAGAAGAAAAGGTGAACATGAGGATTTTTTCCTGAATTTGTAATCTGTAATTACTCCTACAAGCAATGTAGGATCCAAAAAAATACCATATTAAACTTAGCAATGGATTTCATCACAGCTCCTCTCCAAATCAATACCTTCTTTCATGATTCATAAATAATATTGCAGTAATAAATGGACAGGACAAATTTCTCAATTACTGATTTTAGGAAACGGAGGGTTGGGTTGTTCAAAAGGGCTCTTTCACAACTGCACTGACGATTCAGTTTTTACTGTAGTTAAACGGTGTTTTGTGCTGTCTAACCAGCTCGCTTGTCAAACACTTTGGCCTGATCAGGCTTTCCTTAGGAATGAGATCCAGCTCTTGAATTGTTTTCAAAGTAGAAACTATTACATTCCTCTGCTTACACAAGCTGCATGGAGGCAGTCTAACCTTACTTAACCTCACTTAATTTGTTGTGAATAATTTGCGTCAGCACAGAATAAGATGGCATTATTGATAGTTTGTTAATGTTTTCCTGATATATACCTTCGAACTTACTATCAGTTGAACAGTTTGGTAAAGATGTAAAATTTATATTTTGTCAATATCCTTTTTTCAGATTAGAAGTCCTCTGGATGCAAGTTAAGTATTTTCAGGGGTCTAGTGAGGTAAATGTGAATATGGTACGCACCATTTACTCAAGTTTTTTGTGCTTGTGTGAACCAGACATTTAGTGACTGCAAAGGTACTTTGGAAAATTAATTCTTTGATGTACAAAGTAGTTTTATTTGGAAATCTTTGTTAATACATCTCAAGAAGTTGCATTGTCATGTGAAGGATCATGTGTGTAGACATAACTGAGGGTAGGAGCCACTTCAGATTAAATGCCTAATTAATTCTGTAGAGAAGATAAGCACATAGATGGCTCAGTACTTACAGTGACAGCTTAACACTTAGAGCGGTAGTCTAGCAACTTTCTGAATAAGGCAGTTCAAGGTTTGCAAGATGGTGTAGGTGAAGAACCTTGGCTTATGTGGACAAACTCAAATGAAGTGTATTGATTTTAACAGGATGAGAGATAATTATTACTCACTACATGAAAAAGCTAATTGTTCTGTATAACAAGTGAATAATATGTCCCAATAGAAGGAACAGGGTGAAGAAACATTTTTCTATTGCTAGCTTTGTTTTTCAATTGAAAATTTACTATACAATCTCATTTATCTGGAAGCAGGGACGACAACATTGACAGGGCACTACAAAACATATATAGCTACATATACTTTGAAGTTGCGCAAGCTAATGGAAGTGCTCCTTGTCAATGTTTGTGGCTCAGGATTCAGACCTTATGGTATTTTCCACTGCTACTTCTTGCCTCTCGAAGAAGCCTTTCTCTGTCACTATACAAAGAGGAAGACAGTTATTTTGGTGGAATACCGCTCCTTACAGGTAGTCGTTGTACTGAGGCGTAGCAGCATAAAAGCTAAAAAGAAAGCAGAATATCAGGATCCATCTTTGTGAAAGAGGGACACTGTATTTAAGATATTTATGATTGAGATTTAAGCCTAATGCTGGTGTACTGGCTTTAAAAGAAAATGGGGTCTTCTACAGACTCCTTGTTTTTCTTGTGACCATTCATTTTTATTGATTTTTATTGGTTTTTGATGTTTTTGTTTATTGGAATGTTTGTACAAACATCATTGCGAAGTCGAACGTATTCAAATAAAGCCTAATCTGACAAAAATATTCTACAACAGTTCCATTTGAGGTGAGGACTCTCCCGTTAAAGACTCCTGTGGCTTTTTTATGACTTTTAATGTTTGGTTCCTAACTTCCATAAATTGTGTGTGTTGGCTTTTCATTAACATAGAAGGCAAGCGTAATTCATTGCAAAGAATTCTTTGGTCACACGTGATTGAGAAGTTCAGAAGGATCAAAACCACTTAGCTTTGTGGTAGGAAGAAAACTGTATTTCATGTAAAGACTCCAGCTCCCTGATTTTTAACATTGGGGTTTCCCCCTCCCCCTCCAGTTTCACAAAAATTCAGGAATGCTGATACATTACACAAAGACATTTTGTAACTGCTGGAGTTCCACAAGGAGCCCACAGAGTGATGTTAACCTCTTCCTAACAAAAGAAGTAATTGTTGCGTTGCTTTTTGTATATAACAGGAGTCATGCATCCCAATAATTATTTTTGCCTACAAAAAGAGTTAAGGCAGTGTTTTGTTGGAAGGTCTTACGTTGGTTGAGGGAGGAGACTGAAGGTACTGATAAACAGAGAAGATCAAGATGACACCAAATAAGGCAAGCTTTGTTACTGCAGGGCTGGTAGGGTTTTGTAGGTTTTTGGTGGTTTAGTCTGAAGAAGGTTTTGTATTCATAAGAGTTACAATGAAAAACGTGACATGGGAACACGGTGACTGAGATGTATGAAGAAAAGGATGATGGCTCTTGCTTTCTAAAAGACGGCAACAGAGGGATTAAATTTCATAGTGTTAGTGCAGGAAAAGAGTTTTCCATATTGCGAATAGAGAAGACAGTACAGCATGAGCTTGGTAGATGGAAAAACTGCGTGTGGTCCAAAGGGAGAAAGAACCCTATTGGGGGTTTGTGAGAGTGGTTTTAGTACTTTAACAGAGTAATTATAGCTGATACAGTAATTAATACACAAATATTGTAGGTTAGAAATTAACATAAAGGTTAAAAAAACCCCACACAACAAAAAAAACACCACCCCAAAAGCCTCAAAATCCAAAAAACCTTTTCATGATGAGGACAGTAAAACTTTGGTACAGGCTTCCAAGTGAAACTGTGGCATCTCCTTCCTTGGAGGTTTCAGGACTAGACAGATCAACTAAAACCCTGAGCAACCTGGTCTGAATTCAGTATTGACCCTGCTTTGAGCAGGAGATTTGATTTAGACTGTTATATTCACAGTTATTGTATGAATCTAAGGAATAAAAAGTCTCACACTGTCTTGGTATTGATTAGGTATGTCATTGAAATACAATTCATATGCTACTGGATAAAAGAAGTGTACGAGACATTAAATGATAGTAACGTAATTTAGGGAGTATAAAATAGCTGGAGATACTTTCTCCTTAAGTGGTCATGTTAGGTTTTGTATTTAATATGCCTAAGTTTCACTTTGCACACATTTAGTGCACTGTTTCTATTGTCAGACTTGTTTCAGAGTCACTGTTGTCTGTGTCCCCCTTTTCTTCCTGAATTCAGGTCAGTGCAGATTGTGGTCTGAAGTTTTAGAATAGGTTTTTATCGAAGTTATCTTCTTATTGTGCTGCTGCAAATGAGATCTTGCTAGAAGAGGCAATCTTATCCCAAATAAAAGACAAAATTACTATTCCCATTTTTCAGAGGGACATCTTAAATATGTTTTAAAAGATCTACCCAAAAGCATAGTGTATTTTTAGTTAAACTGGGTCCACATCTCTTGAGTGCCAGCCTAGTGTCAAAACCATAAGATTACTCATTCTCATTATAAAACTTGACTTATGTATCATACTCTCTTTTTTAATAATGAGAATAAATGTTTTATATATATAGTACTTGGGACCTGACTGACAAAACTTGCAACGTCATCTTGTAAACTTGTCCTACAAAATTCTTTCCTATCGTGGCATCTGTCAGCAGAATTCAGCGCACTGAGGTAGTATTCAAGTACCTGGAGTTAAAATAAATCGTGACATTAATTCGTGCTAATAATTTGTAGAAGCCAAGTGTTTAATGCTTTTTAACTCACCCCTAAGATTGCCTCAATGAATTGCAGTCTTGCGTAAGGGTGAGTATTGGGTTTTTAGTTTTACAGTGGATTATCTTAAAGGCAATTGTTATAAGTACAATACAAAAGATAACCTTTCACAATAAGCAGACCGAATTCTGATCTACAAATCCAGGTTATTACGAACAAACTGGCTTATGCCTCAGATTCATGTGAGGGATTTTATGAATCTGTAGATTACAGATAACTCCAACAAAATCTCTGTTAATGTACATACCTGAAACTGATTTCAAATTAGCAGAGACTAAAAATGAAAATAATTATTTTAGTGTTAAATTGATACTGCTTGAAACAGAATTTTAATAAATATATGGTTGATAGAGTAATCAAGTAATCTATGTAAAAGTTTGGAAACTCCTGCACTATTGCGATATATAGATTAGTAAACCCACAGGGTTATTGGAGCCCTGCAGCATGCTAAGGCAAATAGAGTTAGTATTGTGCACTTTATTTTTGAAGAGTTGTGGCTGAGGGCGATCAGGTGTACCAGTGCATCTCCTCCATGTTAGTTATGGAGGCAAACAGGGCCGCTGGTTCTGTGTAAATCTAAAGCCCGAGGCTGCTTTGGTTGAGACTTTTCAAATGTAAGGCTAGCTGAGAAATGAAAAGCAGAGGAGGCATGGGTAACCTACACAGGTCTCTCATAGTTTTATTCCCAAATTGGTTTTATGGGGGGCTTAACTGCTACAAAGAGCCTTGCACCAGTGTTCTGCATTTCAGCACAAGATTTGTCTAGAGGGGATTAGAAATGTTGCCAGATACTGGGTTTGATACCACCCCTTGAAAAGTGGTCAAAGCATAGTGCTGTGAAAGCCAGCAAATGATAGTCCTACCAAGTGACAGATAGAAAAAAATACCCATGTTTTCTGAAATATCAAGGTTGGGAAAGGAGAGTTATTGGGTCAGGAGTGAAATGCAATGCATGCGATGCATTTTGCAATAGCTGGCGGTGCGTATTGACCTTTTCCGGTTTTCTTCAGAGTGGCTAATGCCCTGTGAACTGGATCAGATGTTAATACTTAAAAGGAAGTGGCCATAATAAATCCCTCAAATTCCGTAAGAGATGACAAATGTATGGATCGGAGTGATCTATTCCGAATGTGTCTCATCTAAGTCTGCAGTATTAGGAAATAGTGTTTGGCAGGACCACACTCGCATCCTAAAACAAGTAAATCAAAGTCTTTCTTCAGTAGAAATCATTCAATTGCATTCACAACCAGTGTAAATTTGCATCACTCCACTGCCTGCATATTGATCTAAACTGAGTCTGATAAAAACTCTGGCTGTGTTGTATTGTAAGCCTTTTCTTACCTCACCACCTGCAGTTTGTAACCAGAAGCTCGTTCTCAGAGGCTGGTTGTAGCTTTTAAGGTAGCTTCAAAGAAGCTTGAGTAAGACAGGCAGCCAGGGAAATATTTCCCTTTACTTGGAAAAAGAGGAGCTGAAATGTAACTAGATTGAGGTGAGTGTTCTGCCTGTGGTGCTGCTTTGTATCCAGAACCTTCAGAATATACTTAAGAAACTGGTTTATGACAGCTCTCATACTTAAAAAAGTTAAGAAACTATTCCAGTACAAATATTGCTGATGTTACCTTGTTCACTGGTTATTACTGATAGCTTTTTGTGTTTCAGAATATAATGATTGTGATCGCTGTATGAATAAGGCTCTGTGACCTGTAAAACCCTATAGAATGTCAGGCTTTCACCAGTCGTTTACAGGGTTTCTGCCTACAAATCTATTTCTTAACTGCAGTGTCATATACACACACACATATGTATTTTAATATTATATTTTAAGGTATTTTAATTTAACCTTGTGGTGAGAAGTGTGACTGAAATTGATAAATGTAAAATGGTAACTTGGAACAATGTTGTGTGTGTTCCTAGGATGCTTTTAACTGCAAACATGCAGGCAGAATACTGTGGTTGCAGTTTTTTGTGTGTCTGTACTAAAAATGTTAACTTGAACCGAACCGTTTAACATTCCTAATCCATAGCAGCTGTAATGGTCAGTGAAACTATTTCTGTAAACCACTTCTGTTGGCATTCTGAGCTTCCTTTAGCATTGATTTAATTTTAGTGAACCACTCAAACTTTAACCAGAATAAGCTGGTGCCAGATTATGCATCAATGACATATGTATTCTGTATTCTTCGGAAACCTTGCACAATTGCAGACTTCGCTTGCCTGTATGACCACTTTGTAACTAATTAGACTAGACATGGCACTAAAGAGAAACCACAAACACAGCGGTATGCCCTGATAGATATTAATACAGTCCAGTCTCTTAACAAAGTGAACAATTGCCCCAATAATGATTTCCTGCTGTGCACTTTTTATGCTTTGTTTGTTAAATCCTATTTTCCTTCCTACTTTCCTGTTGACTACAGCAGAATTGAATTTTATTCGAGTCGACTCGCACTGGGTCAGCAAAACTCTTCACCTTACTGGAAGAAAAGTTAACTCATTGAAGGCTGTCTGGTTTTGAACGTATCTCATCGGTGCACTGCGCTTCCACCCACAAGTAAAGGGAAGGGGTTAATACTGCTTTATGAAATGTGGGAGAAATGAGGAGCTGAGGTACGGATTTGCTAATGTGTTTAAAGCAAAGCCAGAGTTCGCTGGGCCATGGTTTGGTTTCATTTTCTAACCGTTCATGCTTTTCTTAGTATTTGCTTATTGCCTTAGTAATTTAGCAAAAAGTTGTGCTAAATATATTGAATATAACATTAACAGTGATTACTAGCATAAGCATCGCTACAAAACCTGAAGTTGTAATGGAAGTTAATCCTGTGGAATATCATGTCACTAAAGAGAATGGCAACATCTTCTCTGCATACCCATTCAGCTGCTAGCATGGGGATACTGGAAGTCAGGTAATTTACAACATAATTTACAGAAATGTTTGTCTAAATAGGTTTAATAATACACAGAAAATAACTGTCGATGGGCAGAAGGGAAATAGTTTACTGACATTCTGCTGTTTGTATGCAATGTAATTGCATGCAGATTTCAAGTAGGTATATCATTAACACTGCTGCTTTCTCCCTTTACAGTTGGGAAAACAAACAGTCCAGTAGTCTTCCGGAAATTTGAGCATTTGCAAGAAATGTTTTGTATGGAATAACTTTCTTGCAAGTACAGGAAAAGGAAAGGTCAGCGGGGTGTGTTTTTGATCAAGGAGGTTTAATCAAATCTTGATAACTTTTGATGACCTTCCTATTTCATAATGAAATCCATGGGGTTTTTTTCTAATAAACTGACAAGTGTCATACAACTTGTTCATTTTAATACTCTGAAAATATTAAACCCACAGAACTGCAAACGGTACTAATTTTCAGAATTAATCAGCAGCAGATGAATAATAAAGTAGCTTATTTTTTTTGAAGTTGGTATTTTATTCTGTGTTTGCACTCTGTAAAGTATATTGTGTGGATGTAATATAATCAGTCAAGAGTAAAGGTTCCATACTAGCACTTTAAACCCTTAATGACTACAAAGATTTTCAATTTAAAAATCAGTATTTCACCAGGGTGGGTTTTTGTCACTGCGACAGATAGAAAATACTGCATTTAAAGCAGTGAGCAAGTGTTGGTAGTTGCATTTCCTTTGGAAGAAAGAGTTTCGTATTGTGGCTTTCTGTGATCTTGAAAACTACCTAAGATATCTGAATCACATTCATGTTTTCCCCGTTCTCGCTGTCTCTCTTAGCACTTCCATCTGCTCATGTAAGTATTGCTTGAATGCTGAGCCTTCTGATAGGGTTTGGGAGACACAACAAAGGAAAGGTCATTGATTATGTAGGAGAAGAAAGTCTAAAGCTAAGCCTCCCAAAATTGCTTTCAATAGAGTGACAGTTGTAGAAGTCATTGAGCTGGCAGTGGCACACTTCCTATGTCCTTTAGAGCCCTTGAATGGTGGAAGGGCATGCAGCCATTTATGTTTGAATTCTTGGATAAAAAGTGCTTCCAGTTGCACAAATTGATCACTCCAGAATCAAGTGAAAGTTGTATTTGGTCCATCTCTGAAATTTAGAAAAAGGGG
>Ga0065711_1044295_pt1 | contig 14187 bp, 14 predicted proteins | sample Hoacrofraction12_FD_59098 | JGI IMG/M metagenome (GOLD analysis project Ga0065711, IMG submission 59098) | Hoatzin crop microbial communities from Cojedes, Venezuela - Epithelial fraction 12 v2 (version 2) | ecosystem: Host-associated > Birds > Digestive system > Esophagus > Crop | place...
GAGAGGGGACGCGGAGCAGCCCCGGGGGTCCGCGGTGCCTCGGGTCCGCAGCCCCCGGCCCGCACCGGGGCGGGGAGGGGCTGCGGCCTGGGCCGTGTGGTCCGAAGCGTTGCGGGGCTCGGCCGGGCACCATCACTGGGCTCTTCTGCCCCTGCCCCCCCAGATCTCCCAGGAGCCTCCCCCCAGGTGAACCCCTCCGTCCCCAAAGGCCGGCACATGCCGGCAGCGCTCACCCAGGGACCCTCCTCCGGCTGCTGCGGACCCTCCGTGGGCAAACCTGGGATTCGCCGCGTCCCAGCTCGAAGTCCCGTTTCGGTCCGGTCTCAGGTCACCGTGTCCTTCCGTTCGTTATCGCTCCGAGACAAGTGGCCGAGCAGCGGTCCTGCGTGGATTGAAGGGCTTTGGGTCCCAGGCCACGCTGAGCGTGGCTCAGACCTGGTCCAAGCCAGCGCAGCAAACAGCCGCTCTCCGAAATTCGCTGTGAGGCGATGGACCCGCTGCAGCCGGGCAGTAAAACTGCGGGTCCCTTCGCTAACAGCAGGCCAGGGCAGGCAGGAGCCGAGGAACAGCACCGAGAAACCCATCTTCCCGCTGCACCAGGACTTTCTGTAGGAGAAGATAACTGTGGGGCCGCCAAGAAGGATGGAGATGGCCGTTTAAAGAGGGCAGCACAGGCAGAAAAAATCAGAGAATTCAGGCTTTTGCCTTCAGTTCTCCAAATCGATTTGATTTTGGGCAGGTTTTAGCCAGGATTTTAGTGTTTTAAAAGCTTCCTATATCTGTGAAGAGTATTCTTCACACCTGCAACACGGATGTGCAGGTTTTGTGCAGAGGCATACAAAATACAGCGTAGTTATGTCTAGAAACTAAACACAAATACCACCATTTTTAATAGGTTTTCAAGAACAAGGGGATAATTTTAAAAAGACAATATAATCACTGTATCAACGTGTCTAGAAAAATACCTGCTAGGCCGGGCAACTTGTCACATGGCCATTTAGTGATGATATGATGGATGGATAGACCAGCCAGAGGGACAGAGCGCAGCACTCACGAAGACCTGATGCAAAAGTCCTTTCTTCAACATTCAGCTTGGTGTCTAAACACCCTGTTCTTCTGAAGCTGTGTAAAACACTCTGGAATAAAACCAGAAACTTTAAAAACGAGTATGGGTGAATGGTTCCACTTCCTCTCTCGCCTTAGGAAAAGAAAGAGCCCAGTGAAGGATTAAGTTAAATTTTTAAGGAAGTCTGAGAAAAGGTTAGATTTTGAAACCCCGGAGTGCCTTGTCTAGGCTGATTTAGGGGAAAAAGCTGAGTTTCTGCTTTCTTGTTAGCACTAAGGGTGACATTTTTGCTGCTCAGCTGCCAGGGCAGCGTCTCCTCCAGCTGAGGTCTGTGCAAACTCCCTCCCAGCCCAGCTGCCTCGTCTGGTGCTGCTAATTCGGGTGGCCCGTTCGCAGTGCCCAGTGCCTTCCGACAGCTCCTGACCGGCTCCACGTGCTTCCGCAGCTGCGTTTGTGCTGTAAAACCCAGACACTGAAATCCGCTGGGTGCTCTCCCGAAAGAGTGCAGAAATAGCTGAATCAAGGCAGCCCTGAGAGAGGTCATTAGGAGCTGACCCTCCTTCGTGACAGCTATTTATCTAACGAGGCAGGGGATCGCCCAAAGCTCAACTCCAGGCCAACGGCACAGCAGAGCTCCTCTCGCCTTGCTGCTCCTTCCTGTGAACTTGGTGGCTGCCAAAAACGTATCGCTTGGTGCATATTTAGCATCCTAAATATTGTGCTGCTAGTCGGCAAGAATAAATGGGAAAATATGATTTAGTCTTGACAAGGAGCTCCCACAGTAACTGTGTTTTCTGGCTCCCAAGACGTTCCAATACAATAATCTCCTAAATCACCGTGTTTAGGCACCCATCTGTTACAAGCGCTGCTTACTATAAACAGCTCAGAAAATTCAAAGGGGGATTCAGACTCACGGTGTCCCAGATGTGAAGGGATTTCTCTCTCTGAATGAGGTCCAGGTTCATTTAGGGTCTAAAAGCAGAAGATTTGTTCCAGGAGGAACTCAAGCAGGTGACCCAAAGCTCTGTGCCTGCGTGTAGCCCCTTGCCTTCCTACCTAAAGACAGCTGGTTTCTACCCAGCTCTAGGTACAGACCTAGATGAGGTTTTTGGAGCAAAACTCAGCAAAAGAGGAAATCCAGCTTCTTCAGATGCAGTTTCTTGGCAGTTTAGGGCTTTTCAGTTGAATTTGGGCTCCAACAGAGCCCTTGGCAGCACATTCCCACCCTGTGCCTGCTCTGAGCCACCCTAGGGAGTTAATCCAGCCAAAAAAATAGTCACTGGTCTTTTCGGAAAGGTTATTTTTGGCAGGATCGGCTCCTTGAACCAGCTGGCGTCCCAGTCCCTGGAGAACCAGAGCCTGCAGGAGCCATGTCCCCAGGGAGAGAAGATGGGCCAGGACTTCTGATGCGAATCCGTGGTCGCACTCACTTCCTCCCGCCGCAGCTTTCCCGTGTGACCTCCGGGGTTTTCGGGAAGCTGGCTTGAGCCTCACAAGGCTATCTCCCTGCCGTGGGCACAGAGGAGCTCCTCAGCTCTGACCCTGCCCCAAACCCCCCCTTTGGAGAGCCCGGTCAGCCTTTGGGGCTCTCCCCACCTCAACCCCTTCTTCTCTACTTCTCGTATCCCAAGTCTTGCCCCATCGGGCTGAAGATGCCCATGTTGCGAGGCCGGTGCTGCCCTGGCAGCGACCATGAGTGTATCTAACCTAGCAAGCTTACACGTAGCTTGCTCTGAGCTTTCACCTTGCCCACAGCTCCCAGTAGAGCCGCAGAGATTGCTTCCCAGGCTCAGATGGCTCCTGGAGAAAGCAACCACAGGGGTTGGCATCAAGCATGCGCGGGTCCTAGCAGCTGATTGGGAGTGGGATGTTGTCCCTGCAAGGAGGAAAATCTGGCGATAGGGCTGGAATGCCACATCCTCACCCTTTTGCATACAACGTGCAAGGCTGCCTTCCTGCTCACGGGCCTCAGAAAAGACCATCTGAGGTGCCTGGTCCATCCTGTTTTCAGCCAGCACCATGCCCAAAAAGCTTTGGGCAGCCTTTTTTTGAAGATATGTCCCAAGATAAATACCCAAGCTGAGTCTGATGCCTCCATAACCTTCTCCCTCCACTTCTCTGCCTCTTGACCCAGCTTCGGCCACAGCTCACCTCACTCTCTGCTTTAAGAACTGCTGTGTGTTTGCTTTGGCACAGAGGTCTCCTGAAGGAGCTGTCTTTCGTAACAAACATGGGTTGCATCCCATGGTTGAGTCTCAGTGAGATCTAGGCCTTCTCCAGACGTCCCAGTGATATCTAATCCTTCTCCAGATGAAGGGCTCCACCAAGGTTTATCTGTGGGTATACGTGTGTGCACAGACCAGTCTTTGCCTGCTTTGGTCCCAGTTAGCCAGGCACACCAGCAGACATCTATCAGCTGGTCCAAGTCTCCCGCTTCTACATCCTCACCTTCATGTCTCCAAGCAATGGACACAGCCGCTGGGCTTTGTCCTGCCCGCCCTCCAGCCCGTGCACATTACGCTGCGCTCCCTGTGGAGCCACCAAAGATCAGTCACATCCTTGGGACAACCAAGCCCACAAGAGATGCTGGCAGGAAGGTCCCTGACCCCAGCAACCCCCAGGAGAGCCCGGGGCAGGTGTCCCCAGCAGCCAGCTCTTCCCGTCCCCAGCGCAGCAGCGTTTGCAGCAGCCCCCGGCTACCGCAGAACGCAAAGGCTGATTTCACCCCCGCCAAGCGCAGCCCGGAGGAGAAGCGCAGTCGGAGTCTGTCCAAGCCCACGAGCTGTCGTTGTCTCCTGGCTCAGCAGCGTCTCGCAGAAAGAGGAAATGGTATGGAGGCTGCTACTTGATTTTTTTCTTTTTCAGATGAACCAAATGTAAACTAAATGCTGACACGAAGGAGCAATGGGGAAGACGTTGTGCACCCAGAGACAGTTTAGCAGTGGCCGAGCAGTTCCCACGGATGCTCTCCTGTAGGAGGGATGGGCTCTGCTGCAGGGGACGGGGCTTTATGCATGAAACACTTCTGCCGTGGTGCCTTCAGGTGCCAAAAGAGCTTCAGAGCCAGTCTGCAACTGGTGATGCAACAACCAGCACTGGGATATTTTTTTTTCCTTGCAAAAGCACCAGGTGATTCCTGCAAGCAGGCAGCTGAGAAGAAATTTTATGATAAACCTTGTGTCTTGGGACCATGATTAAGAAAAGAATTTCTTCTTAACCAGAGGTTTGCTTAGAGTCCCCCCAGGACTGGCATTCCACAGCTGACATCAGGGTTTGATCTGGGGGCTTCAAGCAGAGCTGAGTCCTCTGGCTCTGGACACCCAGCACAAACCCACACAGAACACCTGGGTCCTCCCAAATTCCCCCTGAGACCTGAAGTCCTGCACATTTTCCAAGGTTTCCTTAGGTGAAGCAGGAGGTCGCTGAGAAGCAGCACCTTGAGGCAGTGGCTGCGTGGCCGTGGTGGGGCTGCTCTCCCTGGCTGCCTGACCGAGCAGGGCACGGAGCTCACTGCGACCCGCAGCTCTGCCAGCTGCCGGGACACAAACACACCGCAGCGCGATGTATCAGCGAACACGGGCACTTCTCTCCTTGTGTAGCAGCCTAATGGGATTTTCTGAGCAGAAAACCCCCCAAGGAAGAGGACAGAGCACAGGAGAGGGACTCCAGTGCACCCATGATGGGGGGAAACCAGCAAGGCAAGGGGAGCAGCAGCGCTGTCTCTGCAGCTGCAAAAGCTGAGCACTTGCAGCATCCCTGTCAGCCATCAGCTCAGCTCGCCAGAAGGGTTTCTGAAGAAACAGTCATCTCCCTGCAGCTCTGGGAGCAGGTAATTTATGCTCAATAGCAAGCCTTCAAGAAAATCTGCTAGCAGCCATTAACTCTGATACAGCTCTCCCCAGGCTCAGCCAACCACCGCTTCGGAACAGCCCACTCAAAGCATCTCCAGGGGACGCAGCGCACGTTTAAAGTGAGGTCTTGGAATCTGCTGGCCTAGCAGCTCCAGCAGCAGCAAGAAGAGAAAAGGAACGACCCAGCAGCTCAACCCTTTCACCTCCCTTCAGCAAACACGTACAACCCAAGCACATAGGTTACACAGCCCACAAGGTACACGACCTGCTCTGACCACTGAAGCATCAGAAAAAAAAATAAATGCTGCAGCAAAAGCACTTCCTTTCCCCCAGCACCCTTCTCCCAGTTAGCTGCATTAGCCATAGCAGGGTGCACCCTGCTGAATTGACAGGGGCTGTGGTCAAGTGGTCTCGTTGGGGAGGTGGCTATATAGAGGTGAGGCTGGTTTGCTGTGTAAGCAATGGAAATTAGGCTTAGCAGGCTTGCTTTGGGGGTAGAACTAGCTCTGCTGCAGGCAATAGGACTAATTATCTTTATTGACTGTGCCTTCTGTAGGCAATGTTGATGCAAAAACATGAAATATAGCTGGAAAAGATTGCCAGAGGAGCTTAAGCAGAGGAATGTGATTGCTGTGGGGGTTTTGCTGTTTACACTCTAGGCAGAAAGTTAGCGAGAGCAGAAGACGAGTCCCAGCCTGGGAGGGATTAGCCCGAAAGCCATTTAAGCCCAGGTCCCTGCAGGACCCTGAGGGCTGGGCTCTCTCTGACCGTATGGATGGAAATTTGCAGCAGCCACAGATTTAGAAATTACCTCCAGACTTACTGTTTGCCGTGACCAGAGCTGACAAACAAGCTCGGGGGGGAAAGGGCCGTGGGGATATGAGCATGTTTCCCCCAGGACCCTGCCGTGCTGATGGTGGGGGGTTGCAGATGGAGTCTGCCAGCCTGGGGTAGTGCCTTGGCCAGGATAAGGACCAAGGTGTGGCGGAAAGGTTTTCTCAGCTCTGCCAGAGCTGCAGAGTTTCCTGGAGTGCCAGGCTCAGCTAACCCAGCTGCTCAGCCGCAGCAGCGACTGGTTTGTAACTCCTGGAGGCAGTCAGGCCACCCTGGCCTTGAGAGAGGAGCACCCTGAGCCCGGAACCACTGTGCCACAGGCTTCGCCGCCGCGAGTGAAGAGCGAAGGGGCAGCTCCAGCTGCCAGAAGACCCCCGCTCGCATAGCAGCGGTGCTTTCAGGGGGTTTGCAGGGCGGAAAGGCGAGCGGAGCACAGAGCCACTGGGTGGCAATCGCCCTCCGGCTGCAGCCCCGGGCCAGCGCCCCGGGGACCGCCGAGCAGCCCTGCCCTGCACCCCGCATGCAAATGCGGGAGCAGCTGGTGGCCAGGACTTATAAAGATAGCCCTCAGCTAAGCAAATACAGGAACAGGGTCTCAACCAAGCTGTCATGTAGTTAAAGCTTTTTTTTTAATTATTATTGTTTTTTCAATCCTCATTTGCCTGTTGTAGTTTGCCCCTCTGGGTCTTGCTCAGCTTTATCACCTGGCCGCGGGCACTGGGTAACGTGTGGCCCAGCACGGTGGCAGTGTCCCCATCCTGCTGGGAAAAGCAGACCTTTGATAAAGGATACTGTCCTTTGCGGGGCGTGAACTATCCTTAAGAGCTGCTGGTTTACTCTCCCTGGCTGCCTTGAGCAGGGCCAGGTGTCTCTCAGGGCTTGCCAGCATCCCGGGGGGTTCTCCGAAACGCAGCCAAAGCGTTTGTGCAATTCCCTCTTGCTCTCTGCGGGATGGTTTGGGGTTAGGACCGAAGGGCTGGAGGGGAAACCTATGGTCTGGGAGACCAGAGCCCGCTTAGGGTCAGAGCTGGAGGCAGATTCAGTGTGCTTCCTTTGCAGCCTTGGGTCAGTCCTTCTGTGTGCCCCGGCCTCTGTTCGCTGTCTGCACAATGGGGACATCAGCACGACTCTGCCCCAGGGAGGTGTGATGAGGACAAGGGTATATCTGAAATACCCAGTGTGCTTAAACTGTACCTTCAGCCATTTTTTTCAAGTATGCTGCAGAACAGCATAGTTTAGACCCGAAGACCTGATGATTCAAGTCTACGTACTAAAATGCAGCAAGCAGCAAACCACCGCAGAGACCTTGGTTGGGTCAGCTCTACCCAGGTCCCCGCTGCAGTTTTCAGAGCCTCTTTACCACCAGCGTTACCCAGAACCACCCTGATAACAAACCTTCACACACCACCTTCCTCCCTGCCTTGCAAAAGATGCTTTACCCGGATCTTGGCTCTTGCAGCCCAGGCTGGTTTTGGAGAGACCCAAGGTGTCGGGTTGAAGGCCATGGAGGAGACCAACCCCCCGGAGCCAGCACTCTGCCCGAAATAAGCCACCTCTTCCCCCTCTCCCCAAACCACTGCCCACTGGGAAGGAGGCGATGGGGTAGCATCGCTCCAGTGCCAATGAGTAAGATGCTGTGGTTCCCCTCTGGTTTTGTGGGGCCAAGCACCATGGCTTGCGATGCTGCGATAGGTCCTGGGGCTTGCCGCTGCGGTCACCGCTGAAGAAATAGCTGCAGTGGTAACAAGGAGAGGAATTGTAGCAGGCGGTGGTGCGAGGAGAACCAGGGCAGTTCTACCGCAGGAGAGCAAAAGGTACCTGGGACCGGGGCAAGAACAGAGGAAGGGACCTGATGGAAAGGGAGAGGTTGGGTGATGGTGCGGGACCATCTCCAACATCGCTGGTGCTTATCCAGAATATGTTGCCTGGGGGAAAAGGGGGAGACCGGGAGGGAAGGAGGGATGCAAGCAGGAATGGGGAGGAAAGTTGAAGTAAGGGATGAACAGAGCAGGCTGCGGTATCTGCGCTGCCACCTGCAAGGGGCATCTCCCCTGGACTTGGGCGGACTTGCCAAAGGACCAGATGATCAACCTGATGCTGCCCAGAGTGGCCAGTGAGGGGGGGACCAACACCCCATTTCAGTGTAAGGAGGAAACCAAAGGCTGCCAGAGCCATTTCTTCTGGGAGGTGATTAACGCAAACCCCCTCCAGCGCAGCAGCCAGCCTGCTGTCTCGTTCTGCAGGCAGTTGGGTTCATCCTCCAGAAGAGACGCTCCCCGTCGCAGATGGCCCCGCTGCCACCCCGAGCACACAAGGCAAGGCAGAAGATTGCCATCGGCTCTGTGACAAGAGCCTGTTTCCGACTCCAAGAACAGCATTAACCATAAAACCATCCTGTTCTTATTGCATGATGGCAACGACTGAAGAATTTACATGGGCGCGGCCTTCCCAGAAGGGGTGAAGCTGCTACCTCAGCTCTCCATGCTCCTGAGCACAAATGCCCTAATTCAGCCGTCAGATTCTCAGGCTAATCATTAAACAGGAAAATGCCTTCTCAGCTTACAAGAACTTTGCTTGCCGTCAACATCTGCTCCCAACGCAAGGCTGCCAAAGTTTCCAGGAAACCCTCTCAGCCTTTTCTATCGTATTTATTAAATGTTGTAATTCAGTGCTGGTGGCACATTTTAGGCGAGTGTCTCAGGAGATTAAAGTCCTGGTTTTAACCATGCAAATGATCTAAGGAGGGTTGGGTGGAAGAGATGTTCAGGCATGAAAGGACTTTGTTCTGCCAGTTTTCTTATATGGATACACAGAGACTCAACCACAAGGAGCTGGTGCTTGGGCTCTCCCAACTCAGAAGGCTGCCAGGTTGACAGGAGGTGGTTGAAGTTCTGGTTCCTGGCCAACCTGACCACAAATCCTTCCAGTTCACCTCCAGGAGACATTACCCTAGATGGCATCAGCTGGTCATGACTGCAGAGATGTTTTATGGGTTTAGAGGAGATGGTTGCAGCTCGGATTCCTGGCCAATCTGGCCACCATATCCTTCCAGTTCACCTCCAGGAGATGTTACCCTAGGTGGCATCAGCTGGTCGTGGCTGCAGAGATGCTTTATGGGAACCAGGAGCTCTGTGCGGCTGAACCGCTGTGCCCACGCGGAAGTGAGGGCCCTGCTGCAGTTTCACGCAGGTGGAACCAAGAACAACGGGAGGCACCGACACCGAAAGTCCTGCCTTGGTTTCAATGGTGAACCACATGGTTTTGTTGCATTGTTTTTATTCTCGGCCCAAAAATTACTCCGACCTGGTTATTTCCCCTGAAACCATCGCAAATCGGCGCTCAGCCAATCGGGGCAGGGCTCCTTGCCCAATATTCCGTTCTTCCCTTTTATGGTCATAATCTGGCCTCTCCGAGGAAAAAAAAAAGGTGAGAACGGAAGAACGGACCGCACTGAGATGCGGTCGGTTGGGTCCACGTGGCATGTTGTTCCGTGATCTGCTCCCATCTACACACTGCAGGGCCAGAAAAGGGGAAAAAACTCATCGGACAGAAGGTGATGATGCTTGTGGGCTCAAAAAATGGAGTCCCATCAGAAATCCGAGATGATGAGACATGGCGAGCCTCAGTAGATGTGCTGTGGGACAAGCTGATCACCTGTGCTAGTGATAACCAAGTAATTTGGGCTCAGGAAAACAGTATTGGGCACCATGACTAATACTGGTTGTAGTTCTGGGAAGATTCTCAAGGCTTGGCCTTGAGCTGGACCCATGTTGCTCTTGTTGTTCAACTGACATGGGAGAAAAATGCTAACAGAGAGACCTCAGTCTAACTGAGGAAAGGACTTCCTCCTCCCACCCGTAATCATGGGAGCAGATGAACGCTGATTTCTGTTCATGGGTAGTAGATGGCATCTACAAACTTCAGCCTCTAAGCCCTCGAGTCTACAACACCTCAAGCCCACATTGACTGATTCATGATCGAACCCCGATCTGAAGTTCATTTGCAAATTCACACTGTAGGTTCTGACTGACATACAACAGCGGTCAAACCCCACCACCAGGTGCCAACCCAAACCTTCCCAGCTGAAGATGTTTGGATCTTCAGATGTTTTTTCTGAGCCCCTCTTGGTTCTGAGACAAGCAATCACATATTAGTCTCTGCTCATCTTATCCTGCCCTTGAGAGGAGGCAGAGAAGGCAGATAAGTAACAAGCCATAAAGGAAACCACTTTCCCACTCTGACCTTAAGCACCCTTCCTGGGGGACCTCTGGGGAGCACTAGCTTTTGTTCCCACCGGGGACGGGACTTGCAATTGCTGGGTCTTTTCAAGCAGGATGAGCTAGCAGAAGCAGTCATGAAGAATCAGGGACCCAAACCCTGATCTCTGATCAGTGCAGCTCCACCAGATCCTGACAGGGGTGCGTACATCTCGATCCGCCCACCAGTACTTACCTTGCCGCTGTGTGCTCTTGCCCTGCAAAAAGCGCAGAATATTTCACAAGCGGAATCTCCATCGAAATCTGTGACTCTTTGAATCCCACTCTTAGATGGAACAAGAAACAAATTACTGGAAGAGCAAAAAAAAGGTTGCTTCAAGCAATCTTAGAGCAATGTTTGGCTCCTGTCTCACCCGATCCTCAGTCTGGAGCAACCCTCTAAGATAAACAAGCTCCCAGGGGACATGTTCATTCCCAGCACCCCAATGTATTTCCTCATACTGATCATATTTAAGATTCCTCTCCTGACATGAGCGTATTCAAGTACTTGGCTAGAAGGCAGGTTCCAGTGCCAAGCAAGAAAAAAAGAGGTGATGTCACTTAAAGACGATTTAATGAACATGATGTTGGGCCCAGGGTGAGACTTTGTCACGTAAAACCCCTGGAGCTGAGGCAGGAAATTTGATATTAATGCGCAGGGGAACAGCCTCTGAGTTTCATCACCCCTTCTAAGGCAGCACAGTCACCCCAAAGCTGCGGAGGAGATTTTGTTTCTCTCATGCACTGCTTCTGACAGCCCCGTCATGTAAAATTAGAGCACGGGAAGTTTCAGGAACAAATTCTCAAATGTGCTTCAGTTGCAAGAAGAAGAAATTAGTACCATGGGGAAAATTTCCTCCCAGGCCGAAACTCTTGTCTTGACAGATGACGAGAGAAATGCCCTGCCAAGTCAGAGGTGCAGAGAGTGGGAAAGGATGGGGAAGACCAAGCATTTGGTCTCCAAAACCATTGACCCAGACTTTCACGCCTTTTTATACCAAGAGTCCAGAGCACACCACTTGTGCAATTTTTACTTTCTAATTTCTGCGTATGTGCTCATTAAAGGGATGCAGCGACAGGAGAGGCAGGAACAGAAGGAACATTTCTGTGCATCCGAATCCGCCCCGAGACTCATCTGAAAAGCCTGCGTAATGTCGCTGTATAAATTCATGAGCCTCTTCCTCTGGGGAGCTGTGCTTTAGTGCCAAAAGATATTGCAGAATTACAGCAATCAGAAAACAATAAAGAGCTTGGGAAAACGCTGATGAGAGAGACTGGAAAAATTAGGGTAGTTAGAAAGACAAATGAGAAGGAATAAAATACAGGTATTAAATAATTGGTGGGAGGCAGGAGGTAGATTGAGAGCTGTTTTCATGGTTTGTACTCCGAGCACAAGGAGCTATTAGACGAAAGGAATAGATGGGAAATTGCACACACACCCCCCCAAGGGCAGCGCTTTCACTTGGCAGAGGTAATTAGACTGGGGAGCTCACTGCCACACGCCCCTTCAGCTGAAGGCACCATCTGAAGAGGTTCACGTGAACGACAGGAATACCATGTGCTATCCCATTAACAGTAATGCAAGCAGCGCTGAAAGGGCTTTCAGAAACGGAGCCTTCTCCCCACCTCTCTTGCTTTTAGACATCTGGAGGGAAGCAGCCGCGGGACCACAAGACCAGAGCAAGAAGTCTGACGAAGGCTTGACGTTAGCCGAGAGAGATCTCAACCACACCAGGGCCTGCCGACACCCAAGCGAGTCTTCCCTCCGAGCCTTGACCCACCATATCCCAGGGACATTTAAAATCAGCCTCATCATTCACCCCTAAGGATGACCTTAGCTCAACTGACTTCTGTAATCCCGTGTCGTGACAGCTCATTAATGTTTAACTCCGGACTGGGGGTTTGCTGCTGTCAGTGCCCAGGGGAGGCCACGTTCCCCCCGAGCCCTGATAAGAGATACCGCATCCTACTACAGGGGTTAAATAATCAGGGGTTAAATAACAGCAACACGCTGTAGCTGTTGGAGGTTTATGGCCTGACTTGCACACTCCTCGCCCAGGATGGATATCAGCTGATAAACGAACCGGACTCGAGAGGCGAAGTGATGGCACCTTGTTGCCGAGATGTTTTCACAAGACCAGGGGGAAGCGCAGGTGGTTTTTCACCGCTTTACGATGAGTTGTACAATACTTGTTATTTTTTTTCCCCATAAATCTCCAGCTCCAAGAGTTCTGTCATTACATCAGAATCATTCTTCCTTTTTTTGAAAAACAAGAACTGCGAAGACTCTCCGAAGGGAGAGACAAAGACGCAGAAGGGTATTTTTACAAAGACCGTGCTTTTTAACACAGGTTTCCTGGGTTCTCTGGAGTCTCGCTTGTAGCAGTTTGGTACATTTTGTTTTTTTGAAAAATGACTGACCCTGGCAAAAGCAAGATGACGTGGTAGCCAGAAAGATAAAATAACGGGGAGCATTAATCCTGCCTCTTTAATTCTGCTGAGCTTTTAAAACTACCGGGCTACTTGACCTCTGCAAGGCAAGAGCTCGAAAGTGAAAATAAAAACAAGACAAAGGTCACTTATTCGATGCTGGGGGGTGCGGAATGTGCTTGGCTTTTACAAATACTCTCTCAGAAGTTTTATGAATGACTTGTCAGACTTCTCGGCAACTCCCACATCCCCCAAAGGCCCCCAGCAGCTGGGACCGGCCCAGATCCACTGCACAGGGATCCCAGACTGGGAAGGCCAGCTCGGGGGTATCCCTGTCCCTGCACCGCTGGTTGAAAATGAGATTTCCTTTCCGTTTTGTTGCAGCCTCTCCAGGTGAACAAGTGTGTCTAAAGGAAGAGGAGGGTGGGTGCAGTCTTTCACTTTCCTTTCCACTCTTCGTACCACTCCCAGCGTCAGGAGGTGACATTTGAAGGAGAACAGCCCAAACAATGAGGACGTTCACTCTCAAAGCTGCACTGCAGATGTCCTTCTCTAAACAGTATTTTTAGTTCAGAAGTAGTGTCTCTGTCCGTTTCTTCCTCCTTTCCTACAAGTTAAAAACCCCCAAATTCCTGGAATCTTAGCTCCTGGCTCATTCAACTGACTCGCTAGAAAAAGTGTTAAAACGCATCAGCCACAGCTGCCTCTCAAGTGGCCATGGGCTACAGTTTTAGGCCCCACCACGTCTTGAGTTTTCCTCTTCCCTGATCTCATCAGTTTGCCTTAATAGTAAAGATCAATTTTCTAGCAGCCAGAGTACCTAGAATTGAAGATCAAATTTTCCCCTGTTATTCCCCTCTCTCCAATCAGCAAAGTGTTTTCCTCCAGGCTAGGAGACAACGTCACACTGCTGCATGGTTTCTGTCACAGCCTTGGAGGCATGGTGGCCAAAAAATACAATTGAATAAAGGTTTTCTACACGGGGTGATGTTTTTTCATAGCTCATAGCCCCTGAAAAACCCCATAAGCATCTCTAGATGTGCCCACTAGTCACAGCATCTGACCCGTCTCCTGGAGGGTGCCACGAGGCCTGGCTTGGAGATGGGCTTGGGTGCAAGATGTGCTTTCTAATGGCGGGACGGAGCGGGGCTGCCCAACAAGCTTCGCCTTCATTTTTAGTGGGTCTTTTTCTGCCATTTGGGAGGTTTCAGACAGAGCTAGCGTTTCCTCAAGCCAAAAATAGGCTTTAAAATGTCCTTGTCTAAATGCCTGCCTGCAGGGTGCATGCAGAGAGCTGCTGCAAAAGCCGTGGTGCACCAGGGACACGTCCTCCCGCCGGCTCGCTCGGGTCAGCCAATAAATCCAGGGATAACGAAGGAACTGATGGGAATAGGACCCCAGAAAATGACACGCACCTTGGTGTAGCTGTGCTTAGTGAGTGACTATCCAGCAAGACGCTGAAAATCTGTTTGACTTTGAATTAATTGGCCCTGCTCCCGTTCTGAGCTGCGTGAGCATCCTTGGACGGGAAGCGGAGATGCTCCTTGCAATTCCCTTCCCTGATGCTCTTTAATGGGATCCAGGGTGGGCTTTTTGCAGGCTCACTCCATCCTTTCCCTGGAAGCATCCCCTGGGTGAAGCGCCCGGGCAGGACAGAGGCAGAGCGGAGCCGTTTGCTCTCTTGCGAAGGACCTTCACGCGTCGGTGGGGTTGCGTTTCCTTTTCTGGGAGGGCAGGCGAGCGGCGGGGC
>Ga0065711_1044296_pt1 | contig 14186 bp, 6 predicted proteins | sample Hoacrofraction12_FD_59098 | JGI IMG/M metagenome (GOLD analysis project Ga0065711, IMG submission 59098) | Hoatzin crop microbial communities from Cojedes, Venezuela - Epithelial fraction 12 v2 (version 2) | ecosystem: Host-associated > Birds > Digestive system > Esophagus > Crop | place...
GGAGAGGCTGAGGGAGCTGGGCTTGTTCAGCCTGAAGAAGAGAAGGCTGTGAGGGGACCTAATATATACTTACAAATATCTGAAGGGTGGGTGTCAGGAGGATGGGGCCAAGCTCTTCTCAGTGGTGCCCAGCAACAGGACAAGGGGCAATGGGCACAAACTGAAGCAGAGGAAGTTCCGTCTGAACATAAGGAAGAACTTCTTCCCTCTGAGGGGGACGGAGCACTGGAACAGACTGCCCAGGGAGGTTGTGGAGTCTCCTTCTCTGGAGATATTCAAGACCCGCCTGGACAAGGTCCTATACAGCCTGCTGTAGGTGACCCTGCTTCAGCAGGAGGGTTGGACTAGCTGACCCACAGAGGTCCCTTCCAACCCCTACCATTCTGTGATTCTGTGATTCTGTGATTCTGTGAAAGCCCATCAGAGCTATCAGTCACAGCTGTGCTCTTTTCATTAGCCAAATTAAGTCCTCATTATGTTTGTGGGTTTATTTTAGTGTGAAAAAGATAAAGCAGCATTTGCACATCAAACAGTAAAAAAGTGAGATGTTTTTACTTGTGGTTGGTCAGAAAATTTCCCCAGCTTGATAAATTTGGAGTGATATGACAATAACTATAACCACTATATAATCAAAGGTATAAAGCAAATCATGGCTAAAGTGCAATGAGAAGATAACTCACATTTTGCGGAAATTAATGTCTGGGAATTGTGCTATAACCTTATCAGAGTGTTTAAGTGTGGATGATAAGCATCTAAATATTATATTAATCTTAAAGTCTGACGCTTTGTAACCTATTCCAATGATTAATTATTAGGAAAGTGTAATACAGTTGCAAAGAGGTGATATTTTATTAGTAAATTATACTGTCCATATGACATGTCTTATCATCATGGTATTAAAAAATTCTTGCCAGTAATTATGAATTCACTAGAGCAAGTCCTTAATCGGAATTTTTATTGGTTTCAAAGCAGAAGTCTTCATATGGAGAATACTCTGGCTTCTTTGCTGCTTTCATGAAGGTGAAGACAGAACTCCTGTTGCCTTTAGCAGATGTTAATCCACCTCTTGCTTTTCCTACAAGACAGATACTAAGGTTTTTCACAGGCAACTTTGTACATCTTTCTGCCTTAAGAACAGTTACAGTCACTCTGAAGCTGCCTGCTCTGCATGGCTGCTAGATCTTGGATTCGTATGAAATCAGGTAAATATTACACCTGCAGTATGTACCTACAACTGGTGATCTGAATACCCTGATAAGGTGCTTCTGTAAAAGAGTGCAGAAAATGAATGTTTTAATTTTCTAAAGAAAAGTTTTGAAAGACGTGTCTATTCCAAAACAGTAACAGAAAAGTAAATTTATCTGAAAAAAAGTTTAGGAAAACAAGTAAAGACATGTGATGTATTCTTCCTGTATAACACATAAAAAACTGCAGACTTTGAGTCAGAATTTTGTTAGCAGACAGCAGTCTTTTTGCACACATAATGGTCAAGCAGCTAGCTTGCTTTAATGCAATTTATCTTGAAGGGTATAGTTCTCCATAATTATTTTCTTTGCAAAGCATGGTTGCTGTTAGTAACTGATTAGTTAAGCAGTGGCTCTGGTTTTGCACTGGTTAGCAAGTGCCTTTACATACATGAGGTCTCATACATTTTTCAATGGCAGGAAAAGCAATTTTCTTGTTTGGCAGCTCCAAAATGTCATTTTGCCATAGCACCTATGTTAGGAATGGATAAAATTTCTGTTAGTATCTGGGAGATTTTCCAATGAAATGAGTTGGAGCTGACAGGACTTGAATGAGTTATTGTCTGGTTTTATGTCTTTTAAAATTTGACTGCTTGATTTTTTTAGCACTTCAGCTGGATTGTTAGTATAATTCAGACTTTTTGTTAACTTCCCCAAAGTGACCTATATGGTTCCAATTTTATGTGCAGACTTCACTTAATCTGATTTCAATAGCAGCTTGATTCCTCAACAGCTTTGTATATCTGGGCCTCTGCTCCTACATATCTGCTCCAATTCCCATTTAGTCAATCAGATTTTTTTTATTTTAATGAAATAATACTGAAATTTAGATAAAATCTAAAAGAGTGAATTGGTCTTTCGCTTCTGCAAGAAAGAAACACATTATATTTGGGTAGATATAAACATAATCACTAACTATCATTAATAAATTAGAAACTGCATCTTAATAAATTAATTAAATTTTAAAAGGAGCAGATACTTAGTGCCAACTGTTAACTACATTTTGAGAGAATCTCTGATTTTCCTAAAGCAACATCTGCTTCAGTTATGGATTTCACAGTTTCTTATATCAGTTTGCAATGTGTCCATTGTGTCATTCACTTTTCAGAAAATAATAATTTTGTTTATTTGTCAATATAATCCCTTTTATGAAATGATACCAAATATTTCTAATTTTTCTACCCAACAAATAAAGTGTTTAATCTGTTACCTTTCTTACTCAGTTTATTTCTGTCAGTTATTTATTTCATGCAAGTTTTTCTAACCTAATCAATTTTCACACATTTTTTCCCACAGTCAGGCTTGGAAAGTAGAGAAAATCCAGTTAGCTGAGGTGATGGCTTCAGTTAAACAGAATAAGGAATTCTGGTATGTTCTGGTTTATTTTATCAAATATGTGCCTGCTGAATACCAAAGAAAGATCTCTGTGCTTGATTTCTGTGCAATTTATGTGTCAGTCACTTTGGGCATTTAGTATTACTAATGCTTTTTGAGCTCAGGCCTTTGTTCTTCATCTGTTGTATGTGAACGAGGGTTTTTTGTTTTCAGTTGCTAAACCAAGAATCCCAGTTTTGTGTTTTGTTGTTTAACAAGAAATAACACTGTGAACACAAGAAATAACACTATGAACAAATGCCAGCTACCCTGGATAAGGAATATTTAAGGATACCGTCTAAAGGCAGAAGTGCAGCAGGCAGGTGCCAGACAGGATATTGCCCTGGATATGAAAATGCTCTAGCTTTCCATTTGATGCACTGAAATCCATGATGAAGAACCAGGATACCCTGCCTGGTCAGTGCAGAGGTTCAGCAGCTTGCTTCCTGGATTCCAGGTACACCTGGCCATAGTTTCCTCCCTGCAGAGATGATGGCCCCCAGCTGGGATCCAGAAACCAGCTGGGCTTCTCTCATCCAATATCCTGGGGGGCCAGAGTAACTGGGGCTCTCAGATCACTGCAAGTATGCCTGGACATGATCATGCTCCCTAAAAAACACTCCTAGAGTACATATCTTTGGGAAAAAGTGAAGGAGGACATGATGGTGGGGTCCTTTTCACGCAGTGCTGCAGTCACCAGTACATCCTTGGGGGCTGTGTCAGGGAGAAGGATGTTCAGTCTCACAAGGGCCACTGCCACCACAGCTTTTACTGGAGTAGTAGCTGAGGGTTTTGATTTTAGCTTGTAGTTAATCGCGTGTAGCTACTCTCATCTTCAGAGCAGCCTATAGTTTCATATCTTCTCTGTACGTAGAATAATGTCAGGAAAGTAAGGAGATAATTTAACAGTTTTTAGGGTCTCAGAAAACCAGGCTGCTTGACCTGTTTCTCTTATAGGGCTTTCGCCCTGAAAAAAGCCTGGTAAGATCTATAGCTATGTACCTATGTAAGGGTAACCTTAAATCTTGAGATAAACCCCAGATCTTGTCTTAAATGTTTTTTTAAGGTGCAGTGGGTATTCTTTCTACACTTGGTACCTCCAGATGAAATCAGATGGTATCTTTTGGTCAAGACACTGCACAAACAGCAGTGAGCACGCAAGGAGACAAGCAGCCTTTGCTAGGGACTCCATGTATTTGGGTAGATATCACAGACAGATGTGGGTAGACATACAGACATGTAATTTGGACACAGGGTGATGGTTTGTAGCTCTCAGAATTACTTCTACAATATCTTTTTTTTCCCTAGAGTTGTAAAGGTGTTTTGTGGCTCTTTGTTCTGATTTTACTAAAACCTGGTGTCTTGAAAACACAAAGGAAGAGGGTGCAACAAGAAGGCTATAGACAGGAACTAAGAAAGAGCAAAGGACTTGGTTTTCTCTTCAGATATATGAGATTTTGAAGCATTTTTGTTAAACTGCAGTTGCTGTTGGAATCTGGAGGTTATAAATTACTATTATCCCTGATGTAATTGCTTTCCAATCATTATCCAGCAAGCATGACTGGAATAATGAATATCTTTGTGAAATTGTGCAGACACTGATATTTAGGCAGAACAACACTTCTAGTTCAGTCTGAACACTTCTTACTGTCTTCAGTATTGCTTATCTCAATTTGCTCCCCCACCTTGAATAACCAGTCTTACTACTCATCCAGAAAAGCCTGAATGTACTGACTTCTTGCTATTTTCTTCACTGTTGCTTTAAATACTTTTTCTCTTGGAGATACTGGGGAAGAGATTTGGAAGTTTTGTGTGCTTTTCCAGTGTTTGCAAAGCAGCCAAATGTTGATTTCTAGCTATCTCACTGGGAAGTTTGGAAAGAAGTTCAGAAGATCTTAGCCTTCAGTTAATGATAAAACTTCATAGACATTGCTTTACATTTTTATTGCAATGATTACAGTCTTTTTATAGTATTACCATTTTCACATTCACACTCTTATTTCACAATGTATTTCACATTCAATCACACCAAATTTTGAAACTTATTTGGCTAAAATTAAAGGCATTTGTCTATATATATAAACACCTGTGATGAGAAACAGTCTTCTGTTGGATATTTATGGACTTCCTGTATTTGGTCTGTAGGTAAGCAGATTTGTCTCCCCTTTTCCAAATGAAAATAATCTATTTTTCAATGGAAGTTAAGCCTGTACTTAAATACTGTGTTGAATTAGTCAATGATCCATTGCTTGTTAAAAATAAATGATTGCTTTCTGTTTGGATTTGATTCCTTAAAATACAAGGGAGCTGTCTAGCTCTGCTAACATATATTTGCACAACAGTAAAATCATCTGGCCAACTTTCTTACTCATAGAATCATAGAATTATAGAATGGTAAGGGTTGTAAGGGACCTTAAAGATCATCTAGTTCCAACCCCCCTGCCATGAGCAGGGACATCTTCCACTAGACCAGGTTGCCTAGAGCTCCATCCAACACTCAATGATTCCTTTGTATTTTCCGTAGTTTATGTAAACTAGGATTTAAGCAACATGTGGGGAAATACAAATCACACGCTGCATTGCACATCATTTATAGATTTGTGCCCCCACCTGGTATGACACCTACCAATCCAGAGTGGCCCAGCTTCTGCTAGCCAAGCTAGATGAAGATATATCCTCTTTAAAGCAGGAATTCTCAAAATTTTAACAAACAAGTCATTAACTGCAGGATGCAAGACAATACAAATCATGTCTTGCAGAGACGTTACAAAAAGGTATAGAGGAAAGATACCTCTGCAATATGCAGGTATGCAATGACAACCCTGTTTTGCCTGAGTCTGTGTATCTCAATCCTGTAGCTATAAAGCGGATGAGAGGACCAGAACTGGATTTTGTGGAAGCTTCATCCTGGGATGAAGTGCAGTGCCCTGTTGTGCATTGGGAATGCTACTTACTGATTGGATTGAAGAATGGGATAAAAATGTTGAGTAACCTGGTTAGGGGATAACCTTCCTGATATATCAGTAAAATTTCATACATTTGTTGATCTCCATGATCGTCTGAGGGGTTCTGAAATAAGAGTTTAGGGTCACAGTACATTCCTCTAAAATAATGTAATTTTAAGGAAAAGTGAAGGAAAATTTTAAACTATAACTGAATAAATTGTACTACTGTGACTGGGCAAACAATTCAAGGCAGTTAGCAGTTAAACATGAACAGATGGGAGCAGGCTTAAATCAATGAACCAGTGGTCCTTAAAATATGCAGGTGACTGTGCATCAAGGACTTGGAATCAGAATGTGCAGTTGGAAAATGCTGCAAATGGGTCCAAAATGAAAACCAGTCAAATGAGTGACACAGATCGTAGATACTGACAAGTGGGTGCCACACATTTCTTCTGGCTGTATTTGATCTTTTTTTGATTTTTTGTTGATTGATGAAGTGACGACGACATATCCAGTAGTACTTACAAGTTTCTTTAAGCCTTGAAGAAATCATAGACTCCATTGTAAAAAAAAGCTAGAAGAAGTCCTCAGAAGGCAATTGACTTCATTCCCTAGCTACAAAACAAGGTCATACACAGTTTCTGGGCTAGTCCTGACAGTCCTGACTTCCCTAACTGGATCTGTTCTTCAGAATCACCGGTGCCAGAAATTCCATAACCTTCAGAAACAACTAAGTCCAGTGCTCAAATATCTTGACAGCTAAGAAGTTTTTGTAATATCTAAGTTAAACCTCCCATTATAAATTAGGCCAATTTCCTCTTGTCTTGTTGATCACTGCCACTGAGAACAGTTAATCACTGTTCTAACAGTCTCAGACCTCTTAACATGATTATACTGTTCTGTCTCAGTCCTCTCTTCTCTGGAATGAACATTTTCTTCAGCTTTTCCTGTAGATTTTTCAGATTACTTATCACATTTTTTCATCTCGTGGGGTTTCCCTATGCTTTATCCATAACCTTTTCTAATGATGTTTTTCAAAATGGGGCATAAGATTGTCAATGAGTCTCTACCATTTGTTCCAGGGAGTGTAATAACTATGTAGCATATTAATAATTACTTGCATGTTAATATTTAACTAGAAATAAGTCTTGTAGGTATTGAGATTTCAGAATGAGACTTGTCTGTTTTGTGACAGCATCTCAAACACTGACTCATTTCATGCAAACCCCCCCTAAGCCTTGCTTGCAGTGGTGCCAGCTAACCAGTTACTCTGTTTTTTTCTCATTTTGCATTTATGAATTTAATTTTTGTTTCCTTCCTGGAGAACTTTTCACTTGGCCTTATTAAATTTCATTATATTAATTTCATACTAGTTCTCTAATTCATCAAACTCATTCTTAGTTATGCTTCTGACTGTTGAAGTACATGTTGTACTGCTCAGCTTTATGTCATCTGCAAATTTTATGGGACTACCTCCTATTTCATTATCCCAATATTCAAGTTTTATATTGAATAGTAATGGAGAGCAAATTTTGCAGGGCCTCCCAGTTTGTCAGGGCCTTCCTTTCTGAAAACAAATCCTTGATAAAACCACTTCAACAGTATTTTCCAAATTTGCTTATGAAAACTTTGCAGGGACTGTGCCACAAACTTTACCAAAGTCAAGATGTACCGTATCTATTATCTCTATCCTATCCACTAGGCCTTGTTACCCAACTGAAAGGATAAACTAGAGTGATGTGACTGCTCTTGACAAATCCATATTGACCTGATTTTATTACTGTATTATCCTTCAAGTGCTTACAGTCTGATAGGTTTAGGAATTTGTTCCGGTAGGTTTGCAGGTAACAACCCTAGGCTAGATGGCTCATAGCTACCCTTCTCAAAGATTGAGGACATATTCGGATTTGAGCTTATGGTGAGTAAATTAAGGAAAACTATGTCACAGCTCTGAGTTTAGCTCCAAAAAGACTGGGAACTCTGTCATTTGGATTTCTGACAAGACTCAGAGTTTTGGATGGGGGAGCTATAATACTGTTACAGTCACCTTATTGCTTTCCTGTGCTGACAGTCCCTGCAAATGATACCTACTTGTTCTGTGTTGACATAGAAAAATGGAAGTCATCTGAATTTGAGTAATGTTAGCATTCTAGAGGATGTATTTATGTTTCCATTAATATTTACAGCTGGTTACACTAGCAGTATAGAAGGCTTCTGCAGGCAGAGGTTAGAGGGAAAGCAAATAACTTCTTGACTTCAAGGGAAGCAGAGCAAGAGATATATAAGAGGTATGATGAGATCACTCCTTTGGCAGAGAAGTAGGTTGTATTCAGAAAACAGATATCCTCAAATTTCTTGTGAGTGACTTTTGATAGTCCCACAAGCTGACTCTCTACAAGTGTCTGAATATTTCCATTCTTTTCTTCACTCTCTATGTGTAAAGTGAAAGCGGTAGAACTTCCTTTCTTACACAGTTTATCCCTAAATAACTTAGTATGGGGACCTATATGCTTTCTGATTATATTTGTGCCATGTTTTATACAATGAACCCCTTATGCTAAGGACATTATGCACTGATAAAATATAAAAATAATAATGTGAATGTCAATACTAAGCCAAAGGGGCGGAAATTGTTCCTGTTCTCCTCAGATGAATGTACACGAAGTCCAAACTCGCCTAGCTGGAGCATGCAGAGAACTAAATTGTCTGAGGGGTGCCAAGCGTGATTATACTGTTGATAAGAAGTATATAGAAGAAGTATGCATTTGAAAAGTAAATACAAAGAGACGTGGGAGGAGTGTGAGAAAACAACGTGACATGACATGACATGACATGACATGACATGACATGACATAGAGGACAGTGGGCAATCAAGAGCGAGACAGAACGACACTGAACCTAAGCAGGTAAATCATCCCTTTAAGATGGAGCATACTGCATTCCAGTCTCTGCTTCAGCGATATTGTTGTCTCTTCGCAAAAGTTTATTTACTACTGGAGCCATTCTTGTGACTGGGAAAGCCATCAGGTCTGCGGTGCAAATGCAGACACCTCTTGACTGCTTCACTGCCAGAGGCCTGGACACAACCTGAGTGGGAGCAGGATTCGCCCCCAGCATGCGCAGCAGCCAACGGCTGGGGCAGGCTGCTCTAAGAGAGGTGGGAGAGGAGAGGCTAAAGCCCATGAGGTGGAAAGAAAGACTGAGTTCCATTTCCTATCCTTTACTAGTTAGCACTCAAAATAATTAAATGTGAACTTACACAGAGGACATCCCCACACTTGCAGAGTGGCAGTTGGAGGGACATCTCAGATGGTAATAGATGTCCATGTTTAGGCAGCTTTATAGAGCCCTAAAATTTTCTAGACTATAAAGAGAGCAAGGGAACACGTTTTAAGCATCCAAACTGGTGTGTCAATAATCTGAATAGAAACTGAAATGCTGTGTAAGAGGTGCTGAGCAACACAGGTCTGGTCTGCAGTGATGACTTCCAAAGGTACCCAGTCTTTTCGGTGTGGGCGGGGTAGATTCAAACCCTCTTCTCCTGCTTCGCCCCTCAGGCAGTACGGGTAGAAAACTGCACTGCTGTTGGTGGAGTTATAAACAGAAAATAAATGCACCAGAGGAATTATGGTACTTCCAGAATTAGAGGAGGGTTAAACAAAGGTGTCTGACAGCAGTGCCATGCTGCGGTGTGCACACCTGTGCGTGAGGGAAGCACCTGCACGCCCCACGCCGATACACTAGGGGAACACATCAGGATGTCCACCCTCCCTGTCCACATGGTAGCCGGAAGCAAAACAGTTAACGGTTTTCTTGAGCAAAATACCCAACAGAGGTGCTCACACGCTGGGACTGCAAAAGAAGCCAGGCAGGCGTCAATGTGACTGAATTCAGTTGCTGTAAATTACCGTAAGAAAAAAGCAAAGAAAGAGAACACTACGACCATACGCATTCAGCAAATCTTTCTTCCCCAGTTTTTGGGCTGAGTGAAATCTAGGAACTATCAGGAGACAGTCAGGTAATAGGAAGCTTCTTTCGACTTAATTGTTTAGCCCTGGATACAGGAAGAATATTTGCTTGCATTTGTCTCAGCCCAGGGCTCCAGGCTACTCTAAATTTAGCCAACTTACTGTCAATCTGCAGAGTAAACACTACAGAGTTTATCTATTTGCCTCAATCTCCAGCAAATTCTGAGATCTGACAGTATAATTTATTTTTTTTTAGCTGTTGTTGCAAATGAAGTATTAATTTATACTAAAAGCTGCAGAAGAATAAGACAATACCTGCTATGACACAACTGTGTCTGAAGAAGAACATAACAAGTGATCTTGATAAATAGAAACAGATTATGAGGTGTTAGTTAGAATCTGGATGTTGAAGTACTATCAAGAATCACACAGTAAATAGGTTGTCTAGCCTGGAAAATAGATGAGACAGGACTTGGTAGAAATTAAGCCTGACAAAGAAGCTAAGAGGAGTCACAAGATTTACCTGAATTAAATGCAAAAAAATGAGTTTCCATAAGATAAAAATAAATCAACAAATAATATGTTATCTAGTTAACATACTTCCATGAAAAACTTATTTCCATAATATCTCCATGTTTGATATTTAGTAAGACTGAAAATAAAAATTAGAAGTGAACATAAACCAGAAGAGTAATGACAGTTGAAACCAAGCACTCTTGCTACATAAGTATATATAAAAATGCACAGCATATATTTGAGAGAGGACAAGAGATCCAACTAATGTTAACTAGTGGAGATCTGAACAAGTTTTCAGCGAGAAGAGTATGGTATTAATTTTTTGTTAAATTTTAATATAAAATTCCTGATCACTGCTAGAGACAAAATATGAGAAGAAAAGCTGATATGATCTGGTATTCAATTTCTATGTGCCTGTTACTGCACTAACCTGATCTTTCTGGACAATCTGTCTCTCGAGCTTACCTAATTCATAGATGGTCACTAGCTAATAGTAATTTGAACCAATTATCAGAATGACCTAAAAAAAACCCTGACCACTGCATCTCTGGACCAAATGTACATTCAGGCATTCATTATATATGCTTGTTTAATGTGTATTTATTATAACCCCTCTCCATCTTAAACAAGAGATTCAAAACTGTCAGACTGGTTAGAATTGAGATGTACTGGAGGCTTTTTTGCCACAAAGCACTTCACACGCCAGCATTACTACTCTTCTAATATGCTAAGCATGCATGAGATTTTAGTAATGTATTTTTATGCTAGAAATAATACACAGTTTTGAGATATTTCTCACAAAACAATGGCTTTTGAGAGAAATGTATTTTATACAGTTAAGGCTTTACGGTTCTTGCCTAGAATCAGGAGCAATTGCGAAGATTTAATTGGGATTAGTGATTTTTATCCCACAGAAATCCATTAAGTCTTGTTTGAAGCAAGAAATTCATGAATTCTTAGAGGTAAAATTGTATTATGTATTTGTGCTGTAAGTTCTTCCTTAATCAAAAAGTGATATTAGTCCCAGTATCCTTAAACTAACCAATTTCCTTCATATTTTATTACTGTATGTGATACTATTCTTTCATTTAGTCTCAACATGGCTAGTAAATCATGGAAATAATATTATCTTAATTTTTCATAATGGGAATTTTTCATAAAGGGAATTGAATCACAGAGAAGAGAAGTGTTTTGTCCAGTCTGGCACTGGAAGGCCATGGCAGGGTCAAGGATCAATACTGAACTTTCTGCTGTGTAAGATCAGAGTACACAGCAAGTTCAGGAAAATGTGACTTAGCTATTGAATGAGTGATGTGAAATTACTACGGCAATGATGTTTCAGACCAGCATACTTCTTCAGATTTTGAACTTAATGTTGTCTTTTTGCTAGTGGGTGTTTCAATTTAAAAACATGGAAAATAAATTCCTCTGGAAGGAGAAGGGGAATTGGATTGGGTATAGCTTATAGTATCTGTTGAGTAGTTGTTTAAGTTATGGGTATATATACTCTTTGGACCTACTGTGCTTATATCTGACTTCCCTTGTCTATGACAAGTATCGTTCCCATGAGCTTTCAGTCTTGTACTGTAAGGAATAGTATCTTCCCCCCCGAGTATCTACTGCGCTCTGTTTTTTTTACTGTTTTTTCCTTAACCTGAGGAATGAAATAGTCATTTAGATCAAAATTTAAATGATCAAGAGGCAGCTGAATAAAACAATGTTGAGATAAAGGGGAAGTTCAAATCTCACAGTTATTCTTATTGCTTTCAACCATCGCGCTTTGTCATGTCTGGTTTGAATGAATCATGGGTGTTTTTTCATAGCTGTAACAACTGGAGACTTATTTTCATAACTTTTTTTTGGTAAAAAGAAATAATTAGATCATTTAGTCTGATTGATCTGCCTCTTACTGTGCGTCATTTATAAAACTCCCCTGCCCCGTTACGTGGCTGCACCAGTCCTCATATACAATTAAATTTGAAAGTCTAAGGTTGGGACTGTAAGCTTGACCTCCAAAGTGGATACAGTAGATAAAGGGTATGAACATTCTGACTTATGTGATACAGAAAAAAATTACATTGTTTCTTGTCTTAGCAAAATCATAGATCTTCACATGAATAATAAAAACTGCTTAAATCTTCTCCCCTAAAAACCAAAATCAACAAAATTGCCAAATTTACAGCAATTTCAGCTCCACAGTGCATATTCAGTGATTCATTTTCTTAATTGGTTGAGGAAGTTTATACAGCTCCACCCTAGAATGGCAATTCTTTTGTGTCTCACTTGTTTCTTTTCAAAATCACAGAATCACAGAATGGCAGGGGTTGGAAGGGACCTCTGTGGGTCAGCTAGTCCAACCCCCCTGCCGATGCAGGGTCACCTACAGCAGACTGCACAGGACCTTGTCCAGGCGGGTCTTGAATATCTCCAGAGAAGGAGACTCCACAACCTCCCTGAGCAACCTGTTCCAGTGCTCCGTCCCCCTCAGAGTGAAGAAGTTCTTCCTCATCTTCAGCTGGAACTACCTGTGCTTCAGTTTGTGCCCGCTGCCCCTTGTGCTGTCGCTGGGCACGACTGAAAAGAGTCTGGCCCAAGACAATATGCCTGGGCTGGTGGCTATTACCTTTCACAATCACTCCATTGTGTTTAGTAGATGTTCCTAGGAAGTACAAGATGCAAGTTTACCATCTGACTCCACTTTTCTTCTTAGTTTACTGTCATGTCCAGCTGAAGGCAAACTCTGTAGAGACACCCTTGGTCCTCCTGCTATGGCTGATTGTACCACCAAAACCACGGTGTTTTTGAACTAGAAAGGGACAGGAGAGGCCAGCTGTGACTTTGTAACCAGCTTGTTATGGCACTCACTCAGGACATGTGAATGACCGTTTAGTTTCTTTGTTCCCAGGGCTGATTTTCAATTTTGTATCTCATAAAATACAGCGATAATCCTAGAAGTAGAGGCTGCAATTTCTGCTGTGTGCTTGGCCTGCCCAGAGCACCTACTGCACCTGGTTTCTCATGGAACATAGCAGCACCTACCTGCATTACTGGATCCTACTTGAACTTTGGTAAATGTTATGTGCCTACCCACTCACGCCCATGTGCTCACAGCCAGAAGGAGAGCAGGAGGCACCCTGGACCTTACAGGTCCAACACGGATCAATCAATTACTTCAGCTGTCTGCAGAGGTGAGGTAAAGGCTAAGCAGTAATTCAAACACAGCTATCCAAAGCCTTGCCTCAGGTATATGCAGTATTCACAAGGTTCCCTGGCATCGTAATGCTGATCACCGCGACACCTAGGAGCTCCTGAGAGAATGTTTACACAAAAAGGCCTTTAGATAAAACAAAGCCTTCAGAATTAGGTAGATTCTCTGTGGATTGCCCAGCAGTAGTTCAACATCTCAGAAGTGCTAGATCTCTATGTGAGGATTATAAAAATGTCTGGCCTTTAGGCTACTGCCTGATTGTGCTACCTAGAACATGTGCAATGGATAGAATGAGAAGCAGCTGGTTCCTCACACTTTTTTCACAAGATCATGTTAATAATCAATGTACACTGCTACCAATTAATTTTTCAGTTTGATTGACAGTACTGCAATAATTTTTATGATCTTGGCAATTTAAAATACGAAACTTTCATGAATTGATTCAATATCAGTTGTCTTTAACTCGCTCTCTCTTTTAGTTTTCTTGGCAAAATTGTACTAAAAGATAAGATGAGCATGAAGCATACTTTTACACTGTCTTAACTTAGAAATGTCCTTCTTTTGATGTACATTTTCTTGCTCATCCTTTGTACTAATAACCATGAAAACACACGACAGGTTTATTCCATCAAATTGAATTGATGAAAGTAATTCAGTACATTATAATTCCAGATTATTATTCAAACAGTGATTTGTGGGGGTAGAGGGTGGGGGAGGTTGTTGATTGGGATTTTCCTTAGTCAGGAAGTGTGGCTAATCAGATAATCAAAGCTCTTTGATAGCATTTTCTACATGTTCTACATGTTCTACATGTGACGGTTGGAGGTAGACTCGGCTGCAGTGACCATGAAATGGTCGAGTTCAGGATCCTGCGTGGAGGAAGCAGGGCGATAAGCAGGATCAAAACCCTGGACCTCAGGAGGGCTGACTT
>Ga0065711_1044297_pt1 | contig 14186 bp, 10 predicted proteins | sample Hoacrofraction12_FD_59098 | JGI IMG/M metagenome (GOLD analysis project Ga0065711, IMG submission 59098) | Hoatzin crop microbial communities from Cojedes, Venezuela - Epithelial fraction 12 v2 (version 2) | ecosystem: Host-associated > Birds > Digestive system > Esophagus > Crop | place...
AAAAAAAAAAAAAAAAAAGGGCATCAAAACCCCCCATCAAACCTCTGCCAGTGTAATAAGCACATCTACACAATGCTTCATGGAGGTTGGGTTAACAGTTATGTACTATCCTGGCTAAAACCCTGCTTTGAAAAAACACACTTTATGCTCGTAACAGGCAGACAAAACCAAGTATGTGATCCCAGATTAAAGCAAAATCAGGCATGTTGGACTTCAAACACATCATTTGTATTTGGCCTGTTGCTGTTTCCACTTTTACTGCAAAAGCAAAAGACAGAAGATTGCCAATCAACACAAGCAGGCTCAATATTCACCATCAAAGAAAAGTTCCTATTTGTTTTTCAGGTGAACAGAAAAAAGACATACGAAACATGGGATAAACTCAAGTATATCCTGAGGTGAAAATGTCTTACTTATTTGAATTGGTGCACTGCAAAACATTGTAAATCATCAATGTAGACCTCCCGTTATTAATATATACTTCTCCTATATTTTACACAGTGCATTTTAACAGGCACATCCCAATAAGCTGCCACTTCAACACAGAGGTTAGCCATTTGTACGCTCCTCACCCTGGGGAGGGTAGGTGATATGCAGCAAATGGCATGTATCGGTGATACGGACCCAAAAACGTGTGTAAGCACTTGACGTCTTTTAAAGAAGTGCTGCTGATGGTCATCTTGGAAAAGCCGCAGAAAATGGGATGAATCCCAGCAATTCCCAGGACTGAATTTCGCAGAAACACATTTTGTGTGCACTCCGTTATTTGCTTACATATTTCAGCATTTCCATAAGTATGTAACAAATACCTGAAACTTCTGGCCTGCCTATATTTCCTATTTTCAAATATGAACAAATATGAGCAGAATGGCTGGTTTCAGCTGGAAAAGCTCAGGGCTATCAACTGCTTTAGGAAGTGCTTTCTAGTAAGGGCTCTCTCCAATGCTTTTAATCGAGCAGCTACCAAAGGCAGGTTTATTTCAGTAGGCTCACGTTATCAGCTTCTCCTCTGATTATCTTGCACCCTCATAACCTTACAGCATCTTGCCACTACTACGCAGTCAGCATTTTTGTAAGTACAGGAAAACAGAGCAAAACGCAGTAAATCACTAGAAATCTAAAAGATTTGCTGTCTCATTTGGTGGCTTCAGAGAAGACAGGAATTAACTTGCAACCATTTGTTTCTTGTCACAAATGTCAAGCTCAGCATTAACATGGTTGTGATGTATCTTCTTTGAATAATAATCATTTCCAGTAAAAAATTGCAAAAAAAGCCATGTCTCTGTTTCCACGGAAGGAATGATAGATAGCTGGTCACAGTTTACATGCACTTACTCTACTTCTCATTTTTCAGAATGAAAACTTTCAGAAAGCATTTCAACTTTCAGAAGTCTCTAGCCTTAACACCATGCATACAATTAGGGGCCTCATTTGTTGTTTCTCAATGTATAAATTTCTGAACTTAATTTATTTCTGTCTTCATGAGTAATGGGTAAGAAATAGGATTAACACCTCCATACGCGCTGTTGACAAATAGATCTGTTTTCTTTGACACCATGGTTTCTTTATAACACACCAGTAAAGAGAGGAAGGAATGCAAGTTTTGAGTCCATTGGCGCACACAAGCATACAGAAATTGGTATATAAGACAAACTACAAAGGAAGAACATACCTTTTTCAGTATCTCAGTATTCAGCAGCGTGTAGATACTTATATCACAGGACTCTGCTTTGGCTAGTGAGCTTAAGTTGCAGCGTATAATTAAGCAGGACCTGCCTGGTCTTTCACAGTCCTACAGCAAATACAGAAAAAGCTGTTAGGTGAAGGAGGAAAAAATTCAGTGACAAACTGTGTGACAGCAAGCATACCAGATGACTTAGTTACAGAGTAAACTGCTAAAATACAGCACTCCTGCACTGAAACAGCAGCCACTTTCAAGACCTGAAGACAGCTAGATACCAAGACCTGCCTGAAAGCAAGGCAGGTGGAATTCAGCCCTCTGCCGAGCTGCTGAGACAGACGGGTGTCCGGGGCTGGGCCACCACTGCATGTCAGCCCTCTGCACAGGGCGGGCACCGAGCACGGTGCAGACCCCGCTGCCCTACGTGCCTTCGACAAAATCCGGGAGCGAGGGCTCTGGTCACCAAGTCTGCATTGCTATGTCAGGTAATTCCCCTCCCACTGAACTTCCTACATCCATATAAAAATCAGATAATTAAAATTACTAAACAGCCCCGCAGCACAACATCAGTGTAAGTTTACATGCACCGAACAGTTGCTTTGTAGCTAACTATCTGCTCGAGTTCTTCATGCTGAGCCATGTAAAATCTTTTGTAAGATACATCGTACATTCAAGTTTGTCATAGGTGGACTCCCTTACCAATACTTTTCTGCCAGACTTCGTGAAAAAAGCAAATATGGTGTGGAAAATATTTTCATTCTCTTGAGGAACAACGCATGGGCTGGGGTTTCTGTGAAAAGAACAGCTTCCTTTGTCCTGACCAACCTGCAAGCACAATTATAATCACAATTATAATCACAATTATTATTATGAATTTAAATAAATGACACAAGAAGGTGGGATGAGCCTGTCCATAAAAATACAACTACATCTGAGCTGGGTGTCCGCACTCCCATTAATAATCAAGAGAGAGAAATAAGCGCTTCAGGAGTCAAGTAATCCTGAAGAAAATATCTAAAGCAAGCCAGATGAACCATGCCCTGGAAATGCTTGTCTCTAACTGGACAGGATATGAACATATCTAACCTAGTTCATACATAGGTGCCTGTGTTCTACACGTCTGGAGACAGAGACAGAGGAGAAAAATCTCGGCAAAAGATATAAATCACCACATAGCATTTTAAGTCAATTGTGTTACCCTGTGTATTACCTTTTCAGTAACTATTCTTTGATGCCTTGGCCAACCTGGCTGTTTCACAGTTTATATCAGAACTAATGCAATAAATGAAATCTTTGTGTAAATGCACAAGCCTGAACACCAAATCCAGTCTTTCACCTTCAGCATAAACAGTACAAAAATAAACTTTTTCCATCATTAGCTGATTTCTTGTCCAGAAAAGTAGATGCTTGAAGCAAGTGAAATGTACCAAGCTTTGATAAAATGATCTTCAGTCAAGTTAACCTTGCATAGAAAACCCTTCTCACTTTTTGCAGCTTATGAATATCCACTGAAGAACATCTATGGGAATGTAATACAAACTATGACAACAAAGCATCAGCAAATTCCTCCTGTCGCCATCCTTAAAACCTGTAAGAGAGAGAGATTTTCCCACAAACCACCAAGCGCCATTCTTGCACATCCTGCTGCTGAGCTCCCCACATCCTCTGCTCTGAGAGGATGAGAACTTGAACATTATTCAAATCACAAATCCTTAAATGAGAAAGAAAAAAAGTTGCTCTACATATGAAATTAATGCAAGCTCTGAGTCCGACTCTGCATTGAAAACTTTATAGCTGAGTTAGCCAAAGCATTGCCAAAAAAAACCCCCCAAAACAAAGGTCTATCTAGATCTTAAATGTTATTTTCCAGACAAGTGATGTCTGTGTCTCTTGGTAGGACATACCTTTCCTGCTTCACTGACCCACAAGTCCTTCATAATCTGTTCTTTGAAGTACTTATTCATAACCTGTCTATACATAATCTGTTCTTATTGTCCCAACAGATACAGGCACAGGTAGCTACCCATAGTTTACAGTCTCCTTGAGATCAGCTGAAAATTAAGACTATGATGTTCTCCATTTGTTCAGATCACCTGGAGTGAGTTTTCATTATTTATTGTAGGTAAGAGATTCACAAAGCACACTGACATTTATTTACTTTGAATTTTCACATGGGAATTAGATCCAGATCAACCAGAAGGTTTATGTTAAGAACAGCACAGAGTCAAGATCTATTCAGTACTTGCTCTTTCTTTCTGAAAGTTTGAATTATCAGACACTTGGACACATGTCTATTAGATTCATGCAAGAGATACAGAAAGGACAGTACAAGCTTCTGCACTATTCCAGCTTTTTGCATACTGTCTGAATAGTCCTGCTCTACATCTTGCACAAATACAGTGTAAGGACAAACCAAAGCAGAAATATCTTGCAAGACTAAAAGGAATTATCTGGCATGAAGCAACATAAATCTTGTCCTTTCTTCTCTAAATGATTATCTTTCCTTAAACTGAAGCTTGGCTACATCTCGTCCTTTTTAAAATACTTTAGCTGAAACAGAGAAAGGCACCTCCAGAAGACTGAATTTGGAAATACCCTTTCCTCTCTGCCAGCTATGCAGCAATCCTACACAAGGCAGCTACTAAATTCTACATCTCTGCCCATGTTAGGAGGGACACATGTAAGAACGGAGCACCTCTGGCCACCTGTGCTGCTCTGCAACAGAGCAGGAGGTCACCTGGAGCCTGTTTTAGCAGCCAAAGGCAGATGCCACTTCCTTGAAGCACGCAGACACTACTACTCAGCTTGCAGAATTTGGGGGAATTCAACCAGGCAGAAATTAGGTCATATTGATCTGTGTATCCGTTATCAATCAGTGTATACTGACAGCCGGTAGGCAGGAAAGGATGCAAGGCAGCTGAGAAGCACTCTGTTTCTTCTGGAATTCTTAGAAACAGCAGAGCCAAAGAACTAGGAAAAAAGTAACAAAACCCTTGAAATAGGTGGATCATGCTGAGGTAGAAAGAAATCCAGCCTTTCCAAAGAACTGGCCACAGTTGTTTGTGGGTTGGTTTGTTTGTTCTGCTAGGGTGACTGTCAGACACTTATTTCACACCATCTCCTATTTTCCTCCATTTTTACATGCACAAAGGTAAGGTTCAGTCAACCAGTCAGACAAAACTACAGTAACTTTTCATTAAACTTTGTTTTCAATGAAAAAATTAAGCTCTAGAAAATCAACCTGCTAAATAAAATCTTATTTAAAACCTTAAAAGCTTCTGCCTGCAAGATGCTGAGACTGAACTGCATCTCGAAACGCAAATCAGTATTTGGCCTCAAGTGTGAGCCTCCACTTACGCAAACATGGTGCTACCCCAGCCACCCTTGTCTCTCCTTGTGACCAACCTCATAATCTGGTACAGAGAAGAAAATAACTGGCAAAGTTTAAGGGCTTTGCATGAGCAAACACATACTATTTATAGAAGCAAGAACTGTGCAAGTCTTTGAAATGGAGTACGTAGCCAGGCTCTTGGGCGAAGTCTTGGGGTTTCAGGGTTTGTGACATACTAGAGCTTTTCAGAAATTTCCATGTGGTCTCCGCAGCCTATAAACAGAAAAGGACTACCCCAAAGTGATCTGCTCAGGACCCGGGATCTAACATCTCACAGAAACAGCAGAACGGGGTTTTGGAGAAGTGCAGAGTATGTGGACGGAGAGGGAAGCTGCCTTTGCGCTCCGTACAAGGACTATACAGAAGCCACAGAGAAAAATCAACATCCAACTCTAAACGCAAACAACCAACAACAAAACTGGGACAGAGGGAACAGGGACAGAAGGGAGGCTCTCTTAAATCCTGCACTAAGACTGCAGCTTGGGAACTAAAATCGCTGTCCCGAGTGAGGCACCAAGCAGGAGCAGCCCTGCAGCCTCCCAGGGAGGGACTTCCAAGCACCTGTGTCAGAGCTGTCTCTGCTGAAGGTTGTTTCATTTTGTTTTCCAGCAGGTACCTACCCATTTTAAGTCCTGCATAAAATCATTTGTGGTCTGGTGCAGTGGCAATACAGTTAAACCTCCTGTACTGGAAGCGTACCTCAAATCTGTACCCAGACAGACGTAGACAAAGCCTTAAACGTGCTGCAGCCACAAATGAGTGTGAAGTGCACTCTGAGCGCTGCTTCGTGTTTCTTTTGCCCCTAGAGGCATCCAGTTTGTGCACTCTACAGTGTGAACTTTTGCTTTAAAAGCTTACTTCTGGACTGGACTAAGATGGCAGCACAGAAGCACTCTAAGGCACTTTTTGGTCTTCAGCCCAGCAGAACTGCAAAGGGTGGTGACTCTAAAGGCGCCCAACAGACACATTATGCATGCTTGCTATGAACAAGTTTTAAATTCTTTTCACCCATGAGTGTGGATATTATGTTCACTCGTCTAAGCAGGACGCCTAGCATTCACACTGTTTGTTACATACTAGAATGGTTACGTTTCTACACAGCAAAACCCTTCTGGAACAAAAAAGCTACAATCAGTCTTGACAAAATTCCTCCATAACTAGAAGTAATCTATATGTATTTTTACTCCGACCTAGCAGATTTCATTAAACAGTTTTACACTGCAGAAAAAATGGCATAAAAATAATTTCTAAGGTATTCAATTATTTTCTACTTTTACTTCTTCTCTATATACAATAGTCTATGCTCCCAAATATCATCTAGACTACCACATATATAACGAATTTTTCAGGGTAACAGTGTAAAATTCTTTTAACACAGAACTAAATATTACCAGCTACTGATCCTAGCAGTCTACTCCTGGTAAACCTTTCCTTTGCAAAGAAATGACATTTTCAGATTTTCAATTCTAAACTGGAAATATTCATAAGGGGGTGGTTTTCTGATGGAAACGCAAACATTTTTGAAAAAATTTCCCAAGAAGAATTTATAACTTGATGTATTTATTATGATTTGTCACTGTTCTCATTAGAATGAAGCATGTTTTGACCATCTTGAATAATATCTTCAACTTCCACGCGATGTAAACTAACATCAAGAATAAAAGTAAAATTTTCCCACACGAGCTTTTACTGACGACTGTTTCTTTTTACCAAGCTGCCCATGCGTAGGGATGCTCCTCTTCTCTAGGAACATCCTCTCATAGACTGCAAAACATTTAACATCAATGCATTGTACGTATTGTTTTTTTTGAGTTTTTATCTCAAGTTCAAAGGCACTTTTGTCAAACTGCTCAGCCCCGAGGTAAAGAAAGGTTAAAAAAAAAAAAATTATCACAAAAGGTAAAAAAAACCCCAACAACTGTGGAATATCAGAGTGATAAAAGCCAGCACAGCCTGCATTCAGATCCCACCTGCATTCTTGAACATTGTCGGATGTCAGAATCACCATCTACAATTTTCAACAGTGAGATGTTACTTTTGGGTGCCTCCTTTAGACACCTAACAGGCCTGCTTCCAGAAGGTGGACGTGTGACACTTAAAAATCACCATTATTTCAAGCGCTTCTGCTGGACATCTAAAACCTAAGGGACTGAAAATCACTACTCACTCATGAACATGTTCTCATATTGTATACAACACGTGCGCATATACATGCAACACGCATAAACACAAAGAGATATCAGCCTCAACATTTGTACTACACAGACTGTAAATGGCACCTTGCATAACAGGCCTCTAAAGGTCCCCATAACTCTGCAAAGGCTACTAGTATTACTAATCTATCATCACCCAGAAAAGCAGAATATCCCTTCTGCTGCCTACCCTACCCATAAATGGCCGCACGTTCAGAGACAAGTTAGTCTCTAGCTTTGTTAATTTACTGGAAGTTGTTGTCCTCTCAAAGAGCCCATAAACACGCTCGAGAGACAACGTTTAAACAAGACAGCCTATACAATGGGTTACTCTGCCAATTTTTTGTCATCAGCACAAACCACTAAGATCCTCAGAGACAAGATGTAACCACTGGAGAAAGAACGTGCATTACTTCATGGTTTAAAAATGCTGCATCTGCAACAAGGAAGAAATTCCCACAGGAGAATTTTAGTGGACTCAGAGTATTTGAAGAGTCTTACGAAGCAGCAACCAACCCATAAAGTAGCAATGATTTTCCACCATATCAGATTACACTACCCTGAAGAAAAACGGGCAGGAGGACATTTCAGAGTGAAAGAGCTGCATGTAAAATATATCATGTACACTCCACACAGATTCCATCCTAAAAAACTGCAGGATATTTAATAGAGCTGTATAGAAATAGCATGTTGGATTTATTACGTACACGGGGATCATCCTCTCTGTCCTCCCCTGCATGTGTAGGGATTTATGAGAACACCTGGGCTGGGCTTGGTGCTCCAACAAGGTGGTACCAGTGCAAGGGGGACAATCACCATGCGTTCCCCTGGGAACACAGAGGATAATCCAGGGCTGCCAGTGAAACACTTCTCACATTTCTAATCCAGGTCAGCCATGGGTTTAGGAGGTTTGGAGTTTCTAGGAGAAATACTATGCCTGCCAACTCAGCACATTCTCCTTCCATTATCAGCTCTGTACCGCGTCTTCAGGGTACTCATAACATCATTTCTGATAATCTGTAGCTACTCTCAGAACATGGCAGTTTCTAGCAAGCCTTTGGAGCCTTTAAGAAATTGTTGGGGTTATCCTGCACAAGATGTTAACCTGGGAGAGGGAAATTAAATACAATTTCCAAACAGGGGGCTAGAAAGGTCAGCTGAGGACCAAGCACAGGGAAGTGGAAATTGGCACTTGGCATGGGGTTAAGTATGTGCATGTGACAGGAGTCTCCTTGGAAGAACGAGACTGAAAAACATGAGGAAACTTGCTGTTGCTTCCAAAAAACCATTAAGTACAATTTCCCTGCTGCATTGCTGCATATAAGAAGCTGAGTGCTAATCCCATACTTAATGATTGGCATTTTACAAGATAAACAGGCGAACAAATGTGTATCTTCAGCTCCTTCCTTATAGACAACACTAGACTCCACTAACACAAATGAATTCATTACAGTATTAAAACTTACAGTTTCCAGGCTCTTCCAGTAAGCCTCATTCTCCTCTTGAGCTAAATTATCACCAGTTATTAGCGAGAGAGAGCCTGGAAGCCAGCAGCATTAACCAGACACAAAGCAGGTGTGAAGGTAGAATCCAGCCATTGAGTGCACCTGGTGGAACCAAACCCAGATCCGAACACAGAAAAAATGTGAGGGCAAGTTCAGGGAAAATGTCATGAGACACAAGATAGTTGGAACAGCAATTTTAGCTGCAGGAAACACGCTCAAGTTCTGAAGACAGGTCAGTTGTTTCACAAAATTGTTAACATTGTTCAACTCCGAAATGGATGCCTTTCTCATCAGCCCTGGGGTATGCTGGCTCCAAAGGACAGTTTGGACATAGACTTCTTGAAATTGCATCCAGATAGTTCTTACATATTTCTCCTTTCTTATTAGGTCTTTTCCTGTTTTATTTATGTATGCATGTCTAATCAGCAGTTCAAGTTTGCAAATTGGATAATAAATAACAGATCCACTTTTGTTTATCTTTGTTGCTAACCATAGCAGACTCACCCTAATATTAGGGAAAAATTGCATACATGTGTCTGGATTCAAAGATACTGATTCGCCCTATAGTAGGTGAACAGAGACGAATTGATAGGCATAGTTAATCTAACATGTTGTACACGCTGAGGAAAAAAAAGTGTACTCACAAGAAATTCCAGACAAGGTCAGACTTTCAACAGTAGACAAATAAGTTATGTAAATATGTTATATGAGTACTTGCTCCATGTGCCAAAAATGTTTAATATTCACAGACAATGAAACATGTTTGAATCACAGCAGTTTTGTTGATTCTGGCAATAAATTTAAAAGCCACTCAAACAACAGAAAAGAATTTTTAAAATTAACCCATTTTACACGACCCCAAAAGATTTCGACTAAGAATAGCAATGCTGTTAAGGAAAATCAGCACTCCACAGATCCAACAGGTAAACTTACATGGCCATGAGAGACAAGATTGAAACAGCAAAGTGGAGATGTTGAAGCTTTAAATAAGGACAGAAGAGTATGCCACCGCAGCTCTGTCTCCTGCTCTTCCAGCCAAAAGGAAAACATCAGATGCACGTTTGGCATAAATCTGTGCTAACTTGGTTGCAACGCCTCTAGATGTTTTTCTGATGCACTTAACCCTGCAGCTTAATTAAATAACCTGTTAACCGGGTTTGATCAGCATAATCCTGCAACGTTTGCCTTGTGTTAGCCCTGCAACCACTTTGCACTTACTTAGCAGCAATCCCCAGAAGTACCACTCTCAAGAACTAGTGCTGCCTACCCAGTTTAGTAAGAAAAGCAGAGATCTCCTGATTTCGTATTCTTGACTTACAAGACAGTGGCTCTTTCCTAGGCAGAGGGCACCACCACACGTACACAGTGAGAAGAAAGACTGACCACTTGTATGACTTAACTGTGAGGTCCACCAAAGGTTCAGGCCTAAGAATGAATGAAGACCACCTTACATGGAAACCAGTTTACCTCTAACATTCATGTGCTCCTTATATATAAGCCTTCAACAGTTCAAATCCAATAGAGTGATTTGCAGGTACATTTCCTTTCCCTATGAGGAACTGTGAAATTATTAATCAACACATGAGGTGGCCAACAGATCTCCAGGTATATCTCTATTTCAAAAAGCCCTTGAGATCTCTCAGAGTTCAGTGCTCCTTCAGCTAGGTTCTACCTGTCTCTAGCACGTCCCCTTCTACGGCCTTTCCTATGGTGCACAAAACACAAATAAGTCCATGGTTTTTCTTTACCTAATTGTCAGACTTTCCTCACGGGCTGTGTTAATGTTAGGAAGAAAAGCTCTGAAGACTGTGCAGACAAATACATTCCCTGTAGGGCTCAAACAAGTTGGGTGGGACGTTTCACTAAAGCAGATATTTCACAGAATCATAGAAAGGTTTGGGTTGGAAGGGACCTTAAAGATCATCTGGTTCCAACCCCCCTGCCATGAGCAGGGACATCTTCCGCTAGACCAGGTTGCTCAAATGCTCATTCATTTGAATGTATTGGAAAGGTATCTATGATCTAAGCTCTCTTACGAGGCAGTGGAGAGAAGGTATGACCTCCAAGAGGATGATTTTACTGATCTATTGTAGACACTTAAAGATTAAATGAGGCACCCTCATTAGAAAAACCCTCCTGGGGGGTGGGGTATTTTAAGTTAGGTAGAAGATTTCCTTTCTTTCCAGGACATCCTCAGAGTTCTCATTCCCCCAGGGAATGGTTTATTCTTACTTTTGATACTATCCAGTACCTTGCACAAGACTGGAATGACGTATTTTCAGTCAGAAGAGAAATCCAACAAAAGATGCTTATTTCCATATTTGATACATGAACAGGCAGGTAACCTTTCTTCTATCACATGGGAGATGATATCTGATACATGAACAGGCAGGTAACCTTTCTTCTGTCACATGGGAGATGATATCTGATACGTGAACAGGCAGGTAACCTTTCTTCTATCACATGGGAGATAGAGTTTATACACACAGACACCATAGTTTTTAGCTTTTCTTTCTTAGATTCTAAATTTACATTTAAACCACAAATCATGTATGTTATTTATAAAAGAAAACCACTAGTTTATGAAAAAGAGGTGTGTATGTTGAAAGAATTAATCAATCAGCTCTTTCCTGAATATCCTTCTCCACGGTTTTTTAGCAGGAACAGCTTCACCAATGGGAAAATGGTGAAAGGATGTAGTTGTTCTAGTCCTTCAAAAATAAATTTTAAAAAATAAAATAAAAATTTAAAATTAAATAATAAGATAAAACTTAAAATAAAAAAAAATAAAATAAAATTTTGCAGACTCTCTTCTTTTCTCACTCAGTAGTTCCTTCACCAGGAAATTCTCTGCCAGGGAAGGTTACAAAAAGTCTACTGCATATTTTTTTCCATACCTCAGCAAAACTCCTGATTACTGTAGTATCTACCAAACCTCCTGCTTCCTCCGTGAGTCTGATAAGAGCTAATGTATATACTCAATTCACTTCATAAGACTTCTTTCTTTATCTGAAATTCACTTCTATAAAACATAAATCAGCCATCTTTTTCAAAATTGGAATTTCACACATTCAGCCAAGAAAATAGGAACTATGGCCAATTCACAAAGCAGCAACACTTTCAGTTGACACGAAATATTAATCAGACTGCCACATTTTATTGACAGGTCATGAGTATTGAGGTGATAGAGTGTTGGAAAATTTCAGTAACTAAGTAATTTGACAAATTTCACTTCTTTAGTTTAAAAGCCAATTTTGAGCAGGCCACAAGTGAACACGTCCAGTGTTGCCATGGTCTTACTCAATACATAGATCACAGTACATTTTTGTCCATGTTTCAGTGGCTGTGATCTTTTTAGTACCGGCCTTTCTTGAAAGACAGATTTATCTTTGTGCTTTCAATGAACATTTTCTTTATCTAGCATTTGCAAAAAAAATTTCACTGCTTATGCAAACACCACAGCACTCTCATTGCTAGGAGATTTAGACAAATAGAAAATGTCACAAAATCTATCCATATCTGGTTTCATCTAAAAATCCAAACTAGGAAGTCACAGAAGACCTTCTGCCATGTTTAGTAGTGTTGCTGCATCCTGAAGACAACATCCAGCAATGCATGAAAAGATCATTTTCAAGCACTGTAAATGCACTGGACTCTAACCAAGCCACAGCTTTTGTATAGTGATTCAGATGGTTCCTGTAAAGTAAAAATATCATGATTTGTTTTCCCCTTCGGATTATTTTAAGGTCATAACTCAGGAAAGAATTTTATGGCCAGGCACCCTTTCCTGTATAACAATGAAATCTTAAATAAGAGTGAAGTTCCTCTTGAATGAAAGAGCTTCAGTTTATCATGCTGACATTAGGAAGATGTTTATGAGAGCTCTGAGCTGCTTTGGGGTCCTGCTTCCCATGCCTAGAGGCGACTGTGCCATGCTGGACCACAGCGTATGCTCCCACCTTCCCTTATGGCCATCCCGGGAGAGGGTGGATGCACTAGTTTCTCCTGCAAGTGACGGGGCTCCCAGGCAAAGCCAGATTCAGTTGCTATCACAGAGATGCTCTAGACCAGGGGTGGAAAGAACACCTCCAACTGCCTAAGTAAAATATTTTGGAACAGTCATTTAAAGAATCAATTAAAGCAAAGGAGGCAGGAAGGTCAGGAAGTTTCTGTACAACACACTCCCAGGAATGAATAATTTCCTCCAGCAATCTAGCTATGCCTGTAAATACGGTGCCAAAATATGCGTATGTGAGCATGTGTATAGCAATCACTGAAATGAAGAGACTACAGGGGGGATGACTAATCACAAAGGGCTAAAATAAATCTTGCCATAAGTCCAAAATGTTCCTGAGCAAACCTTGTATCAACGGTGGCAATCAGCAGCAGCCTAAATTGCTGCTGGAAAGAAAAATTCCTAAATCAAGTATTATCAGCAAATATTTATATCTTCGCATGCTGGGACTGTGTATGTATGTTTTCAGAGCCAAGACCTGAAACTTCAAAAGACAGAAACTAAACAATTTTAAACTGGCTGCTGACAAACAAGGGGTTTTCTATGCAGTGACTCACAGGTTTGCCTCTGCACGTGGAGCGTGCAACAGCGAGCCTGACAATCTCAACATCTGCTTCAAGGAGCACTCGGGCACCACCAGCACTTTAGAGAGCTCTGAGAGTCCACTTTTGCTTATGGTTTTCAAAATCAGCAGTGCAGTCCCCAAAGCATCTTATTCTTATGCTGGAGGATAGCAACCTACAGATAATAAGCAGAACATACCTTTAAGGTTTTTAAATTGTAAAGTTTTCTTTTTCATTATACAAGTGAAGAAAAACCTCAAGCAGCCTGAGGACCTTTCATGAAACAAGACAGCAAACTTTATCCCTTAATGTCTTTCTGCTCCTTATAGACATTATTGGGCAAATGCCAGGAAGAAAAAGGACATGAGTGCTACACAAAACTGGCCTTAAAAATGTAACCTGTCATCAGCCCGGAGAGACTTGTGGCTCTGGGACTGACTCCATTTTACTTTTTCTGTTCCATCGTTCACAGGAAGAGAATAATGTTTATTTCAACGGTTTTCTTTATTGAACATGACAAGCTTTTCTACAGTCCTTATGCTCAGAATTACAGAATGGTAGGGGCTGGAAGGGACATCTGTGGGTCATCTAGTCCAACCCCCTGCCGAAGCAGGGTCACCTACAGCAGGCTGCACAGGACCTTGTCCAGGCGGGTCTTGAGTATCTCCAGAGAAGGAGACTCCACAGCCTCCCTGGACAGCCTGTGCCAGGGCTCCGTCACCCTCAGAGGGAAGAAGTTCTTCCTCATCTTCAGACGGAACTTCCTGTGCTTCAGTTTGTGCCCATTGCCCCTTGTCCTGTTGCTGGGCACCACTGAAAAGAGCTTGGCCCCATCCTCC
>Ga0065711_1011600_pt1 | contig 14185 bp, 9 predicted proteins | sample Hoacrofraction12_FD_59098 | JGI IMG/M metagenome (GOLD analysis project Ga0065711, IMG submission 59098) | Hoatzin crop microbial communities from Cojedes, Venezuela - Epithelial fraction 12 v2 (version 2) | ecosystem: Host-associated > Birds > Digestive system > Esophagus > Crop | place...
GGGGGGTAAGAGGAATCATTTTTCCAGGAGTTCAAACTTTTCCATGAGTTTGGTCTTTTCCCGCAAGTTTACCCAAATCCTTGAAATTCAAGAGCTTTGGGAAACCCACAGGTTCCATGACTGGTACTCGCGAACTGGCTACACAACTGGTCATCAGGCAGTGAGGAAAACTGTATTGTGCATAGCTTCTTTTGCATATTCATTAGTAGTAGCAGTAGTATTTCCTCTGTTGTCTTATTAAACTGTCTCTACCTCAACCCAGGAGTTCCCCCTTTTGCCCATTCTCCTTCCCATCCTGCTGGGGGGGATGAGTGAGCGGCTGGCTGGTGCTTTGTTGCCGGCTGCCAGGTTAAGCCACAACAGACAGGAAAGAGATGAGCCAACAACTGTGAGAAGCAAACAGTACAACCGAGTTCCTTTGTCTCCTTCAAGCTCCGGGGTCTCCTTCACACCCCTGTTCAGCTGGCACCTTGACCTTCTCGGAGAGGTGCAACACAGAAGCCCAAGTGGCATTTCAGAGTGGAACCGAGCCCCCGTGCTGCCTTGCAGCTCACAAGTGTACACATCGAGTTTTGCGGCACAAAGCCATGGAGGACGGCAGTTATCCCACAATACTCCACCAGCTGCTGTCCTCTCCCCACCCTTCACAGCAGACGGAAAGAGGAACTATTTTAGGTAGAAGAGCAAGCGAGGGAGCACATTCCAGACTGAAGACCATGCTACAGGTCCAAAGCGAACTCCAGGAACCTGAGAAAAGGAGGAAGGTCATGCCTAGTATTCATAGCTTTTCCCCCGTCAGACACTTATGCTAGATGTGCTTCTTTGCAATTAAAACAGGGCAACAGAACCTCTTAATTAAACATTTTATTTAAACAAATACAAGCACCATGCTTAGCAAAAAAGATTTGGTTTAAAGTAGACATGCAATGTGAACTAGCAGAGACTAAACAGCATATGGAAGTTGTACTGGTTACTGATATTTTCACGGAATTGCCAAATTCTCAAAAGTGGCCATGAACCTCTCACACCTTTTACCCCCCGCAGCACTGGTGCCAACCCTGACACATCACTGTGCACGAGTCACACCGAGTCTGGGTCGTGTGGCAAAAGCAAGAGTTTCCCCGCGCCCCTCCTCGTGTCCCATCGCACCTCCGCTTCACAGTTACCAGATGTGTGTATCAAAAATAGACGTTGTATGGCATTTCTTTTTTGAGCACGCTGAAGTGAGGAGCTGAACTCCCTTGCTTTTGCATGTTTCATCCAGACCCCTGTGACCAGTTTAACACTGTTTCTGGACTGGCTATGTTACAGTTAAAGATACAAAAATGGAATCCTGGTACAAATGCATGAGATGTTCCTTTGGAGAAGTGAAAAGGTGTCAACACCTGCATTATTGCCTCCTTTGATAGATCAAAACAGCATTCATGATACTAGAAAACACACTTAAACCATCAAATACCAGCATTTAAATTTTGTTTTCGTTAAAAATATTCAAACAATACAAGTCCATTTTATTGGCTGACATGCAAACTCATGCTTTAATTCAGCTTACCATCAATTAACGGGATTACAAGAGCTGTATCCCAGCCATCTACTCAATATTTAAAGCAAACCAGATTAATTGTGGCAGAAGTCTCCCTTTGAGAGACCTTTAACTCCAGGCCAAGGATTTTATGGCCAGCTTACTAACTCCTGAAAAATAGGAGCTCGCAATGGAAAATGCTGACTCTCAGACCTTTAGCTACAAAGGCTCCCATAGGTGGCATCAGTTCATTTCTATTGGCCTTTAGTTTGAACCCTCTTTAGAGATCTGAAAATTCCAGACAAATGTAGGTCCACAGACAAGGAACTCGCTAGTAAAGCGCAGTCAGAACATACTGGCCTTCTGAACGCAGACACGCCTGCCTCTCGCTGATCTTAAGGGGGAAGCAGTACGGAAAACACAGTTCTAAAGATAAGGTGGGAAAAGTAAGTCATGAAAACAAGTATTATCTGTGCAGGAGAGATTTTGACATAATTAACGTCTTTGTTTAATCAAGTATTAGCACTATCTGTATCTCAAGAGCCTAGGACAGTAAGCAGCAGGCAGTTGTGTCAGAACACTGCATTAAACCCAAGGAAACCACAAACAAGCCTAGAAGAGCAAACATCCTCTGCACAGTCCTTCCCCAAGTACCTGCAGCTGCTTCCTCACTTCCACAGCTCAGAGAGGGGAAGGAGGTACAGCTACCAAGCAAGGCTGGCTGAAGAACACCGGTGGGCTGAGCAGCAGCAGCATCACCTTTCACGAGACAGTGGGCTTTAACCCTCTCATCAGGATTTGTTTGCTTTCTACAAGACTTGAGGGGCAGCACCCAAGGCAGAAAGTCCTTACGGGAGGCAACAAGAACATCCGAAGTGAAAAGAACTCAGACTGAAGGTACAGCCATAAGTAGCAATATTTCCTTGGCAGCAGGTGGAGTGATCTAGAGATGAAGAATCAAATTCAGTGATCTGACTGCAGCAACTCCTCCCTTCTCCTCTCGAGAGAGACAGGCCCCTTCTACAGTTCTTTTTGTCAGGACCTGTGCAAGCAGCAGTTGGATGCTGGCAGCCCACCAGTGTACGAAGTACAGTGACAAAGATGATGAATCCAGTTTTCCCCACTGCAAATCAAGCTGAACATTACAAGTGGCAGCTTCCCTCTCACCCGCGCTGTACTTTGACATGCCTTACCTTTAGCACAATGCCAACAAAACAAGATTTTTGCTGTTTCAAGACTGAGGTTTAGAATGACACTATTCTTTAAGCCAAAATCTTACTTATACAAATGTTTGTCACAAGACATACTGTTTTTATTGATCTGTAGTACAGAATGATCAAGCAACAGTTTCATAATCAACGTTTTTTTTGTCCAGGGAAACGAAATTGTTTTTCCAGTTCACTACGTTAACACAGAAATTTAATTTTAATTACAAGCATTGCTTTCCCGCACTGAAAGATCAATTTAATCAGATCATTCTAACATGTATTTTGAAAAGCTCCTCTCAAGTCAGATTTGTATACAAATAAATGAGCAGTTACATCAAGCTAAGAAGAGATTTACCAACACTGAAGACCTTTGCAAATGAATTCCTTGTGATCTTAGAGGAATTAGTGTCTTAACACTAACACAACGTATGTTTACAAACAAAAAATAAACCTTCTTTCAGCAAAGGTTTCACAGCATGAAATACTGGCCTCCAAACTCAACACTGCATTCCTTCTCACCAAACAGATCTGTTAGGGCAGCTGCATTTTAAGGTACGTTATCAACAGGAAGCTGCTCTTACGCAGATACTTACTCAGCAGCACAACAAACACTCATGAGCAAGACAGTGAGAGGCTGTCACATGAGTGCTCCTTTTGCCACTGCATGGGCTGAACGTGTCCCATATCAGACAACTACGCTATTGAATATAAAACAGACCTGTAAAAAGACTGGTCGTTTATAAAAGTTAAATACTATTTTCACATTAGAATATTTGCTGTTTCAAAGAGATGAACTGTAAGTAAATGAAAATCAAATGGTCACTTACGCAAAAGCTTTATCTGGAATGTCATTTTCACCAACAAGCAGTTAAGAAAGTTAGAGACTGTAATTAAAGTACTCAAAAACTGTGTGGCCAACTTTTATAACAAAAGAGATATAAATCATTCATTATCACAAAAAGCTTTAACCTCCTGACTCCTAAAAATGGAGTAGATGACTAATTTCGAAGAAAATGAGGTTAGCTTTTTTTTTTTACACAGATGTCAAGTGGAACACTAGGCACTAGGAAAAAAAAATGTTACTTGGTTTCTTTAACAAAGTTTTTTTACCAAATTTATAGTAAGTGGCAGTGTAAAATTCTCAAGTCATTTTAAAGCTAACAAATTAAAGGCACACAGTATTAACAGGTGTTCACGTAACAGGAAATGAGCAAAGAGGTAAACTTTTTAACAGTGTAATAAGTTATATATGCAAGATACCTGGTACGAGAGTAACCAGAGTTGTAATTCAGCCCTTAGTTATCACCTAGTTCCTGTAAGACTATAGTAGCATGAGAACTGGACAGTCAAAGCTTTGCCCTGAAATTCAGCAAGATTGACTCTGTCAACTGAGGAATTACTGGAATGCCAAAAATTAGTTCCGAGAATTTGAGAAAGTTCACATGGACCCGACGGAAAGAAAAATTAATGGATTTGCTGTACAAGGATTTTGTCCTTTTAAAACTAAACGCTTCCAGGGAGTAGTTTTCAAAATTGAGAAGACATTAAGTCAAAAACTCTGAAAAGTAAGTGACAGTACATAATGTCTGCATATAAATGGCTAGTATACGTCATAAGGATGCATTTGTAGCTCAGAAAAGTTAGCGTCAGCTTCCAAATTGTGTTTGCAGATAGTTACAAATCCAGAATGGAACTATTTTAGTTATAGAAATATTAGTCACAAGAGTGCAAAAGAAGTCCCTGTAGAGAAGTATTCCCTTTTAACTGGTACAAATAAGGAAACATCTGCAAAGATTTGTTACTTCAAGGAGACAGACCTGCTATTCTTTGCACAAACTTTGCACAAGAGATATACTGCAGGAGACAGATGTAAATACAGTGCATTTCTTAGCTGTAAGTATTCATGTCTGGTTCCAGTATTATCAGGATGGTACATAAATACTTATCACAGAGGTTTTCTTAATGGAAGAAGCCCAGTTTCTCACGCAGCCATTCTTCAGTTAGGTCTTCTGTATTTCTTATTTCAAATACCTAAACAAATTGCAGTGCAGAAATTCATGAGGTGATGGTACTTGAAAGGGATAAGCATACAGCGTGCAATCAGTATCTTTCCACACAAGTTGTTTGAGCCGTAATAAACTAGCAACCAACCCAGAGTTTTCATGTGCTTTCTTGAAAGGATCAGTTAATATTCTAAAGTAACATCAATGGAAAATACACAAGACCAAGAGGCAAGGAGTATTACAAACTGGAACAAGAATTCCATAATTCCTATTTCTAGACTTCATTTAATGAATATGTGAGAACAGCACATGTACTACATTTTAAAGTTACTCTGAAATGGCACCAGCTCATATGCATCCTCAACAAGAAGACTGTCTGTTTGAAGAATACAAATTAATTTAACCCCTGGGCTGAATTAAGCCCAAAGTTCAGGCACTTTGCTCAGCCCAAGACAGAGTTCTTCCTTCTTTGAACTGAAATAAATCCATATTATCCAGTAGCATATTGTCTTCCCTGTAAGAAACAAGCCTGGGATACCTCAGAATAGAAAACTTGTAAAAAAAAAAACACCAATCCAAAGCTTTGCAGAAGTCTCAAACAAGCCTTTAATGTAGCCTTGAAGCAGAAAACATACTCCTTACATTCCATACGGCCAAGTAACTGGTTTGTTTGGGTTTTTTAACCCTTGAAGGAGGCTAAATTAATACTGTATTGCTAACTGGCGTCTTTGAGATGCTCATAAGTGGATCATCTTTTCAGAAGAGGCAGGGAAGTAAATTTTACAAATCCATAGGCCTTCAAAATTGTTCTTGTAGGCAATGAAAACAAGAAAAAAGATTTTAACTGCAATTACTATTCTGAGAACACTGAAAGTGTTGGGGGTTGGAACCAGATGATCTTTAAGGTCCCTTCCAACCCTTACCATTCTATGATTCTATGATGATAAGAATACATAGCTGCAAAAAGTATCTGTAGGCCTCCGTAGGCCAACAGAATGGATGGGATCTTGTACGACTCACAAAACAAGCTTCTTGGGGAACCTGCTGTTTGGAATCAACTTCCTATTTAGTCTTGTTCTCAGCCATTTTATCATTTTAATCTTCTTCAGGAAACAATTCAAGTTTTGTATCTTTTCTTCCTCATTTCCCATCTCTGCTGGAGTGGGCTCTGGACACTGCTTCTTGTATTTAGACAGTGATCCACTACTATCAATTAATACTGATTTTTTTTTTAAGTAAAATAAAGGGAAAAAAAACAAAATTCAGTTAGAAGAACTGATCAGCTTAACAGAAGGCAAGCTAATATACAAGCCACTGAAAAATGTAAGAGGACTCAGTGAGTCACATGCAGAAATCACGCCAGGAGGAAGTCACAGCATGAGTTAAAATGAAACACAGCTCAGCAAGTGGCAAGAATAAAGCACATCTGAAGAGCAAGTAAGCAACCCGAACTGGAGACAGGCTGTCTTCTCCAGCTTCAAATGAAGATATCATGGATCTCTATATCCACTCCTAGGCTTTCATTCAAAAGCCTTTCAGACTGAACTTCTTCCACTCGACAGGCGACAGTAACTCTGAAACAGCTAGTCCCCCAGCTTTCACCTTCTCATCAACGAGTCNTTTTCACTCAGTGAAAATCGCCTTCTTCCTCAAGGAATTCTTCTGTTCTAGCAAAGATGCTAGAGTTCTCAGGCCTCTAAGGTGCCATTTCAACAGACTAAAAAAAGATTTCTTGGGGCTGCACTCATTGCTTCCACCATCTCATCTTCTGCTTCCCTCCTATTTACTCCTGTCAACTTGGCATCTAACATAAAACTGAGAAACCCTTTCTTACAAGGTAAAGCTTAGAAGTTCACAGTTCTCTTATTGGCCCAATACACATTTTTACTGGGACATTAAAGTACTCAGTGATGATAAGGAAGACCAAAAGGGAATGGTGAAGCCATTTCACACTGTATGAAAAACCTGAAGTGACCGCTGACACTATTTAGCTTTAATGGTTGAAACTAAGAAATCTAGGTGCCAATTAAGCAGATTTCAAAGATCTCCAACATGACAATTAGGTGAATGCAGTGATTTTTTTCTAATCTCAGTACTGGATGAAGCAAATCCCGAAAGATTTAGAACTATTCACCACTTGGCACGTATGTTACTTATTCTGAAGGCTACGTTCTGCAAGCATACAGCAAAACTAGGCTGCACCACACCACACTAAGACTTCAGTCTATTCTTCCCATCAATAAATTCATTCCCTAAAGACATCCATCCTACTGATGGGTGTTTTAGTCTTAGAGAACACTCTCCTTCCTGTACCTAAACCTCCAGAAACCTCCACATATACCCCCTCTCTTCAGTCTTCCTACAACAGAGCCTGCTCACTGTAATTACAAAGTCTTACAACACCCATCTTGCAATAAGGGCAAGCAAGGCACAAAACAGCTTCTGCAACCTGCATTCACCAGGGAGACAGTTATTCAACTAGTCAAGTATACCTTAGTGAGTTCAGCTGTCTGTACAAGCTTATTCTTGCTTCCAGCATACATCATCTGCTGTTCAGGCTTACATCCTGTAGTTGTGTGGAAAAAAAAAAAAGAGGCTTTGTTTAGTTATTTTGACTGAAACACACACACACACAAAATCTTCTTTTTGAAAAGAATCCAAACTGAAAGCTGAAGTCTCCATTCAGAAAAGTGACCTATTTCTTTATATACATTATCATCCTTAATCTTACTTTCAGATCTGGTACTTGAAAAGCATTTCCAGAAGTAACAGTTGTGCAGGTTCAGTTGAAGGTCTCAACACGCACCTGTATTTCTGCTTGGACCTAACAGCAACTATTGCAGCAGTCAAACTTGAATCACAACAGCCGACAAAGCAGCACCTCCCACCAGCAGTGTGCCGATTACACTACATTCAGTTCTTTGCCCTCTTGCTGTTTCTGGAAGATTCCCATGTTTTTGCTAGTTACACATACACAGATCTTTATAGCACATCCCTTTGAGCTGGAGTCAAGCTGTGAGCAAACCAAGTCAGTTTGAATTTGTTGTTCTTTCTCCTAATCTCTCCCCAGATACCCCAACTGAATTGGTAGCTCGAAATTACTCCCCTCCCACCCCAAACACAGAGCAACTTCAGTCACAGTTGAAGTTAACTGCTGTTTAGAGTCCCAACTAACGGTTCGTTGTTCCTGACTCCAGTATCAGTCTAACCACTAACTTATGTTTGCAGAAAATTTTTTGAAACAAAAAACCTCAAGAAAAAAAAAGGCTTTTCTTTACAATTGCCTATTTACAAGTTTCTAGATTTGAGTGTACTTTTAAATCTTGCTACCCATAAACAACATGCCTAAGCTCTCTTTTCCTATGAGGTACTACAAGTCTGCCTGCTTTGCTATTTCAAGGTCTCACAGGAAGTTTCTCACTGCTGTTCTAACTCACAAAGTATCTGTCTTTCTGAAGAGAAGTAACACCCAGAACATTCACACAAAGATTCTCAGGTAGCTATAGAAGAACATGCTCACTAGTTGCTAAACTCTTTTACCTACCTAGTTATTCTAGTTCTGAGTAATGCAGGGTAAAACAATGCAATCAGTTTATCTTCTTTTAGAGGATAACAAGGATAATCCAGCAGCACCAGCAAGCTACCCTATTACAGTTCAGAACACAGATGGAAGCCACAGGAGCAATTCAGTTCTCTAAGTCCAAATCAAGTCACAGGTTATTTGGCTTCTGTTAAAATTACGCAGTTCCCTGCGCAGGTACGTTTATGTTTAGGGCTGCTGTGATGCAAGCAGAAGAAGCTACTACTCTGTATAAACCCGGGGACGATCCAAGATTACAGTCTCTGCTTGAACACAGCTTGTTCACCCAGCACTTTCACCTGCCCAGATCCGGGTTATGGAGCCCTCTTTTCCTCCTTTTCACCCATACCCGTGACAGCCCTTTAGACCTTCACATTACAGCACTGTTTGGATGCGTCCTCTGTTGCTGCCCATTGCATACAGGTCCCCTGGGAAACCCTCCTCTCCAATCCCATCCTAACCCTTTCACAGGAGGAGAGGAATTTCTTCCCACCCAGTCACTAGCATCCGAATAGTGAGATGGACAGGGGTGAACAGAAACTCTCAGGAACGGAGGTGGTATCTTCCAGCCCTCTCCTCGCTCATTTCCTGAGCCTTGTCTAGTCATATTTTGAGGATTCCCTAAGATCTGAGGGGAGGGTGACAGGAAACACATTAGGTTAAACCTACATGAATAGATGCAGAGTGCTGCAGGCTCCTTTCCTTTGCAGGAGGGTGTTGCTGTGCACACCACTGAGAACAGTGGGCAGGCACGTTTGGAAGGACCCACCTTTTGGTCAGCTATGCAGGCAGCTAACACTTCTGTTCAGCCTTCCAAAATGGAAAAGAGGACCTCTTCTACCACGCTTCCCAAGGGCCCCAGACGCGAACCCCAGAGGCAGTGAAAACCTCCACCAACCAGGGAGATCTGGGCAGATGGAAGTGTTGACACTTGTCATGAGCTGACGGCGAGGATGGAGCTAATACACTATGGAGATTCCTCTCTGCTAAAGAAGGTCTCCAGATAATGCCATAGCTTTACGGTGCCTTGCTTCCAGCAGTGGCATAAGCAAATCTAGCCTTAAGCACCCGAACCACTATTCGAGCATTAAGCACTCATTTTATCTTCCATAGCAAAGAACATTCCCGTATTTACAGCACATAGAGGCTACCATTCACAATGTTCACTCACCAACTGGACTGGAGAAGATAAAGCACAATGGATAAGAAACTCTTCCATCATCATGCTGGTACTTGTAACTATACACAATAAATGTTTTTTCTGAGGTTAAAGAAACTAAGAAATCAATGATTTCATTAGGATATAATCCTCAGTTATCAGAGCTTGATGCAGGGACAAGTCAGTCTTGCTTTGTAGAAGATGCTTTAAATTTGATTAGTCTCACTGTTCTCCTGTTTTCACTTCCATATTTGACTTTCAGACAGACCCCGCCTGTCTTTACCAACCTCTACCGCTGCCGGGTGCAAGGGCTGTCTCGGAGAGCTAAAAGCACCCTTTCATCGCAAATATTCCTCTCCCAGCTTTGTAAAAAGACTTCCCACACCCACCAACATGTTCTGGGCTTAATGAAAGCCAAATTCTTTCTCTGCAGACTAAGCACTTCATTGTTTCAGGTGTTTTGCTGGATTTGAACTCAAGTTTTCGCTAGGACTCCTGCTTTACAGGCTCCTACTGCACTATGGCCATGAAAGGAAAGATTCAGAAAGGCAAGTGGAATAGTGCCAGCCAGCTTCTGAGGATAATGGTGGCAGATATTTTCTTCACTTGTAACTTAAGTACCCCTCTTATTTCATCTAGTTAAAGAATGATTTACTTGCCCCACCTTTTTTTTTTTTTAATACAGGGATTCTTGCCTAGATCACATGCCTACAGCACTCCCAGAATGAGTAACTGCAGCAAAATAACAATGGCCACATGCTGAGAAAGTACCGAAACAGATCCTACGTTACACAGGCACTTTTCTGTATTTAGAAGCAGCCACATATAAAACTGGTACAGTTCACTCATTTTACATTAACAGCAGTGTGGTTTCGCTTTACTTCCCCAGACATTATATAGTCTAAAAGAAAATAAAAGAGAGAGAGACTTAAATGTGTCAGTCACTGTTTCAACAAGTGGGACAGTTGTTTCCTGCACCATGAGAACTCATTGTTAGATTATCTCACAAATCAAATACCAGTAAAATCGCACTGCAGGCAAGTATTGGCCTAAAAAGGTGAAGTCCAACTGTGAACGTTTTGAACAGCTTCCAGGAGTAAGACCAAATGCCAGCAGCACAAGAAGGATATCGAGGTTGTCTCTCGGGCAGCTCATCTTTTAGCTCATCGGGAGAAATACCCTGGCAACATTAAACACAAGCAATATTTGAACAAATGGTCTTGCACTTGAAGGTATACTATGAAGGTTAAAGCAGAATAATGGAACAGTGAAACAGCTGTAAGTTAGATGTACATCTATGGTTGAACTGATAACGATCTCTCACACAAATTACTAGAGCAGTTTAGGAAAACTTGTGTGCTAATAGATTCCTATGACTAAACACAGAATTAATGTTAGCGTGAATAATCATCCCTATTTTAGGCATAATGAGTTTGGAAAACATTTTTGGCTCTAGTTGGATATGCTGGCAGCTACCATGTTTTTCTAACTGTAGTACTAAACAGAAGTAAGCAAGCACACACCAGAAAGTGTCTGTTAAAATCAGCTACATAAATGGTGCTTTTGAAAAATCCAGTCCCTTCTCCTTGAGCATTCTATTTAAATGTTACATTAACGTCTACATTCTAGCAAATAAGAGCTACGGTTAATGCTCAAATCCCTGGGAAGGATTTAATTTTGCCCTATGAACCATTAAGAAACACGACATGCTGGGCTGACCTTATTATGCCACCTATCAAATTTAGAGTCTGCAGAGGATTAGCAATCCTAGTTTCTAATTGATGGCGGATCAGCTCAGAGACAAACGTGCACATCTATGTGGAAACACAGCAGAAATCTCTTCAAAAAGCCAGCAGGTGCCAAAGATGCTTTTTACATGGTTGTATCATAACAGCTTTCAAGTAACTTTTTTTGTGCAATTAATTAGTCAACTCAATTGCTTCTGCATAATTCCTCTATTAACAGTGCTGTGCTTTACATGCAAAGTGACCATGCATTTAAATAAGCTCATGACCCAAATTAGATTAAGAGTTTGATAACAATTTGAAACTAAGGCAGTACCTTAGAGACAACAATACATTGCAGGCTGAAGATACTCTTATTTACAATTCATTTAACAAACCTCATGCTCCTCATCCAGTACCACCAACTGCTTATCCTTGTCGATTTTCACTATAAATCAAAATAAAACATGGATCAGTGTTTTTCCAATTGATTTATACAATGCATGCACGAAGCTTTTCAACATTCCTCCATAAGTATATTACTTGTGCATCCATTCTGTTTCTCCAGTCTAGCCCACGACTTCACAAAATCACTGAAGTGCAGAGTCTAAGTGCTGTCCATTGCAATACACTCTTCTCAAATTTCAAACACAGAAATGTCAACACCCCCCCCACTTAAAGGCTACAAAATTTAAAAACTCAAAATGACTGTGCCTTGACTTTTTTTTACTATCTTTTTTACAAACAGCGGTAGATTCTGAGCCGCAATTAAGTATAAATTCTCTATTAAGAGCAGATGCAGTCTTGTGTCATAAGAACAGTGCTGCTTTACTGTTAAAATTACAGGCAGAATTGGAAGTACTGAAGTTCATACAAGAAACAGCCTCTTGGGTCACATTTACCTGTTACAGCAGCAACATTACATGGGAAGGAAAAGAGGAGGCAGGATTTGCTGCAAGCCCTTGCAATTTGTCTCAAACATGTTTTTAACTTACTTATTATGGCAGCATTATTGGTTTCTTTACGAAACCGGAATTTTCTCAGTTTCTCCACCAGGTCTTCAGCAACATCACAAACCACCAGAGATTCACTCTACAAAAAGGAAATGGCAGAGGGGAGGGAAAGATAAATCTTTCTAGTAAACCAGAAAAAAATCCCCATGCCACACATACACGCGCATAAACCCTATTAAAGTGAAACTGCATGCAATTTGTCCACACACAAAAACCAGGAAAACCATGGATGAAAGCAGATTTTAAAAACACAGTAACAGAACACTTCTCTGTTTTAACACGCGTCCTCAAAGCCACACAGTTAACCAGGAACATTTTATTAGCTATTCCTGAAGTAGGATTATTCTTATAGCTCTTACAAATAAACAAATTTTAGAGCTCGTTTGCCAAGACAAGTCCTGAAATAAGGAAGCCCCTTAGAGTGTCAGTAAACTGGCTAAAGTAATTTAAGCATTTAAAATGCTAGGAGCTACTATTAGTATTTCAGAAGAACACAGTAATCAAGGGTCACTACTTATTTTTACCCACAAAAATATTAACTGAACTTTTGAGATTCGCACACACAGAAAGTATTTAAGACATTTCAATCAAAGAGCACGCATACTTGTCCCCCATGTGCTTATATGTCACTAACTCCAAGTTTCAGAAGAAATGTCCAGATAACATATTAGTCATCACACTGAAAATGGGGAAGGAAACGATCATTTCACAAGCAACCATGCAGGTTATCTTCCATTACACACGCAATTTTTAAACTGTACCAAGCCGACCACTGCCATTTCCTGAGCAACACTTGATACACACAGCCTCTGTCACCACCGTGAAGAGATGCATGCCAACTAGATGAAAAGTTATTTCACATCTCCAGCTTACTCATATTATTGCATTTGTAAATTCCTAAGGCATCAAGGCTTTCGTGCCAAAACAACTGTTATTTCAAGACTTCTTTAAAAAAATCGATCAAGTGAAAAAAACAGTTGTGAGATTCCCTATCACAAGCTCTACTAAAGAGCTGTTTCATTCAGACAAATCACTGCTTACAAATCCGAAGTTACTATTTAAACTCCGAGTTTTGCCCCCCACTCAACACTGCCTTGTTTGTGAGGTTCTCCTCAAAAAGCAGAGCAGCGTCTCTCCTTCCCCACTTCCAAAACCACCTTGCAAATATCCTATGTTTGTTGTTACTCCTAAAACGACTTCCACCTTCACCACATTCTGGCACAAAGTCTTGTGCCTCTGCTTCCTTCCAACAGCTGGAGAGGAAATGGGGCTCTGCTGCGACAGGACAGGTCAGGCACTGTGTGCGCAGCCTTCGTTATTTTGCTCGCTTCCCCTAAATGTTAAAGATTGTTCTTGGCTCCCTCTGACCCACAAATACCATTAACACCCATTCTCACTACTTCAGGAGGTCTCTATCTAAAAAAATACAGAATTGAGGGCTGCATTTCAAAGTTGAACTTATATTTTGTATCAAATGCTCTTTCCCGAGGGAAGCATTTCTCGCAGCCCTCTGGGCTCACCAGTTTCCTGACACCTTCCCCAGGGTAAGCAGTGCTCTCGCACACACCCGTGCAGCCACGCAAACACAAACCCCTAAAAGAAGCTGAGGGCTGTGCCCACAAAACACACAGAGACCCCAGATTCCGCTCGTCTGTCGAGGCTGAGCTGGCTCACCAGCGCTCCGTTTAATAAAAAAAACCCTAAAGCACGCCAAGTGCAGAGACAGGAGGGCTGCACAGCGGGGAGGGGGGGCTGCTGCCGGCTACCCGCAGCCCCCATTCCCACCAGCCTTGGACTTCAGGGCTTCTCCACTCCTTCCCCCCGCAGGCTGCCGGCGCCCAGCAGCCGAACAACCGAGGAGCTGCTCTTCCCGGCGGGGCTGCAGCCGGGCACGGCCCGGCCCTGGGGGAGCTCGGGGAGGGCCGGGCCGGCGGAGCGTCTCAGGGCGGCACCCTCAGACCGAAGGGCACCGGCTC
>Ga0065711_1044298_pt1 | contig 14185 bp, 12 predicted proteins | sample Hoacrofraction12_FD_59098 | JGI IMG/M metagenome (GOLD analysis project Ga0065711, IMG submission 59098) | Hoatzin crop microbial communities from Cojedes, Venezuela - Epithelial fraction 12 v2 (version 2) | ecosystem: Host-associated > Birds > Digestive system > Esophagus > Crop | place...
GCCCTGCGCCCGGCCGCACCGCCCGGCCCCGCCCGGGACCCGCACCGCGCGCGGGGATCCGCACGGGCACCGGGACCCGCACGGGCCCTGCGATCCACCCAGGCATGGGGATCCACCCGGGTGCTGGGATCCACCCAGACGCCAGGATCCAAACCAGCACTGGGATCCGCACAGGCACTGGGATCCACCTGGGGACCGGGATTCACCCGGGCATGGGGATCCACCCAGATGCTAGGATCCAAACCAGCACTGGGATCCACACGAGCGCCAGGATTCACCCAGGCACGGGGATTCACCCGGCTGTCAGGATCCAAACCAGCACTGGGATCCACACAAGTGCTGGGATCTGCCCAGGCACTAGGATCCACCTGGGCACCGGGATTCACTCAGGCATGGGGATCCACCCAGATGCCAGGATCCGAACCAGCACTGGATCCACCCGGGCATGGGGATCCACCCGGGCATGGGGATCCACCCGGGTGTTGGGATCCACCCAGATGCCAGGATCCACACAAGCACTGGTATCCACACAGGTGCTGGGATTCACCCTGGGTCAGGGATCCACCTGGGCACTGGGATCCACCTGGGTGCCGGTTACTCACAGAAAAAAAAAACCCTGGTGTTCTTTCATCTGAGTCTAGACATCTCCTACCAGAAACAGGGCGCGCGTCGCTGTTCTGTCTGTTGCGAAGTCATTTATACAAGTGGAAAATTAACATCAGCCGTGAATGTATTTTTCAGAAACAGGGAAAGGGGCTGGGAAGAAGGGAGGCTGAAAAGGCCCAGGGAAGCAGAGCGGGGATCAGCAACCAGCCGCTCCCAGCGTGCCGCTGTGGCCGGAGGAGCTCATGCGCTCCTCGGCTCTGGTGACCAGGTACGGCGAGGTGAGGTACGCGGGCTACCCCAGGAACACTCTGCCCAGGGCTAGTGCCCACGCCTGCGGGACGCCGAAGAACGGGACAGGGCTCGTAGGAGAGCCATGAGAGAGCACAAAACAACACACTGCATTGAAAGCATAAAAGCGCTTCATCTGCTCATCAAAGCGACCTGATCATAACCATAAAACACATCCTGGTAAAAAGAAATTCTACATGACTGCTTTCCAGCTTAGCCCGCGCAGGCGTAACCAGCTCCAAGGGCTGCCAGCAGACGCCGAGCAGGTCAGTTTAGGAGTAAGATGCATTTTTAATCACCTAGGCAGAGATGCACCAATAGCGTGGCCTCATGCAGGTAACAGGCAGCCAGACCGGGAACGGATCTTTCCACGCCTTCCCCTTTTGAGCATTACACCCAAATGGTTTGCAGCAGAGTCTGGAAACAGCAGCTGCTCCGGGCGCTGCTCGCGTTCTGTTCTGCGGGCAAAGCCCAACGTGCATCCATGCCAGTGTTTCCACACGTAACGAGGATGGGGCCCACACGTGAACACACTGCCTGTTCTGATGTGTGCGTGACAAAAAGCAAAACCAACCAGCATCAACTATACGGGGCAGGGTGAATCAATTCTACTGCTTGCAGTTACTCCGGGCTTTAAGTCACAAGCTTCGAAGCTGTAGACCAGTTCTACACAGTTCTCAGAGAAGGTAATAACTGTGCACGCTGCTCATACAAACACACCTAGTAAAGAACCTGAAGTTTGGCTTTGGCAGGAAACTATTTCCACATTTCTTCCAGGACACCTCCACCAGCACACTCAACTCCTGACTGAACACCAATACTCCTCACTTCATTCCCACAAGGGCCTCAGTTCTGCCTTAAAATACGCCACCACTCTAACACGAAGCTTCCCCTGAGCAGACCCAGTGGTGCCGAGTTATTCGCTGCTGGATGATCCCAGTCCCCTTTATGCTCCACACGTATCAGGACACTTTAATAGGAAATCTTCCCAAGAGAGATTTTGTTAATCCCAGACACTTCTGCACATTAATTTCTCCGTGTGTTAATAACTTCAGAACTTGCACCAAAATAGTACGCTCTGTCCTGGTAATTTTACAATAGAAGGTGGAAGTAGCATTCAGAATTTCGCAGTATTCATAGCTGAGTTCAATACCAGCAGCATAAACACTAGCAATAACACTTCTCACATTCCACTTTCAGTGTTCTCCCTCTGGCCTTTTTTGTTATGTATTTATAGGAGGCAAGTCTACTGGGACAGGTGTAAGCCCTTGTCACCAGTGTCCCCACCACTAGCACCCGTGTCTGGGGTTATGGCTTGCTGCTGGAAATTGTAAGCGTGACATCAAGACATATTCTGAGCATGCTAAGGTAACGCTCTGCTTGAAACAATGGCAGCAGCTGTCAGCATAAAAGATTTTTGGCACCAAGAGAGCTGAACCAACGTTAGAAGCGATGGGGAAGGTTTGCTTTTTCCCAGTGTATCGGCCTACACCCAGAGGTCGTTGCAGACTGAAGTCAGAGCAGCGCTGGACGGCTGCTCTGCGCTGGCAGCTGAACACGCGGCTGAAGAACCGCCTTGGCTCCGTCACAGCGCCGAGCACCAGCCGCCCTCTCGCCCCATATTCTCCGTCCTTCCTACGTGCAGCGTAGCAACCAATGACAAAAGGACCAAAACTCCATCGCAGACACGACTGAAAGTAGGGCACAGTATCCTTCATATCAACCTGTCACCTGTAACTTATCTATGACTTCTCTTAGAAGCTAATTATTTTACACATTTAAATTAGGGTAATTAGATCAGCAGGAATTGAACTAAAACCGAATGCTGGTAGCCTTGTGAGGATTTTCTGAAATGGGGTTTTGTATTCCATCTGCACTTCCTGCCACTAAGGGAAGAGAGAAACTGTCCCCAAAGATAATGGAAATTTCGATCACTTCCGATGTTATTAGTTACATACCACCACCCAGTCTGCATCGTTAATTTCCACACAGCCCTTTGCATATAGGGAGCAGGAATACAGGTAAAGGAACCCTGCACGGAAGTAGAGTCCCTGTCAAAATGAGACAAGATACGCACCTCAGATCTTGTTTCGGTAATTCTCGGATACAATCACTGAAATGTCGCCAGGCAGGCCTTGGCATAACGGTTTTCCAGCAGCTATCCAGTCTTTCCATTTGCAGACAGCCATTTTATACAGCTCTGTTGTCCCCACTTCATGCTCATGGCTTCCCCTTGCTAGAAAGACTGACGTTGTTTGCCACCTTTACATCCTTCCACGGAAAGTGCAAACATTGCTGTGTTGTTAAGCAGTGGCATCACAGACAGACGCAGTAATCCGTGAATTTGCTTCTTGGAAGTTCAACTTCCTTCTGTGGTATTTGCACATAATACACAAGAACTTGTTGTTATGAAGCGTAACAGAATAATTTGATCCTATGAGAAAGAAGGCATCCTAAAAGCAGAGACTACGACTCGTAAAGAAGCTTAACCTATTTACGTTTTAAGGGAGAAAAAGCACTGAGCAGCTGCTTAGCTGGTCTTTCTTCCTATCCAAGTATCTATACTGTAGACATCGTCTTCACTTCCAAGCATTCCTGCCTAACTGGACAGTAGGTGTCTTGCTACAGCTGGTACAGACTTCCACACAGGAGAATCCATTTCCCAGCAGATTTCTCCTTCCATAGCTATGTGAAAACTTGAAAAAAATGTGCCGTGTCTCGAAGAATATCAATCTTGTACTTTATGCATGTCTGGCAAGAGACAGAGTGAGGCAGCACAGCCTTTTGTTCAGGGATTTCTGTCATCAAGAACCCATGTTATTTTCAAAAAAAAAAAATCATAAAAGAACATTTATTTGAAAATTAAGAAGAAAGTGTCTCAGAAAAAATGCTCGACCTTCAATGTCCTTCAACAAAAGGAGTTACAATGCCTGAATTTTGACCACCCCCTGGAAATAAATTCAGAACAATGCTGCAGGACGTAAGCTGATTCATGACATTTTTGGACAGAGGCAGATGTATCATAAAGGTCACTAAAAACACCTTAGAAAAATAAATGTGTGGAAAGTGTTTTGAAAGCTTAAATAAAGGGAAAGGAGAGGAAAATAAAGAAAGATAAAATATAGGAAAATGACTCGGGAACTTCTAACAAAGCACCAGACCTGACACCAATACTCACTATGGTCAGTGACAAGTAATTTAACCTCACATGTAGAATGAGGATAGTAGCAACCTCCTGGGGCACTGGGAGACTTAATTAGTTGCTATTCGTAGATTAAACAGAAAGTCTGAAGGTGAAATCACTAAATGCTAAGTATTATTAGCTTCTGAAGTTCATTTCTGTAATTGGGCAACCCCAACATTACAAAAAAGTGGATCAGTGTCAATTATTGAAAGAAATTTATTCTTACTGTTCTACCACGTCAAAAATGTACCCAAACATGGAATTCTGCTTTTAAAAAGTAATAACCGGTAACACATCTACATAATACACAATGCAGCTTGTCACCTTCACTTCAGAACTTCTGCTCCTACCCAAATTTACATTCCGCATTCCGTAACAGGAAACGGCATGTCATCGTCACCAACCACCTCTGTGAGCTGCATGCTCCCCGAGCGCTCTGTGAAACTTGCCCTGCACTGTGCACTGGCGCCGCAACCCTTAAGGAAAGCTCACAAGGACTGATTCATTAACACAGGACATGCTCGTTTGTGTGGCTGAACTTTTCCTTGCACTGCCCGATTCCTCTGCAGTCGGTGCTGGACTTCCCACGCCAGCTGTACCCGTGGTTTCTGAGCTGGTTCCTCTCCTCTTCCAAGGCAGAGATAAGTGACCCTTGTAAAAGTTCCAAACCAACAACAAAAAGAAAAGAAAAGCGAACCCACTCCCCAAGAGTTTTAAAACAAGCTTCTCGCTTTGGCTGTCCTCTGATTTCTGTTTCGCTGCCTCGTTCAGTAAAGAAGGTGGTACTGAAGACTGAAAACCCTCAGCTCCGGCTTCACTATGCTTATTTGCTGTGGCAGTAACATTTCCTTCCTCTGCCTTTTCTTGGGCATACAGGGCATAGCGGGCCACAGTGATGAGGAATTCCTTCCCTTTGGATTTCTCTACTGAGAGACAATCATAGAATCCAGCTGCATCCATTGTCATATTAAAGATTGCTATTCCTCCATCATAGAGGAGATATTTAGAGTCCTCAGCCTGAAGTCTGCTCCCATTAAACTTCCACACTATGCTTGCCAGATTCGACAGAGGAACACATTTAAGATGAACATTGTTTCCAAGGGTAAAGAGACATTTTCTCACACTATGTTCTGAAATTATGAAGATAATTTTTTTAAAAGTAAGAACACTGGGGATTTAGTTTAACTTACAAAACCAAATACATATTCAAATAAATATAAAATTTAATTTCCCAGTCTTGACAACGGGTAAAGAACAAGTAAGAGGTAAAGGCAAAGAAATCCCATTACTAACAGGTCTGACTATCAGTGACATCTTGCTGGCCTTATTCCCACCAAGGTGTAACACAATGAATAGGGGACTAGAAGTTTAAGACTTCCAGATTTTAATCTGATTTTGTCTCACCTGTATACATAGCCATGCATAAATAAATTCACCTTTGTATGCCTCAACTTCTATATTGGTTAATGACATCTCTTCACACAAATGCTTTGACGTCTGCACAATGCTTCTATCGGCTATGTAAAAGTTCCCCAACTGTCCCACTGAATGCCTTATCACCATCTGTCCTGCAGTCTAAAACATACAAGACTAAAGACAACTCTGACTTTGAAGAGACGTAAGCGGAGGTAAGAGATACATCTTGTACCACTGAAGAAAGCAATGTATCTCGCAAGTCATTATAAAGTCACCGCATAATAATACCACACACACCTGCAAGTCTACACTAAAAGCAATTAATTTCCCAACCCCACTAAAAAAATAAAAATAATTTTAAATGGCTGATAACAAATAGCCTTCTTTTTAAGCATACTCTTGTACAGTATGTCATGTATCTGCACAGCAGCATCCTAAAGCAGTGACAGATTTAACAGGACAGCTGATGTGTCCTGCAAAGCAGGTGTGGGAGGGACACCAGGAACTTCAAACAGGTCACATTTATGCTTCCCCTGAGAGCAAGAGTTCCAGTCTGAACTTCAGTATTCTGACACTTAGATTGAGAGGGTTAAGAGCATCAAGCAGTCCAAGCTCAGTGTGGGTTTTTTTGGTCTTACTTCAAAAGTAACAATCAACACGATTATAATTCTGTGGTTTTCTACAATGCACGAACTCCAGTGAGCACAAAGCATTTTGATCACATGAAGTTAAAATATTCTTTCTTACAGCAAACATTCACATACTTACACTAAGGCAGCTGGAAGCATCCCCGTATTTCACACTTTGAATTAAATTCCTGGGGGGAAAAAAAAAAACCAAACTGAAAAAAATGCACCAAAAAAACAGACAGATGAAAACACAGACAAGAAGTGTTCCAGCTTGTATCATTCCGTTTCTAGGAATCATCCTAGTTTTGTGTTACAGACATTAACTGTGCACTCATAAAGCAATCTCACATCAGGTGTGCAGCTGAAAGAACAGCTTTTTACTTACTTCGTATGCCCAGTTTGATTTGCCAGTAGAACGCACTCATGAACAGACTGAGACCACGCACAGTACGGATCCCTGGCCAAGATGCAGTCCAAGCAGTGCTTGTATCGGTGGCACTCAGAAACTGGAAGCTGCACCACTTGAGACAGGGACCCTGCATAGAGCATTCCCTAGAAAAGCAGGAAGGAATCCTTTTACAAAAGTGAGAGAGATTTTAAGCTGTTATTTTCCAGTACGGATTGTAAGATTTTCTGGTATTTATTAACAATATCAGTAAACTAAAAATCTTGTAAGAATAGATGGTGATATGAATGAGGAAAAAACCTAGCTTTCCATAGCATGTAAAATGACAGAGTGCCTTCCCTAATTTTTTAATGAACATACTGGCTTGTTTCAGTTCTAGTTTGACACACGCACATTCTTCTTCTACAGAAAAATGTTTTCTGCTTCTGCTATAAATGACTAAACGATAGAAGTAGAATTACGAGACATTTACAGGCTATTTAAAAGTCAGAAGAACAAGACAGAAGAGCAATGCCTGAGGCAAGCTATTACAGCAGTCACTTTCCATGTGCAGGGACAAAAGTTCTACCTTTTCAGAAGACAGCTGGAGAGACTGTACAGGCTCAGGAGACAGAAACAGCTGTAGCTCTTCCACAATGAACATTTCCCCATCACAACTGAAAGCTTTATGCAAATATCCATCATCTACATAAAATGAAATGTATTTCTAAAGATAAACTTGTTTAAACATGGCATAACATTTTCGCCTGATAATTCATGTTGAAATTAGAGAGAGATTTAGAAGACACTCCTGGGCATGGGGAATTTCTGAAATTCTTCAAAGCAATTCTTTTTTTTTTTTCTTTCAATAAAAGCAGCAATGAATTTTTTTCAGGGGAAAAGAGACCTCAAACAATCCCTGAATTTGCAAATATTATTATGTCAAGTCTCCTTTGATATGGAAAGTTTCCAAAGAGAGCCTTTTAATGTCCAACAAGACAAACACATTTAATCTAACTGGGATGCAAATAGTGAACTAGCAAGACAGCTTCTGAATGCAGAACTTCAAACAGAGCTGATGAATACTTCTACTTTTTTGAAGTCTCGGAAAAAAATTCTGGAGCAAAATACATAAAAATGTATAGATCTTTTCCTAGAACAAAAGCACTTACCTGTTCCTAGAAACATAACGTCGTATGTTTGTTTGTCTAGGCCAGTGGCTCTGTCTACTACAATCCTGGTATAGTTTGAACCTCTCTTCAGCAGCACCGGTCGATTATCAATTGGATTTACAGAGTTATCCATTAGAGGGTGATCTCTAACAAACTGCAGAACTTTGTCAGGCAAGTCAAAAGAGGTATTATACCCAATACTCCGGGCAAAATTATCAATGCACTAGAAACCAAAGATAATGAACATGATTACAATTGCTTTTACATTTCACCAAGGTGTACAAAAAGGTGTATTTATTTCCTTCTAAACATTTGGTTATTTCTACTTATCTCCAAAAGATAAAAATAATTATTTTCCTCACACTTTATGAACTAGCTAATAACCTCACATCTGTTGTGGAGCAGTAAGCAAGGCAGCTTTTCTAGAAACCTTCCTATGACGGAATGAGAAAGTAGGTAGGGCTGCTGATTATAAACACTGCACTTATATTGGTAAAACATGACCTAATGATTTGCTACCAAAAAAAGATAATCCGGAGGCTGTTCTTTAATTAGAACAAGTAAATTCATATTTACAGCACCAGGACGTGGAACCGGCACTTCTCCCCTATACGCCATCCATTTCACAGGGGAATGGTCCACAGTTACTGGTCCTTTGTAGTTTCCTTTGGAGAAGACTTCCTGAATATTTTCCATACTGTACGCACAAACAGCTGATATGTCTAAACTTCCCCTTAGAAGAAATAAAAAACCAAAACCACAACACAACACACAGAAGCAAGTTTTACTGGCTTTTACATAGCAATAAATGCTGTTAAATAACCCAATCTCCACAGTGCACTGCTGTGTCTTTTTCAAGATTAGTCAAACTTAACATTAAAAATACTTCTCTGTTGCCATTTGCATGATTTACTAAGAAGAGACTAAAACAAAGACATTCATAAAAGATGGTATTAAATATGTTTTTGTTAAAAATTAAGTAACCACCCTCAAATAAACAGAAACAAAAGAATAAGGACCTTTTAACAAGCCTTCTTCTAAACAGACAGATGAGCCCAAGCATTATGGTAATTGTTTTGATAGGATTCTCCTCCCTTTGGCTCCACTCTTCTGACACAGAGCATTCATTCTTCTTCTAATCATTTTAACTCACCGTATTGAAAACACAATACTTTTCCTCTTGACCTCCAACTATAATGCTTTCCAAAATGATGACTGAAAATTTAAGCAAACTTTTAGGAGCGTCTGGATCAGTCACTGATGTGATTTCATTCCTACCAGTGAATACTAAGTGTAAGTCTGTTTGCCACACCCAGAGGAATAAATGTTCTGCGAATTCCTATCTTACGACACATCGAACTCAACCTGCCACAACCCGAAATAAAACTCACATAAGCTCCACTGGGTATAAACTGACAGGTAAATAGGTGGCAGCAAATTAAGCTGTACAGTGCTGAGTGTGCTGCATTCCAGTAATTCTGATGCTTTTATAAAACATGAAAAATACCTACTCACGGCTACTTTGTCATTGCTATTTTTTGACGTATAAAGTTTTGACATATTTTGTCTTTTTATTCATTAGTCACAGCATTAAGAAAAAGATAGTTAACCCCAAAACTTGTATTTTTTTGGAGCTCTACTTTTCATTTTCACAGAACGTTACATTAGATAAGAAGGCCATGACGAAAACTTCTTTTGGAACAGGAGAATAATTCTACACCTTGAAATGTCAGTTATTTCCTTTAGTGATATAAAGACCAGAAGAATCCAGGGCTTTGTGTATGTAATCACGTAATCTTATATGTAATTAGTTTTAATTGCCCCACCATCCAACTAGAGAAAACATAACTCTAAAAACTTGGCTTAGGAGCAGCTTTTGGTTAGTGTTTAATTGAAGGCTTTGGCCCAGGAACCAAAAACATTTTGTTTCAGATGATAACGTTTGCTCAGTTGGATCAAGCTGTAAGAAAAACAAATGTGGTCCATTAAAACCTGCAGCGTAAGTAGCTGGTAGCTTCTTGTTCAGAGTTAAAGCCAAAAGGCTGTACTCAGGCTATTAATACTGAAGTGAGAACCCTCACTCAGTTCATTACAAACTTCAGTAGCATACGTAGCCCTCTATCTCACCATTGCTGGGAAAAAATTCCATAAAATATGCTGTCCTGCCACCTTGTTCTCCGAAGTAAAAAGATGTCCTGGACAATATTGAAATGGAAGTTTAACTCTGGAATGGAACAGGAAAGGCGGGATTTTAAAAATGATGTCCATCTTCTCTGCAAGATGCGTTTTCCACCAAGATCCCCCTAAATGAAGGAATAACACCAACACTGTAGAACGCATAAAGAAATAGACGGAATTTTCACCTAATAGTGTTGCTGTGGGGAAAAATATAGTTGGCCTTTCAATACAAATCTCAGTGCAAAGGTAAAGAAAAAGGTTTAAATGCCAAATGCAACCTGAACAGCTGGTTCTATTTTAGCATTAAAAAGAGGAAGCTAGTTCAGAAATAAAATGTGTATGACAGAATGTTGTTTGGTTAGCCAGTGTAGATACCATTGTTAATCACTCAACTATGAAACTTCATCTGAAATACACTAAACAAAATCTTTGTACTACAAATACCAACTCTGCAGATACGGGCAATTCTGGATACCAGAAGCTTGTCATAGAACTCAAACTCCACAGCTGTTTCAGTGAAGAACACATAAATTTTATCATCATCTCCATCTGGATTAGATTCACTTTCATGCACTACTTCCATGTTGACAAAGCTTGGTTCTGAAACACATAAATACACAAAACATTTTAAGTTTATTCCAAGAGAAATATAAATGCCAAATATTATTTCAAAGTTAAGTCTAATTGAACTTTTTTGGTGGACTAGTGGACAAGGAAAGGGCTGAAAAGTATTTATGTCTCTATCAAACATTAACAGAAGGCACTGTGCTCTCGTAAATGGAAAGGGGCTGTGGCTCGTCTCATCACTGTAGTCCATAGTCACAAATTTATGTTAAACTCTGTCCTTATTTCAAAAGCTCACGCTACAAAATCAATACATAACATACTACTACATTCTAGGGAGAATTCATGCACCAAATTAAAGTTCAAGAGACTTAAATAGGAAAAAAACCACAACTTCTTACCATTTAGCCATGACGTTTCAAACTCTGTTCTTACAGGATTTCTCATACTGCGAAGTACTATAGGCTCTGTTCCCAAGAAGTTATTTGAAGTAGCCGAATAAAATTCCCCATCTGTAAAGATTTGGAAGAAACAAAAAAGTATAAAGTACTTATTTTTAAAATGCAAAGACACATCATAAAGAACAAATTGGGGTTGACATGCAAAAACAGAATTCGGGTCACAGTATCCAATAACTTAGTTTAGAGGAGGAAAGCCATTTCAGGTTGCACGTCGGTCCAAACATACCGATGAAAACGGACGCATGCTTTGCAGTTGGTTCAAATGGACACCTTCCTCTGCTCTCTTCAGCTCTTCCTTGCAATCTTATATTCGTCCCCTGGATAACCTATGGCAAACGATCACGTAAATAGGATGAAAAAAATAACATTTGTTAAGTACTTTGCTGGTCTTTCATACTTTTACAAAAGAATGAGGAAAGTTTCTCATTTTCAACAGGAATATTTTGAGAAAGGTGTTGAAATACCTGCCATACTACTCAAATATCTTCAGTAAAACCTGTATTCAAACATAATTACCATATGATCACAAGTTGGGTGATATGCGTTGGTTCCACAAACATATAAGTCAGAGTTATTTATCTTATGGAGGAAGAGGATGTAGTTCTTGCATCTTATCTACAATAGAAAATCAATATAAAATTTACATATGTAACGGATTCCATCTGAAAATATCCTGGTGTCTCAGCAGCACGCAAACAAACCCAACAGATTTAAATGAACTTGCTTTTACTTTGTTTATTAAAAAGAAGCTTGATAAAGCAGACATTTTCATTTTAGTTAGTAACTTTGGAGGGGGAAACAAAAGTTCCTACCTTGTCCTTTCCTCTACGAATACATTCCAGTTGTCTCTCCCGTGTAGCAAACCAGTATTCCTAAAAGGCAAAAATACCTGTAAGGTGGTATGTTGCCATTTTTTCTCCAAGACTCTGTGTAAAAAAAATCCCTAAATAATTCTAACTTTGAACCTACTGGGAAAATAAGCTTTCTTCTATGTATCTCCGTATTGTACAAGGCACGATAAATAATCTGGAGAAGTACTGCTGTGCTTAAAAGACTCTGTGATAAAGTTTCAAGCCTTGAAATAGTAATATTTTATACATTTAAAATCAGAACATTAGGTTCAAATTAAAAAAACACAGGCAAAGTATTTTTGAAAACAAGACATGCAAAAAAAAAAATTAAAGTCTTCAATTTACCCTGGCTATTTCTCTAGAAATATTATTCAAGTCAAGAGCAAATACCGCATCTCTGCCTCCAACAAACAAGGTATTGGTTTCTTCATCCACAAGGTGAGTGGAAACATTGGATAATCCTTCTCTCATAAAAGTGTTTATATTTCCAGCTGTAAAACATAGAAAGTAAGTTATTTTAAAAATATTTATCACTAGAAACACAGTGTTATGTGACAAAAAGTCGAGATTGAAAACAAATTGTAACAGAACAAAGGTAAACGCTTAGACCCATTTCCAGAACGTTTTCTAAATAATATGAACATATATGAATAAATTAATGGATATTCTTTTCCCAGTTTATTACAGGAAAATAAACAACACTATCGTTACCTGTAAGCCAGAACCTCCAGCTACAACAAATACTGTTCAGGCGCTCCTTACTGTCATTTGGATGAGTGCACCGGCAACACTTCAGGTGAAACAGACCATAGCATTCTTTCTATGCCTAATAAAAAATAAACTCCCAACACTGTGCTGGGTTTCTTTCTGCTTGTGAAATTACTATTTTTCACTTACTTTGGTATTTTACCGTTTTTCTGGGAACGCAGTTCCCAACAGATGCTTCCACCTCTTGTATTAATTGCAAAACAAGATAAACGACAACAGCAGGGCTACTCATTTTCAGAGATTCAACTAGAAGTAAGTTCTTCCCAGTTTTTATTCCTTGTCATTAAATAATTACAGCAGCAATTTCTTCATGGTTCTTGAAAATGTCTTGCAGAAGCCCTCCAAAGTAAGTATCTGTAGTCCTCTAGTATCTTCCGAAACTTGTCAACACCTCTTACATTTTCCATTCAGATAACTGCTTCCAGATGTCCTAAAATTAAAAGCAGTTGAAGTTCACTGCAATATTTGGTTTACTTCACTTTTATAAGAGATGGACAGCCGTGCCCTTTTACAAGATTCTGTAGCTATCGCGTATATTTACACTAATCAGAAGTAGATGCTACTCTGATGGCAATTCCAAGCTATCAGCAGCAAACCAAGCTCTGCACCAAGTCTGTGATTCTCATTTGCAGGCTGCAATGTTTCAGATTTTCTACAGGGTATCTAAGTATTATTTCACAAACAGTAAGAACAAGTGGGAACATCCTGCAACAGTCAGCTATTTTAAGTATTTATGAGAAATCATAGCTAAAACTGCTTTATTTACAGTAATTCACCAGATATATATTATGTAAAAATTATATATATATATATGAAGTCAATCATATGATATGAAAAAAATAATTTCTATTTTATTAAGATAATTAGAATCAGGTACTCTTACGCCTGGAATTTTGGTAGTCCATCTAAATGAATACGCCCTCCAGCCAACGCTAGAAAATTGAGCAAAATTAAAGCTAGGTAGTTGTCATCTGCGATTAGAGCAACCACAAACCCAGATTCCAAATCTGCTTTCGTAAAGACAATAATCTCTGCTCTTTCTGCACTTTCATCTGTAGGCAAATGCCAACAGCTGAGGAAACTGTTTGCATTAGCATAAGCCAAGGAAAATATTGCTTGGGTTTGAGTACTCTCCAATTAGTAAATCAGGTGGGGAATTTCAAAGAGCATTAAATAATTTCTCTTAGGCCCTGTATTGTAACCCAGGATGTGAGTCTGCCCAGACAGATGTTGCCCATGTGCAAGACATTTCCTCAGCCAGCCGCACCCATCTCCTAGGACGTGGCCGTGGTGTTTGAGAAGAGACTTCTTCCAGAAGGAGTCTTCTTTCACACAAGGAGCCTGTAGCTGCCCTGTCCCATCACATCGTTGTTTCAGTGGGTAAATCTTAATTCTGACCCTGGATTCCCACACCATGGTTTGCTTCACCCCCTTCCCTGACGGGCACTTTTGGGCCGCAGGTGTGGCACAACGGAGCCGAGGGGGCCCAGGCCTGAGGGCCAGGAGCTGTGCGACCACCCACAGCCCCACACTCCCCCAGCATCACTCCCCAGAGCCCCGTCACCCCTCTGGGGACACGTCCCACACCCCACAAAGCCCCAGCAGCCCACGGCACGCCACCCCCCCGCCCCGCTCCCCTCAGCCCACGCACCCCAAAATGGCGCCGCCTCCCTCAGCCCTCCC
>Ga0065711_1044299_pt1 | contig 14184 bp, 12 predicted proteins | sample Hoacrofraction12_FD_59098 | JGI IMG/M metagenome (GOLD analysis project Ga0065711, IMG submission 59098) | Hoatzin crop microbial communities from Cojedes, Venezuela - Epithelial fraction 12 v2 (version 2) | ecosystem: Host-associated > Birds > Digestive system > Esophagus > Crop | place...
AACAGGCTGCCCAGGGAGGTTGTGGAGTCTCCTTCTCTGGAGATATTCCAGCCCCGCCTGGACGCGGTGCTGTGCAGCCTGCTCTGGGTGACCCTGCTTGGGCAGGAGGGTTGGACTGGGTGACCCACAGAGGTCCCCTCCAACCCCGACCATTCTGTGATTCTGCGATTAATAGCAATCTTGTTCTATCATATGGAAAATGAAGCTTATATAAATGAGATTTTTTTTCATCTATTTTTGAAAATTACTTTCTTTACTGTCCACTGTAATTTCTGCAATTTTTCTATAATTTAAGGTGAAGTTAACTTATAAAGTAACTGGAGGTTTCTTGAAACTTCACAGAGGAAAGATATTGGAGCATTGATAGTGCTGGCGTGTACTCTTTGGGATTTGGTTTCCAATAGTATTTTTATCAAGTACAAACACCATTTTTCGGGCAAACCCAAAAGCTGTCCAAGAAAGAAGATTTAAGGACTTGGCTGTCCAAAAATTCAGATTAGGGAATTGAAATCTATCGATAATCTTCAGCCTTTGTGGCTTTGACAGATGTTGACGGCAAGCTTGGCTAAACGATCCACAAAATAGGTGCTGTAAAGCTCTGTGTGTTTGTGAATCCTGCCATGCCCTTTGTGGTAAGCTGGGTGCTGGGACGGGATGTTTCGAAAGCGAAATGCTGAAATTTTGGGTGTCTCCGTGCGGATTTTCTATGGGCAAGGAGTTAGAGAGTGGGATTAGCGTGAAAATGCAGGCTGCAGGACTGGGCTGGTGGTGTAACGCTGCGGGAGCTCGAGCCGTGGGTTGCAGCCTGACGCCGATTGCTCCAAGGACGCTTCTCCCTCTTTTTGGGCGGCTTTTTGGGTGTAGCTGGTCTGCAGCCAAGGCTGTGATTTGAGGTGGGGTAGGGGTGGCAGTTGGTGGCACGGGGAATTTCAGACCCCGATTGCAGACTTCCTGGGGTGGGTTTAGGGCTGGTCGCGGTTTATTCTGTATTTTGGGGGCGGAAGCGGTTTCTGCATCTCTGCAAAATGTCTGGTTGGTGCTTATGAAGAAGAAATGAAGGCTGTGGAAGGCAGGTGACCGAGGGCCTGGCAGGTCTCGGCAGAAATGAGCAGAAGACTCCTCCTGTTCGGTTTGGATGTTTAATTTTCTGTCGTGTGCGTTTCCTGCGCCGACGAGGGCTAGGGTATGTAAAAATGAATGTCACGGAGCAAGTGTGAATATTTCATCCTGCCTAGCCTTCAGAGAGAAAAACGCCTGCCTGTGCTCCTTGGCTTAACGGCTTTATTCTGAGTTTTCAGGCGCCGCTGCGTAGCAGGTCCATATGACAAAGCTGATGATTTGGAGTGCAGTTTGATGAAAGTTAAGGCTGCCAAACAAGGCTTGTTCTTGATGTTTGCCAGGCCCCGAGAAGTCAGTCTGAGAGTGTGAACGGTTTCTGCTCAATCTCTGGGCGGAGAAGTATGTTCCGCGTATTTTAGCCCGGCGGGGATGCGCTGGGGATGGAGCTGTGAAAGATGGAAAGGGCAGCAGAAGGAGCGGGACTGTTTCCATTTGACCCTCAGACATCTGCTGAGGGCTGACCCGAGGTGATGTGAATGCCTTCCCTTTGGGGACAGCATCTGACCAACTCCTGTTGCTCCAGGTACGCAAGGACACGTAAAGGCGTAGCGGCGTCCATCGCGTTCGGCGTAAAACCCAGCAGGAAATAAAAATCCCATCGAAAAAGATCCAAACAAGCAACTTGGCAGTAAACCCATGTGCATTTCTTAGAGTCTGTGATGCACTTTGATAGTGCTTCTCTTCATTTACAGCAGTTGGCTTGTTTCTTGTGCGTAGAAGTCCCACGTGGTGATGGGAAGAAGCTTGGTTATATTGCACGTACTACGTCAGCTGTCATCTGGACATTGATAAAATGCCAATATCTTTATTGAGGGAATACATTAGAAATATGAAGAATGCAGTTTCATTGTATTAACATGTTCACAGTTGTGGTAATTGTCTGTTTTTAGAGGGAAGGAACCAAATAAGGAGGGGATAAACATCGAAAATACCTGAGATGTTTAAGGCATGAAAAAACTGCGGAGATACTTCCACTTTTAGTGTCACCTAAACGACACCTTGGTCCGGTTGCTGAATAGTTGCTTTGCCTTTATCTGTCCTGTTCGTGACGTGGAGGCGATTGCAGCTGCGGAGCACGCTGAGCTCCGAGAGATTGCTGGTAGCCCAGAGGCCTCCCCCTGCACCCCCCAAAGGAGGATTTGACTGGAGAAGGGTCTAGTTATTTGCTAGAAAGACAGCTTATTAGAGGGGGAGGAAGAAAAAAGCATAGAGAAAACTGCCTTATTAGGATCTTCTTTTATCTTCATCTTTTCAGTTTTTCTCCATTCTTTGAGGCTCTGGGGACCCTGTCTTCGTGTCTTGACTTGGGCTCTAACTCAGCCGTGGCTCTCTGTGGTTTTGGTAGTTCCCTAATCTCCAGACTGTAATTTCCAGCCGCCTCTTCTAGGCTCTCTACCTTGCAACAGATTCCCTTGTCGAAATTGCTCAGCCCTTTCCCGATGCCCGTCGGCATATCGTGTACTGGCAAGCGGCAGTGCCAAAACGCTCAGTCTGATCGCGCCGGGCAAAGCCCAGTCTGCTGGGAAAGGGGAGAGCTGGATTTGCCATCTCTAATGGATCAACTGCCTCTGCTGGCAGGCGTTGTGAAAGAGGGGAGCTTTACGGAGAGGGACCCTTGGTTGGACTCCTAGGTGCTAGGGACTTTTTAAAATACAGTTAAAGCAAAAATTTCCTGAAGTGCTAGAGTGCTCAGAAGCATCCCAGGAAGACAATTAATGACATTATAATTAAAGTATTTAGAGAGGCTCATTTTGCAAAAAGCAGGTTTATGAAGTCAATCCCGTTGGCTGTTTGTTTTCAACAGCGGAAATCTTTGAAATGCTGGAGCGAATAGAACACAAATGCTCTGCTTCAGGTTGTGAGAGTAACGCTTTGCCCTGCGGCGGCTATTCTGCCTTAGCAGAGGAATGGCTATGGTTGTAGAGCAGGTTCTTGAAAATTTGTCGTTCCTAATGTTCTAGGACTGTAATTTGTCAGGTTGAGTCTGTTGAAGTGATGGTACCTGGGTGGGTTTCCCCGTGGATCGCACATGCATCGTGTGCTCTGCTTTCGCTGTGGTTTCTCGCCCTTTTAACTCCAAATATGGTTTAGCCCTGCGTGTCCGGACACCACAGCTGGGAGCCGGAAGGGTTTCAGAGGGCCTGGTTCTCTACCAGTGCCAACAGCTTCAATAAGGACTGAAACTGGTCGTGCTACGCAAATACGGGAAATGGATCATCCCTGGAGCTTTGGCATGTGTCTTTCTTGCTGCCATTAGATGCGCTGAAACATAGTTTGATTACATATCTGTGGAATAGTTAAATGATAGGCTTCTCTGCTTCTTGGACTTGATGATCTCGGAGGTCTTTTCCAACCTTAACGATTCCGTGATTCTGTTCTATGATTCTTTGCCTATAGAGATATTTACACAAAAGCACAGGGCTTATTCTAGTTTCTGTGAGATATTTTTCAATTCAGTTTGATTATGCGAATGTTTGTATATGTGAACAGAAAAGTAAGGGGTAAATACTGATAGCATATCTTCACTAACTTTGAAAAAATTTTTAAAAAGTTGCTATTACTGGGTCACATTGATTTCTAAGGTAAAAATAGTGTCTTTTTTCATTTTCTTTAAATGCACTTTCCCCATTTTGCCGATTTTCTTTTTCTAGCATTTATATTTCTTAGTTTCATCTCATAAACTCACATGCTTCTGTGGTCATACATAAAACTCCCTATCCCCAGGCACCCCAGTAGGATGTAAATGAAATTTGCTGCTTGGTTTCACCAATCATTCCACCATTCATCTCAGCGAAGCGAGTATGCTCGTCTTTTATCATCATTACTTTTGCCATCTGGCTTTTTCTCTAGGAGCTTCAGCAGTAGTTTAGGGGCCTGGTGGGACTCCCTGGGGTCACCTGCCTGTGTTAGGGGCAGGTCAGAGAACTCTGATGCCTGGAGCTGCATTGGTGTTGAAAAAAGTTCCTTTCTGGGGCTGTACATGTTGGAGCAAAAGCATCAGTCTCTGTGTGCCTTTCCACCCCCTCCATATTGATCAAAAAGTTCATTTTAATGGCATTAGTTCTGTTGATTTCAACAGACAGTCTCATGGCTTCAAATGTTGAGGTTTTCTTTTAAATGATGCTTTTCCTTTAAATACTTCTCATGTATTTTTTAGCTGTATGTGTTCATATAAGGTATTTGAAAAGGTGTTGCTGAGCACCTTTTCGTCAGCGTGGTTGTAGACTGAGCAATATGTAGATTTTTGAATTGGCTGCCACGAAGAACTGGTGTGATGGAAGATGAAGAAGGAAGAGGAAATATTGAGCAACACCTTGTTTAGGTGCAATGCTGATGAGACAGCCTAGTCTGTAGATTTGGATCAACAACATATGCTTGATTTGGGGAAAACAGCAAAGTGGAGAGGACGCAAGAAAATGGAACACTTAAACTAGGACTTTATTAGGCAGGGGGAAGAGAAGAATTTATTCCTACCTACCAGTAAGGCAAAGTACCCAGTTTTCAGTTTTAAGCAGGCATCTTAGTTGCCCCAGTGTCTCTGGAAATTACTGGAATCTGGGTACTCAAAAGTGTATTTGAATTCTCTATGGGGAGCGAAGGTTAGGAGGTAGATGGTTTTAACTGAAAAATGCCCTGTTTTAGGTATTTTGTGTTTATAAATCTAATGCAAGAAATGACACTCAGCATCAGCATACGGAGACATTTCTGCCCGAGACCAGTAAGAGACTTTTAGGCTATTTTTTTTTTTGTGACAAAAATATTTTTGTCTGTTTGCTATTGGTATTTTCCTGTTATAACAATGTATAAGGTCAGGAACATCCATATATGTTTTTTCATATGATTCCATGATACGCATGACAGGAATCTTCCAAAGAAGAAATTAGGTAAAATATTAAGGAAGAAAAAAGATATTTTCCTTAGACTCTCAAGTGCCTGTATGTAATTCGTGTAAGAGCAGTGGCTCAAAATGAGAACTTTCTATCTTTTCGTGGTTGACTCCAATAACCTGAGCGAGTACAACATCGTGATTTGTGTGTGTATATAACCACTATATTTTTACGTGGAGCAGAATTTTTTTTTAGAGTTCAAAAACTTGCTCTTGATGAAGTGCCACCCTGATGCCTAGTAGTTTGAAGGCTGATAAGAATAAAGCTGTGTGAGCAAGACAGCGTTGTTTGTGAAGTGAAAAACGTGGTGAAGTGGGCTTTGATTTTTGTCAGTGAGTTTTTCTACCGAAGTATATTGTTGTAGCTGACAAAAGATTGAGAGGATAAGCTGGGGGTGGTTGGTTGATCTGTATCTATAAATTTAACATGACGTTAAGCCTATCTCAGGTGACATTCTGTTTCCCAGCAACTTTAATTTAATTTGAGAGACTGAGTGGGTTTTTTTCTTCCCTGAAGGTTATATTTTGTATTCCACAGTGATTTCAAAGGGATAGTTTGAAAGCTGCTATAAAAATGCAGGGGTCGAAGTGATGATCTCAACATTAAAGCAGCAGAATTACAGCCTGGAAGAGAAGCTGACACTTTGAGAAGTGCTGGTCTTATTATCTTTTTTTTTTTTTTGGTAAAATTTCCTAAGTTAGTATCTCTTCCTGAAATTTTGGGTCTGACCATGCAGCTTCTGTGTCGGTCCAAACCCTTTCTGTCACTTAATGCGAATGGTCAGTGTAAGGAGCAAATACCATCTCCGATGGCTGGATCCTTCCAGCCTGTTTTTCCTGAATGGCTTTAGTGATGTGCTGTCACTGATATCAACCATTCTCTATTGCCATCTAGAAAACAATGCCAGAAGTCCTTTAGATCCCTCCTAGTTCTGTTGTATTAATTTCTAGGAGCCCCATCTGGAGCACTGTGTCCAGTTTTGGGCTCCCTGGTTCAAGAAAGATGAGGAGCTGATGGAGAGAGTCCAGCGGAGGGCTATGAGTATGATGAGGGGACTGGAGCATCTCTCCTACGAGGAGAGGCTGAGGGAGCTGGGCTTGTTCAGCCTGGAGAAGAGAAGGCTGAGAGGGGACCTTAGAAATGCCTCTAAATATCTGCAGAGTGGGTGTCAGGAGGACGGGGCCAGACTCTTTCCAGTGGTGCCCAGTGACAGGACAAGGGCCAATGGGCACAAACTGAAGCAGAGGAAGTTCCAGCTGAACATGAGGAAGAACTTCTTCCCTCTGAGGGTGACGGAGCCCTGGCCCAGGCTGCCCAGGGAGGTTGTGGAGTCCCCTTCTCTGGAGATATTCCAGACTCGCCTGGACGTGGTCCTGTGCAGCCTGCTCTGGGTGACCCTGCTTCGGCAGGGGGTTGGACTAGATGACCCACAGAGGTCCCTTCCAGCCCCTAACCTTCTGTGTGATTCTGTGAAATATTGGGGGACAATTCATTTGTGAGCGTTTGTCTATGCTTTGTGAAGCCCTCACATAGTTAAAAATTACAGGTGTACAATAAGGGAGAATGAATTCACAGTCTCAGTTGCCTTACTCAGATCTGCCCAGAGATAAACACTCTAGTTGGTTTTTCATAGTGTTTCTTAAAACCTGGAAAAGGAAATGCTGCTTTCTGAAGCGTATTTAATTTATCAAATGTCTTCTGGTCTGTTCAGAGTTAAGCGTTTTGGGAATTTCAGTAACTCCAAACGTTTTCCCTCATTTCCTTTGCTGTAATTAGCTGTTAGCCTTTTGGTCTGTATCATACGCAAAGAACAAAATCGCCACTGCTCTTCAATGACTTTTTTCCTGGAATAGCAATTTTCAGTGGCTTGGCAATGTCAGATAGAATTTCGTAGCTTGAAGTGAGTAATCGGTGAAGAACTCTCTGGGTTTTGGTTTGCCTTTCTTCGGCAAACCATAAATATCACAGATACATAGCCAATCAGGAAAGCATCTAGCAATTACTTTAATATATTGTTAATGACCTTTTAGTTGGATGGTTTAACTGGATTTGCAGTTTGGTTTCCATCCTCTTTTGAAGATGAAGAGTGTGGTGTAATAGGCGAGCGAAAAAGTCCTGCAGTCCTTGTAATTGGGACAACGTGGACTTGTGGAGAAGCAATGTTGCCGCGTCGGGTGGCGTGCGCCTGGCAGGAGGATGCAGAGGGTGTTTCACCCTTCCTCTTCGCCACGTGTAAGTCAGTTGGGGTCCTTTTACTTCAAACCCGATATATCCAAAGCGATGGCCTTATCTGAATGCGTCAAATCAATTTTTACTCATTCTCCCCCCAGTACTCTCTCCTCCCTCCCCTGTCCCCCCTCCCTCGACTGAGATGTGTCTCCCAGAGGTGGTTACGTAGGGCTGTTTGAGACCGAAGGAGGTACGTGGTGGTTTAGAGCCATGACAGTGCAAGAATGCCGGTCTGTGTTACACCGCTGTGCCTCGGTCCCCTGGTTTATTTGATAATCTTTGGAGAGCACCGAAAGATACGCTCATCTACAACGTCATACATAACATTTATGGAGTTCTTTCTGTTCTCATTGACATACAAATACGAGTCTGATGATAAGACTGATCTACTTGGTACACCAAATAAATGCTAATAGCTATATTCTCTGTTGTCCTGGAAGTAGTACAAGTACTGACTGCAGTTTCTGTAATTTCTTTTCGCAACAGAATGCAGTAAGTATGTCTTGTGTGCAGTGCTGGTTTGGACGCATGCCAAATTTTAACTTTCTGACCTGGAGCTATGCAAGTTTTGCGATCTCTGATTGATAATTGCGGTTGGTGTGAGGGGCGGAGAAGGCTCGGTGATCAGCTGTGATTTTGCTTTACCTGAAACTAAAATAATGAAAGTAATCTGTGCTGCCTCGATATTTTTCTAATCTGCTTGCGTGTTCTTAATCTCATTTTAGCAATCAGATCCTTAATCTAAGCATTTAAATGCTTGCAGTTGCCCTTAGTCATAAAAATTCTATTACCGTCACTTGAGCTTCACCGGTATGGTGCAGCAGATGTATTTGATAGTGTAAAAAGGCATAGTGGTTTATTCTGCAAATTTTCAGCCTTACAACATAACCATAATGTTCTCCTGCCGGGGTCTGTGCCGTGCCCCCGTCCCCTCTGCAACGGGTCACGCGCGTGCTTTCCCCCTGGCCCGCCTTCATGCAAGTCAGCCTTTTAAAGGATTTTTGGCTGATAAAGTTCTCTTAATTCCCATCCTTTCGGGGCAGTTATACAAGCAGTTTGTTGGCAAGGAGGAGGTGGGTTGACCTCTGGAGCCAATAATCTCTTAACCCAGGCTCTGCTGCAGCCAGCATAGCAGCTTGGCCCTCGATCTGTCGTGAAACAGGATACTTTATTGCCCACCGAGTGATCCTGCTTGGAAAAGAGCTAATGCTGCCTTGGTGATTTCCTTGATCAGAACCTGCAGGAGCCTGCATTTCGCACGTGGGGACAGATCAGGGCAGGTGAAGCTTTTGTTGTTGATTCCCTGACGCCGCAGGGCTCCTGATGACTTGCCCCGAGGAGTCGTTACAGATTATGAACCTACAGAGTTTTGGCCCCTCCCAATGGAGGAAGCCTCAGGGGAAGGATTTGGTCTAAAATCTCCAAACTAATCTCACCCCCAATAAAATATTGCTCAAACCATCACGTTGCAAAGCTGGAAGGAGTAGTTAATAGAGGGCGTTTACACAACAGCAAACGCAAACCTGTTTTGTCTGACAGGACAACAGCTTTGAGCAATTCATCATCAACTACTGCAATGAGAAGTTGCAACAGATCTTCATCGAACTGACCCTCAAAGAAGAGCAGGAGGAATACATCCGAGAGGTAATACCTGAGCGGATCTTTCCTTGCCCTCTCCTCTTCCCGTTGTCCCTGCGATGGAGACACACAGGTGTGCATGCGGGACCCTCTTCTCAGGGAACAGAGTCACCTTTTGGCTGCAGGCTTGTGTAGGATTGCCTGGTAGTTGCATCAATCAAAAATGTCTGCTTTGGTTTTGGAGATATTCAAGACCTGCCTGGACAAGGTCCTGTGCAGCCTGCTCTGGGTGACCATGCTTTGGCAGGGGGGCTGGACCAGATGACCCACAGAGGTCCCTTCCAACCCCTACCATTCTGTGATTCACTTTATGAGTTCTCCAGGTGTACACCAGACCCAACTATCATTCATTGGCAAAAATGATTGGCAGCTCTGAGCAAATTTTTAAATTTTTTATTAATTCTAATTAATTTATTAGCAGACTAATACTGCTTCCTGGTGTTGGTGCCGTTACCCTACAGCCTGTGTTTTGGATGACACAGTAGAGTCTGGGATACGCCACAGCTAGTCCCGTTTCAAACGGGAGATGGCTGGGTAAAAAGGCAGCAGGCAAGGTGGGAGAAAGTACAAATAGATTTTTGGTTCGAGTTTTCTTCCAGCTAAGTATTGAAGGGAGCTGTGTGAGCTTTATTGGGTAGATTTAAGACGTGCTTCGGAGCCCAGACTCTGATGTTATTCTGTGAGTGAACACCAAATTAAAGTTCTAATAGGTTTTAGCAGCACACCCTGTGATTTACAAAGCTCAGACAAAAATGCCAGCTCGCAGCTGTAGAAACTGGCAGACGCTCTCTGTGCTGGAGTTGGATGATACCATTTTGCTGTATAAACGTTTTAAAAAATTAAATAAAGTTCCTGCCTTGTAATCCTGAGGATAATATGAAGTCTGGGCATGTCCTTTTTTCTTTTTGCATTTAGTGGTGAAACTCCTGGAACATCATTACCGCAATTTGGTTCTTGAATGATATTTCAAATGCTCTGAAAAAACGGAACTGTAAGGAGTACTGCAGAATGCAAACTAAGAACGAAATTAATGTTTGCTTTTTCCAGTCCTTTGCCTTACCAGTGTTACCTCCTGATGCACTGGCATCTCATCCTGGAAATTTTATCACTGATATTTGAAAAAAATTAGGATATTAGGAATATCTGAACAACAGCCAGACTCCGGATTTTTCAGATGGCCCCATCTAAATTTAGCTCTCTTTCTTCCTCCTGTTAAAAAAACAACCCCAACAACTAAGAGCTTAGAAATTCTGATCTGGGATGCTTGCAGCATGGAGAACAAGCCGGGGAGCGCGGCAGGAGGAGCCTGGCCGGGCGCCGGGGGAGTGCGTGGGAAGCTGACACGGGCGGGGGAAAGGAATGGCGAGCGGGTTGGGCAGCCCCTCGGGGACGCGCGGTTTGCACAGATAATGTTAGCAGTAGATGATTGCGTTTCTTTCTTAATAAATAAAATGTTGGTAAGCGTATAGGACTGAATTCCAAAGTAGCATCTTAGTTAACGGGAATATAATCTAAGTGGCCTAGAGGAAAAGCTCCCCCGATTGTTTTCCTGTTCGTATGTTATTATTTTTTTCTTACAGGGGATTGAATGGACCCACATTGAGTATTTCAACAATGCTATAATTTGTGACCTAATAGAAAATGTAAGTTATACTCAAGAATCTCTCTGAATGATTTTTTTTTTTTTTTTTTTAATGCATGGATTTAATTTGGCTCTAAAATCTATATGCATCCTCACGCACTTTGGTTTTATAAAACAAGCCACTCACTGTGTTAGTCATCTTACTTCGTATGGTAAAAATTTGTTTTATTCATTTTTTATAAGGCTAGATATTACTTTGTTAGAAATGTTCAGCAGCACCTGCACCAAAAAACCCAACTCTGTTTTCAACAGCAGATGTCACGTGCTTTGTTGTAAATACCATTTCTTTTTATATGGAAACTGGAAAACTCAACAACTTGTTACCGAGTGCTTTAGATACAGCAAGTACTTGTATCTAATAAGAGGACTTCTTAGGGACGTGGTGCGGCAAGAATGACAGAATTCCTCAACAATCAGAAAAGAGCAGTTTTTAACCATTAGTATGAAACGTATGCTGGTTTGACCCATAAACTGGGTACTTGCAGTTAAGCTGGAATTCCTACAGTCTGACGGGAAATTCCCAGGTAAAAAGTGGTTGGAAGGTTCAGCTTTCAGAAGCAGTCTTTCAGAAACGCAGGTGCTAAAAATCTGTTGGCAGTGGGGGTGAGGACAAGAGAATTGGCCAGACTTGGAGATGGCTTGAAGGACGTGTTTCTGGGTAGCAGAAGTCAAACAGGAGAGAGTGGTCTCCTTTTTATGCATTGATGTAAATGTGATGGAAACAGAGACTAGAGCTCTTGTCTTGAAACTCCAGAACCAAACTGGAATCCTGGCCATGCTCGACGAAGAATGCCTGAGACCGGGAACCGTCACTGACGACACCTTTTTAGAAAAACTGAACCAAGTCTGTGCTACCCACCAGCATTTTGAGAGCAGGATGAGCAAGTGCTCCCGGTTCCTCAACGACACCTCCTTGCCTCACAGCTGCTTCAGGATCCAGCATTACGCTGGCAAGGTACGGGGCGAAGCCGGGGAGCGCGTGGAAGGCGGTGTACCTGCGTGAAGTCGGGGTTTGGTACGATGGGGAGGCTCTTTGTCCGTTAAACGATGTTGCAGCAGTGGAGGAGAATTGCTTGAGTCAATAGTTGACCAAAAAATCCAGACCTGCCTTCATCTTTTCCATTTTAAGTCTAAGATTCGAGATTTGGGCCAGAGGGTTTTCAGAGATGGTGCTGCTGTAGCTGAAATCAAGGGCAGCTCTCCTTGCAGCAGAGCAGAAAGATGTCCCAGGTGCTTTGCTGGGGAACTCTTGTGCTGCCACGTCTCAGGCAAGAAAATGCCATCTCGAATGACAAAAATTCACACGCAGCTGAAGGCAAGATCTTTTGGAAAACATGTTCTTTGTCACTGAGCTAGGGGAAGTCCTCGGTCCCGCTGATGAGAAAGTGGAGGTTTTGGTACATGTGAAGGTACCGAGTTTATTTTGACAGCCTGCGTGTTTGAATGGATGGAGGAGAATGCTACGCAGGGGGCTTGCAAAGGGGCTTGCTTTTCACAGTGTAAGCAGTGTGAATGAATACAAGTCTGACAGGTTTTGACGCATAATTCAGTATGACTTTTTATTAATGAAAAATCAAAATCATTAAATTTGTAAAAGAAGACCACGTATTTAAAAAAAAAAAGTTTAAAAGTAAGCATAGGGGTTGAAACTATGCTTCTTGTTTGAATCTGCTGAACTGCTAATTTCACAGAGGAAATAATATTTGGGAAGCGTTTCATTTTCCTAGAACTGTTTAATACCTCCCTAGGTTTTAACGTTTTCTCAGTCTTAGAATTTTGCACACCTCGATAATTTGCTCTTTCAGAATAGTGCTGGAAATGTCCTACTTCCAGCCTTTGAGGCAGCCATTCGTTAACTTTGTGTTACGTGTTTGCTAAGAAGATTTTGTAATTGCATATCATCTATCGGGGATTAATGCTTAGGTACTTCTTTGGCTGTCAAAATTCAAAGTGAATTGAGAGTAGTGCTTTGAAAAGGACTGCAAACAGATTGTGTCTGAGCAGCCGGCGAGGGTCTTCGGCTGTTACTGGCATTCGCTTACCCCACAGAGCAGGCAGTGAATTCCCCCTATTTTCAAGGAATGTTGTTTTTCCATCCTCAGCTGAGAACATTTTGATCTAATCACTGGAAAACAAAAGTTTGACTCTCCTTTTATGAAACAGAAGCAAAGTTCAGGTGAACAGCTTTTGCAGTAATGGCATTTACCACACCTGTCAGAAACAGAAACCTGTACTCCAAAGAAAAATGTCACCTGAGCTGCCAGCCACTTGCTGTTGTGTAAAATATGGTTATGTCAGCGTTGGTTTTGCTCAATATTCTGTGTACATAGTACGTAGCGACACAGAACTGTGAACTCGTGAAGCTGAAGAATCTGTGTTACCAGCCAGATGACGTAAAGTTCTCCTGGCCACCTCCTGGCTCTCCAGCCGTAGGTCAGGGCACTGCCTTCATGTGTGTTGTCATTGCACTGTTTTCCTGGTTAATGCCCTTTAAAATAACAGTCTGCTGAGGACCGCGTGCTGCTGCGCTGTCACGAGGGGACATTTCGTCTCTTGTTCTCGTTAGGCAGATCAGGTAAGCATTAGTACTTGGAAGGCAAAGGGTATTCTTGCTGTTGTGATTCGAAAGAGAGGGAGGAAACCTTTCGTCAGCCAAAAAAGAAGATTGTTTGGGGGTATTGGCAAGCGGTGGTGTATCAGGGTTATCACGGGAGAAGGGTTTTTTCCATTTTGGAAACCAGAACTGATCAGCCCGAGCAACTGTTAGCAGCGTGAGGAAACGCACCTTGTCAGGAAGCGTGTTCCTGGAAATCTTATCCAACAAGATCAGCCTGAAGAAGAGAAGGCTGCGAGGGGACCTAATATATACTTACAAATATCTGCAGGGTGGGTGTCAGGAGGATGGGGCCAAGCTCTTTTCAGTAGTGCCCAGCGACAGGACAAGGGGCAACGGGAACAAACTGAAGCAGAGGAAGTTCTGTCTGAACATGAGGAAGAACTTCTTCCCTCTGAGGGTGACGGAGCCCCGGCACAGGCTGCCCAGGGAGGTTGTGGAGTCTCCTTCTCTGGAGATATTCAAGACCCTCCTGGACAAGGTCCTCTGCAGCCTGCTGTAGGCGACCCTGCTTGGGCAGGGGGTTGGACTGGGTCACCCACAGAGGTCCCTTCCAACCCCGACCATTCTGTGATTCTGTGAAAAGTCTTCTAAGTGGCAAAGTTAAAATGAAAGCTGGGATGTCTTTGTTTTGGATGGTGATAAAGGAGGAGAAATAAATTTCTTGGTTCAGTTTAGAAGGGACCTATGTTGTAGTTCAAAACATGCTCTGATGAGAGTCTTCTGTATTGCTCAGGTTATGTACCAGGTGGAAGGATTTGTTGACAAAAATAACGATCTTCTATACCGGGACCTCTCCCAGGCCATGTGGAAGGCCAGTCACTCTCTTATCAAGGCGTTGTTCCCCGAAGGTAACCCTGCTAAGATCAATCTGAAGAGGCCGCCAACAGCGGGTTCACAGTTCAAGGCTTCGGTGGCTACCCTGATGAAAAATCTTCAGACCAAAAATCCAAACTACATCAGGTAAATTACCCAGTGGCAAAGCTCTGGTGAAGTTATGCTTGGTTAAATTAAAAAAAAAAAAAAAAAAAAAAAAAAAAAAAAAAAAAAAAAAA
>Ga0065711_1009056_pt1 | contig 14183 bp, 10 predicted proteins | sample Hoacrofraction12_FD_59098 | JGI IMG/M metagenome (GOLD analysis project Ga0065711, IMG submission 59098) | Hoatzin crop microbial communities from Cojedes, Venezuela - Epithelial fraction 12 v2 (version 2) | ecosystem: Host-associated > Birds > Digestive system > Esophagus > Crop | place...
TCGCCCTTCCGCCCGCCCGCGGCGCCCCCTGGCGGCGGGCGGGGGCGCAAACGCGACGGGGCGTGGTCTGCGGCCGTGAGGGGACGCGGACGCGAGGGGCCGTGGGGGGAGAGCGCGGGGAGGCGGGAGCGCGCCGGGCACTACGCTCCCCAGGCAGCTCCTTCCACGGCGGACAAAGCGTTTGTGGATCGTTTTTTGCTCCTTTGAAGGCTCCTTTGCTTCGCTGAGGGGAATAGATTTTCCAGCCGGACGGCAGGAGTGACCAAGAAATGAAAATTTTACAGCCTGCCCGCGATCAGTAGTAAGGCACCTGCCGTGTGGTGTAGTCGTGCAATCGGTTCCTCCTCCCCTTGTTTTTCGTTTAGCCTGTAACGCCACACTTCTGTTCACATGTATGCACTACATACACGTATTTTCAGTGTAAAGGCCATATATGTATCAGTAGATGTGTATCATGGCACACCAATAATCGTCAGGTAGTGGTGATGTGTATTAGCAGATAATGCAGAATAAAGGGAGCGAGCGGACTTTATAGATACCACCTCCAGCACAAACCGCCATTAGCGTTAGCGTGTGACGGGATTATAGGGCAAAGCGAGAGGAAAGGACGAGGGTTACCATCACTGTTACTAATTTCTAGCATTTGGTGTTAATTCTTAAAGAAGAAATGCATAACTATCAGGGAATTTACCATATCTGAAGGAAAGAAAAATTATGATCCATGAAGTCTACCTGCTCCCTTCAAAGACACAAACGAGCAGCTCTTAGTTCTTTGGCTGAGCACGGCAACATGAGTCTGCTGTGCACGCGGGAGACGGGTGAGTGCTGCTGGATAAGAGCCTGAAGCAGCCAGACGAAAGATTTGATGAAACACTGCTGTCACGATCCGCTGCAGTCTGTGGAACAGGGCAGCGGGTTACTTGATCCTCTGCTGTACCTGAACCTCATTGTTGCAGCTTTTAATAACTGAATATCCAGACCTCCTATAAAGGTGCCTTTGAGGAAAGAGTGATGGGACAAGTCCCAGCATTCAGAGCTAGAGATGGGCAACAAGCAAACCATTTTCACTCCAGAGCAACTGGATGCATATCAGGTATAAAAGAAACTAAATGGCTGTTTGGACAGAACACAGAATAGTGGTGAGGGCTTTTTTAAAACAAGCGCTTCTAAAAATTATTAAGCAGGAGTACTAAATTACAGCAACGATTTTAGTAACGTAGTTTGATTCTTACATCAGGAAGAAGGGTTATAAAATACTCCTAATTATATGCCAAAGAGTTTTAATGCTTGGCCACATATATATAACCCAACAGAAGTAATATATAAGTAATATAACATTAATATATAAGTAATATATAAGTAATATAAGCATATATATAGAAGTAATATATTAGTAATATAAATAATATATAAGTACTACAACATATATATAACTCAATTTAAGTCACTGTACTGGAAAAGTTTGGGCCAGTGCATGCTAAAAACTGTCATTACATGTTGTATCTTTTCTTATTTCCCAGGACTGCACATTCTTTACAAGGAAAGAAATTCTGAGGTGAGTCTCCTGTGTGCATTTTGTGTGTAAAGTAAAGAGATTGCTATAAAGACAGGTCACACAGGGTGAAATATTTTTTAAAATAATTTTTAAATGAATTCACACAAATTTAAAGTAATACCTCTGGACAATTGGAACATTTTTGTTGCTTTTTTATATATGAAACCTATGTTTTCTATCTTAAACTGAGCCAGAATTCTGAATTTTGTATTAAGGTACCAGTCTCTCTGTCAGAAATAAAAGTAACAAGTTGTATTTTAGTGCCTACTTTGCCAGTGACATCCGTGTTCCCCTCACCTTGTTTTAAGACAAATGCTTCAAAGTATACTGTTACTCTTTGGGATACTTGCCTGTTTACCTCTTTTTGCCTTTGCCTATTCTTCCTGTTTTATGAAAACCTTCAAGGTTGTGCCAAATTTTATTCACCTTTTTTTTCATGTCTTCACGTAAATAATTATCCCGATACTGCAAGGTGCATTTTTCCCAAAGCCTTCACACACCTCATTGAACACTCCGTTTAACAGAGTAACAGGATCTGATGAAGACAGGTTCTGTGCATGTGGGGCTGAGAGCCTTTGCTGAAAACCTCAACTTGTTCCATCTCGTAAAAAGTACCTACCCAGATGGTAATGTACATGATATTGAAGTTGCATTTGCCTTTGCTAACCACTGGGCATACTAACAGAAAGGGAAGTGTTCAGTTTCTGCATCTCTCAAGATGTTATCACACATTTTTTGCTAATTTCTCTGCAGGACAGAGCACAAGTGACAGTTTTGTACAGAGTATGTCCCTCTTTAGAACCTTGGTATCTGTGTGTGAATTCTATACAAGGTAAAATAGGAATGGTTCTGTAATAATTGAAATTTAAACCTGTCTGCCATTCCATGTCGTAAATAGAGGCTAGAACCATAACTGTGTCATGAATAAGACATTAATTATTGATAAGGATCCCTTTTAAAATTCCATCCTATTGTTTTGTTGATAACAGCTGTGAATGGGATCCTTATTCTAGCACAAGAACTGAAGCAAATAGCACACTGAAAAAAGTGGTGAATGCATTCAAATTATTATGTACATTTTCTGCCTCTTGAACCAGAGTTCTGTGGAAAAACAGGAAGATACTTTGGGGTGGATAGAAAATTGGTAGAGTTGGTCCCAGATCTCTCTTCCCCCCCATGGCTTTAGCCATTCAGGGTTTTATTGATATTTAAACTGAATCTTTCATGCTGCAGTTGAAGCCCATTATTTTTGGTCACATTCATTGCGGATGTGGAAATCAGATCCCTTTTCCCTTGCCACAAGTTTTTGTGTGTTTGGAAACTGATAAAGTGGACCTTCAGGTTGAAGGTCTTGTGCCTTGTTATCATAAACGCATACATCATAACCACACTACATGTCTGAATACCATTGCTGGCAATGTAGAAGTAAATCTGAAACTTTGTCAGAATCTGTTTTCAGATAGAGTGTCCAACAGTTTGGCTGTCTGAGCTGTGTAAGCATTTTCACCTAATTGTTCTGTCAGCATAACAGCTTTGTATTTTTCACCAGTTACACTATCTTGTTCTTTTTAATAATGTCTCTTCCACCAACAACTACGGAGTGTACTAAACGTTATCTAGTGACTGGTATCATCCACCTGGTAAAGTGTGCAAAGCGTGAAGAATGATATGGAAAAGGCAAACACATTGTTCTCAGTGGTCAAAATAACTTGTTCCCTAAACAAGCCTCTCTTTCTATTTCAGACTGTTTTACAGATACCGGGATCTAGCCCCACAGCTAGTTCCGCTCGACTACACAGATAAACCAGCTGTGACACTTCCCTATGAACTCATTGGCAGCATGCCAGAGCTGAAGGTACAGAGCAAGGAACACAACTAGAATCGAGTGACACATTTCAGTTTACCCCTTTTTTAATAATTCATCCAGGACTAATTGCTGGGAGGCTGAAATACAAATAAATTTTGGCTGTTGAAGTCAAAAGTCTTTCTGGAAGCTTCTAGTGATTCCCTGAAAACACCTTGAAATTGCACGAAGGCTGCAGCTGTGTCTGCCTCTGATACATTAGACAAGACCATAACAGCAGGAAGGGTAGTATTTGCCAAAAAGGGGTTGCAACAAAAATAATCGTGCTCCAGTTGTGTCTTATCTGCTCCTGTGTTCTGTTTCCAAGGACAACCCATTCCGCCAGAGGATAGCAGAGGTCTTCTCAGAGAACGGAGACGGCAATATGACTTTAGATGATTTTTTGGACATGTTTTCAGTGCTGAGTGAAATGGCTCCCAGAGACTTGAAAGCTTATTATGCTTTTAAAATTTATGGTGAGTGAGACATGCATAAAAGTAAACTTTAGGGAAGTCCTGCAGCTTCACGTAGGGATGAAAAATATTCATTTTGCCACCATAATGATTTCTAGTTAGGTATGTTTTTAATACAGCCTTTCTTTTCATTGCATTTGAATGCCTGTTCTCTCTCCTAGAAACTTCTGGTCGTCTTTATCCTTTTGTCTCTGCTCTTTTACTTATTTAGGATTAGAATTTACTACAAAATTTACAACCTGAAATTATCTGCAGTTTTCAAGAGCTGATAAACGTTTTAGAAATACTTCTGTCTGAGGGGCTGCTTGGAAAAGTGCAGCACAAGGGATTTGGCTGCCCAGAAATCTGTAGGGTGGTTTTGGTAGGGGAGGTGGGAGGCAGGGAAGCACGCTTCTAGCATTTTTCTCCAAGGACAAATATAAAGTTGGGGTTTTTGTTTTTTGGTTTGTTTTTTTTTTAACAGTACCATTTTCAGTTACTGTTTTCATGCTCAGCGAAAGCCAAACAATATATCAAACCGACCAATTTTTTTTGTGATTTAAGCTGTACATGATTCAGCAAAGATGTCAAAAAAGTGAACTCTCTCCAAAACTGAGCAGCCCATTCTCTTCCTTTAACTTCACACTATTTTTTACGTTTAGTTCAGTAGTAGTGATTTGCGAGAACGATTTTATCATGGTTAACTGTTTAGCCATTAAACTATTTACAATTGTTAACCTTATGTAAGATAGGGAGAAATGATTCCAGGATTTTTATTTTGTTATTGAATTTTTATACAAGCAGATATGGATAACTGCAAGACTTAATTTCCGATTTGAAATTTCTCCTTATACAAATACATTATGGCCTGGGAACCAAACCCTTCCTATTAGGTCTTGGCAGTCAACCACACAAAATGCTGACTTTTGTCACTTTGAATTCATTTTATTGCCTTTGACAGATTTCAACAATGATGATTACATATGCAAATCAGACCTACAGAAAACTGTTAACAAATTAACCCGAAATGAACTTACCCCAGAAGAAGTTAGCCTTGTATGTGAAAAGGTGATTTATGAAGCTGATGTGGACAACGATGGCAAGCTGTCTTTGGAAGACTTTCAGCACATGATAACACGAGCTCCAGATTTCCTCAGGTAATATTTGCTTTTAATTTCTAACGCAAAAATGCTCTTAGCTTTTTTGGCAGAAGTCTCGGAAGTGTGTGTTTTACATCTCCTCAGCCACTACTGATCACTTTTCCCTTACACCTTCTAGTAGAGGTGCCCACTGCAAAGACTGGGAAAACAGATGCTTGAAAAATCATGGAGGCTTCTTGCCTTGCTCTCTGAACCTCCGATGTACTTTTTACATGACAAAAAGTCCTAGTAACTGAAAAAGTTAATATTAGCACTTAGGCTCCATTAGCTCAATGTGTAACATAGTGTTAATGTGGTTTCTGATGCATGTCTTTCTTACACAAAGCAGCACTCCAAATCTTGTGTTTATTTAATGTACCTATTCTTTGCAAGTGCTTTGCAAAATAAAGTTTCCACTTTATTGTACAGTCCTAGAATTAACTGTAGTGAATCCCTTTGAACAGTGATACATAAGTGATCATTACTTCCTTTTTTTAATAGCACATTTCACATTCGAATCTGAATCTAGTGAAACATGTAGACAGAAGTGCTTCTTGAACCTCCAACAACTATTACTTCATCTGTGATTACCATCCACGAGAGAGCAAAACGAGAGGACCAAAGAGGACAATTTCTGGTAACTGAACCAGTCAGAGAAGTCTGTCTCTTGTTTACCTCTTTAAAAGGAACAATTCATTAAGCTCTTCAACAAGCCTTCCCTGTAATTTAACAAAATGTCTATTTCCCCTCCCAGCTAGAGCAAATCTGGCCTAGACAGTGAGGTGGGAAATATTTAAGTTCAGACACCACCAGGTAGTAAAAGAACTTGTATTAAATTATAGCTTCTAAAAAAAATCCTAAGAAAATGCCTTATGCAGTAAAACCCCCTTGAAAATAGTTTCAAAAACATTACGGTTAATCAAAATTGCAGAAGCAACTCCTCTGACCAGCTTTAACAATCTTAATGAATGGTCCAGTGAATCAATTTGCTGTTCTCCCAGTGTGCCACAGAGACCCATTACAGTTTCCAGAAGAACATAGAATTCTCAGATTCAGAAGATGTTCTCCTAGTTAGAAGAATATAGAATTCTGAAAAGTACAGGATTCTCTATTTCAGAATTTATATGAAAACTCAGCATACTTTAAAGGACAAAAGAGCCTACTCTGGGTTCCTGTCCCTCTTTTAAATTTTTAGAAATACCCTATTTTCCACAACAGAATCTATATGCACGAATGAGGAACAGGACAGACAAGCTAAGTTTGTAAAATTCTCTTTTCATAAGAAGTTTATTTATGCAGTGCTCAGGGTCCCATACAACAGAGTAAAAACATATATACTGTAATAAACAACAGTTTTGTTTTTAATACAAACATGAAAATCAATGAGAAGTGCTTAAGAAAGCAGTTGTAATGTGGGAAGGGTGGCAGCCAAAAGTGGTCATTCTAAAAACACAATTTACAGTTCTTTGAAAAAATATTGGGATGCATTAAGTTCCCTTCAAAACAAAGCCGTAAGTCCCAACTCATGCTCAACATGGAGCATATGATTCCTGCAGAAAGGCTAGAGAGACCAGCCCGCTAAACTTGTGTTAGCTACAGAAACAGAATCTCCAATGATCAGTGAAAGAGATGGGTCAAAGAATAAGGCAGCCTGAAATAATCAGACTGCACGTTACCATTAACGTTCAATTGAACAGATCCTTTATTTAATCTATAAATGAAGACAGAAGTCAGTCATCATTCTTTCCCAACCCCTATGAACTTCTAGTACAAAAGGAGACCATCCTCTACGCAGCTGTTTGTCCGTTTCCTCTCCAGCACAAACATCAGCCATTTCAAGTCCAAGAGAACAAGAAATCACGGTAGCTTTTGAGCATGATCATCAGCCAAAGACACTGCCACCACAACAATAAAACCCTTAACAATTGTCAGCGAGATGACTAGCATCTCACATGAAAGGAGAGACCAAATAGTTTTCAGCAGCAGTAAAGAGACTTACAATAATCCATAGGATTTATAAATCTGAGGCTGAAAGTCTGATGCTGGCATCAGGCTCCGATGTCACGGAACGTTACAGCTGCCCATCAGCATAGGACCTACACAATGTGTTAAAACTGCAGCTCCACCATTTATTGACAGATGAGCTACTGACAGGCCTACACACCTCAAAGGGTGAAGACAATCTGAAATATCACAACCAGCCTCAAAACCAAGGTCAACCACAGAATTCTATGATCCTCATTGAAGTAAGGGAATTTGAGAACATGCTCAAAAATGGGTTTGTTTCTCTACAAACCAAATGTTACTCAATTCCTGAAATTTTAGTGGCGTTTAGACACTGAGAATGTGTAGTAAGCACATTGTTAGATTTCCGTATCTACTTCAGTTCCTCAGTTTTGCAAATTTTGTATCAAATTTTCAGATTCTTTCTTTTTTAAAGAAAGCTTACATATAAACACATTACTGTATGTACTACACAGTATCTCTTCCGATCATTGTGTTTTCCATAACATTCATACTTAAAAACCACAGTAATTTAATTATGTGCTGGAAACGTCAGCTACATATTGTACTTACAGAAGATTTGGTGTCCATATTCAGTGGCACATGGCCAAGAATACATGCAACTGCAGTGTCTTTAACCCTTTCCTGTCTTACATTTGCATTTTAGGTTTCATATTGCTTACACTGATTGAACTTCTGTGTAGAGTCTGTATACCCTTGAAGTACAGTGATGACTGTAGTCACAGTAACTGCATGAAACTTCCTGAGATTGGGCAATAAAGTAGTTGTTCATTGAGTAAACCCAATCATTTCATAAAAGGAAATCATGCTATAAATTAGGTACATAAACATGTGCAACAACCAGCATAAGTTTAAACAAAAGCTATTAATGTACAAAGAGTTAGCTCTGAATGCCAAAGAGTAACTTCAGATCTAGAAAATGAGGAGTGAAAAACACAATTCCATCCTTCAAATTTTATCCCCTTGTAAATTAACATGGTTTGCTTTCTCATCCCAAGATGAGTTATCATCGATTTAGATACTGTCAACAGGCAATACCCAGTATCGTGGTGGACAGCCCAAGAGATCAAGCTAGACTAGCTGCTTATTTTTCCAGTCACTTCGAAAAATAACTCCGGCTGCAACATCTGGCTATATTAAAGAAGAAGGATGGATGTGAGACAATCCACATTTACTGCTAAGCCAGAAACAAATCATTAAACAGATCTGCTTTGTGTAGGAAAACAACATTCAGACCATGCCTTAATCACCTCCCCAATCCTGCCTCAATAATTTCTTGAAGCACACACAAAGTCTTTCTTTAAAAGAATCCTTATCTCGATAGAAGCGTGGCTTGGCCTGCCCGTAGCTCTGTAACAACTAACACTTTGAAGCACATACTGACTAGAAGGCTCTTCGGTAGGTTAACATGATCTTACCCTACCAATACATCTGCGTGTAATCCACTACGGTGCACACTCACCAAGTCCTCACACTAGAAAGCCACAAGTAAACAACAACAAAAAAACCATCATAAGGTTCTGGTTAGAAGAAAGCTTTACGTACGATTTTAATCACGAACAGAGCTCACTGTGATCTGCTAGACATTAAAAAATGAAAGGAAGATGGGTAGCATATAAAATGTATTTTTATAAACCAGTAACTTACACAGTAAAATTTCCTTTTTCCATTTTAGAAAAACAGGCAACATTCCTGTTAAGCCCAATTGCATGCTGCAGATTTTTAAAGTTTAATTACGAATCTAATAGATCTTTAAGTACAGTAACATTTACGAGTGCTACTTTGAGGCCAGAATGTAATACCACAAACCTGAAGAAAACAAAACTGGTGAGTAAATTCATTAACTTTAAAATCAGCTTTAATTTTACCCTTAAGTGCAGTTGTCAATGTAAACAAAGCATGTTAACAATTCCAGTGAGTTGCAGGACACAGCTGATATGTTCACTTGAATTAAATACAGCGTAATTCCAAGCACTCGACAGCAGATTTTGAAGTAGATGGCTCCTACTGGCTCCTTTTGTCAGCCTCATTCAGAGTCAGGCTTACAGCCTCCGAACAGAGAGCAGTCAGCTGCCTCAGAGCTTCACCTGGCCGTTACATTTCATAAATCGGAATGTAATAGACTGTGTTTATCGGAATAAATACATAGAATATTTCCACTGAGGACTAAACATCGTTTGCATTGATGCACGCTATTAAGAGGTTTGCTGCTGCTCGAATCCCGAAATGATCAATACACAGCAGCAAGGCAAATCTCAGTTTAGAAAAGTTTGTTTTCAGAAAGTGTTCATATGTGCAACATTTATTTGCATATGTGAGCGAGTGTGCATGAGAACACACAACTGGAAGCAGTGCAATACATTTTCTTGTCACAATTTATAACTACATACTACATCATGACAGATCTGGAGTCATTCCCAACTAGAGGAGGAAAAGCCGCCCACTGTAATGGTACAAATTTTGAGCAAGTCTCCCTGCCCAACCAGGGTCTGCTTCTCTAAGAGCAGACAACAGATCGCTCGTGTGGGACTCGTCGTAGCCATCACTCCCTGTTAAACGTCTCTAAATGTCCAGAGTATTTAATTAAGCACGGTCAAGTCTAACATGGCTAAAGTAATTCCGGGTGGTAAGGATCCATTCTATTTACAGCACACTTTGGTTTTTGTAAAAAAATAGATTCCTTTGAGGAGGGTTTTTTTTTTTTTAAACCTCAATTGTACTTGCGGATTGTCTAGAACGACGCAGCTGCGTAACTAACAGGCAGATCAAGGATTTTCTCTGTAGTAGCAAAGAGGTGGAGATGCAGAAAGCTTCCTTCTACCTTCTGGAAAGGTATGAGCCTGTACTGCTTAGGTAAGCGCATGCGTTTGATGTTCTGATGCGGCTGTTCTACACACACCTACAGACGTGGGTATGCACATGTATCATGTACACACACCTGTACTTTATCAGTGTTGGCATTTCAGTTTCTTATTTTGATCAGAACTTAATCTTTCTAATTTGGATACATCACAGCCAAGACCAAAAAGATTGAAGCCTGTCAGCGAAGGTGCTGTATGACAGGTCACATCTGATCTGTCCTCCCTCTGCTAGACAATGCGCACGCCCAGTGGCAATCTGACAAAAATAAACTTGTTTCATCTCCAAAATTGAAGAGTCAGACAGTTACTAAAATAAACAATTTCTTATTCAGATGGTCACAAAGTGACAAGGTATGCTGAAAATGCTAAGTCCACAGCCAGAGGAACTCTCCCTCAGAACAGGCACAGTCCAGTCCCGTTGAGCAGGTGCTCAGCTTAAGGCCGTGTCCCTCACAGAAGAACACATCGGAAAAAGCTGCTTTTCTTTTGCTGGTCTGGTGTGATTTTGACTCCCTGGTTGCTGCCTTGCGGGCTATTGCCTTCCTGAAGATGCAAACAATATTAAGTTACTTAAGTATACTTTACAGCTTTCAGCATCGTTGTAAGATCTAGCACCCCTACTTCGTCTGTTCTTTTTGTGGAATCAACCCTGCCATATGCAAAACCCGTTAGTAAAAATCAACAGGAGTCTTCACTCATTTACTTGAGCCTTACATCTGCCACTACGAGCAGCCAGAGAACGGCATCTGCTACTTTTGGCTTCAATGAACACGCACCGTGCCTGTTGTTCTTTCTATAAACTCAAAGACAGCGGAGAGGAAAAAAAAAAAAAAAAAGAATTTACAGGACACAGTTGGCTCTTGCTGAAACACTTCGGAATGGTCAGCAAGACCCAAAGTATCACCGCTCCATCGGCACGCGTCTGGCCATGCGAAGGGACAACACTCAGTGGAAGCAGAAGGAACCTTTGTTCGCTTCACTTCGTAAGGAACAAGCTGACGTCAATATATGTTCTTTTGTCGTACAAGAGATAACCAAATCATTTCTCAGAACACTTTCACAAAAGTTATCAAAAAATGTAGCTCTTTACCGATTTTTAAGCATACTAGTTTGAGGACTGCCCTGCAGTATGGGGTGGGCCTCCCATAGGTCTCATTTATACGATTCTGTTTTTCAGACTGCAAGAGCAAGAAATATCAAACTGCTCTACCACTCCCTTGACTTTCCATAAAACAAACAAAAGATCATTTTATTTAGAAAACCCCAGCCACGGCAGCCAGCTCCTGAAATGCAGAGACAATTGTTCATAAGCCAAGGTCAGAGCGTAGCTTGACAAAACTAAAACTAAACGTCTCCAGCTTTCAGTGCATCCCCCATGAAAGTGAGCACAAAGTATTTTTCATACGCCGTGAAACAGCGCCTGCTTTTTGGCTTTTGCTGGGTCTTTTCTCCTGTTTAAATACCGCGTGGATGAAGTAAAGGTCACTCACCAACTTCTTGTCCATTTTTGCTTTGATATCTCTTGCAAGAGTGAAAAATGCCTGTGACGAGTAGAACAGTTAAGTGTTGCATGGCTAATAAAATGTGTTCTAACATTTTTGTGTAGTAATAAGCTGCCTTCCCAAGTTTCTACACACACTGAACTCCTGAAGAATGTCAGGCTTTCAGGTTTCTGCCCCCCCCCCCAGTTCGGTTTTAATGCTCCTTCCCTGTCTTCCTCTGCACCTTTCCTAACTCCACCACCTCCTTTCCAAGCCCGACAGCCCCAAGGGCACGCACCCCACGGCTCACGGTGCGGCAGAAGGTCGCCCTTCATCAGCGCCATCACTGAACGCGCAGACCTCAGCCGGGTCTTCCAGCGCGCCGCTCTAACGCGGGTTGCTGTGACACCCTTGTGTTACGCTCCGAGCGCCACACAAAACCATTCAGTCGGACAAAGCCTCCGCAGAACGCATGGATACAGACATAACAGCCCATCCGAAGCATCTAAAAACAGAGTTTTGCATCCAGCCGGATGGGCAAGCGTTCTTACTGCTGATTTGCACAAATAAGACAATAAATAGAAGAGAAAGGTTACGGTACTTACATTCTCTATGTTTATATTAGCTTTTGCACTGGTCTCCATAAATTTAATTCCAAAACTTGCGGCAAGCTGAACAAAAGCAGGTTTGATGTTAGCTGGGTAGCTCCGGGAACAGCTCTCAATACAACCGACCGCGCAGGACCTGCCCCTCCCGGCACAATTCACAGCAGCTCAGGGACTTACTCACGCAGAACAATTTGCAAAAATCAGCAAGTCGATCTCACTCCCGTTAGCATCTGCTCTTACTGGGCTTTGTTCTGCGGTCTCACACTCTGCACACGTTTTAATCTGCTCTTTTGTCTTTCGTTCTTTTTTTCCATAGATATCTTGTCAGCGTTGTAACATCTGCAGGGTGTAGCGGCACCTTCTCTACCTTGACTAAGTAACACCTAACGCCAGAAAAGACAATCCTGTCTGCCTCGTCTTCCAGCCAAAAAGAGACGTTTCCTAAATCTTCAACTCTAGCATGCTTTTTCCTCCTCTTGCTAAGAAAAGAGCCAGCTCGTTGCTTTGCCCCTAACAGCCCCTGACCAGACCATCGACAGGAATTCTCACCACAGACTCAGCTTTGCGGCAGAGCGGGGACACGTACTGCACCTACACCTTGGGAAACGTCCCACGGCTCCGCCTGGGAGCAGCGCCGCGGCACCGGAGGAGCACACAGACAGCAACCAGCGCCGGTTTCGTGCTCTGAAAAGTCTCAGTTGAAACACGTTACAGCTACGGCACTCACCTTCTCCCCCTGCTCTCTAGAAACTTGTCGCTTGTCATTTGCATCACATTTGTTCCCGAGGATCATTTTTTCCACATCTGGAGAGGCGTGCTGAGATAGAAACAGACCAAAGAAAGGACTTTGGCTTGGGTGTTTTTAGACAGATATTGTCAAAAAGATGAAGCACACAGCAAGTTCTCAACACGGAGATGCTGGTGCTAAGCATCTTCCGCAGACTGACAGGCTCCCCCAACCCCCTCATCCCAGCGCGAGTCCTGCACAACGCCAGCTCCTGCGTCACTTCTCATGGCAGGAAAACATCCTCCTCTGCCTCCCCTCGTCCCCACCGCTGGCTCTCGTGTGCCAGCACAGTGAACCCAAGACACTCCAGGAGTTATTACGGATTTTCATTGCATGTATTTTCCAAGCACCCTCCAGCACATGAATTCAAAAGAAACTTCACACTTCCGAAGCAATTAAGTTTCAACTTTTGGAGGAAGAAACAGCGTCTTCAATATTCAGTAAGTAAACACAGAAATTACCTCTTCAATATTCCTGACCCAGTTCCGAATATTTTCAAAAGATTTTTCATTGGTGATGTCATAGACTAACATGATCCCCTAAAGATTCAGAAGGAGAGAGATTGTTTCAGCCAGCATCAGTTTAGGCAACAGTTAAAGACTCATCCAGAGCACAGAGCAACTTAACAAAGACTGTTTTTAAAACAGTTCCACATAACACTTCATTGCAGTTTATGCCCTGCTAGATAAGGTGTGCGGGACGCGTATTTATAGAGTGAGCCATAGGGGGAGGCTGCCTCTAGGAGCCCCCACGCTGTCCCAGCACGGCCGTACGCGCTTTGTGCCTTTGGCTCAGCGCAGCAGACAGCCGCGCGCGCTCCACGCGACACCCTGCCGCTCCGGCTGCGAGAGCTGAACCGCCCGGTAGCCCGCGCCGCTCCTACCATGGCTCCGCGGTAGTAGGCGGTTGTGATGGTTCGGAATCGCTCCTGCCCGGCGGTGTCCCTGCAACAGAGAGAATGCAGGTGCTCAGCGAGCCGCCTGCGCCGTCGCGCGCGAGCCAAAGCCACCGCAGCTTCCGTTACGTACTGCTGAACCGGTCTGCGGGCGAACTAGCGCTGTCCTTCGGTTTCTCAGGTACGGGAAGACCGCAACCAGAGCGAAGCCCTAACGATCTCACCGCCGCCCCGCGACACCCTCCTCGCCGCCCCGCGACCAGGCCCCGACGTGGGCAGCCCGAGCAGCGGACTCTTACCAGATCTGCAGTTTAATTCTCTTGCCGTCCAGCTCTATGGTTCTAATTTTAAAATCAATACCTGAGAAGAGAAGCAGCTCGATCACCCCGCGTTCCCGCCGAGCCCGAAGGCAGCCTCCCCCCTCCGCCCCGCGCTCTCCCGGCGCAGCCCGCCGGGGGACGAGGAGCCGCCGCGGCCCCGGCCCAGCAGCGCAGCCAGGAGCGACCCGCGCCGAGCTCCGGAAAGCGGCGGCAGCCG
>Ga0065711_1044302_pt1 | contig 14182 bp, 7 predicted proteins | sample Hoacrofraction12_FD_59098 | JGI IMG/M metagenome (GOLD analysis project Ga0065711, IMG submission 59098) | Hoatzin crop microbial communities from Cojedes, Venezuela - Epithelial fraction 12 v2 (version 2) | ecosystem: Host-associated > Birds > Digestive system > Esophagus > Crop | place...
GAGGCCCCATCCCTGGAAACATTCAAGACCAGGTTGGACAGGGCTCTGAGCAACCTGATCTAGTTAGCGGTGTCCCTGCTCGCTGTGGGGGGGTTGGACTAGGTGACCTCTAGGGGTCCCTTTTGACCCAAAACTTTCTATGATTCTATGATTCTATGATAGAAAAATTACTTGCATAGCATAAAACTAGTAACTAGGACGCCAGGCTTTTTTTAACTGGTATTCTTCACTTAGACTACAGGAATGAAAAACCAGAAAAGGTGAGGGCAGAGGAGAAAATATGGAGATAAAACCATAAGCGATCCAGTGTGGGTTGCTCCTCGGACTGAAAGGAACAATGTTCTCCCAAAGGCACGTGTCCTCATGTAGCTACCTCAGCTCTTTTTCTGTTGCTGCCCTACAACATCCACAGGCAGAAAAATTAATCTTTTTGCAAGAAATAACAGAGTTAATGGATGTACTGCCAGCCCTCCCTGCTGTGGCAATTTGGAGAGGATGATGCTTTATGCACCATCTTATTTGCTGTTGTAATAATCTTCAGACATGTACCATTATTTACTACATGAGGCTGAGAAAATAACACAGGTTACCAATTCTGTTGAAGAGAGATGACAATAACAGAAATGAACACAGGGAAGAAGAGATGCAGACAGCTCTTACTGTGAGTCTCCATAACTAAACTAAAAACAGAGGATAAAACATCTATATTGAAAATTACTTATGAAGAATCTCAGGTGCCACAGAATATTAATTAGGAAAAATACAAAGGCAAAAAAAAATAATCAATGTGAACCCCCCCCCAAACTGTGCAAAATGCAAGTATCCACACTTTCAAAGATACACATTTTAACTCTGTAAGTTATTACCAGAAAGAGAACAGTTAAACTGATCCAACAGTTATAGCTCTGGCAGAAGAAATCTAGCAGACGGCACAAATTGCACACTAAATCACATACAGCTCCCTCCAGCCACCCGCCTATCTACCAGACATGATTCACTCATTTTCAGCTTGGCACAGCTATTCTCAACTTTGAAGGACCTGCAATACAGATGACTGACAGGAGCCATCCTATTTGTGACTATGAAGTCTCAGCATACCTAAAAAGAATGTCTTTGCCCATCGACTAAGTCATACATTTAAGATGAACCTGTCTTCACAGTGGATCTCCACAGACAGCAAGGGAAGCTTTGCACAGAGTGGCAGTCTAGTCCTCTTCTGTGGTGACTGGATTTCGTATTTTCAGAACAATAAAGCAGCTAAGGCTCAACAGGATTTAGATTGTCTTTGATTGCTTTGAAAAATCCCTGTCCCGATTCTTCGCCCAATTACCGAAACCTGCTTTTCATCCAACATTACGCACTGGAAAAATAGGATAGCCAAGAATTAACCCACTTGCTGTCCAATGCATCTTGATTTTCATTTTTTTTTCTTTGTTGATGTTCTTTCCTCATCCTATGACAGTGCACAGTGCAGAAATATAATCTGGTAGGAGATGCCACATTGCTCCTTTCCGATACACAGCTATACCCACTCTTCATACAAATTTAGCTTTCAGTAGGAAAACGCTAGCTCCCCCGACTAGCCACATTTCTACTTAGAAGCCAAAGCATGTGTCATCTGTACATAGTCTATGCTTCAACTTCTCAGAAAAAAATGAGCTCTTCTCTGAGAAAGAATAGATTGTATTGAAGCTGTCTTGCAATGCAGAATTCACCAAGTCTGAGACGGTCAATTAAAGCTGCCTTAACTATGCGCCTAGGGATCCAAAAGCTTTAGGCAATAACTGGTCTCATCCTAGGCAGGCATGCAAACCTCATTGCTTAATCTCAGGCTGCCTTAATCCCAGGAAAGACAGAGTTTGCAAACCAAGCTTTTACAGCTGGGCATGAGTCATTTATTAAGGATAAGGAGTCTGGGGAAATCAGGTGTGACTCATGGTAAGGATTATCTACTTTTAAATCAATTCTTACATATGTAGTTATGTAGAATTTATTTTCTTTTGTTAAAATCAAGGATGCTGATATTACCTAAAAGCAAGAATAGAGTCTTCATTTGAAGACGCCAAGCACTCACCTTCAGATTTTACTATTAGCCGCACTGCACAGGATGGTGTAAACTCAGGATAGAATACTACCAGCTGTTACCTTGAACTGCTTATTAAGGGCAATTTTTAGTGTATTTCTCACTAAAATGATTTTCCAGTACCAAAATTTGGATAGTACACAAAATACATAATCCTAACTTTAGGCTAGAGCAACAAAAGATTAAAGGCATGTTAAAGCCTAAAGAGCTTAAATTCTGCTTAGTCACTGCCTGAAGCCTATATAAACTCTGCTTTATGCACTAAAGCCTTTCAGGAGCCCCAAATCCTCTTTATGGACATGCCCATGATTGTCCAAACCCTGTGGCTGCAATGTCTATCTCCAACTGAAACAGCCACCAAGTTCAAAATAAATAGGTAACCTTTACCTGTTTGTGAAAATAAGCAGATTTACTGGATTAGGCATGAGAGTATTAACATAGCAGGCTACATTTAAAGACAGTGAGCAGAGAAGCCGTTTTTATCTTTAAACCACACTGTTCATCATTCGATGATGTGGCTTTTCTCTCCTCAGCCACAGCAGTCAGAGTCTTCCCCCTCAACTCTGTTCTGAAGGGGTATTTTTCACTTTTAAACTACAGGTCATTCTGAAAGCTGAGATGGGGCACTTCCAATTTGTATTGCTATCACTGCTTCACTCACGAGGGACAATTATTTAGCTGGACCTGGTCATTCAAATACTTGAACACATCTGAGCCTGCAACTCACCTATCTGCAAATTTGGGTTGCTCTACCTTCTATAGACAGCCTATAACATAACCTACTTCCTAAGCATAGCCTGTAGAGCCCTTAATTTTTTGTGCTGATGGCTCTTTACCCATAACGCACAACTGCAATAGTTCTCATGTGACAGAAGGGATCGTAAGAAACATGAAACTATAACATAGTAGCTTTAATGATATTTTCTAGTTGTTAGGAGTTTTTATTATTACAGTTTGTATGCTTGCATATACAATGATCCAATGCTTTAACTGTTGTACTAACCTCTGCTTCAAAATATGTAAACTACAGTCCTCGAAAGAAAAGGAGGGATTGATACCTGTGAACGTAGTGAATGTAGTAGATGTAGCTGATGTAGATATAAGTTATCACTTTATGTCATCAGAACCATTGCACAACAGATTAATTAAAACCAAAGCACGTCTTGGTTCTCAGTGGATAATTGGGATAGCTGTAGGATAAGAGATTCCCAAATAATTCCACTCCAGGCAGCTCGGCCTTGGGAGAGCAGAAGCACTGAGCTACAGAGATAAAGAGGCACCAAGAGGACAAGACGACCGGAACAAAACAACCTAGAAGGACATGGCATACGAGATCTTAGGACTGAGTTTGAGCAGAAACAAAGGTCAGCCAGCAGACGCTGTGATGAAGAGTGCGAGCCTTCATCTGAAGACCGCCAACGACCACCTGGAGGTGCCAACAGACATGCATGAAAGACATTAACATATGCTAATTATTCTGGAAAAACCATGAATATGCTAAGCATTTCAGAGAAATATAATGAATATGTATATTGTGATTGTATTTAGCCTGAAATGAAAGGGTGTTTGGCATGCATGTTAGGAGGAGAGATCCCCCGTGTGCCCAGCACCATAATAAAGGATACCTGCTTAACAGTATGCATTGTACTGTTAGGTTATTACTGGATCTTCGCATCACATGTAACAAAAATAGCATGAGGGCTTGCAGTTTTTGAAGTCATGGAGAAGCATGCAGCGAGGAAGCACTTCTGTAGTACGCAGCTGACATCATGTCATGCGCGAGACTGGGCTGCAGAGCTTTCACAGCGCTTCGTTACCCAGATGTCTCTGCTACCTCATTCCTGTTCCCCAGTTGTGGACAAGTGTGAAAAAGACTCTTCTCTTCAGAGGTTTGATTATATCCATATTTATGTTAGCACTGAGTGGCAATAGGTACTGCAGTGGTTGTGGAACCACGCAGGAGTTCAGGAACTCAGCATGAGGCAACAGCGGAAAAACAGGAACTGTAGCCTGTCAAGAAAGATTCATTCTTCTGCAAATGGTACAGTAAAAGGATCCTACAGGTGTGTCTGAATTCCCAGAGATTATTTTAGTGGCCTACTGAACCCCTCGCCAATTGCTTCACAGACTATAACTGAAGCTATAACCTGTCTCGTGTAACAGCGCTGTGTTTGCCCTTCCTAGGGAGAACAGGGAGGGCACCCTGCTCCACCTCGATCCAAAAAACCACTTTGCATTTTCTTACGAATGGTAGACACTTCTGGGATGTCTACATTCCCTCAAGACGTAGACTTTACAAGAAGCACAACCACTCTTCTTAAACTGTGTGTAAGACTTTGCTTGGTAAATCCAATTTACTGCCAGTCCTACTCAGAAAATTCAGGAAGATGAGGACACATAGGCTTGCTGCATTAACAGAGAGCAAAGCAGAGAAGCTGGCAGCACAGAATCAACCAGACTCCACGCATACCCAAATCCTGCTGTCTTACAGCCCCCTCCCACACCTGACAGGGTGTTTCACCCAGAACATGGCACCAAGTCTATTCCAGGAGACAGGCTGCAGCAGAAGCCAAACTTAACAACCCCCTGCATTCAGATACACCACACTAACAGAAGCCCAGGGGATCTTTAATTGATTATTTTTTCCTTTACTGCTGCAGTTTCAGGTAAATAGCAGTTTACCATGTGACAGAGAGATTGTACAGCAGTATTTAGTGTGTGTGCTCCAGTGCTGGTGGGGCTCAAGTGCTCAACCTGACATAGCAAGTTAATTTTATATGGAATTAGGACTGCTATAAGATATACCTTTTGCATAGATATGCTCATGCAAATACCCAATACTACAGAATATTTAAGTGGAATTTATACCTGGGCTTTGAACATGCAGGAAGGCATCTATCACAGCTGACCACGTTCATGCAATATACTGACAACTAACAGGCAGCAAACGGTGCAGTACACTTGTAACAGGCACCTGCAGATCAGATGCTGCACTAAAACACCCAATAGCATGGTAAGAGCTACATGGAGAAAAAACAAAAGAAACTTTGAACTCCTTGACGAACACATTCAAGTAGTTCTGTGTTGACAGCATCTATTTCATCTACTAGTTTTCATTTGCTCTAAGAGATTCACATCCTGCCATCTTGCATTGAGCAGCAGTTACCAACTGAAGGTCTCTCTCTCGAGGGGATTGTGCTCTGGCTTCTTCAGCTTCAGCTGAGCAGCCAACCCAGACAGACATGCTTGTTTTAAGTATGTTAACTCTTCAAAAACAGGAGAAAAAGTGGAAGTACTGGAATCAGGACAAAGATGGTAACATTTACCATTACAGAATGGTTGAGGTGGGAAGGGACCTCTGGAGGCCATCTGGTCTAACCCCCTCTGCTCCAGCAGGGCCACCTGCAGACAGCTGCCCAGGACTGTGCATCCAGACAGCTTTTGAGTATCGCCAAGCATGGAGACCCCGCAACCTCTCTGGGCAACCTGCACCTGTGCTCGGTCACCCTCACAGTGGAAAAGTGTTTCCTGATCTTGAGAGGGAATCTCTGGTTTGTACCCGTTCCCTCTGGTCCTGTCACTGGGCACCATCAAGAAAAGCCTGGCTCTGCGTTCTTTGCACTCTCCATTCAGGTATTTATACACAGTGATGAGATTCCCCTGAGCCTTTTCTTCTCCAGTCCGAACAGTCCTAACACTCTTAGCCTTTCTTCTCAGAGAAGTGCTCCAGTCCCTTCATCATCTTTGTGTCCCTTTGCTGAATTCTGTCCCATAGCCCCGTATCTCTCTCATCCTGGGGAGCCCAGAACTGGACGCAGTACTACAGGTAAAATAACAATTACAAGGTAAAACTTTACACTCAAAAAAACAAGAGAAGAACAAGCATAAAACTGAGAACTCTAACAAAGAAAAAAAAACATTAAAATATCCGTAAGTGTAGAGAAGCAATATATTACTATCACACCTCACGAAAAAACAGCAGAACAGCAGAAATTGATCCAGGTATAGAAAAGAAGCATTAAGTCAGCATTATATTCTGAGTATTTGTGCACCAATGTTCTTTATTGCATTACTGTCTTTGCTTCTCTACAAGTCAATGGCAAAAAGATACAGATCCAGCACAACACCGTTATGCTCAATCCCTCATATAGTGACACAACTCCTCACAGTTTTCCAGTGGCAGCAGCTTTTGACCAGCAGCAAGGTGGACTAAATTCGGACCAGTCACCTGAACATGAAGGGTATTATGCTTCTGCTGTGCCTGCTACTCTCTCTGGCTTGTTTCCGTAGCAGTGTTCACAGAAAACAGATCAATGAGATGACAACAATGCAAACAACGCAAAGATGCTTCAAACAAAATGCAGCAAGCCTATTTTATGTCTGTCTTCGCTTTAAATTATACTAGTACAGAACACGAAACAGGAACAATTTAAAAACTTTAATACTGGGGTAAAAGAAAACCGAGCTTACATTGGTACTGTTCCATTTCAGGTACAGAATGGCTCTGTTGGATCTGGGGCACAGAATAACTGAGGGAATTAACATCTATTCATTGCTCATCACAGACTTACTAAGGCAACTATGGGCTAGTCACCATCTCTGCTTCATCAGTGAAACGGAGATAGGATTTTTCTGCCTCATAGGCAAGACTAAAATTAATCTCTATAAACTGCCTGAATAGTCAGGAATTTTATATTAAATATTAAAATTAATACAGATTTTTAAACAGGTAAAATGTACAAGAAAAAAACCCCTTCCACTAACAAATTCTGAGCTATTACTTCAACCATATATAAAACCCCTCCAGAAAAAAAAGTAAGAATCCATTTAATTACTTCCCTAACTTGTGAAGTTTACTTATTATTTCCTGCCCTCCAGAGCATACATGCAATTCTATACCTCTTTTCAGAACACCAAACAACTCAGAAAGTTTCCATGACTGAACAAGCAGTGGTCAAACATGAGAGAAGGGCTTATTTATGCCTGAGAGCATGGCAGGCAGAGAAAAAAGAAACAATTAAGGCAAACCAGGTTAGTAAGGAAGACACTTATTAAAGAAAAAAGAGCACTTGCAATAATTTATTTCCTCTTCCTGTAGTTCTCAAAGGCAAGCAAGAGAGAAGAGATATTTTCCTGGAAGATGGAACAAGGTCAAGGAGTTAACTCATATATGTACTCATCAAGACCTTCCCAAAAATAACGGAAAGTATAAAAGGAAAGATTTTTTTTCATGGATAAAAAAGGAATGTGACCAATCTGCAATAGTCTGATGTGAGTCCTTAAATGCAGAATAGAAGCCTGAAACAATCCATAGTGCATCAGCAGAGCATGTTGAAAAGGGAGTTATCATCCAAAGTAAGACAAGTAAGGACGACAAGAAGGAAGACAATTAGGAATGCCTAAGTTACAGGCTAAAATGTTTGGTAAATTCAAAGCACATGAGTGGCAAAACAAGATTAAGAAAAACAGTTTAATGCAGTTATCAGGAAACACTGTAGGTTTGGGAGGGGGGTATTGGTTAGTTCAGAGTATTAGTTCTTCCACACTTGTATTGACATGTAGGTATCTGAATAATTAGCAGTTTGATGATACTGACATACTAAAATACTGAAGAAATCCACTGCGCAATTACTTTGGTATTCAAGCGTGCCAAATAAATGCAAAAATGTAATGTGAAAGCAACTGAAAACAGAGCTCCTTCAGTCCTCCCAAGGTCAGGGTGTCACAGAGGTAGATTGCATAGATCCACATTAGTGGAGACCTTGGGCAGCCTTAAATTTTAGTGTGAACTTCAATCCCATTATAACTAATTCTTATATCAGAGTTTTTCTGCAGAGAGGAGAAAGTTGTGTAGCATAAGAATAAGAAGCGACTGATCCACATTATATTTAGACAACATCTTTTATGGTGACAGAATAAATGTTTTTTTCTGTAGTTTCACAATGCCTACTGTAAAGAGTCCAGGAGCCAATGACTATAAAATGCAAAAGTTATTATGATCAGCCTACGTGGCAACATTAGGAAGGGTTAACCAACATCCCAATATAAGTGCTCTTATATGAAAAAAACCACAGAATTTACAGCTACTTTGTCGACAAGCCCTTATTCATATTTCATAGACAACATAAAAAGCTACATATACAGTGCAGAAGATTCTACACCAAAAGTTTATAATAAGAACACTTGGAGGTTTGTACAGTTATCTTACTTGCATGTGCTATAAAGCTTATTAAAAAACAGACAAGAAAATCACTGAAATGAAGGTTTTCTTAACCTCTCAATGAAAGCATGAAACTGCACAGGTGGCAAATTACGAACTGCTCTCACTTATGTATGCATTTTCATTAACAAGCTTACGTATTGTTGATTAGCAAGTACTAGACTCATGCTTATGAAAATAAAAATCTGATTCTTAAATTTACACTATTAACACTAAACCTACAATATTTGTCTACAAAAATCATTTTTAAAGTACACCTGTAAAACAAAACACACTTTTATATAGTTAATAAAAAATAAATCAAAACTTCCCTTAACATGTGCTCCACTAACTCAAGTCTTGTATACAAGAGAGAATAAATTAAAAGGTGAAATATTGTGAACACTACACTCTCCAAGGAGAGAAAATAGAGACAAAATTGGATTACATAAACAGTGCCTACATATTACATCATAAACAGCAACCTACACATTACATCTGAATTCTAGGCGGAAACTTTGGGAGTGACTTCTCATCTCTTTATATGAAACAGGTGCCAAACGAATGATACTTACTATGACTTTCTGCATGTATGGTAGCTTTCACATAATTTGGTTTCCTGAAGTTCAATACAGTTTAGTAAGAGACAGAGTTTACAGATAGCAAAACAGACTGAAAAATTGTCAACACAATGCTCAAATTCTAATTACCAAGTTCCACCAAGCTACTGAACAGAGCAGTAAATGTTCTGCAATTACTCTCTTCTCAATGATTCAGAAACTGTCCCTTTTTTTAAGCCTGATAGGTAACTTAACCTCACTGGGAAGAGGAACTTCATTTAGTCAAAAGAATACAAGGGAATATAAGAGTCAATAAATAATATGGGGAAGGACATGTATCAATCCCCTTGACTTGGTCAAATGCACTCTTGCATCAAATTTGAAACTGTAACCCTTTTTCACATCTTCTCATAAAACTCTGACTGCAACATGAAAACAGATAGTCAGGGCAGGCCATACTTCTCTTTCAGGGTGTATCTGTTTGTCAAATTCACACCTCTCTACCTTGCCCAGGACACAATCAATCATGCAGCAGCTGGGAATTTAAAAAACAAAATTTTCACACGCAATAAATTCCCCTAACTGGGCAACACTGGATGCATATGGGTTGAAAGGCTTTGCTGACATACCAGAGCAGCTTGAGTGCTGGAAACAGTGCAGTTAGCACAGCTTCCCACTCCACTCATTTGTCCCATCGTGTTAAGATGTCTATTTTATTCCATGTTCTATTTCATAACATACTTAATATGCAATATGCTAGCTACCAACTCAATAAGCAAAATTTAAGGCACATTTTGTGTCTGTGCTTTGATTAGAAGCTCCCTGGAACAGCAATTCTTCCCAAATGTCTGAAAAACATTTTGTATTTTGAATACTTTCATAAACTAATATTTTTGGCAGAAGGCAATCCTCTGCAATATTTCAATTCTTTGTACATTCTTCCTGATTACACAATTCTGTTCTCCAATTCTGTCTAAGTTGAAAGAATACACATCAAGATGCATCTAAGGGACACAACAACAACAACAAAATCATGACCCCATGAGAACAATGAACTGTAAGGTGATTATTATTTTTAAAGTGCTATTGTTAAATATATCAAATGAAAGAGATGGCAAACGATTCAAAAGCGAGTTAAATATGAAAGTAAGGAAGACTAAGTCCATTTATCTCTCTAAATTCATGATGAAAAAGAGACTGGCAGTACATTGTCTCCTCCTGTCATTAAATAAAGAAAATTGTAATCTGTACCCTAATCCTCTTAAGTTCATCACAGGACCACACAAAGACTGACACAATACATATCCCAAATGTATTAGCAGATGCTGTTATTCTTTACTCCAATACGGAAAATTAAGAGTTTTGGTTTGATGATACCAATTTAGAGAGCTCCCACATCTTTTTACACCGTTATGGCATGGAGGGCCACAAGACACTAAAAATCTTGTTTCCATCATGTCTTTTCCATTCTGTATTCTCACCCTGTTTACGTCTAAAAGCCCACTGTCCTCTACTAAAAGCATAGGTGTTGACTGCACAGACTCAATCTCATTTTTGTTAGTTGCAAGCAATAATCAAAGAGTAACACCTTAAGATTCCCATAAAAATTTCAATTACGACAATAAATACCAAGTTCTGGGATGATCTAATCAAGAACTTAAAAAACCTGAAACATTTTTATTTAAGATGAAAAAGAGTGACAACATAACACACTCTAAACATTCCACCTTGTAAAATCGCATTTGGTGAACCAGTTGCTGATTAGGCTCCATTAAATGTTAATACAGTATTACATTTAAATTACCCCGCCTAGACAAATTAACAAAGAACCACTAATCTCAGATCAGCCACATGGCCAATATTATTAAAATGCCCAAATTAGTCTTCTGCTCTGTTCCACTTGCAGTGCAACTTCTCAGCAGTTTGCCAGTAGCTGCTGTCCTTCATTGCTTGATGATGCCATCAACGGCCTACAAAACCTTCTGTGATGAATTCAAGTGCTCTGAAGAAAAGGCTCACAAAAAAATCTGCAAGCAGACAATGCGCCTTCAGATCCTTTGGTTTTAATAATGTTCCCGTTGGAAAGTGAATCAGTTGAAGACTGTTCCAATAAAATAATAACAGTTCAAATAAAATAATAACAGTAAGTCATAGTCTAGACAAGGCACAAACCACTGTCTATACAGTTTGTGACAACGTCCTTGTTTTTCTTTCTTCCACATTTCTTTTCAAAAGACCACGTAGTGAAAGCAGTTTGATTTTATCCATATTTTTACTGTAAACATTAAGAAATATACCAAGGACAACCAGTAAGCCTGACCACACGTACCTAAAGGGGAGGAAGAGAAGGGTGGAAAAGTTACCATTAGCACTTTATCTGTAGTGATTACATACTAATATGTGTGGATTAAATAAAAATGAAGTGCCTACATTAAGGAGAGGAGTTGAAGGAAAAAAAACCCCACAAATTAGTGGACTGAGAAAGATTTTTCTTGAATCTTTATTACTACTGTCCTTCTACCCTTCCTTTTCACATTCTGGCTGGAGAGTCTAAGGTGTATTTATAGTTAAATAATAACTAAACAGTAGCTGTTCTTTCTCACATGAATAAAGTAGTCCTCAGGGGTTTTGGTATGTTTTTCCTTCCTATGGTTATGAGAGCTAGACCCTCTATTACTGGACCAAAATGTGTTCTCAGTGCCTTCTATCCATACTTCCCAATATAGGCGCATTTTTCTTTCAGCTCTCCATTATTTTTAGCCTGAAAAATTTTAGTTGGAGTAAATTCCATTTGGGTATTTGGCTGTAAGCTTTGTTCTTAAATTTCAAATAAATTTATACATAGAAATAAAATTGAATACTATTTTTTTTCAAAACAGAAGCAATTAGGATCAATACAGCAACTCAGCTGGATTTTTCAAAGTAAGCTCGTCCTTGAAATTAAAAAAAGGGAAGAAACCCAAGCACAAAAATCTTGCAATCTAATATATGAAGACAATACCAGCTTGCAGTTATTTAAAAGGAAAAGCTAAGAACTCAAACGTGAGCTCATAAAAGGAGAAGCAATACTGTCATGGAGAAAATGCCTTCCTTTAGCCAGACCTTCCTCCACAGAGAAAGTACCCCAATAATTTATTATTATAAACACTAGGTATTATGTAAGATTTTTCTTAAAAAATCAACAAAAAATGCCAACACATGGAATAGCTTGTCTTCTAGACCTTCAGAAAAATGGAAACTATTTTCTCTAACATGAGTAGCAACAACAAGCCAGTCAGTATTACAGCAGATTGCCAACATTTGTAGAAGATATGAAATGAAAAGCATTAATGCCTGAATATGATTAATTACTGTGGTTACATTTCCATGATGAAGAACATAATTTTTTATAAAATATATAAAAACCCATTTAAAACTATAAATACTTACTGGAATGTGAATGGCTTTGCAAAAAACAAAAAAGAAAGCACAATGGTCATTGCTTTTCTTCCTGTCGTTACTGCAGAAGAAAACAAATGTTACTACTTTAAGAACTCAGTTACAGCAAAAGAACATAATATAGTCTTCAATATTAATAGATAACATCATTACATAATTGTCTGGCTAAAACGATGATCGCCCGTGGTGCAAACACAGACTTGCAGGTGCCCCGGTCCAGCGCAAAACAGTGCTAGTATTATCTGCTGTCTGAAACCAGTACCAGCTCCAGGCACAGTATCTGCAGCAGAGAAACTTCCACAACAAGACTTGTTATTTAGTAACTTCATGCTAATCAAACCGCGGTATCTGAAAGCAACAGACAATCCTTGCAAGCAACTGATGGTATAAAGTAATCTGCTAAAGCAGAAAGAAGTGGTATCACTATTTGGATACACCAAATCTTTTGCCACTTCCACCTCATTCCAGTTCAGAGGTGTTTTGGGCTTTACTTTTTAAGTGCAATTGGATCACCATCTTGTCATTCTTTTGAAGTGACTGTAAGTTTACCTAATAGTGAAGAGAAATAAAATTACGGTTAGAAACCTAAGAGACCAAGAATGTCTGACTTCTATGATTATGCATCAGGAAGATTTCATCAAAATTATTAAGAGACCTTCCTCTACATGTGATCTTATCACTAGAAACAATCAAGGTATCAAGAAGAGCTGAGAAATCAAATCCTGCTACCAAAATGGAAGTAAACTATCTGTTTGGGTTACTCTCAAATTAACTATAGCTTCAACAATTACTTGAACAATTTCAGTGCTATCTGCTATGAACAAGAATACAGCGTTGCTAGCAAGTTGTGGACTGGGACACCTATATAGTTTATCATTGAAATAAATTCAATAAAATGAGTAAAATTTATAGAAAATGTTTTAAAAAAAATAATTAAAAAGGCAGCCAGGTGTACGAGTTTAGCTACAGAGGTTAAGGGCCTGAGAAGGTGTTCTATACTATAGTGCAGGCTTCCTGCTCAAGAAAGACCCCAGTACAATTGCCTGCACCTAAAGAAAACTATGTTATTCAGTAACAGAAAATATTTTGCTTATTATGAAGTACTTCTTACTACATCATACTGGAAAGCCTTACTTGTGTAACTACGCCCACACTAGTTTTACTGTAACACACTGACAAAAGGAGCCAATGCCTACTGATGTATATTCATGCTGGTATGGCTAGGTAAAGCAAGTTTCATTCTTCCTAACCCTTCGCCACAAACAAATATTTACTTAAAAGCATGTTTTCTAGTGGAAGAAACAGCCTTCACCTTTGCTTTATCTGCTCCAATCTCGACTTTTTAGTAACAATTTTGTTTACATTTTAAGAAATTTATGCGCATCAAATGATTTTCTATTACATGAAAAATTAAAGGAGAATGCAAAAGAAAACAGAGTTTTAATGAGAAAACAGTTTACAGATGAATAATTTAAAAAATGGTTAAATTACTTCAGTTTTTCTAATTAGGATTATTTCTGCTCTTTCAAATCAGTTATTAATTAAAATATTTATGTAACCAATTCCTTCTAAATTAAGTGCCTTTTCTTCTTTTTCCCAATTAAGTCTGATAATTTCTCATTCTGTTAATAGAAACACAATTTTCATTAAACTCTTTCACCCCACTCCCCCTAAGAAGGGGGAGGGTGGATGCGGGGTGGGAGGGCTAGTAATGAATGTGGTCTTCTTCCAAGGCACAATAAATATTTTCACATTGCTACAGGCAAGACTGGAAGGGCTTGAGTGTTAGGATTGTCAAGGTCAGGAATAAGAAAACCTGGGAAGGGTTTGCTATTCCACAGCATTTTAAAACATTTTTTTTTAGCAGAATAAGACTTTTTTTTTTTTTTTTTTTTTTTTTTT
>Ga0065711_1044290_pt1 | contig 14181 bp, 15 predicted proteins | sample Hoacrofraction12_FD_59098 | JGI IMG/M metagenome (GOLD analysis project Ga0065711, IMG submission 59098) | Hoatzin crop microbial communities from Cojedes, Venezuela - Epithelial fraction 12 v2 (version 2) | ecosystem: Host-associated > Birds > Digestive system > Esophagus > Crop | place...
GGGGGGGGGGGGAACAGTCCTCTGTGGAGAGCGTTATCCCTCAGGAAAGGAGTGTAAGTGGCAATAGGCAAGCAATGTACCAGTTTGTTGTTATGATTTCTATAGATCAGTAAGGTAGTTGGTAGGTGACAGAGTGCCATCTTAACACTTGAGTTTTGATGAGTGTTTTTGCTACTCTTTGTTTTGAGAAGCAGTTGCATTTGGATCAAAGATATCAGCAAGAATCTCTGCTTCTTGTGAAACCAGAGATACCACAAGCAGTTGCTGCTTCTGGTGAATTCTTACAGAAGACTGACTCATTTAGAGGCAGTACCTGTGGCTGATTTACTGCTCCATAACCAGCAGTACTTCTTGGCTCCCACTGAGTTCAGAATTCAGCAGGAGCGAGCAACTGCTTGCTTACATAGAGGCAAGAGTTGCCTTTTCTCCTGTTGATGCAATACTTCCTGTTAGTATGAGTTCAACAAGACTGGGTATCTGTGCTTCACATGCAAGGCAGAGGTTCCCAAGGAGTTTGAAACCATTCCTCCAATCTTTTCCCCACATCAAACATTGTAATTCTAGTAATTGCAATTAATTCAAGCACAACAATAACATAAAAACGGCTAGAAAACATATAGGCAGGAGTGTTCCAACGCATGCATTTGGTTATGAAACTTTCCTCTCTTGGAAGAAACAGTAATTCACAGCTGAGGAACTTTTAAGTTACACAGAAAAAAAACTCCTATTAGTGTGTCAGTATCCAAAGGGGTATTTACATCAATAACTTTTTCAGTAAGCAAGGTTTCAGGCTGACCAAAAATCTCCATAATACTAGTTTGCTGTTGTGGCTATTTCTCTAAATGCATCTTATTTTCTACTTTAGTAGATTCGTCAATATGTTGAAGACATATATTTGAAAGGTGGGGATCTAGTGGAAGACTTGCAACTCTTTGAAGATACAAACCTTATCACACTTGTTGCATATCTGGAAAGTAATAAAGGGTATGTATGGCTTCGTCGGTTTTTTATAACTTTTGCTGGTGTTATGAAGTATTGATCATTTTCAGCAGCCGAGACAAATTCACTGTCAAAACACCTGATTGAAATATATCTAAGGTTATAGGTGAAGGGGAAGCAGACATGGAGACAACAGTGGATTCTCAATTAAACTCTAATCTAGTTTGGATCAAGAATTGTTATGATAATTAAAAATGTAAATGCATCAGGAAGATTTGACAGTTGTAATATAACTGACTTAACTGGCATTTACTACATAAAATGAATTAGTGGCACTTTTTTTTTGGAGGGAAGGAAAATGAGTTCTGTAACTTGCAGTCATTGTATAAAGGAAAGGAGAGCGTTAGTACTTAAATCACTAGTTCAAAGCACGGATTTTTTTTTGGAGGAGGGAGCAGGGAATGACTTCTTGATGTCTATACATGTCAAACAAAATTCCTGTCTTTCGTGGGGAATCTCTCAATGGTTCTTTTGAAATTTTGGGAGTAACTGTGAAGTATTCAAAATCATAAAGTTAACTGCATTATCCACAGTTCTAAAATTGCAGTTCAGTCTTGCTCCTGTTAACACGTGACATTCAGTAGTACCATACCTCTTCCTAACAGGTTTATACTGGCAGGGCACTATGGTTGGGTTTGTTACTGTTGAGGTTATTGATGATTGGTTGATGATTAATAATTATTACTGATTTTTTTACTCTATGAACTTTTAGTTCAAAATAGTATAGAACATGAAAAATCATACCAAAACTAAGACTGTATTGACAACAAAAATTAATTTGAATTGCAGTTCAGTGAGTTCATACTACATTTATGTAGGCTCAAAGTATCGCTCAAACTATCAGTTGCTGCTAGAAGTGAAGTTCAAAGGTAGCTTTTCAATAACTATGCCAGATTATGCAGATAAGAGCAGTAAATAGCACTAAATATCTAAAAATGTTTTCAGAGAGTAGAATGAGCATTTTAGCTGTGAGGAGCAGTGTTTATTAAGTTAAGGGGCCATTTTAGTTCAGAACTCTAAAGAAGCGAGGTCTTAAATTATTTACTTAATTCTAAAAGGTAACAATTTCTGCAAAGCAAGATAAGGAAAACATTTTAAAGTAGAATAATAGAAAGCAATTTACAATTTGAGAATTTCAAGTGGCATTGGAGTAAATAGACATCAGAATATTGAAATACAATTTGTTTACTCTTTTCTTGTTTCCTCTCTATAGAAACCTCAGCCACACTTCATCAAAATGCAGCGGAATCTATTACATACTGCATCTCAGCTGGCGCATGGGACGTGTTTGGTTTTTCCTTATATTAGTATCTTTCAGCGCTTAAAAGGACAATCAGTGTTGTCTAACATTGGATACAAAGTGATTTTGGCGCTGGACCCTCCTAAACGATGTCTTCATGCAGGTGCAATGTGCTTTGCTGCAAAGAAAAGTGCTTTTTCATCACAGCCAGCAGACCCTCCTCACAAAGTACCAGAAGAGAGAAATCCTATGACTTCGGCCACTGATACACCCAAGCAGAGCCCTGTAGAGTCAGGTTCTTCAGATCCTGATCCATTACAAGACAAATCAATTAGTCTCGTTCAGAGATTCAAGAAAACTTTTAAACAGTATGGTAAAGTAATGATTCCAGTGCATCTTCTGACTTCCACTGTATGGTTTGGATCCTTTTACTATGCAGCCATGAAGTAAGTTGATATTTTGTTGCAGTGCCCAATACTGTTGTTGAGTTGAGAGTGAGTTTCACAGGTGAAAGGACATATAAATTATTATTACATGTTTAAAAGTGCCTCTATATATAATAGGGAAATGAGGCTACATTTTTAACTGAAGCACAGGATTGATATCAAAAGTATATATAGGATTCATGAGTGTCATGTGTGTACTATTATTATGCAGTTATTGCTCTGTACCAGATATGTTGCTAACATTTCAAGGAATACTCATCTTCACAAAATATGCATGGATGTAAACAGCGTTGAAGTTATTGTGACCTCTCACAAGGTGAAGGTAGGGATTTGGAACCCTGATTACAAGTTGCTAGGTGAGATCTTTATAGACCTGTTCTCTTTTTGCAATTGGACTTGAAGGGTATTTCACCACCTCTTCCCCCCTTCATCCCCAGTCCACCCTCATTGGACTTTCACATTGCTCACATCACTCTGAGCTCCTCACAAGCCATGTGTATTTTCTCCTTCTATATTTCTGTTTCCTGTCTGTCCTGCTTTCCACCGAAAAAAAATTATTACTGTAGGCCAGACATTTGAATTGGAAATTAAATATTTGTGTGGCAAAAAAAAAGATAAATTATGTATTCTAATTTTAGTTTGTTTCAGCTATAGCGTGTGCCAGATACTGTTCTGGAAAATGGCATTTATTAGAAAAAAATTACTATATCAGCTATGAGCTGCTAGTTCAGATGAAAGGGGTTTCATCCATCTGCGAATGGTTTGCTAAATATGAGTAAATGTTTATCTCTGGATTGCTAGTGTTGTGTATTTAATAATAGAAAGCATGAAACAATGACAGTTTGTGGCAGCAAGGATGGGGCTTTGACATCAGAATGCCTTACCGCACAAGTGTTTGTTTTAGTTACTCTAACCAGCTGGCATAATTGCCCTTTCTAGGAGCTATAGATCCAAATGTCATTCTAAATTTAGCTCATGTTAGAGGAATAAAGGTCTTGAGCTATAAAAATATTTTGCTTTGGATGCATTCATGCTGATGCTTACATCCAGACATTTCAGATTGAGTGGAGATTACTTTTCTTGAAACACTTGTTAGCTGCTAAAATAGGTATTTTATGGATTAAAACAACTGAAACATTTAACTAGAAACTAATTATAACAAAGCTTCAATTTGTCATGAACAAGAGCAGCAACGTCTTGAAGTGGGGAAAAAAGCCTTGCAGAATGACTGTGGTATGAGACTAAACAGTGGTGGTTTATGAAGTAAAACAGTTAATGCTGTCTTTAAGATCTTACTAGGTCTTCATTTGCTACGCTGGGGATAGGCCTTCAGATTGTAGGTTCTAGTAACTGTTAGTAAGTTACTGCCCATAATTGTTCTTGATGCTAAAATGATCCCATGCACAGAAGAATGCTTGAAATGTTAGGTAGAAAAGGATAATGATACTAATAATACAACATCACTAAATATTGGAAAGTCAGGTCTTCTGTAACTGCATGTAGCTTTCTACTGTAATGTAAACATGGACTGTCTTTTTTTTTTTTCTTTGGTGTTGATGTTAGCTTAGCTTTCCTGGTTTTCAAATAGAAAGAAATGGTGATAGGAGCTCCCTCCACCCATCTTGCCACCTTATATTGGCAAGGTAGAACAACTGGGCACAAAACCCCTGAAGTCTTGTCCACATAACGTGTTGCTTCCTTTTCTTTTGCCACATTGCATTTGTTTGATGCATTTAAAAGTGAATGGAGGACACTGAAGTCTGGATTCTGTGCTTCTGGGCATGCTGCAGATTAGTCTGAAATTTTAAAAAGGAAAATAAAAAGTAGTTTTAGGCAAAAGAGAACATGAAGCTGAACCTGCACAACTGAAGCCTGAGTAGCTATCTTACCACTATTGTATCTACCTCCAAACATAGTACACTGGGACACAGGTAAGTTAGTAGTGGCTCAGCGCAAAAGGGATAATATAAATGGGTCACCTCTTGGTGGAATGCTGATAAGAACATTAATTTATCTGTATGTACAGAAATATAAATCCTGTAAGTATATTGCTTAGATGAGAAAATACTTTGCTGTCAAATTACAAAGTTTGTGTAATAGAGTGAAAGAATGGAAATGGTACTGTAAATCATTGTTCAGGTTTCAAATTCCAATTCAGGTTGCCAATTTTTTTCTCTTTTATAGAGGAGTGAATGTTGTTCCATTCCTAGAGTTGATTGGCTTACCAGACAGCATAGTAAACATCTTGAAAAATTCCCAGAGTGGAAATGCACTAACTGCGTATGCATTGTATAAAGTAAGTATAATTATAGTTTCTAAATAACTTCTGAATCTTGCCTGGTGAACTGAACAGGGTTTATTTGTTTATAGCAAATAAAAAAAAAAATCAAATTTAGTTAATTTAAAGAGTTAATGCTGTTTTCTCTCTCTGATAGTTACACATACTTGAGAAATGAACAGAGCCTTCATTTCTGTAGTAAAAATAGTCATGTGCAAGTTGATATGGACTCTGTGTTCCTTTAAGAAGTCGATCTATATTTCTCAAATAACTTCTTTGTTTGCTGCGGAACTATTGTCTGCCCTCAGAGGTTTAATTACAATTAAGTTATTGCTCTGTATTCCTGACATAATTAACAGGGATAAAGAGGTAAAGTCTAAACACCTATGATTTCCAGATAAAAGTGCAGTTATTTTTGTTCTATCAGATTCACTAGTTTGTCTTCCTACCTTAGGTCTCCATCATTGTCAAGTACTTTCATTGTCCATTTGAATCGATTACTTACATTCAGGTTTGGGTCTCTGTTTTTTGCTTTATACGTGCACAATCTGTGTTTGGGAAACTTGAAACATGTCAGACCATGCAAAAACAAAGTGCTGTATTTGCTTCAAATGCCACTCGTCTGTTTTGTTTCTAATGTGATGTGCTTCGTGCATGTTATTTAAAGGGGTCATTTTCCCAAACAAAATGCGAAAGCACTACTCTTGCCAATTATTCCTGTGCCTAACAGAGACCAATAAATAAATGTGGTTAAATATAAAGATTTCATTGTAGCTGGGAGATCTGGCGGTGCTGGAAGAAACTTTCAAGATGTGGAAGCACTAGATTAGGTTGCAAAGGAAAGATTGTGCAGGCTTTATCTTTTTAGTTTGGTTTGGAGGGGACCTTTAAAGCTTGTCTGGTCCCACCCCCCTGCAATGAGCAGGGACAACTACTAGATCAGGTGCTCAAAGCCCTGTCCACCTTGACCTCGAATGTTTCCAGGGATGGGGCATCTGCTGCCTCTCTGGGCAACCCATTCCAGTGTTTCACCACCCTCATGGTAAAATATTTCTTCCTTACATCTAGTCTAAATCTACTCTCTTTTAGTTTAAAACCATTACCCCTTGTCCTGTCACTACAGGCCCTGCTAAAATGCTTGCCCCCAGCTTTGCTATAGCCCCCTTTATGTTCTGAAATGCCACAATAAGGTCTCCCCAGAGCCTTCTCTTCTCCAGGCTGAACAGCCCCAACTCTCTCAGCCTTCCCTCATAGGAGAGGTGCTCCAGCCCTCGGATCATTTTTGTGGCCCTCCTCTGGAGCTGCTCCAACAGGTCCATGTCTTTCATGTGCTGGGGGCTCCAGAGCTGGATGCGGGACTCCATGTGGGGTCTCACCAGAGCAGAGGGGCAGAATCAGCTCCCTGAACCTGCTGACCACGCTTCTCTTGATGCAGCCCAGGATACAGTTGGCCTTCTGGGCTGTGAGTGCACATTGCTGGGTCATGCTGAGCTTCTTGGCAACCAACAGCTCCAAGTTCTTCTCTGCAGGGCTGCCCTCAATCTCTTCATCCCCCATCCTGTATTGATACTGGGGGTTGCCCCAGCCCCTGTGCAGGACCCTGCACTTGGCCTTGTTGAACCCCATGAGGTTCACATGGGCCCACTTCTTGAGCTTGTCGAGGTCCCTCTGGATGGCATCCCATCCCTCAGCCGTGTCAACTGCACCACTCAGCTTGGTGTCATCCTTTTGTGAATTTTAGAATTTAAAGCATATCTTGCTGTCAGTATTTCCTCTTGGCTTACGTGGCTCAGTGTCCACATACTGTCTGTTCTGAGTTGCATTCTGAGGTGCCTGATGATCGTCCCACAAGCTGCACAGGGAGGGTTTTTGGTTTTTAAAATAGGAGTCTAATGCCTGTGCTGGTTTTGTCAAAAAAGGTACTTTAAGTAAAAACTATGTATTGCTGGGCAATGCACTGTAAATTGGCATGTTTCCTTAGAAATAGATGATCTTTTTAGTATCTGACACTGGCCAAAATAAAATCTCAATATCAAAAATACCTTTTGCTAGATAACATTGTTCTGTTTTATTGATATGTTGTGTTCTTTGGTTTCTTTAAGATTGCAACTCCTGCCAGATACACTGTGACTTTGGGAGGAACATCCATCACTGTTAAATATCTACGTAAGAGTGGCTACATGTCCACACCACCACCAGTGAAGGAATATCTACAAGATAGGATGGAGGAAACAAAGGATAAAATTACAGAGAAGATGGAGGAAACAAAGGATAAAATTACAGAGAAGATGGAGGAAACAAAGGATAAAATTACAGAGAAGATACAAGAAACCAAAGATAAAGTTTCATTTAAAAAAATAAAGGACTAGGAGAGATGCTTAATTTTTCAATATATCAAACTTAGCACCTTAACCCTTTGTGAGGCAGGATATACGAAGTGCACTTCTCAACTTTTTTTTTTTTCTTTTTTTTTTTTTTTCCTCTCCTTCTCTTCCCTTGTCTGGAGACCACAGTTGCTCTGTGGATTTAAAAAAGCTGTATATTCACCAAGGTTAAAGTTCCCGGGGGGAGAGGTGGTGACAAAACTTCAATTTACAGAAGAAAAAGTGAATCTTGGATTAGAAGTTCATGTGTCCATTGGTAATAGTGTTAATAGTTACTCTTCCCTCTTTTTTTTTTTTTTTTTTAAATCCCCCCCTCCCCCAAATGAAGATGTCTTCTTTCAAAAGCCACTGCTTTATTCCTCTTCCATCATAGCGCATAGCCATTATTCCATTAGACTGAATCTTTGATTAAATGAGAATGAAGATTTCTCTGCTGGGAAAGGCAACATATTTTGGTTTTCAGAGTATGTGGACCCAGGCTTCTTCAATTGTGATCATCTCTCAACTTGGAGACAGACCATTACCCCAGTGATACTGCACATGGAGGAGTCCGTGGATTAGCTACTCAGTCGGAATGAATTACAATGGCTACACTGACTTCAGCTGGGCTGTGATAGTTTACAGGTTGAGACTATGTATCTTTCTTGGACAGTGTATCTTATCAGAAATCTCAACTGAAAGCCAGAAGATGATGAGTTAATCACAGTAGGCATACTGTCAAGTATACATTGTTTCCTAAAGTTGATTTACAGTGGAAAGAAAGATATTAAATGAAATTAATCAATACATGTATATTAAAACTAGGTTTTTTTATTATGTTAAAGTTTACAAAACTGTGGTAGTTCATTTTCAGAACAAAAAAAAAAAAATCTGGAAGAGAAGCTTACTAGAGAAATTGGTATACTAAGGGACTTTTCAAATACATGCAAAGTTAGAGTTAAACCCAAAAGTTCCCCTTCTTTTTCAGGAATCCCTCAGGCTTCAGTAAAACAACTTAACTAAAATAAGCATAATTTCTGAGGCAGTGATCACAGTCTACCAAACTTTTTTCCCCTAGATTTTCTTAGGTCGAGCAAATACTTCATAGATGAAGGCTGAAATGCTGTCTCAGAGATGTCATAAAGGACTAAAGTTGAAACTGTTCTATTTGACTGGGCAGGCAAATTTGTCTCATGGTTTTATTCAAATGTAGACTAAATTGAAGTGGTTTTTTTATATTTCTGTTACAGCTCTCACTTTGTAGCAACTCTCTGCATGTGTATCTTGTTTAACAAAAGGTGGTTTTTGTGGGGGGATATAGGTAGGCAACAGAATTGGACCCTAAGCGTTGTAATTGACTAGAGTAAAAGAATATCGCTGATAAATATCAGCTCTGCTCCACTCTTAGGTTTTCAGTCAAGTCACTGAGGGCCTCTCCATGTTTAAGTGAGTTGAACTTCATTAACTTAATTGTGCAGGATTGATTATGTACCTTTCTGCCTCTGTCCAGATGTCAAATAGTAACTGCAATCTTAATGCCTACCTCACAGGGATGTTGTGAGGAATAATCATTGTATATTCAGTGCTCTGAAGATGTAAAGTGCCATGTTTCTGATAAATGTTATTAAAAAAATAAGTCTGTGAACTCTTATGCTGCCGAGATGAGCACTACTGTAAGATCAGAGTTAATAGATGCTTTTTGTTTTTTCTATTTTAGTGTACTTTTCTTTACTGTCCCTTTGCATGTGTTCTTCTGATGTTGGCCTTTGTTCTGGTTTTCCATTTTTGTGGACAGTGGTGCCTGTGTCCTGCAGGACTTTGCGCAGCCCACAGTCTGCTCCAGTGCTACTACGTGGTCATCCTCTCCATGTGGGGCCAGATGTGGGAACCTCTGAGTGCAGCTCTCAGGATCCATCTCTTCTTTGCACGTGGCAGGGGTTGCACAGGGGCACCTTGCTGTCCTAGGATGGGTCTGTACCTCCCCAGGCATGTTAGAACTTGCTCGTTACTCAGACGCACCCTTTTGGTACCCCTACCCCCCATCCTCTTGCCCTTCCATGTGTCCAACTGGCCTGTGCCTGCTCCAGCACTTACATGGTCCATCACTACCGTGGCAAAGTACAAACGATCTCTCTTAACTACATGCAGTAGACTGTCCTGTGTGACCATTTCTGCATCTGCAGAAACGGTGACTGCTGGCAAGCGTCTCATCAATGTACTGTCAATTTTGCAGCATTAACGGCCTTGTGGAGTTTCTGGGACAGCCACATCCTCCACCCAGGATGTTAATTAACAAAGCCCACAATTATGTGGATCAATCTACACAAAGCAGGAGGGGGAATCTTCAAGACTTTGCAAATCCCACCTGGAGAGGTTTTGTGACAATTAGTCAAATGCTTGGTTGTGCTGGAGACCTTGTCTCAAGTCAGTCTCATCTGGAATCAATGCATTGTCTCATTAGTGTGGAGACCAGCCGAGGCCTTCCTGGGCCACCCAGGGCATGAATGACGTCAGTCTGCTGGGTGCCCAGCACGTACCCAGCTACGCTGCCATTTTAACTATAGGATAAAGTTGACTTTCATCCTGGTGTCTTACTTGCAACTTCATTTCCACAGCTCTTGTCACGCTGCTAGGGTGCAATTCTTGTCATTGACAGTAGCACGTAGTGTGGGTCTGCATGGCTGGAAGCCAGCGTCCATCCCCCTTGGGTGAGGCAGGGCGCCGGGACTGTGCTCCCAGGCTGGACATTCGCAGCAGGCAAGGGGGTGCCTGGGGGGTTTCCTATTACTGATGCCAAAGCCAGCATAGCGGGCACACTCCCACATGGCAGCAGCATCATCAGTGGGTGCCTTTGGCAGTGTAGAAGGGACAGGAGAGCAGGTGCCGTGACTTGGGAAAGCAAACAGTTTGGCCGCAGCACTTAGAGCTGGCATTGAGGCAGCCAACAAGTGACCTGTGCTCTCCCCAGCGGAGTGCCAGGAGTCCTTGGTGAGGTGAAAAGCCCAGGCAGAAGCTCAGTAGCATCTTCTGTTGCCCGTAGGACCATCCAGGGCTAGCAGGGGGTGCCTTCTTTCCCTGGCAGCTCAGCATCCTCATGGGAAAGGGCTTCTGCTTGCTCCATGCCTCACACATAGCACCACTGCAGCAACGTCACGTTGTCTGCCTCTGGTATAGGTACATATATGAAGGCACTGAGTGCCTGCCAGCGCAGAAGCTGGAAACGAAGTCACAGCCCAAGAAGCAGCTGAAGTAGCGCTCAAGCAGGACTGGGAGGCAAAGCTACAGTCTGAGATGGGGCTAGAGACAGAACCAAAGTAGCAACCTGAAAAGAAGCTGGAGCAGAAGTAGTGGCCTAAGATGGGGCTGAAGATGCAGCCTGTGTAAAGGCCCAAGCCAAGAGACGGCTCAAGCAGGAATTCAAAGTCACGGCCCAAGGTGACACCAGAGCTGAAGTAGCAGGCTGAGCAAGAGTTAGATGCAAAGTCTGACTGGAGCTAAATTAAGAGCCTGAGATGGGGCTGGAGGCAAAAGAACGCCCAAATGTGCACCAGAGCCAAAGATATGACCCAGTCATGGGCAGGAGCTAAAATTTCAGCCCAAGCACTGGTCGGAGCAAAAGTCGCAGCTGAAGGTGGGGCTGGAGCCAAAGTCACCACCAAGAGCAGGGGCCAGAGCTGCAGTAGCCTCCTGTGCAGAGGGATGGAGCCAAAGTAACAGACCAAGATGGCACCAGAGGCGAGTTGCAGCCCCAGATGTGGATGGAGCCAAAGTTGCCAGCTGAGCTGGTGCTGGGCCTGAAATTGTGACCTGGATTTGGGACAGTACTGAAGTGAAAACCTGAGCCAAAAGCAGAGCCCACTATTGGGCCAGAGCCGCAGTCACAGCCCAAGATGAGTCCAGAGTACATGCTGTGATGGTATCAGGGCATCAGTGCCAAAACTGGTGACCCAAGATGGGACTGAATTAGATGTCACGATCCAAGCAGGGGCCAGATCTGAAAGCACGTCTCAAGATGGGGTTGCTGCTGAAGTTGGAAACCAGCTCAGGAATGGCGCAACATTGCAACTCAGTATGTGGCTGGAGCCTAAGTTGTGGCTCAAGATAGGGCCAGAGCCAAAACTGCAGCCCAAGCAATGGCCAGAGTCCAAATCGCAGCTGACGATTCCGCCAGAGTAATGGCCCAAATAGGGACTGGAGCAAAAAAATCACAGCCCATGAATATACCAGAGAAGCAGTCGCTGCCTGAGGTAGTGCCAGAGCCAAAGTCATAACCCAAGATGGGCTGGAACCAAAGCCATAGTCAGAGAAGGAGCCAAAGCCTACATCACTGCCAAAATAGCAGCCAGAGCTGCAGTAGCCACCCGAGTGTGGACCAGAGCCAAATGTGCCTTGGAGGCAAGGTGCGGCCCAAGATAAGGCAGGAGCTGAGGTCACAGCCCAGTACTGGGCCAGAGCCAAAATCATGACCAGAGATGGCATTGGAGATGAAGCCACAGACTGACATGGGCTTGGAGCCAAAGTCACAACCTGCTATCAAGCCCTAGCCAAAGTCGCAGACCAAGCAGCACTGGTGCTGACGTAGTGACTCAGTATTAGGCCAGACCAGAGTCATGACCCAGACAGGGCAGGAGCAGGGACCAGAGCTGAAGCCCTGATCTAGTCCAGGGCCACAGCCAAAGTTGTGGCCTGATATTGGACAGGAGCTGGCCTGAACATGCAACAGGGCTGAAATCATTGCCCAAGAAGGGGTCAGAGCCAAAGCTGCAGCCTGATAACTGGCTAGACCCAAAGCTACAGCCTGCAACGGGCCAGAGCAGAAGTCATGAACCGAGCAGAGGCCAGAGCCAAAGCTGCAACCCAGTATTGAACCAGAGACAAAGATGAGGATGGCAAGGTGGCCAGAGTCAAAATCACAGTCTAATATGGGGCTGGAGCTGAAGTGGCAGCCAAAATATGGGCCACAGCCACAATAGCCTCCCAAGCAGGGCCCAGAGCCAAAGTTGTGATCTGCTATCAAGCCCATGGCAAAGTAGCTGCCTGAGATGGCACCAGAGCCAAAGCTGCAGGCTGAGCAGGCCAGAGATGAAGTCACAGCCCAATATGGGGCCAGAACCAAACTTATAATCAGATACCAGGCTGGAGACAAGGTGGTGGCCTAAGATGGGGACTGAACAAAATCTGTGGCCTGAGCAGTGGCTGGAGCCAAAGTTGAGGATGAAGATGTGACTGGAGACAAAATCACAACCCAAGATGGTCCCAGAGTCAAAGCCATGGCTGAAATAGGAGCCGAGTCACAGTAGGCTCCTGAGGAGGAACCAGAGCCAAGGCTGGCCAGAGCCAAAGCAGTCATCTGAGCAATGGCCAGAGCCGAAGCTATGGCCAAAGATGGGGCTGGAGCCAAGTTTCAGTCCAAGATGGGGCCAAACAAAAATCTTGGTCCAGTATTGGACCACAGCCCCCAGTAGCAGCCTGAGGTGGGCCAGAGCTGAAATTGCTGCCGAGGATGGGGCAGGAGCTACAGTCTCACTCCAGTATCTTCACAAAGCTGAAGTCGCAGCTCAATTTGGCACCAGTGCCAAAGTCACAGCCCAAGCAGGGCCAGAGCCGAAGTTGCTGCCCAGCATGAGGTAGGAGCCAAAGTCACAGACCAAGATAGGACAGAGCAGAAGCCAAGGACCAAGCAGGGGCCAGAGTAGACATGAGAGCCTGAGCTGGAGCTGAAGTATCCAGACCTCTACGCACAGCCTGAACAGAGGTCAGAGCTGAAGTCACAGCCTGAGACAGGGCCAGGGCCAAATTGCAGCCCAGCCAGGAGCCAGAGCTGAAGTTGCAGCCCGATGTCAGCCTGGAGCTGAAGCTGTGGCCTGAAATATGGCCAGAGCTGAGCTCACAGCGTGATACGTGGCCAGAGCCAAAGTTGTGACCAACGTTGGGCCAGAGCCCAAGTATCGGCCCAAAACAGGCAGGAGCAAAAACTGCAGACCAAGATGGAGCCAAGCTGAAATTGCAGCCCAGTATTGGCCCAGAGCTGAATTTACAACCTGAGCAGGACTCAGTGTCAAAACCATGGCCCAAGATGTGGCCAGAACCAAAGTCACAGCCTGACACGGGGCCAGTGCCGAAGTCCTGGCCTGGCATCAGGCTGGAGCTGACGCTTCAGTCCGAGATGAGGCCGGAGCTGAAATCATGGCCTGAGCAATGGCTGGAGCTGAAGCAAAGGCCAAAAATGGGGCCAGTCAAAATCACAGCCTGAACAAGGACCACAGCCTGTCACAGCTGAAGTTAGTGCCAGAGCTGAAGTTGCAGCCCAGACAAGTGTCCTGAGCAGGGCTGGAGCCGAAGCTGTGACCCGGTCACAGGCCAGAGCCAAAGCAGTGGCCCAGGATGGGGCTGGAGCCAAAGTCAAAACATGTTTTTCTGATTGTGGCAGCTTAGAACATTACACCTCATTTGTCCTTGTTCATCACTTACTGTCAGCAACAATAATAATTAGAGAATCATCATTATCCCCTGGCAATTATCTGGCTATTTTGATGAATAGGATCTTCTTAAGTAGAAAGAACACATCTTGATTTCATAAGCCTGCAGGGCAACATGTAGCGTTAAGTTTAGGTTTGAGTTTGACAGTCACGGAGAAGGGAACACAGGGGAGGATACGCAGGCCTGCTTAGGAATGAAAAAAGTAAAAAAACTCCGAATCTAATACAACAGGAAAAGAGTTTCATAAAGAGGCATAATCAACGAAAGATTTCTAACTGCTTCTGTGTCTGGCCAAGTGGCCAGAAAGAGACTAAACCGCAGCTGGAGGAGACCCTACCTCAGATAAATTCTCCAGCACTGTTTTTTAAAAGTTTT
>Ga0065711_1044303_pt1 | contig 14181 bp, 3 predicted proteins | sample Hoacrofraction12_FD_59098 | JGI IMG/M metagenome (GOLD analysis project Ga0065711, IMG submission 59098) | Hoatzin crop microbial communities from Cojedes, Venezuela - Epithelial fraction 12 v2 (version 2) | ecosystem: Host-associated > Birds > Digestive system > Esophagus > Crop | place...
AGGTCTCGCTGAATGGCAGCACAGCCTTCTGGTGTATCTACCACTCCTCCCAGTTTGGTGTCATCAGCAAACTTGCTGAGGGTACATTCTAACTCTTCATCCAGGTTGTTGATGAAGAAGTTAAACAAAACTGGGCGGAGTACTGACCCCTGGGGGACACCACTAGTTACTGGCCTCCAACTAGACTCTGAGCCACTGATGACAACACTCTGAGCTCGTCCATTCAGCCAGTTCTGAATCCATCTCACTGACCACTCATCCAGCCCACACTTCCTGATCTTCCATAGGAGGATGTTATGGGAGACCATGTCGAAAGCCTTGCTGAAGTGGAGGTAGACATCATCCACTGCTCTCCCCTCATCTACCCAGCCAGTCATGCCATTGTAGAAAGCCATCAGAATAGTCAAGCATGATCTCCCCTTGGTGAGTCCGTGTTGACTACTCTTGATAATCTTCTTTTCCTCCACTTGCTTGATGATGACATCCAGAATGAGCTGCTCCACCATCTTTCCCGGGATGGAGGTGAGGCTGACTGGCCTATAGTGCCCTGGGTTCTGCTTCTTGCCCTTTTTGAAGACTGGAGTGACACTGGCTTTCCTCCAGTCCTTGGGCACCTCTCCTGTCCTCCAGGACCTCTCAAAGATGACAGAGGGTAAACAATGACGTCCGCCAGCTCCCTCAGGACTTGTGGGTGCATTCCATTGGGGCCCTTGGATTTGTGAGCATCCAGATTGCTTAAGTGATCCCTCACATAGCCCTCCTCGACCAAGGGAGGGTCATTGTTTTTGCAGGCTTCCTCTCTTACCTCCAGGGCCTGGGATTCCTGAGGGCTGGCCTTAGCACTAAGGACTGAAGCAAAGAAGACATTCAGTAACTCTGCCTTCTTTGCATCCTCCATCACCAGGACACCCACCTCGTTCAGCAGCAGCCACACATTGTCCCTAGCCTTCTGTTTGCTGCTGATGTAGTTGAAGAAACTCTTCTTGTTGTTTTTGACATTCCTTGCCAGATTGAATTCCAGGTGGACCATAGCCTTCCTCATGGCATCCCTGCATGCTTTGACAACATTGCTGTACTCCTCCCAAGTGGCCTGTCCCTCTTTCCACATTCCATAGACCTTTTTCTTCTGTCTGAGTTCTACTAGAAGCTCCTTGCTCATCCATGCAGGTCTCCTGTCTCCTTTGCTCGATTTCTTTCTCAGGGGGATGCACCGGTCCTGAGTATGGAGAAAGTGATGTTTAAACAGAGACCAGCTCTCTTGGACCCCCTACCTTCTAGAGACCTGACCCACGGGATGCCTCCAAGTAGGTCCTTGAAGAGGCCAAAGTTAGCTCTCCCTGAAGTCAAAGTCCAACGTTGCTCATTGCATGCAAGGTGTCAGAAGATAGCATAGGGTATTGGAGAAGAAAAATAATGCTTTAAATGCCTGTGATGGTATCTTTTAGGTACACTTCATAGAACACGGTTTTGAACTATCTGAAAGTGATTTGGTCTAAAGATGCAAGTCTCTGCTACGAGAAATGGCAATGGGACAGGGATAAAACAAAATATAAATGATTATTTAAAACACTGAAACCAAAGTGCCTGAAGTTAGGATTTAAATCCAATTCTTGGCTGTTAAAAAAGAGTTTCCTAGTGTGTCTGGAATTTATTGAGGTTCCCAGGGCTGCAGTTCCCATTAGCTTCAGTGAGATATACAGACAACTGAAACTCTTGAATATTAGCTGACATTATTCAAGCTAATCAAGGTAGTAGTGCCAGAGGACCAGGAAAGACTTGAGGAATTTTCAATCCAATATACAAATTAAAGAGAGTATAGAGGATAAGTATAACCTAACCAGCATGATTGAAACAATTGACATATTTGTTCAAAAATCCATTCCTCTTTCATGTAGGAGAGAGAACAAGTGAAGGGTTGAATGATCAGTGAAAAAGGACAGGAAAGAAGAGGATAAAAAAGGCTGATATGAAGACTGAAAGCTGAAAAAAGATCCGAAGATTGAAAGTTGAAATAAATATCTCATTTGGACAGGAAAACAAAAGTCCATCCAAACGCACAGACAGTTCTCTGAAGGTGCTGATGTCCAGAGATGTATGTGTGTTGCTTGCTGTTCCTCATGGCAGCTAGCACATGTATATGCATATAGGTATGTGATTAAGTTGTGTCACAATGTAATGCAAGCTTAATTTAATTGAAAATAACATATATATGCAACTTGATTAATCAGTACCATGTAAAAGGAATCAAAGCTATCCGTGTGACCTCTTCAACAAGATATTTTATATTTTTCTTGTAAGACTCTATGTAAATAATATGTGCAAAATATCTTTTCAGTTTGAGATAAAAAGCTGCACATCAGTCTGAGATATGTGTATGGCATGCATGTGGTACCACTTACGTTTTAGTTTCATTTCCAGAGAGCTTTGAAGAAACGTATGAGATGGTGAATTAGTTTAATTGCAGTTTATAGGAGGATGACAAGCTAAATAAGGAGTGAGCCCACCTGTCCCTACTTATAGGCGAGTTTTTGTGCAGCAGCTTTTTACTAGACGTGTTTTTCAAGAATTCATACCACTATTGCAAAATAAATTTTTGGTCTGAATTGTATTGGTTTTTTTTTTTCCTCTTCCAGTTAAATGCCTTATGAATTTTATTAGGATAATTTCCAGTGAACTTAAAGCAGGAGCATGTTAGTTTATTCTTTGATTTTTATCTGTAAGTAGAAAATGGGCCACAATCAGGATACAAATGTGAAAATAAAAAACTTGATCACTAGATAACTTAACATGTTGGATATTTGCTGAGATTAATTCTCCCCCTTGCCTTTCACTGTTCTACCCCATCTATATTCCAACAGAGGCTAGTCGAAGTTGAGCTGAATAGGGTTTCCCATGTATCTACTTTTTGGTAGAAAATTTAAAGAAGGTTCACGAAGCTAGTAAGGTAGGCAGATTTTAGGGTGGTTAAAAGTCGCAGCTGAAGTGTTGCTAGAATGCAGCAACACTTCTTTAAAAGTTGATTGGTTAGCATATGCAAAGGATGTTATTATGAGTTATCAGAACTTTTCTACCTGAGCATCCTTTGGCCACTGAATTTTCTCAAGGGTGTCCAGAGAAACCACCCACAAACTAAGAGAGATGAACAGAAACTGCAGAGTAATTTAAGCCTTTTTATCTTCCAGATACCTTAGATTGGTATAGGAGTATATATCTAGGAGCATATTGCTAGGTGTGTATGTTCCTTTATCCTTTTGATTTGCATTGTGTTAGTAGCAATTTTGCATAGAAGCTCAGGGAAGTGCATAACCAGGAAAGTGCTACTTACCTCCTTGAGTTAATTTATTACATGATTAATCATGTTGTTGCAATGAATACAGCCCCTTTTTACAAAAAGAAGCAAATCATTATTAATTCCCTGACAACACTTTAGATGAATCATGTTGAATACTCTAACTACTAAGGTAGATGTAATTCACAGTTTCATTGGAGACCGATTGTAATGTAGTGCTTATTAGTGTCCACTTCTTGCTAACATGTCCATATGAATACCAAATAGATAGCTAATGTTAATACTCTCGATATAGCATGTTTCTAAAATAACTGTACCTTACTCCTCAGTCAATTATATTGTGACCTTTAGATACCAAACCTGTAATAACGTTGACTACAACTTTACAAATTCACTTACCGTATACATTGTAAAATACTTGTCACAGAATTATACTGTTTTATGACCTGTATTCAGCATTTGAAAAAAAATGAGTGAAGCAGGACTCAAAGAAAAAAATGAATAGCAAGATGAAAACATCTTTCTTTTGAGAAGAAAAAGAGAAAGTTTACTTATAATTACCTTTAAATTATTTAGACTTAGCATCCTAAACTTTCAAAATATGCAGAAAATATTAAAGCACTAGGTTATCACTTTTTTTTGTTCTCCGTAGCTATATGCTAATCATTGTGTTAAGTGCAAACTGACTATTTTCTGCCGTTATGATCAATCAAAGTCTTTGTTCTGGGAATGATCACATAATTACAGAGAAGATTAAAGAATTCCTATTAATAATTTGTGCTCATTTCTCCCTTTTAAACCCATTTAACCCAGTTGAGCATGCCTTGCTGACTTGCCTCAAAGACTCACATTTTCGTTGGAAAAGTAGAATACCCACCCTCCCCTCTAGCTCATAGAGCTTTCGCCTTCATCGTGTTGCTTAAACATTTCCCTGAACTTGACCAGGTTTTCCCCAAAGCATAATGAATTGACAGTTTTCATAAATAAAAGGACAAAGAAAGTGCTTTTATGAAAAAATGGTCAAAAGGAGAGGTATATATTTAAAAATTCATTGAACTATCAGAAAAGAAAGTCCTTTCTAGTAGTTGGGACTGATGCTGGGAGATGTATTTTAGCTTGTGATCCATGGAGGGCCAGAGGACTGCAAGAAATTCATTGTCACATCAAAAGCTACACTAGTTTAGCTACTACACCCCATTCCCACCACTTGAATGTGCAGGTAAAGCTTTGTGTTCTTGGATCCTCTTCTAGGCTGAACATGATGTCACTCTTTGGCCATATAAAGATAAGGGGAAAAAAAAAAGCGGTTTTATAACAAAACAGTAAATATGCTGTAAATCCCTGGTGTCATTAAGGCCATGTTTTGATCTATTCCCTTCCCCCTACATTTAAGATTCACCTTGAGTATCCTCATAAAACCAAAATGCAAACCCACCAAGACTAATATAGAATCATAGAATCATTAAGATTGGAAAAGCTACCTGGTCTAGTGGAAGATGGCCCTGCTCATGGCAGGGGGGTTGGAACTAGATGATCTTCAAGGTCCCTTTCAATCCTAACCATTCTATGATTCTATGATTCTAAAAGATCTCTAAGATCACCAAATCCAACCATCAACCCATCACCACCATGCTCTAGAATTTACCATATCTTAGTTGTCACATATTAAATATCCTGTAGAAAAGTACACCTATTTGTCTGAGTGTGGACTATGTCCCTAAGAATTATTATAGCTGCAGATGGTGAATTAAAATCCAAACATGAATATTAACTTGCTTGGCTGGTGGTTGGCTGCTGCAGGAACATGCACATTATGGCCACCTTTCTGGTCAACAGCATACCTGCTTTCAAATAAAAAGGGGCTACAATATAAAAGCTACAGGCTATGAAGTGGTAACAGTGTAGGAACCGTTTGGAATTATATTACTACACATGTTAGTACTGTATTTTGTGCTTTTGCTGCATTTTTTACTTCTTCATCCCTACACAGTGGAGAATAATTTCCTAGTCACAAGTCCTAGTACCTGACTGGTGCCTTGGAAAATAAATGACTGTTTTTAAGTACTTAGCAGAGAAGAAGGCCGCTGCATGTCTGGTGCCTGACTTCTTACATGCTGTAATCTATATGGAGCAATATAGCCCTCAATAGATTTTTCTACTTAGATGTTTATGAACTTCCATTTTTGTTAACTTATATATGAATTCTCCCCACCTACTTCTGTCTCTCTTCCCCCCTACAAACTGAAAATGAAAGACAGAATAAGTCATGTTCTGACAAATGTGTTACTGCGTGCTAAATTTATAGGTCTTATTGTCTGATTTGTACCAATAGAGAGAGGTCTGGAAAATGTCTGTGTAGAAGAGAACATTTACATGTATTCTTGTAAGGAGGATTATCCAGTGAGAATCTCCATATCACATACATACATAGATGAAATTTGGAGTTAATTAAGTAAGACAGTATGAATGGGATTCATATTATTAAATCTGGGCATCTCCGTTGAAGACATCATGTCTAGACGCTCTTTACCATCAACAGAAAGAAAGAGCTGCTAGAATTCCATTTACTGCACTCTAGTGTAGGCGTCTACCTGAAAATAAGATTAACTGAACCCTTGCCAACTTGATGACTACTAAGCATGGGCATTTTTTAGGTGGCTCTGGTGTTCATATGCGGCAGCAAGTTCAATTAAGATGTAGCAGATGAGATCAAAGCTCTAACTCATCCAAGAGCCTATTTCCAGCTGTGTCAAACACAGAAACAGGTAATGAAAAAAGTCAAAAGCTGTGCCTGAGGCCTCAGCCACAGCTAAGCAAATAACGAAGAAACTGTAAGGGGGAGCTGGGGATATCCGTGGCTTCAGAATATCCCAGAAACATATGCCTGCATGGCACAAGCTGGAGACAGAACTGAATGAGGACAATGTTGTCAAGGAAGAACTGGGTGCCACCAACACCACAGAATTCTAGATCTACAAGAATATTTAGGTCACAAAGGACTTCTGAATGTCACCTAACTCATCCTCCAGCTCAAACCCAGAATAACTTCAAAATTAGATTGTGTGTTAATCAATTTTATTTTGTTCATGCTGATCAGGCTTTTGCTGGTGAAACAGGGCAAGGATGAGAGAAAGTCGCCATCAGCAAGCACCTGGACTACATCCATGGGGATCTCAATAATAATGGCCAGCAGATACAGGAATATGTGGAGAAATGCAGTAGTGGTACAAAGCACCGGTACAGCTGCAATAGCACAACCAATGAGGCCAAAGGAAAGCCCTGAGCAAGGTCTGAGCCCTTCAGTATTGGCAAGGAGGAGGGTATGCAGCCACAAGTGGTACTTAAAGTTTTTTAAACAGAAGATAAGATCTTGCTCTCCTTCTCCACCTCTTCCAAAATTGCACAGTAGAGGCCAATGGCAGATGTCGAAGCAAGTGTTGGAACAAGCTGCAAATACAACGACTCTTTCCAAGATAGGGACTGGCTATCTATGTGTGAAACATCATTGTTGATACGTACCATAACTATGTCTTGTTTTGAAATGCAGATTAGCCAAAAGCAAGAGACTTTCTTGCTTGCATTCTTTGTGATTGTGAGATTTTGGGAGCTGAAAGAATTCTAAGAAGAGCACATTGACCACACTGCAGGTGGTATTAGATTTTGTTAGAAGTTTTGTCTTGTAATTTATTTGTGCTGTTACCTTGGATCATTAATATACACACATGTATAGAGTATCCGTCTTCTAATTTATTCCCAGAAAACAGGTCACCTGGAAACAATTCATTTTTACTACTTAGAATTTATGACAATAAGAGCATGAGCTGCAAAGGGTATTTAGTCAAGGGCTATTACTAATTGGGAGAAGTAAGAAACCTATGTAGAAAGATTTAACAATATTTTTTTCCTGTCATATTCTTTAGATTTCAAAATTGAAGTTGTGGAAAGGATGACTGAAAATATGATTTCTACTGCTTTGGTTCAAAGTACTTAAAAGTTTCAGAAAATGAAATAAAAAGTGTAATTTTTGTCTTAGACAATTCAGTCTGGGGCTGTTGTTAGCCAACTGTTAGGCAAGAGACAATAACCATACAGTGAATATAAATAAATCTTTTGTTCTTGGTGAAATAAGAATACTAAAAATGAGTGAAGTTCAGGAAGATGGAGTCTGAATTTTAGCATTTTAAAAGCATTCTGTCAATTATAAAAAAGGAAAATTATTTTGGCGAAAGGCCTGTCTTGCTTCAGAGATAATCCAGAAGAGTCACAGTTATCTCAGGAAGTAGGTACTCATGAGAAATATTATATTCTTTGAATCCTTTTACAATAATTCTTTATAATGATAGGCTTCTATTTAGGACATTAAAATATGAGTATCATTAGTAGTAAAATAAATATATTTTGTTTCATAAAGGAGAATATGATAAAATTCTACCATCATTAATTTTATCCTTTTCATTATTGTAATTTTTTACAGATACAAATACTGTGACACAATGATTGGAGATTTAAAGACTATAGCTTAACCAGTGTTTTAGGGTTTAATGAAATTCTGAAAGCAGTGCTAGTCTATTGCATAATAAATGAGAATTTGACTACATGGGCTTGACTTGTAAGAATGTTCAACGCCTTTTGATAAGGTGGATATCAATCATCTCACAAAGATTTGTCAAAATACCAGAGTTCAGGAACTGAAGACACTTGGCACTTTGCTGGATCAGCTGTGATCTCTGTGTCTCAGTAAGTACAAGTATAGTAAGCAAATTCTGTGTTTCTGCCTTACTAATCTTGTTTCAGAAAGAAAAACAGCATGTGTGATCCTCTTGTCACAGTTTCTTATTTAAAAACTCCATGAATAACACTTGGTAACTTCCAACTAGACTTGGCATAGACAGGTATGTGTACAGAGATCGTGAAGCTCTGAGTGGTTTCATTGAAGTAGCACTGGGACAGAAGACAGCAGTACACATTCAGGGCACAGAAGAGGAGAAGCTGCAGTGTGAGTTTGCTACCTGTGCTTCCAACTGGTCACCCAGCCAAATGTTCAGCAGCAAATCAGCATGTGTAGGTGTGGTCCAGACAGCGGCTGACTCTTCTTTTTTGGGTTGTAGTTAGGACAAGTCAGGGAAACAAGCTTACTAGACAAAGTTTTTGGGTGGGCTATGGAGGCTGGAGAAGAACTGAGGATACTACAGGGGATTACAGGAGAGGGGAAAGAGAAATAGAAGGTTTTACAATGAAGCAGAGAGGCATTTAGAAACATATTGCTGGAGACATATGGAGAGAATGATGGACAAACATCAATGGGAATCACAAGTTGTTACTTCTGCTACCCATGAAACAACATCTCAGTCAGATAAGAAAACCTAAGTCAGTAAATAGTTCTGTGGCCCCAGATACAGAGCTATGGAATACTGTTATGATATTAAGAAAATGTGAAAGAAAACCAAACCCCAAAACAAGCAGTTCTGTGCATGATGGAATGAAGTCAGGCTTCAATGTGCTTTTCTGTCTGGAGCCTTGAAAGTCGAGTAAGTATCAAGCACTTCGGCTTTCTGTGAATGAAGGTATTAATGGAGATACTGTCTACTATCCTGATGTCTATTTTTATGAAATTTGAAGGAGTTTAGTATCTTTGAAACTTCCCAATGTGTTTAAAATTAAGTAGGTTCTAGAAATACAGTAAAAGGAAAACACAAAGCATAACAGGAACGCTTTAGACTTCAAGCCAAAAATGACCATCGTATAATTCAAGCAGGCATGCTTGATGTCATGCAAGATGACATATTGTCAGGTTATTTAAAGTGTAAACCCTACTACAAGCTATGCCTTGTATCACAGAGAATGACATTCAAAATCAGGAGGCAATCCAGAATTCCTCCCAATATCTTTCTCATGTAGGCATGGGACAAAATAATTTTCGGCTGTGTGGGAGGCCAACCTATTCAGCAGAAATACGGTTTCCTGAACATGCCAGTTTCCACCCTCTGTCAGTCACTAAGCCAAATATATCAGTGGCACTGTGGTAAGCACTGTAGAGCTGACCAGAAGAGAATTTGATCAGATATGGCTATCAAGGTTAATAATAAACATATCTTTTAAAAATAGGTGTACATTGTCACACAGATGAATGACATGCTGAGCTGATATGCAAATCCATGATTCATGACCATCTTTGATTTAACTCAACGTGCTTCTAGTTATACAAATACTTTTCTTTTGCTTCAGCCCCTTGGAATACTAAAACAGCCATTTAAAATACCTTTCTAATGCAAAATTACAGAAATATTTAAGTCATTATTTCTCAAATAATAGACATAAAATTATGATTCCCAAACCTCAAGAATCTGGATTTGATTAAATATTTTATTAACATACTGGAATTTGAACTGTACATATGTAAAATTAATTCATAGTTATAGTTAGCAATCTTTCTGTACCAACAGAAAAGATGGAAGATTATATATATATATATGTTTTTCTTATGTATGGATTCCATTTTTAATATAAATACTTTCCGAACATAATTATTTTAATAAGAGTTATTCTGTGAAGAGTTATTCATTCATAATGCAACTGCTACAGTATCATGACATACTTTCAGATTTTAGAACAAATCTTCAGGCAAAGAATTACAAGTAATATTGATCCTGCTTTATGTCTATTTTCAAGGAACTGCACAATTTCTCCATGTCTTCTGATGTTTCACCATACAGAGGATTTGGAAAAGAAGTAGTATTCACATCTTCATTAAATGGATGCTAAAAGAAAAAGACATAGAACAAAGTTTAAAAATTAAGTCATTCAATTCATTTGTTAGAATGGACATATAAATGACTGCAGATTCGTTACAGAAGTAATTTATAATGTTCTGTTCAAAGAAAACTGTAGAATTTCTAAACGTTTTAGACCAGATTTTCAACTGATAAAAATTAGCATAGCTCCACCAAAACCATTATCTGCCACGTGCACCCGATCAAGTAATTTAATCTTCTTCTGCATCCGTTCCCACCTTTGTTTTACTTGTCTCTAGAGCTCATGCTCTAACGCACATATAGTATTTTTTTTTTTAGAATCTTTGTACAACAGTGTAACAGCAATGGGTCACTAATTTTGGGACATATTATTGTAATTTAAATGACTGGTTCTCAATTTCTTGCATGGGGAAAGTAAAATGAAAGATGATATGAACTCTTCAGGTAAGGACTTCTGTAGTTCTAAACATTTTCTTCAGTATCTGCCTTACTGGAAAGTGTTGAACTACTGTATGGTGTAACAGGTAGCTGTCGTAAGCAACATTAATGAAATTACTATTATGAGGTCCTTGTCAGCCAATGTAACTGTGGTCATCTTTCTCAGATTTCCAGAAGTGCTAACATTATGAGTAGCAATATACCATTGACTTTAGGTGACGTTTTTCCCTTTCCTCTGCAAATGATTTTTATCTAGCAGCCCAACACATACCCTACTTTAGAAGATAAATGTGTTATTACGTACCTCACACCATGGAGAAACGCTGATTTGAACAGTGGATGAGGTGGCACACTCAGGAGACTATAAAAAGAAGAGAATTACTTCAGAATATTTTTAGCGAGCTGTAAATAATATTCTGTAAATATCCTTCCATGTGGCCAACTGAGTAGTCTATGGATACAAAACTATTAGGCGATATAAAAGGCAAGTGTGTGGCAGCACTAGGCTGGCATGGTTTCAGTGTTCAGAAAGGTCCAGGGAGAGTTGTTCTTTATGAAATTTCTAGACACCTGCAAGTGTGTTATTTGCGGATATTCAGTTGGAGATAAGAGCCGTTGCTCGTGTTTTACTGTATCTTTTGATTGATGATATATCATTCAGATTTAAGGCTCATCAGACTCAGAGAAAACTCATAACTCTTGTTTTCTCTTTTAAAGAAAGGATTAGTGAAAACATGTAAATTCCTGATCTTAAAGAAAATACAGGAAAATCTGGTACAGCACTGGACTTCAATCACAGTGCCCTGGGGCTGTCTTCTATGAAAATGTCTCTCCTGACACTGTGCTTCTGTTTTCCAAGCAGCTATTAAATGAAACCTGTCAGGATTCTACTTTCACTAAAATAAAAATGTCCTGATAAATTGGACACGATTGTGATGGGAATGATTCCAACTTGGAGCTCTCACAAACCCCAACCTGTAAGTGAATTAATTTGATCTAATGTCTCCAAAATCAGGTGTAAGGAGCCTTTTATAGACAGTAAATGGCACGTCACAGTTAATCCTATTCAAAGCTGCAGTGGAATCTTATATTACTGACTGTGGAAAGGACAAGGAAGCTGTATTTTGTGTTTCAAACCAAGCCTAGTTCTTTTGATGCTAATAAGGTAGTAACAAAATGGGGGCAGGAGGGATGTTTTAAACTTTTTTTTTTCCTCCTTTTACCTCCGAGGTTCTTTGTATTATTTTCAATGATAAATCAAATAGCAGAGATAGCAGCATTTTAAGTCCATCATATTTCTCTTGTTAAATGTAAAACAAAAATTTTAGCTGCCATTGTAATTTCATAAATAAATCTTGCCTTGAAATACTCTTTTGCAATATGTTCACTTTAGATATATATTTTATTTATAAACTGTTACTCTGACAGTCTCTTAATTATGATCAACAAATGGTATTAGGGAAATATGTGAACAAGTGTTTAGTGTCAAGGTGAATTTTATGGTGATGGGAATATTAATGCACATTTAAGGTATTAAGAAGTGTTATAAACTATTTTATTGAAATTAAGTGAATGTGCAAAGGCAGCTTGAGTGCTGAATCATGCATTTTGTGGTTTTGTTGCTGGTGGTGTTTTTTGTTGTTGAGTGTTTTCTTTGGCTTTCTTTGTTTGCTTTTTTTCCAGAAGAAAAGGAGACAAGTCTCAGTGAGCTTTTTCTTCTCTATGTCTGGCTAAATATTTCATCTACAACCATTTTTTCTCAGATTCAGCAGCCCACAGTCTGTATTAGTTATAAACATCAAGATGTCCTTAAAACTGAGTTGATTTCAAATCTGCCTATGCTTTGAAAATCCACTGGAATTGATCTGAATTATGCAGCAATTTTTAATTCTTACTTCTAGCATTCAGTGAGGGATTGCACTGTTTGTTGTAACGGAAAACTTATTTGAGGACTACAGCCTCACATTTTTTGGAAGCAGCTATTGCTACTTACCTTTACTTTCCCAGAGGAACTAAAGTCTTCGTACAATGGGTTGGCAAATGAAACATTAGCAGTTTCCTCCTGTTTCCTTGAAAAGTCAAGCAAAAACTTCAATAAAAATACCCACAGTATCACACAGGCTGTCAAAGAACCAAACAGTTTCAGGCTGAAAAGACTTGAGTCAAAAAATATAGATGGCTAAATATATTTCCAACTGAGCTTCACTGAAATTAATAAAATTAAACCAATGTTCTATGTAAGTCATATGTAGGTTATGTAGGTTAAAACAATAATTTTTCATTTGTTGCTGCTAAAAATATGCATGCTTTTGGATATGCACAGAACTATTCAGTATTCATAAAATACAGGTACAGTGCTATACATTAAACAAAACACAAAATTAGCTAAAAAATTGCATTGCTATAGTGTTCTTGTAATGAGATCATGTTCTTTCTGTGTTTTTGGTATCATCACACTAGTAATTCAGTAGCTGACATGATCTTCGGCTCTGAGATCAAGAACACTTTATTATTTAAGAACTCGCTTTCCGACAAATTAAGAAAGAGCTTTCATTTTAGGTCAGAATCATCAGAATTAGTTTTAAAGCTATAGAAGCCCCCCATACCTTTGCCTACAGAGTCAGAAATATTTAAAGAATCACTAAAGTTACTGGAATGCAAAGTTTTCATGAATGAACGAAATGTCTTATGCAATTTATAATAGACGAATAGTACAAATTGTACTAATTATGGGTCTCATGTCCATTACCTCAACTAGAAGTTTAAAGATATGTTTTCCTGACAGAGGCCTTCATGTATTTCTTTTTTTGGAAGCACTTATGACCTATTCAGTTAATCCCATTAACTCTGCAAAAGCAAAGGATATATGAGGGTGGAACTTTCTGCCTAGATCTAAATTTTTTCCGTGTAGAAGACTCGTTGCTAATATTCCACAATTGTTGAAATCATTAAAACTGTTCCAATGCCATATAAAAAGCGACAGCTGCATTAGTTTAAATTACTGAAGAAGGATGCAGAAACACACTTTTTTTTTTAATATTTGCTTTTGAAGAGATGCATTTAGTTGGATTTTTTTTCACTAATGTTTATATGAATAAGAGCATATAAATGCCTTTGTGTACATAGAAAGCTGTGTTTGTACATTATTCTAAGAGAAATTGCTCCCTAAAGCTATACTCAATCTCAATGATCGAAAGATAGATTTTCCTGTATTAAGGCATCTTTCTATTCCAAAGCTGCTCCTACAGATGGTTTAAACAATGTCTCCCTAGGAACTGATAGACAGGCTCTGTCTTACTGTGGTGGACAGGGCTGAGGGGAAAAGAGCAGTCAGAGAGACACAGCTAGTGGAGAAGCTGGGAAGCAAAGCTGTTGTTCCTCAGCAAGAGCCACAGGGGAGACACACTGCATGATTTCTTTTGCAAAGACTAAAACCAGAATGGATGCTTAGGAGGAAGGCACAGGTAGGCTACAGAAATCTACTGCCTTATCAGTTGAATCAGTTCAAGAAACTAAGTTCGTGTTTTAGACTAAAACAGACGTGTCTTCTTAAAAATCTTTCACAAGATGGCCAGAAAGAATTGCTTCTAATGCCAGTCTCATAATTCAGTTTGATTACCTGACACAGCAATGTGGAAAGCTGGATATTTTAACTTGTTGTTTATTTGATCTTAATCTTAATCTTAATAAATCATGATAGTC
>Ga0065711_1044304_pt1 | contig 14180 bp, 11 predicted proteins | sample Hoacrofraction12_FD_59098 | JGI IMG/M metagenome (GOLD analysis project Ga0065711, IMG submission 59098) | Hoatzin crop microbial communities from Cojedes, Venezuela - Epithelial fraction 12 v2 (version 2) | ecosystem: Host-associated > Birds > Digestive system > Esophagus > Crop | place...
AAAAAAAAAAAAAAAAAAAAAAAAAAATTGAAACATCTCTCAGCTTTTTCTTGGAAAAAAAACCCCCACGATAGTTACCCAGCTATCCTGACATGATCATTTAGCACAACTGCACCGGAGCTGACTTGTTCACAGGAGGGCTGCACACACAGCCCAGCCCTGGAGAGGGTCCTGTCCCCAGCCCCGGCCCGAGGCACCTCCCGCGCTTCCGCTCCCCAGGGACCAGACCGGGAGCTCGGGGACACAAACCAGTCATCGGAGCTGATGAAATGAGACACCATTGCCAACAGCGGGAACCAAGGGCGACTAAATAAGGTCTGGCAGGCTAAGATAGGCAACTGATTTTGCTGGGCATGAATATCTCTCAAAGCTCGTTAAGTGCAAATATGCCCAAAAGAATGAAAAACCCCTATCAGACATATTTTAAGTCAGGAATCCTAAGGTGCAGTAATGCATGATATTCCTTAAGGCAGTCAAAAAGAAGAATCTGCATGAAAACAAGAAAATATCTTAAGCAGCTCTGCATTATGCAGACATATATTCTTGTACTGTGGGAATATGCACAAGTGAACGTACTGAGCATCTCCCATTGATGTTGATGGGATTTGCTCGATTAACACTCTGCAGTCCAGGTGGAAATCAGACCCTGTAGCAGCTTCATCTCGAACATGAACAAAAGCTGTAACCCAGCGACCTTTTCGAAGAGATCTCACTGCCAAGCAATGACTCTGCATAACACAGACTGTAAAGTGCTCTCGGTAGCTCTTCTCTAACATACGAACATTGATTACAATACACAAAACCTAATATCAAACTAATATCACCTTTACACTTGTTCTTTGTGCTGCACATGGGCCAGCCGGCTTGTGCCCTTCACATCCGACCTAGCACTGGATTTCTCCCGCACAGGGATCTGGACAGGCAGCAACAGAACAGTTGCTCTGAGCTCTCCGCAGAGGGCCAGCGCAGGCATCCTGCACAGCCCTGCGGGGCAGCAGCGGGTTGGCAACACGGGCAGAAACCTTATTCCAGGCTCCTAAACTCACAGTACTTTGCCTTTTGCCTTTGTAAACAAATCCCTTTCTATTTTATCACCTGAGTAGCTCAATCAGGCATATGGCTGTTGGCAGACACACTGTCAGTGCACAAGATGGCTAGCTTGGTTTTACTTATTTCTTAGAAACACGTTTTCTTCATGTTATATGTCATTAGCTTTTTAATCCATTAAGGCAAGCCATGTGCAAACTCTTATTTCGTAGATAGATTCCAAAGAACATTTGTGGGCTGTGACAGAATGCTTACTCTAAGATATAAGGCAAGTCTGTATCTTTGCTCAAATAAAGAGATCTGGAAACGCTGATCCTACGATGGTGCCAAAAAAGCCCTCTTCCAGCTGCAGGAAAGCGTGAGCATGCCACCGTATCAAAACACAACGACATCCAGGAGGATCGACACCTCTTTAACAGTGGGACTCCTATACAGCTAGTTTCGCTTAAACTCACCCAGACCTCAGGCTCATGGTATCGCACAGGTTTCCTGGCCTCTCTACAACTCCACTCATTCCCACAAGTTATGTTTTAAGGAAAAAAAACCGCCAAGCCCTAAGCTCCTGGCCACAAAGAAGTGCTTAGAAGTTCCCAGCCACAGAGGGCAGGCAGGGCCAAGCAGGATGGGGCATGCAGGAACGGGCTGGAGCCACACAGAAGTGGCCAAGGTGACTGGGGAAGGTGCAAAGGTGCAACAGGATTATTGGAGAGAAGGGCCTGATGTGCGTTCACTGAATTTGAAATAGATTTAGGGGTAGCCACCTAATAAGCCCAGATGAGAAGGAGCATATTCCACAGCCCTGCAAAAGTTCCTGAGGAAGAGTGAAAAATGAGAGGAAAAATCAAGCTGCTTTTCTGCTGCTCCCTCAAATGAAATAGGATCCTAAATCAAGCTGTCATGGAGTCCCCTGTCTGAACCAAAAAGGAGGAAACAATAAAGGTTTGTCAGAGACCTGCTACCCACCATTTTATTCTTCATTTTTCTTGTGAGCTCTTATATTAAGCTTGGATTCAACAATCAGCATTAAGAAGTCGGCATTTGCTCCTGTCACCCCAGAGGGGCAGAGAAGATACAATCGTATATATGCAAAATAGGTACAAACTCTGATAACAATACTTTGCCTGTAGGCAAAAATTGACTTTTTAAATGGCAGCCACGATAATAACGTTAGCCTAAGACCCACCCTTGCAGGGTTTTCCTCTGCTTGGTAAAAACAAGTTACACAGTGACAGGAAAGGGAAGGAATTTGGGTACTGACAATGACAATACAGGAACCATTTTTGTGGGAAGGGGGCAAAACGAAATCGTAAAATAAAAATAAAAGGTCAATCCAATTAAACCATGAATACACCTGCTGTACCGGCATGGAGGGGGTGACATGGCACTTCTGTAGCCGTAGGGGCAGCAAGCAGCCCAGCAAAGGCCTGTCGCCCAAAGCCCCCGTAGCCGGCTCCCCGTCCCAGCCAACAGCACGCCCAGAGCCCTGGCCTCGGGCCGCCTGCCGCACGCAGCGCATCCTTTGGGAACATGGCCTGCCATCTAAGGGACGTGGCGGCAGACCGCGTCTATTCTTTACATTTCCATTCCTTACGATTACCAACAGCAAAGGCACCAGCGCACAAGACAAAGTGCGAGAGCAGGGCTCCCTTTCTAACCACAGCTGAGGCTCGGGAGGCCACAAAGTCCAGCTCCTCGGGGAGCGCTCTGGGAGGCCCGGGATGCCCGCGGTGCCACCCGTGCACGTGCCCCAACTGCCCCAGCAGGCTGCGGGAGCCGTGCCGAGGCCACCCTGCCCCGGCGTGACCGGCTGCTCCTCCATCGCACAGCGGCACCGCCAGCTCCGGGGCACAGCCAGGCAGCCGCGTGCGGGCAGCACCGCACGCACCACAGCTGAAGCTTTGCAGCTAGATGGGCGTCAGTTATGCATTTTATCAAAACCCGAAATGTTGGAGCGTGGCGCAGGCAAATCAAAGAAGCAGCATGAGCAAAGCAAATGCCAAATAAATGAAAAATATGTCCGAAACTGTGACAGAGGGCTTGGCTAGTTTTCATGTGACGCTGTCAAACATCTCTCATCAAAGATCTTGAATACTTGGGAAGTGATTACAGAAATATTCAAAGATACAATATTTGTATTTTGAATGTTAATTTGACACAAAGGAGTGTGCATAAGGGAATGTTCATAATCAGCACTCCAATAAACTCACAAATGACTCTAGTATTTTATAAGCTTGTTAGAAACAAATCACTCCCTTAGCTTATATTTACTTACTGATGAATCATAAAAGGCCTCAATTCACAAAGAGTAAATTCAAAAATGTTTTCCTCTTGTTTTATCTTCTATGACAATACTGAAACTCTCTTGTTCAGGCTGGGATTCCCAACCATACCCCTCTTGGTTTTATGGCTAAATATTGATTTCTTCGTAGGAGCAGAGCCAATTTTGAACCTCAGTTCCTGACCCCAAACCCCCCTGTAAAGTAGCTGCCCTGATCTGGAGCTGAACTGTAGTAGCTGGAGGTGCCTCCTGCCCTTGAGCTGCCTGGAGGGCGGCGAGGGGAGTGTGTCCAGCTGTGCACATTGAGGGCAGTGTGTCCAGCTGTGCACATTGACGCAGCACTGAAGCTGCAGTCCGAGTGCTCAGTCTTAAGAAGAAGAGAAGACATGCCTGCCTCCTGGAGCAATGCACAGGACAGCAGAGTAAACGCATACAAAAAGATATATCTCCGTCTGAAAAGGTCCCAAACAGCTGCATGAACTGCAAAACACATCAGCTGCTTCAGCTGGTCCGCAAAGGCGCGGGCGAGGTGTCAATACGATACAGGCCCCTACTACCACCCAAACACGCTGCCGGTGCAACAGCCCAATACTCACCGCAGCTGAAAACTCCTTTTAGCCTGTTTAAAAACACCGTAATGCTTTAATGCAATACAAGTCATGCTTCAGCGGACAGCGTAACACCTACACTTTCCAAATGCTATTAGTTACACACCAGCTCAAACCAATAACGCTCTAGTTGTGAGCACAGGAGACCGGTGCTAGCCAGCGACTCCTGGCAGTAGCCGTGCCGAGGTACCTAAGTGTGCCATGATAGCTGGATTTCAGAAGTAATTGCTTCATAGGTCGGCATGCTGGATTCATAAGTGGTAAGTAACACAAATGGAGGGAAACAAAAGTTGGCAGAACAATGCCTCATTTTTCTAATGTAACTAAGTGCTGTGCGCAGTAATGGGAGTGGTGGGGATACTTGCCTTTATGTTCCTATTTACCCGATAGAGAGAATACGGGGATATTCTAATGCAGGTTTTTACTTAATGTACAGTTAAGCATTACACAAACATTTTATTGTGGTCTGTAGAGATGATCTATTTACAGTAGGTGAAAAATCACACACCACATTCAAGCATTAAGTGCTTGGAGTAGATGTGCAAATGCAGAGTGACTTTGCAGCAGTAAACATAACGAAGGCTTTTATTCTAGATGGCCCTGTTGCTTCACGCACAGACATCAAACGCATCTTCACCATCCTTTAAAGGCAAACAAAATGCTGCCATGGACCAGGCTGGCTGGACACACATCAGCTTTGTAATTGCGCTAAGATGTTGACGCGAATAAACACAGGCAGGCCTACCCACAGCCCCGTCCTCCGCTGGCGCTGCCGGAGGGGGAGGCTGTGAACTCAGGAGCGACGGCGCAAGCTTGTGGTTGCTCACCCGGCTCCCGTTGTGGGAGACCACAGCAGCTTCTCACAAGGTTTTGAGGCGGTTTCTGTAACCTACCTAGTGCTGGCGCTGGCCTGGTGGTCTCTGCAGGATGCCAGGAATCACTGCAGGATTGCAGAATACATCAACAAAGGCTGCCTGAATTCGCACAGCCCCTGCTATTATTAAACGTGATTCAGGTATGTATTGAGCTGAGCCGATTAATCATTACCAGCATCCATACCTTACAGCTTGGGATTCACATTTCCAGAGTACATTACAAGATGCTTTTATTTCTAGAAATTTTTATGGCAGCCACGAGAATAATATTGTTATCTTTTAACTAGTGCACCAGCAATAAAGCATTGTACAGGAATTTACTAAAAAAGTGCAAAGTTGACAAGTGGTATGCTTTCAAAATCTGCTAATCCTGGAAAATAAAACTCAGGTCTCCAAAGTTGTTGCCACGTGGCACTCCCGCAGCACCTTCTGTGATCCTCCAAAGGGACAGAGACCACCAGTCGTGGAGCTCCGCTCCCTCACTCACCGCTCTGGCGAGCAGCTGGGGCGAAGGGAAGGCCCATGGATGGAGCGTCCCGGAGATGCTGCTGTGCTGTGCGGGCAAGAGGTCTGATGGGGGAAGCCCAGGCAAAGGAAGGTGGAGGGAGGCTCTCCTGGCACGATGCCATCCACTGCCATTCCCTGAACTTCCATACCACTCCCACGCAAACCTACCTTTGCCACAGGCATCCCACTGCTAACCGTAACGCAATGCCTCCATCACCACAGCTGCGAGGTTCAGCTCTCTCGGGCACCCCTGCATTTTAAAAGCGATGCTGGTGTCCTGAACTTCAAATGCATAAACCAGTAACAAGGTTTATAGCATGTGCCCATGTGTCTCTGGGGCTGAGCTCAAAGACTGGCACCGCACGTGCCACCAGGCGAGGGGGGCTGCTCAGCCCCAGGCGGTGCGGAGGGGTAGGGAGGCACAGCGTCTGAGCGGGAGGATTTCTTAGAAATCGTTTAAACATCAGCACTTCAGCCTGGAGAGAGAACAGCAGATTAATCCTGAACCACTCGATAAACTTTGTGCTTAAAAGGGTGGCAGGAAAAAAATTACGGTTTATCAGAGAGGAAGAAAATTATCATGGGCATGTGAAATGCTAATGATGCAGGAAACAAACAGCCAAAGGAAAACCCATACAGGACATGTCAGGGTTACGCAAGGAAAGTGCAGACAAGACATCGTGGTGTGTGGCTTACACCTGAACGCTGTCGAGCCTGAAGTCATTGGGCTTTTTCTTGTGGCTGCAGGGTTGCAATTTGAACACTGTAGCTCCATTTGTGAAGCTGTTGTAACAGAAACGTGAATTTGAAAAGGAAAGAAGTCACACCATGAATAAAACAGAGAAATGCACTTTCAGGTGGGGAAAGGTTGCCGCAGTCTAAATGACAGAAGATAAAGTGCATTGCTCTTCAATTTTACCAGAAGTGTCCCAAGTACAGCGATGTTCAGGATTCTCCTTTGAGTTATCAATTTATCTTCGAAAGCTTCTATGGACAAAATGAGCTCCTTAACAAATTAATTGTGAAGCAGGAACATTTCTGCTATTCTTTTCCAGTAAATACATGAGAACAGTTTGGAAGTTCAGTGAGAGCACTAAGTAATAAGTACAGGCGAGTAAGTTACGACCACAAGTTAACAAAACACAAGGACCTTTCTCATGCGTCACCATGATTTGTGATCGAGTGAGAAGCAGTTGTTAGTTTTAAGACAAATCACAGAGGAGGAAAAATGTCTATTGCATCAAGATTTTCTACCACATACTTCTGCTGAGACCGTCTCTACCAGAAATTGCTGCCTTGAAGAATAACATAGTTTCAGGTATTGAATTATTTTCTGTGCTGCATCTAATGTAGATGGAAGGGATTCACCTGTGCTTGGCAGCCATCAAGGTCACATGACAGCTGAAGCATCTCATCAGTTTTGTTTAACAGTGAAATCATGTGGATAATTAATATACAGACAACTGAGTACCTGAAATACCATTCCTGTTTCAGAAACACAACTTGTGCACAAACCGCATACAACTTTTCTCGTGTCCTCCCACATCTCTCCCTCCTGCCTTTGGCTGGAGCCTGTACGCTGGGCAGCAGTATGCTTGCTTTGGTCCACGTACACAAGGTACACAAACACCTGCACTTTGTGCCAGCCACCTTGTACAGGAGGGAGGAGCAGCCAGGACAGCCTCGTGCGGGTGGGCTGCAGCTCTCCCATGGAAGTAGGTCTGCCGGCGGTGGCTTAGAGCTGGCCCCTGCCCACTGCCCTGGCCCAGGGCGATCCCGTCCCCTCACCTGCCTGCACCATCCTTCTGCAGCAACACGGGGAAGTGCATAAGCTGGTACAGCCTGCGCATACGCCTGGCTAGGCAGTGCAACTGTGCCCACCGTCCCTGGACAGCCCACCTTGAGCACTCCTTACTTCCAGGAATAAAACCGGAACAAACCAACCCTCAAACAGCTGGCAGGACACGCAGGGCACAGCCCAGCCTAACTCCAGGGCTGTCCCCTGCCTCCACACCCAGCAGGTCTCCCTGAGGAGGGGAACGGATCAGCTGGTTTTGGCCATGACCAAAACCAAGCACCTTGGGCATGAGTGGTGATGATCCCAGGACTTCCTGGTGGGGACCGTGCTGGGCCCAGCATCGTTGAGAGCACTGCACCAGCCTCCATCTGCACAGCAAGCATGGGCAAACCCTAGCCCAGGTGTTGGGACCTGGATCGCAAAGTGACTTGAAAAGCAGTTTCGAAAGGAACGCAAAACCTGCATCATCATTTGTGCTGTTCTTTAGCAGGTGCTAAAACCTGCCTGTATCACCCCATTCCTGCTACACACAAGTGAAGCCTGAGGAAGAACTACTCGCAGTCCTTGTGTTGCAAGTTCCTTTACTCTGCTGCTGCGTTGCCCTTTAGCACGCGTGGAGCTGCCCCTATGCCCTGGCTCGTTCCCGGGCCGTGCGGCAGCGCAGCTCGGCAGCGGGGAGCTTCGCCCGCAGCCGGCTTGGGCAGGCACGGTGAGCGGGCCGTGTGCTCGCATGTCTGACATCCGAAACAATATCTGAGCCCAGATGCCGCATCTCTAGTTGTTACAGGTTCTTCACTCACATGTGCAGCGTTTAAATAACCGATGAGGATTTAAAATATTTTCATCGCACCATTTGGTTTCCTTCTGCTTTTCCAAGCAAAGGATGTATTAATCAATAAAGATTTTTAAAAGAATTAATTATCACCATCATCAAGTCAAGCTCCCCGGTGCCTCGCCGTCCAGTGCCTGCCCGACTCCTCTTCCCTTCCAGTGAAGGATCTGCCACCCCTGCACCATCCTCATGCTCTGAAGCCTTAAAGCACTGCTAAATTCAATCCACGTGGTGTCAAAAGCTCTCATTCTTCTTGCACCCACCAGTACAGCTGTAGTATTCATCAGATTTTTACCACCAGGATTAATGTTATAAAGTGTCACTTGCTACAGTAAAATTTATCAACATTATTATATTCCATAGAAACTGCCACCACAGACAAATGCACTACATTAAAATTTTGTCTAGAGCTCCCCAGAGGAAACATTTGCTGCAATTTGTATAACAGTTTATATATTTATGCTATTTAATGGTACAAAGCAATAATTATGACTTCATTCACTGAGAAGCAACAGCATTATATAAATCAGATGCGGATTTAGAACATGTCAGCTTTGTCACTAGCCTACTACTTGTAAATTATGTTGCTGTTCAAAAAAAAAAAAAATCTAAGCAAATATGAGTTAGCAGCAGGAAGCTAATAATGTGCCTCCAGCTGTTCCAGTTAACCTGCAAATGTGGCCATCTGCACCTCAGGAGAAAAAGAAAAGGAGAGATAGAGGGAGGGAGGAAAAGGAGAGAGGAGAGAAGCTCCCACCAACGCCAGCACAAAGCCTAGGCCCTGAGCAGTAGGAATGACCTTGCTCCTTATGACCAGACAAGCACATATTTAAAATCAGAAAAGTTACTAAAGAATAAAGGACCTTTTCTCCCCTAGACCCACAGAAAAGAAACAAGAAAAAGGGGGCAGGGGGAAGTCTTTTCCACTGTCTTTTTTCTAGAACAGGCTGTCTTTCACTTCTGGGGTTATTATTTACTGCATTGCAGGTTTGTCCAATGAACAGGTTTTCCTTACAACTTCTGCCTTTCCTTTTTACTTTTTAACATCTCTTCACAGACCCATCTTGTATCATTAAAAAAAAAAAAAAGTGGTCATTGTAATAGATTTATTCCTGCTTCAGACAATTTAAAATGGATCTGCAGGGCACAAAGGCTGAACTATCAAACAAGACCAAAATTCTCAGATAGAAAGTCACTGATCTTGCAGTGCACAGCAGCTTCACTCCTAGCTTTGGGTTCACAGGGATGAGGTGTCCTTAGGACGCGTAAGTAGTGTTCGCTCAAAGATTATTTTATAAGAGACTTCTGCGGAATCTGGGTCACAAGGAACTGTCACAAAATACTCCCTTTGCCATTCATCCACACACTGAAGAGAGAGTGGCTGAAAGTGCATGTCCTCTACATCATTACACTTTGGTAATTTGACAGCAGTTTAATACTAACAGTTCTCCAAGATCCTTGTTACCAAGGGCTCCTCAACACCCCTGCTAGATGAGGATGGGGGGAGGGCCTCAAAGGATTTTTTTAATATTTTTTTAAAAGGTCTGACTCTGTAAAACAATGAACTTTATTCCTGTGAAGGGTACCAGGTCAGGGAGGTCAGCACACCTCACCGGAGCTGCACCACTCCTCCTCGCCCGCACTGCTACACAGCGCCTTTGTACCACCAACCCCCCCCGCCCCAAAAAAGCCTTGTCCTGACACAGGCTAACGAAGCAGCTGTTGGCCTTGTGATGCTTAAATAGACTCAGCATTATCACTCTTAAACGGAAAAATCTCATCATCCGCAACTCAGCAATCCACTTCTTTTGTTTCCTTATTTTAGGTGTACATCTGCTTGCACCAGTTCAAGTGTCATAATTTTAATGAAACTCTTAAAATACTGAAAACACCCAGTATTGAGCTTTGTAGACCCTGATCTCGCAGGTAGGCAGCCTAAGGTCCTCAGGGCACATCACAGTCACAGAACAGGGGATCTACATCTGAGCAGTGTTGGAGGGACCCGACAGCTATTATTAGATTTTCGCCAAGGAAACATGATTTATCTTCATTCCAATTTTTGTAACTATAATTCATTCCAATGCTAACCCCATTTACAGGGATTTATAACTCACTTGAAAGATTAATTTAGGCACACATAATTTCAGAGAAACAAACCTAATTTTTTTCTTGGAAATACTGAATTACTTTAAACTGATCATCTGTGATAGTGTTAGGGCATGTTTGTGTTTTTAATGCCTCATTTAATGATTTTGTCTATTTAAGAGTTTTGTGACCCAGCGTTGTTTCATGTTGACTAGTTCTTGATATTTTCAAGTGAAATACCTCACCCTGATGATACATGCAAGCAGTAACTGTGCATCTTTTCCAAACATTACACTACACTTTGGGGATGTTGGTGGATATGATAAAATCTGCAGTCTGCCGTAGGTTAAAGCACCAATAGTTGCATGCTGAATCAGTAAGTCACGAGTATTTACCCTACGAATCATGTTAACCAATGCGAAGTGCCAGCAGTGCGATCAGGGAAAGGCATTAGCCATCCTCCCAGAGGAACATAAGCATTCCAGGTAAATCTGTAACTTCATCTGGCCCTTCCAAAAATAATTTCATCTAGATATTGCCACATCTTTGAAAGCAGCTGGGATAACTCTGAGCTTTCCAATACCAGAATGCCTGTAACAGCAAACAACATACGTGAATGGTACAAGTGCTGCTGAATATCCAAATTTAATGAGACATTTTGTGCACCATAACACAGTTCTAGTATTAATGGAGTCCAACTTAATCACACCAAATATCAATTTGGTCCATGGCTGTCTTCAGAAGCAGATAACAAGTAAAGCCGGTAAGCATCTATGTCAAAGTAATACAAGTTCACACGACCCTCAGTCATCATTGAGGCAAGTGACTAATAACTGTGCATATCTCTGTGTGTGGAGTTCCTCAGATGCTTTAGTTTCAAATGCTCCTCTCTGATGGGATGCCACAAATCTACTTTACGTCCATATCGGTTCACTGCCAAAAACAGCACCAAAAAAGAGGTCCTAGCTATATGCAAATGACCTATAATCCTCATTTATAAAGAAACCCTTTCACGAACTAGGAGGGGAATGTCAGATGGACTCCCACGTGAGCATTAATAACGTCAGAGAGAAGCAGATGGAAAGGGGGATGAACAGCTAGTTCTAAAACTGTTAATAAAAATATGATTAAAACACCTTGCTATAAAATCTAAACCCACATATTTAGTTGATTATTTTAATTTTGTCAGAACCCTTCTGCTCCCCTCCTGGTGCTAACATGGGGGGCAGCAGCAGAGAACCGTGGGCACCCCATGTAAAGGCGTAGCCCGCAGCCCTTGGAGGTGTCCACCAGCGTGCAATGTCCTGCTGGCCTCTCCTCAGCCACAGGAAACTTCCCTTTTACTTCTCAACTCCTGCTCCTGATGCTCCAGAGGGTTTCGCATTGTGCACTGAAAAACCAATGGACGACTGCAGTAAGCTCTCAAACTTAGTAAGAACAAAGTTTGACTGGAAGAATTTAACTCCCAAGGAGACGGTATGAGAAAGGTCAAAAGACACGGTCAAATGCAAGGCCTTCCAATACCTCAGCGGTGCCACAAACATGAAGACAACACATTTCCATCAGGTGAATGACTCAATCTATCACACTCATGTAAAGGACTGTGCACATCCGCAAAAAGTTTTTGGGGTGATATAGTTAAAGGAAAAATACCTACAAGCTCACACATATAATGCTGTGACATTTTCACTCTCTCCTTATTGACCTGAACAATTTGATGCAAAATTATTATGCAAGCAGTAGAAATGCAGAATGAATTTTTAATAGCACTGTGTGTGAAAGAGAACAGAAGTTCATAAAATATGTTAAAGTGACTTCCATAACACTGGTTTATACAGCTCTCCACAAAAATAGGCCCTTTCAACTACAATAGTTAAGCCTGACAATTTACAACATAACTCATTCCTGCTGTATGAAGGAATCCTTCTCTCAAATGCAAGCGATCTTGCAATCACAGATGAACTCCAGCACTTAAGTACAATGGGATACGTTTCACAGTGTCAGCCCTAATTTTCAGCCTTGACTTTGATTTCCCCTGCCTTGGTGGGTTCCAGTCAGACCCTCAGTGTTACTCTAATGTAGCTTTTTTGTGGTTTTAATATGAATATTGTGTCAAGGATCTGAGATATTAAGAATGACAATACATTATTATTGCAGCAGGGAAATCTCTAGAGTCCTAGAAGTAGAATTTCAAAAACCACAGTCAAAAATCAATAGTAATCCACAAGCATTCATAAAGGAAACACGTCAGTCAGCATCTTTGAATACAAATTTTAAACTTTATGTTAAGCAAATCGGACAAATACAAGTCATTTAAAAGACAGGGAAGGAGGTTTTCAGGCTGCAGGAGGGAGCCTGTCTTGCTTGGCAGCCCCAGGAGTGTCTGAGATACCCCTGCCCTCCTCTGCCAGAGCCCCAGGGCCAGCCCCAGCCTGCCCAAGCTAGTGCATCCCCAGCAGACGTGTAGGCAGGGAAGATGCTGCACCCCTGGCACAGCCTGTGCCCAGCAGACACCTGACTCCTCCCTCTGAAGCAACCATCCAAAGGGATGTAGGGAAAACCAGCTCATCTGCACTCCCTGATAAATGTGATAATGAGAAGAAATGCTAAGAATTGCACACGCGATCCTTTGATGAATTCACAGCCAGACATCTGTTTGCAAGGTAGATGGCCCCTCCAGCAACAGGACTTATTATTGCTTGAGTTTGCTTTACATACCAAAAATATCCACAAAAGTAATTAATTAAACACTTCATATGTATATGGCTAACTATGTATTAATACATTGTTATCAAAGCATCCTAATCCCTCTCTCAGGAAGAAGCCTGCGTAACCAGTGTGGATAACAGAAGGTATCACATACAGAAATGTCCATAAGGCGAACATAAACAGACAGCCTTTGCCACCTGAAATGTTGCCCAGGGACCTGGTACCTCAGTACAGGGCTTACAGCTTAGTCTCATCATTCAGATCACTTGCCTACGCTCTGACTTTAAAAGAAGTTTTCAAAAGAAAAACAACGTTCAAGGTGCTCAGGATGAATGGTCTTGCTCTCTTAAGTAAGAGTTTGTAGCAGTGCTCAGAGGGAGAATGAAATCTTTCTCTGGACCTCACTGTCCTGTACAATTTGACCAACAAAAAAGCTGGTTTTGGTTCACAAAAGAGGTGAAGTTACAAGCAACGGAAGCACACAATGGTTTGAGTCCAAATCCAGTAAAGACGTTACGAGTTGGTGAAATACTCTCAGTATCTTCCTATAATCTCTACAGCCTGCATGCTTTCCTCTCTGCTACTCAAAAACACCTTAAAAAAATATCCATTACGATTTTGTAAGGGGAAAGGCCAGAGGATGTAGCTCTGATGGTGCTACAGGGTGTTCAGTTCCTACTCAAGAGATTTCACAACTGTTTTTAAATGGAAGGACATAGCATTCCCTGGCCGAGTGACACAGGGGCACCGCTTAATGGCCAAGGAGGATCTGCTGGTGATGGCACCGAGGACTTCCACAGTGCCCAAAGTCCTCTGACTTCAGCAGCATTTCTTGTCGAGGCTATGGGGAATGCTGCTAGAAACTGCGGCAGTCTTTCAGGGCAATCATGAGACACAGTTTACTGTACATGTGCTATTTCTTATGCATATTATTTATTAATTTATGCAGATTAGTAGGCTGCATGACCAAAAACATGCCATCAGCAACGATGGGCATCCAAGCCTGTAGTAAAGGCTTGATCCAAAATTGGTTTCTGTCATCAAAAGATTTTTTTACTGATTCTGGTGAATCTTGGTTCAGGCCCTGAAGGCAGGAGCTGCTGTTACTGCAGTAGTCACAGCAGAGATAGCTGAAATCTCCATTACAGTGGCTCTGTCACAGGTACTGCAGGAAGACAAATTCATTTAGGGAGCCCTATTGATACTTGATTTGTTAGATCTCAATTGCAGAGCTCTCTGAAGTGCGATGTTGCTGTACTACAAAATCATTTAAGCTTATAGTCAGCGTTCCACTGCATGTATCAGCCCAAATGCAAAGGATCAGATCTCCACATCCAGGATGGAAACCTTTACCATGCGTAACACGGTACTGAGGTACAAGACAAAATCCTGTAAAAGCTTTTGATGTATGTTTTGTTTTCGAGCTAAAAAAAAAAAAAAA
>Ga0065711_1044305_pt1 | contig 14179 bp, 5 predicted proteins | sample Hoacrofraction12_FD_59098 | JGI IMG/M metagenome (GOLD analysis project Ga0065711, IMG submission 59098) | Hoatzin crop microbial communities from Cojedes, Venezuela - Epithelial fraction 12 v2 (version 2) | ecosystem: Host-associated > Birds > Digestive system > Esophagus > Crop | place...
CCCTGCTTCGGCGGGGGGGTTGGACTAGATGACCCACAGAGGTCCCTTCCAACCCCTACTATTCTGTGATTCTGTGATTCTGTGATCTCTGAAGCTACTTCAGGCTTTTCTCCCACAGCACAGTCCTCCAAAGAGGGCAAAAGCCAGTCAGTGTTGGAGGCTGCCAGTGCACAAAGACGAAGCTAGAAGGAACCCAAGAGAGGAGAAACTTCTCATCCTCCAAAGCCTTGTCTGCATCCATACTTGCAGATCAGCACCCTGTTCTAGATCTGAGGAGCAGGAAGGTCTTCTAAAATGAAGTGTGAGCCTGTTCCCAACTATGGCTTGTTCATCTAGGCCACGGCTCAGTACAAGACAGAGCAGAAGCACGGGCTGACCACTACCTTGCTACTTCATGTATCACCATTAGTGGATAATAGTGGTAAGCTTACCTTCTGGTAAGCTGTCAACTGTTACCCATGGGGCTGTCAAATATGAAGTTCTTGAGAAGGGGCTAGAATGGTCTTGATTGCAACAGGATGATGTTCTATACATTTAGCCAGTTTCAAAAGTCTCCAGTCAGTAACGGGGTCTCTTGACACCTACCCTCCAGAGGTAAGACTTCCAATTTCTTTTTACAGGGCCTGGTTTTTTTCCCAGATTAAAAAGAGCATACAAAGATCCTACCTAGCACAAACTTATTTCAAGGGGAGGCAGAAGTTCACTAATGGAAGAAAAAAGGAAAGGAAGGACTTAAAAAACAGCCTTGGGATCTGTAGGGTGAGAGAAATGAGTTGTCCTATAGTGAAACTGTGGTGAAAAAACAGTGTCCGCAAGGTCACCGAAGAGCAGTGCAGGCCTGCAGTGAAGTGCTGAGAGTTCTCCAAGGGCATGAGAACCTCAACCCAGGGTGAACTGAGGTTTTCTACTTACTTCCACTGCTGGGAACTGCCCCCTCCTCGTTGCAATGTTAATACCCCACAAAACATGGAAACAACAACTACCATGTCAAACTAAATTATTAAATTACCTTATTATAAGGCAAGCACAGACAGGAGAAGTTTCTATGGACAACTGACCTGCTGAGACTTGTCCCTGTAGCCATACTTCACTAGGGAGCTGATGGGAGGCTACAAACTGTTGTGACCACCTCTTCCCCATGCAGCTAGTGACGTTTGCTCAGGCATTTCCTCAATGAGACAGAGAGGTTATTGCTCTTCAATGTGCCCAAGAAACCTTTTTTCCTCTTTAACACCACCCCAAGATTCTGTAAATCCCTCTCACATTCATATAAATACATATGAAGAAATCTACTTGCAAGTGCTCATGTTGAAATTCGTCTGCAACTCCTTTGTTTAAAGTTTGCTAGTGTTTTACAAAGGCTGTCTGCAGTAGTGGTAGAATTGCTCAAGTACAGCTCCCAAAACATGAAACAAAAACAACATCAAAACAAGGCCTCTTACTACATCCGCAGGATAATGTCTGTGTGTTTTTCTTCTGCATAAAAAGGAGATTGTTTTTTACATAGTCGTCAATGGGTTTTTCCAGCATGGGATGACTCCTCTAATAAAAATATTCATTACAGCAGAGATGCACTCAGCAAGCTTCTCTGCACAAACAAACGAGATCAACCAACGAGCCTTGTTTGGCTGAAGTGAAAAGCGTCACTACTAAAATACTAAAATCACCATACCACGTACTTTTTTTCCTCAAATGCCTTCTTCCCCTTTAGTATGAATGCATCCAGGAAATTTTATCCCTCTACTGAGTGTTGTGAACGAGTCACATTCATGAGATTCAAGCCGCCTAGCCATGGCAATGTTGCTCGTCCACTAGAGAAGACTAATCACGGGCCATGCTCCCGGCCAAGACTCCCACAACCGCTGAAGTCATCTCATGCTTTATAGAGTGAATTCAGTACCTGACATGTTAGTAAAAGCCAACTTATTTCAGTAAGTTTGTTTACATTTCCAGTAAACCAACAAACATTGGTAAACTTCACCTCAAAATCACAGAGTCAAACACTCTGTGAAAATAGTTACAGCTTGACATTAATCCAACTTAGACAAAATAGTATGTGGAATGATTCTACCGATGTCTGCAATGCTGATAAAAAAGCTACTCAAGCAGTAAACAGAAAACAATTATTAATATTAAACCCTTATCTCAGAATATATTTTTGAAGTTATTTAACAAAAATAAACAACTCTGTACTTAAATAATGTAAAATTACAACAGCTCTTCACTTCTGAAACCTGTAGAATAACCTGTAACAAATAAAGTTTTTCATTGGACTGTGAGCCTGGTTATAGACCTGTAAATAAGAGACTAGTGACAAAGTCTATGATATTGCCAGCATCCCAAGGGGAGATCTGCTGAGCTAGACTCAATTTTATCATTGAAACCTGTACCACAGTAACTCGGAGACAAAAAAAAAAGTAAATTACCATGGTTCTTCAGAAACGAGGATACTGTGGTTGCTAAGTGAAAAGCAAATATATAATTAACAATTTGTACAAAATACAGGCTGACAAACACAAGGTATTTTCAGAGTAAGCATATCAGAGATTTTGATTTTACCCTTCTGAAAATACAACAAGTATTGCTACAGAAAGAAAGGAAACTAAAGTTCAACAAAACTCTACAAGTAGAACAAACATTTACTTTCAGAAAAAAAATTAACATCATTCTAAAGCAGTTGTGGCTGTCCAATTCTGTGACCCTGGAAAGAAAACTGCTTCCTTCCCACATACGAAGCAACTGAGAATTAACCAATACTTCTCTCTCTTACCTGAACTTAAAATAGAGTTTTCATGTCTCCATTGACTCGCTTTAATAGTCAGAAGAGCAAGGGGAGCTGGGAGGAGTTTGATTAGCCAAGCGGTTAATGTTCTCAACAAAGCTTTATTACAAAAATTTATTTGTTTCCCAAATGTAAGTGGTAGAAAGAATAAATGAATTATAATACACGGGTACAAAACCAACTTCTTTTTTTAACTAAGAACAACCAAAATACATCACTCTGCTTCTCAGAACAAGCCATTCTAATGCAAAGCTGATCAAATTAATGTACTTCCTAACAGCTCATGGAGACAAAGCAAGTTAACGCTCTGGCCTCTTTTGAATATCAGCTTATCTGGGGCCTAGGAAGAAAGCAGAAGTAGTTAATAATTAGATGTGGCCTTTACTAATAAAATTATATTAATCTTCCAATGTTAGATTTTGAGATAAAGGCATAGCTTCATGGTGGTAGAAGGACGGGAAGGTACCAAAAATAGCTGAATATTTCTTTAACTATGATCTAGAAGCTTCTTGTTTTGTTTTATGTAATAACCACATAGCATGAAATTTTGACAATCATCTGGCATGTTTTTGAACTTGTTTTTACTTCACTCATTTTCTAAGTCCAAATGGCTGACAGTGTCTAAAAGCAACATCAAATGAAGTGCAGCTATGAGTGTAGTAGGAATAGGAGATACGATCCTTGAAGTCCAAACCTGAAGAACCTTCTTTTTTTAAATACAGGTTAGAAAAAACTACTATCATACTGCGTTAATGGAATTTTTATTCACTGCACAGCTCTTCTATTTGATGTGGAAGCAGACAAACATATCCCTTAAAAAAACCATAAAACCCAAACAAACACAGTACTTCTCTACTGCTTTAGAACTGATGAATATGCTCCCATTTCTCCCAGACTTAAAAAACAAAAAACAAAAAACAAACTACCAGCAGGAACCCTTAGAAGAGTGCTTTATCAGGAAAGGCCAGCCTGACCACTTGCTATTTCAGTTCTTCCAGCAATGCCTTATTTGTGTGCAATGAATAATCAGAGGCTAGATATCATTACAGCAGGGCACAGTGAATAAATACTACCCACAGGCTGGGGAGGAACAGCAGCCCACAGGCCCAATTGATCTCTGCATCTGTTTAAATTACATGTTCTTAAAAGCTTAACACTTTGTCCAGATTCTGTATATCAACCTTACTGCTAGAAAAGTTCCAAGCAACAACAAAAAGCATCACTATAAAAAAAAATAGCTGTAACACAGGCTTCAAAGAGCAAAGAGCTTCCACACTCCTCTCTATTTCAAGAGAGACGATTAGTTAAGGTGCTTCCAGACTCTGCACTGCAGACAGGCTGGCAGAGGTGGCCATCTAACAAGCTCTTAACAGTCTTTAGCGGGTATCAGAGGGCAGTTCCCAAGGCAGAACCCCTCTACTGCTAGTTTCTGTTGCGGGGCATCTGTGGAGCAGGGGCTCCCTCTAAGGGGACCGCGGAGGACACTGTCATGAGCTGTCCGGCGTGCATTCTCTCATTCACCCGCAGTTCACAGCCATCCTGCAGCATCCTTACAGCTATCCTTGCAATGTTTTTAGAGTCATCAAGTCCACTGTGAGGTCTCCCATCATAATTCATGCCCAGCTTCTCAAGCATGATCGTCAGCTTGGTCTGGTTCCTAGGAACCTGATGGAGAAAGTGAACCACATTCAAGAATCAGGTTCTGTATGAAGTCTTTTTAATCTAACACAGTGCAGCAGAAACATATGCAGATTTTAAGCCTACTTAAGTTGCATACTACTTTCATGTTGCCTTTTGTCAGATCACTAACGATTTAACTTCAAAGCACCTTGCTGAGACAGACACTCTCATTTTTGCAGAGGAGACACAGTCAACAGCAGCTTGTCTAGACTCAGAATAATCTCAAGAGCCTCCCACCGTTACCAGCACCAGCTCAAGATGTGCCAGCACTGGCAACGGTGGAAGCCATGGCCTAGATAGGTTTAACAAGCCTTATAAAAAAGGAATTACCACCCAAAGTGGCATTGCAGAGGGAATCAGATTTTGGTTTTCCTTTTAAATGCTAAGTGATTAAAGAAGGACCAGGCTCCTGATCCTCACTGACAAGAAGCTCCTGAATGCCTCCAACCACCCCAAGAACAGATCAGCAACATCTAGAGCAGCCCGTGTTTACATGGGTGACCAACAGCAGCAGCAGACAAGGAAGCTTAACTGACTTACCCATGCAAAGTACACCACCAGTGAAAGCCTCAAGTCCTCTCTTGCTTAACTACTAAATATACATCTGTGCTTTGGAAAGGTCAAAGAAAAACAAAACGGTAACTTTAAAGTAAAGCTTTAGTTTGCTTTCTTGGTGTTGGTGGCTGGGATGGGGGAACACAGGACATGACATACTACTGGGTTAAACAGCTAGGCAGAATGGTGACAACACAGCTGCCAAAACCTGGCAATACGCAACTCCAGTAGTAACAGCCACAAACTGGGCAGGGGAGGCAAACTGCAGGTTGTGGGATATTCCACAGAAAAGTTACAATACACTCTTTGTCATTAATTTTATCTATAACTATTACTTAACAACAGATTGAACAGCAGCACAGAATAGTTTAACAGAGGCACTGAACTATAAATGCTACAACTGTTTGCATTTATTTAAAAAAAAAAAATCACAAAAAGAAAAAAAGTGATTCCTTTTAAGTTGCAATCTGCATTGCCTTTGATGAAAAATCACTCACTGCTCAACAGAGAAGGAAAAAGAAGTTATGTCTAGGTTAAAGCTGACAGGACTAACAAGACTGTTCTGTGCTCTAGTGTGTTTCCAGCAGAAATGGTCATGCAGAAAAGGCACAATAATACAGGGAGAAATTAAGTAATCCTGTAGTATTTACCCAGCACAAAATAAAGCTCTTCTCTTACTAAAAGTTAACCTCTTTTTTCTAGCGGTTACATTTAGTATGAAAAAGCCCTTCAAGAGAAGGCTGTCAGCTAGGCTGAAATCATATTCAAACAAATAGTTTAGTGCAGACTGACTAGGAATTTGCTAGAATCTCCAATAACCCATTTTATGGCAAGCAGCAATAAAGTCCAGCGCTGAACCTGGCATTGCTTTTCTTTTGATAATTTAATCCAACTGTAGCTATGTCGTAATCTTTCTTTGTTCTCATTCCACTGTCAAAAGTGGAGATACCTCCGGGTAGCGGTGCAAATTAGTTTTGTAGTGTATGACATGAAAACGGGAAGAAAGAATTGAAAAATCAATACAGAATCTTTTTATCTGAACTACTTCAACACATTCTTGATCTAAGAGCACTGTTATGACATTTTTAGACAACCCTTCAGGGAGCATCTGAGCATCTCCTGATTCTTAAAAACAACAAAATGCAGATTATATGATAGTAGATTACAGAGACCTTCAATTAGTAAAGTGAGATCTAGGCATGATGCACATTTGAAAATCAGGCCCCAGGCAACTAGTTTAAGAACTATAACTTCATACTACGCAAGTAAAGATGGCAAGCACAACAGGACATTCTAGACTTCTAAACCAAATTTTCCAGCAAGAGAAACAACAACTGTACAAACCTTATAGAAGTTCCCATACGATTTGCGAATATTGATCCACTTTTTGGCAAAAGAAGGGTATTTGATACGGCTAATACGGCACTGAATGTTCAAAAATTTACTCATATCCCAAGATCTTAAAAAGTCAAAAGAGAAAAGATAAAAACATTAGTAACACATAATTCACATGCCCTGCTTCTACATATTGCACAGCAGTAGCACAAAAAGCTGTCTTTTCTTTGGTGGTCAGTAGAAGGAAAACAGTTTAGGAAAAGCTCTTTTGCTGTGGTCACAGTAAAGAATTTTTCAAGATGAATTTGCTCATCATGGGGAAAAAAATAATAACACAAGCAAGATTTTCATGAGGATGGTTTCAGGTCCAGGATGGTTAACCCAAAAAACAGTATGCCAGCTTCTCCACCTACCATATCTACTTCAGAAACTGCCAATAAACCAGATGCTTACACAGTCCTCGGGGAAGCAAGCAACACCTTAAGTTTTCTTGATCACTTGAGTATGCATGCATCTCTCTACTTAACGTAGGTTATTGAAACAAGATGGCACTTAGTTTTAGGAGAACCAGACCTTTATGGAAATAAGATGAAACCATAACTCTCTGCAATTCTAGCCTGCCTTCCTGAAGGGAACCACCCCAACAAGTCTGTAAGCTTCAAGCCAAAATACAGCCTTTTTTACCCCCCTTTCTTGCAGCTGTCTACACAACCTCAACTATATGACGGGGATTTAACTGCACCTATTTTCCTTGAGGAATTTCACTGAGGGAATTCCCCTGGAGGGGAATTCCAGACGCATTCTAAGCTGAGTAATGTTAAGTCTTGCACTAGTTTTGCTTTAGCATCTTCTTTTCTTAATTCGCTGTTGCTGCCAAAGATAGAAACCTAGTCATAGGTAAAATATTAGTCAAATAGAAGTATTTACCAAAGTTCCTTAAATGAATTAAAGTTGGAATGACATTATTTTAACTCCTTATTTTTAAAGTGTAAACAGACTCAAACCATACATCTCAAGTCTCGTGTCACAGCTTTTAAGAGGCTTCACTGTTCATACAGGACACAACCACGTTTCAATGATATGGGTTCTTCACCAGAAAAGACCTGTGATTTTTGTCCAAATCTTCAGGAATTTTGAGAAAAAAAGTCTCACGGCCAAAAAAATTTTCCCACTTTCTAAGCTGGGTTAGCTAAAAAGCTTTTGTTATGTATCCATCCATCTCCTATGACACATTATTTTTCAAACCACTCATATTATAGACTAGAATATCCGTGTTTTACTTGACAGAAGTGTTAGGGAGTCATACTAAGATCCCCCATACTCTTTTTTCGTAAACTCCCGTTTTGTTTCGGGGTTCATCCCTCTGGTTCGACATAGTCATTGTAACAGAGCAGCACAGGATTGCCTTTTTAATCCAGCACTGCAGAAGATGTACTCCAGGCAAACTCCAGGCTTAGCAACATGAAAATGCATCACTCACCTCACATGGCTAATGTTAAGAACTCTGTGTCTTACTTAAATCCCTCATTCCAAGAGAAGGAGGAAAGCAGACACATTAACAGAATAGTAATGTTTCATTGTTAAAAAGCAAGCATCACCTACAGAAAAATTTCCTGGCCAGAGCTACTTAGATAAGGGTCAAACGGTATCTTGCATCATATAACAAAGCTAAGATCACAAGAACAATATTGCACCACAGACACATCTAGATCTTTGGATCTATTCACTTTGCAGTCATTAGGGGACTGGTGGTAAGTCCAGGTGGCAGTTCAAGGACGAGTCATTCCCTCACACACAAAGCTTGTCAGAGCTGGGACCCACCAGAGCCACAGTCCTCTAAGCCAAAGCAGAGAGCTTTCTGTGCTAGCCGTTTCTCCTTGTTGAACAGACAGCATAATCCATTATTGCTTTCTGGAAAAATACGCAAGAGGTATTAACAGTAACACTAACACACATAAGATGCAACACAACCACCACACATCTCTGAAACCTCGGATTCATGAGAGCAGGGGGATTGCTTAGAACTGAAACTGCATAACACTGTTTTCAGGTATTACGTTCTATATGAAAACCAGAAGTAAACAGAGAATTATAACAACAAAAAAGGATAAAAAGTCTACTCAACATCATTTAGTTGCATACAGAAAGCTAGGAAAGAAACAGTGCCATCTAATGGACTTCAGCTTCATTTCAAATTGTTTAGTTCAGCTTTTCTGATTTTCCCAAAAGCTAAAATTGTAATAAAACAGCAAAATGGCAGTGTCATGATCCACCTTTAACCACCCTCTCACCAAGATTAAACACTGTTCTGCAGTTATAGGTTGTGCTGAAGGCTGCAGAAGGACATACCCATCTGTCAACATGGAATAGCTATACTTCGTTCCCAGTTCTCGCTGTCTCATCCACTCAATGACATTCTGCAGAACTTGAGGAAATGTATCAGCTTTATCGACAATGTCCTAAGAGAAACAAAAACACAAAAGTGAGGAACACTTTTTCAGGAAAAAACCCATCATGAAGTGTAAGACTTACGCTGGTACATAGGCACTCATTAAAGCACTCACTAAATCGGCTTCACAAAAATCATTAAAATAAGCAGACAATTGGACAGATTTTTCTAAACTGAAAAAAAAGCACCACAAAAGCACCACTGAAAGAGCCAACCTCCAAATGGCATCTATAAAAGGTAACAAGGTTAGTCAGCTGTTGAACTCGGATTAAAACCTTTGAGCTTGTTTCCCAGGCTCCTGCTCAAGTCACTTGATCACAAGCCATTGCTATCGTAAGACTCTAAATTCCTTAGAATAAAAATCTTAGAAGAGGAACTGATGCAATTCAAAAGGCGCTTTCCTCTCCTAAAGATTAAGTTTCTACACATGGATTACAAAGTGAATGATTTTCCCTACAGCCCCTTACAAACACCTAAATGAACAACTTAGTGAAATCAATCCTGCTATAATTGGGACACACACACACAACCCCCGCCACACACCAAGGATTAAGAGAATAAGCCCTACAGAAAAATTAACATGAAAGATTACCAGTCTGAACACATCAATACCACATCTCATTTTTTCCTGAAGAAACAAAAGTGCAAATTACCTGGGTGATTCCTGTCAGACTGACGCAGAATTTTGGAAGCTTGGGATTAATCTCTGGCTTCACATACTGCTGAAAGGTATCCTCCTGCAGTAAGAGAATCAAACACTCAACAGCAGCACACTAGCAGCCCGGAAGGCAACTTCTTTGGCTTGCCCACAGCCAAAAGACAACAGCAGCTACTTGCCCTGATGGAGGCAAAAAGGAGCGTGTACCTCCCAAGCCAACGTGATCCCTCTGACTGGCCATCATGAGATTCCCAATGGGACGGATGGATGGCTTTCCAACTGGAACATACTTTTCCTCTCAGCCAGCAGGCACCAAAGCACAGGGATGTGGATGTAAGAGGGGAGAAGGACAAACTTCAATAAAGGGGAGGACTTGGGAAAAGGAGAGCACGAGTGAGAAAAAAAAGAAATGAGAGGCATGAGGAAAGCCTGATGTTTTTTAAGTGGTATCTCTAAAGGCTCACCTGTAATTCAAGGAAGGCAACCAGCTGCACACCTCAGAGGCTGCAGGCAATTCACACACCTCTGGATGCCAGCCAGCCAGAGACAAACATAATGACCTCACTCTGGGAAACTGAGCAGTACAAGAGTGAAGACTACACGTGAGTTCCATGAAAGAAAGCAAGCTCCAAATTCCTGCTGATATAGAAAACCCCTGTTTCCTACTACTCTAAAGGCAATAAAACAATCTCGGTAATCTGCACAATCCTCTTTCTGCAGCAAGTCATACATGCAGCTGCACTCTAGCATCACAGTGATTACTGGAAATCCTCCTCCTCTTAAAAGTTCTTGAAAAATGAACTATTAGTCAGAGAAGCGTGCGCTTCCTCCGTTTCACCGAGTCACTTACTTTCAGTTTGACAGCAAGTAGTTTTTCCAAAAGCAAGCCATATTGGAACAGAGCACCTGAAGCTGCCAAATGCCTATTAAATGTTTAAAATCAGGATACATAGCTGTCAATCTGTCAGATACATCGTGGAAATAGTCTAGCCTGCCCAGAAGTAGAGCTCTCTCAATCCCACTTTATAGACCTCTGCATTAGACTCTTCTAGATTGCCTCACACAGGACCACAGAATTTGCTAGTTCTTGTTCATGATGAATCCTTTGAGTCCTAGAAATAGCCCCGTGGAATCTTAAAGCAGGGAATGAAGGGGCAGGGAGGGAGGACGTCTGAGAAACTGTATCAGTAGAGTGAGTCAACTGCAGGAGCATCATCTATTCCAGATGCTTTAAGAACAGAAAGTTTTGTTTGTATGCAAAAGGCACAGAGGATAGGTCTTTATGGAAAGAAAAAAAAAGCAAGCTGTTTTTAATGAAGTTCAACATCTACTTGAAAACTGATCTAGATTTTCTGAAGCAAAGAAGTTACATTACAGAACAGCATACCGACACACTAATTAGATCACTTACTATTTCCAGGGTATGCGTGTTTAGTAAGACAACAGGAAACTCAATTATTTCATGTACGAATTCAGGTGGGTTTCCTTCTTCACATGTTGCTTCAAAGTCAACAACACAGATGTAGTCATAGTAGCTGTCTCCATTAACGGGTTCCTTCTGCATAAGCTTCTGTTTCTTATAATAGTTTTTCAGCCTCTTTTTCAGCACATCTTTCACTCCTCTTAAAGAGATAAGGAAAGTGTCAAAGATCACACTCTCATTTAATTAATTATGTCACCATTGTAGAACTGAAACTATACTTAACATTTTAAAGTTCACAATTTATTAACCTCATTTTGAACACCAGCATTTATGAAGTCTGAATTCAACTTTATCATACAGTTAACGCTCCACTAGCTGGACTAATGCAGATACCACCCAAAACCAAACACATCTAGATAGTATCAGTATTTGGGGACAGACTGGGAAGCACGGCGCAGAGATACTCCACAGTCATCTCCAGTTCAGCAAGACTGAGTATCTGAAGACTTTGCAAAGCCCAAGTCTTTGCAGATTGCTCCTAGATGACCTCTGGCCCTGAAAGCAGTACTGCCTCACCCGTGTTTCCCTGTGCCCTCTGTCTGAATCAACCCCAGGCATTTCTGCATCAGTGGCACACATAATGCAGAATCCAGCTAAAACGCCCACATTTTAAATTTGTCTCAATTTAAATTTAAAACTGAGCTTGAATAACTTGATTAAGAAAGTACTCAAGATTTCAGTTGTCAGAAAAACTTCCTTGTCAAGATCCTGCTTTTCAGGAGGTTTGTGGCTAACACATAAATTTACAGTGGCAAATGATTAGAGTTACCTTCTGTGTCTTTTTAATGCAAACATTATAATAGGCAAGCGCAGGTGCCAGAACTGCTACACACCAAACCAGAGCTGAATAAACAAGGATAATTTACTCTTGGAAGGAAGTTGTTTTTAAAATTACACACTGCAAATGAAATCACAGAAGCTGTAAGAGCTACTTGTAATAAGTGGTATTATCAGAAAAGCAGCCCGCTGACCCACAAGGAAAAACTGGAATCAAGACTCTAAACCTGCATTTGAGAACATCAGCCTCTTCTGCAGAGACAACTTTTTTCCACTCTGGTTTATTAATCTAGTTTAATTCAACGACCAGTTCATTCAAAGTTGAAACAGTATGTTTGAGCTGATAGAGGGAAAAATGACCTTTTTCTTCATCAAACCTATAGAAGAAGTTGAAAGAGGAGATGATCTGCTGTCAAAATAACCCCAAGGGAAAGGATGGTGTGTGGCAATCTGCTCAACTCGCTACGTTAGAGGTGACGCAGCATTTGTTTACATGCAAGACACATTCTGACCAACTTAATTGAATATATTGATAAAAGAAGTCTAGCCTAGCTGAAATAAAAGTTTAAGACTTTCTGCATTTACAACTGAATAAAAAAAGCAAACAGAAAATTAACAACCTAGGAGCAAACCACGAACACGTAATTTACTATTTGAATTCTGCTTTTTCTTTTAAAACCAGAGTAACTGCTGAATAGCTGTACAAATCTAACTTGTTTTACTAAAAATTTTATCAGGTAATGATAATCTTTTTTCCTCCTGAGGAGTCAAATTCATTTAACCAGAGGAGGAATTAAAAAAAAAACACTGTCTGCAGACAGACGTAATGGAGGTGGCAGGCTGCACTTCCCACCCACAGCATTTTGCTTCTGTTTTATTCTGTTCAAATGAATCTCTGTTCCTTTCCTTTTTTTTTCTCTGAACATCCTCTCCTCTACAGTTGTTGTCTACCCCTCTAGAAAGCTAGACTTCTCCTTTCAGACCCCATCTCACCTTTTGTATTTCCTCTTCTTCCAGAGCAGTAACTTTGCACTTTGGTAACTCCCCACCACCACCACTACTTTCTCATTACTGCTACCCACAGAAACAATACACTTGGTTTTTCCCAGCTCACCTTCTCAACATCTTGTATCTGTCTGGCCACAACAATATCAAAGGATCTCGCAGGTCACTTCTGACAGAGCAGGAACCACTCTATATTCCTAGCCCTTTCCTCCTCCTCAATGAGCACAAATCCACTTTATAATACATTCACCTATTCCCGTTACTCTCTCATCTATTCAGATCAGCAAACTCTCCATCTAAAGGCACCCGTCCTCTGCATTGATAAAATTAGGAGCCCTACCACCAAAGAGGTTCCAGCCAGTATCTGATTTGTACTGAGTACAGTAAATAATGTTCTGAAGCGAGTTTCTATCTGCTGAAGGTCTGCAACACCACCTGAGAACCCTTGCAGTTCTTCTTTCCCCCTTGAACCAAAATCATGTTGAGAAGTGACCTACAGTCACACACTCTTTCGTTTCCTTGCGTTACCAGTCGAGGCAGGGCACATTCCGGCTAACACAGTAAGCAGTATCGCACGCCCTAATCCTACAGCAAAAGCTGCATCACAACCGTGCATAAAACAACTGGCGCTTGGCATCTTGTCTGCTTCTCACTTTGTGGGGTGTTTCGAAATTTTAAAATCATCATCCCTTGCGGCGCTGCTGCTCCCAAAGATAAATCTAGAGGTTTACAAATCAGCCTAACCTGGTCTCAAGATTGAACTCTGCGAGTTTACTTCTCAGCTCATCTCTGGTCATTCTGTTGATACAGCCATTGGTCATAGCAATTTCTTTGTAAACCGGATCACTGAAGTCATTTGAACTGGCAGTTGAGTTTTTCCCATTAGTTTCTTGATCGCTGATCATACAACGCTGCCGACCCTAGGAAAAAAGGGAAATCCGAAGGTCATTTAAGGTCACAAGAAGAAGCCAGAGCATTAAAATCTACGCATCGCTTTGGCACCAAAATGCAGCAAAGCATTGCGCCCCTTCACTCACGGTCAAACCGAGCGAAGCAGCTTACAGACGGGTAAGGAAGCCAAGACCGACGCCTACCCTGAAACCCCGTTTTCCCTCTCACTTTCCTGAAAGCCAGCAGAGCAAGGGAGTACGAACGCCGGTGTCCGGCCCCGTGCCACACCGCAGCTCGGCCGGGACAAAGCCCGAAGCTCGGGCAGGAAGTGTCACTCCCCGCTACGGGCTGGCCAAACCCCGACCAGCGGCGAGAGGTTTCTCCCAGCACCGCAATTAACCGGACCCTGCGCTGAGGAGACAAGCGGACAGACGTCTCACGTGTTAACTGAACAGAACCACAGGCTAAGAGGAAAAACTTCAGGCGCTCCGACTCCAAACGGTTATCGGCAGCCCTTGCGGGCCGGCCTCCCCCGGGCCCCGCGCCGCCACAGCCGCCGGGGCC
>Ga0065711_1044306_pt1 | contig 14179 bp, 14 predicted proteins | sample Hoacrofraction12_FD_59098 | JGI IMG/M metagenome (GOLD analysis project Ga0065711, IMG submission 59098) | Hoatzin crop microbial communities from Cojedes, Venezuela - Epithelial fraction 12 v2 (version 2) | ecosystem: Host-associated > Birds > Digestive system > Esophagus > Crop | place...
GAACTTCTTCCCTCTGAGGGTGACGGAGCACTGGAACAGGCTGCCCAGGGAGGTTGTGGAGTCTCCTTCTCTGGAGATATTCAAGACCCGCCTGGACAAGGTCCTGTGCAGCTTGCTGTAGGTGTCCCTGCTTTGGCAGGGGGGGTTGGACTAGATGACCCACAGAGGTCCCTTCCAACCCCTACTATTCTGTGATTCTGTGATTCTGCTGTTTCCTGTCCCTCGTGTTCCTTGAGAGGGCAGAATTTGACAGGAAGTGCTAAACAGTGTCCAGTGGCACAACCAACAGTTTTGCCTGAGTACAAACTGGGGTTAATGTTTCTAAATGTGGTTTAGAGTAGCTTCCCTCACCAAGGGTCAGATCCTGAGGGCTTCCTTGTAGCTTGCAGATCGCTGAGGGTCAAACTGTAGCTTCATTTCTAGGATGGTTTATACGAGAGAGAAAAAACACTAACGAAGGTGGCAGGAGTATCTCCACTTAGTTGATAAGGGCATCGTTGCCCTCCTCAGTATGACACCAGGTTAGGACTGAGATTTGAACATTTTCATAATGACAAAAACCTTCTGATAAATTCACTTAGAGTAGCAAAAATGACATGGCAAGATACAGCCAGATACTAATAATGGCAACCTGATTTTGTTGCAGTCTCCTGCCAATACCCACATGATGTGATTTTGTTGCAGTAAAAGTGCAATAAGCAAAGTGGAGGAGACGTATTTCTATGCTATTTACTATGAAAAAATAAACCAAATTAATTTTTCTACCTCCCAGGTTTGTGTGGCCACTCCTTGTGCAAAATCTCTTGTTTTAAAAGGAAGTATTAAATGAAAGTCAGTCTCAGGTGAACAATTTGGGTTAAAACTGCAGGGTTGTTTGCTGTATGTGAAGTAGCTGAGAAGAAATGCTATTTAGAGCAGCAAATTGGTGATTCATAATTGACATTTACTCCAGTTACCCTCCAATGTGCATGCTGTACTTCATGTGGAATTATTATAAGCGAAGAAAGGCCATTCCCTTGAGCAAGTTCAAGTTAATGTTTAGGAAACCATTTAAGTTATTATTAGGACAAAAGTCATTATGGTGGAATGGTCAGATGCTCAGACTGCACCCTCAGCTGCAAAACCTGTGTATTTTAATACCTCTGCAGGTAGCTCTTCAGACATGTGGTCGTTTTGGCCAATTCACTGAAATCCCGGCTTCACACATGTCCTCAGTCAAAACTCCCACCTACTAAACAAGGCCAGAAACAAGTCCTCTTTTGGCACTCTCTGTGGGCAGCTTTCTAATTACGCTGAAATCCATGCTAGTCTCTAGTTTTACACACATAAGTCCCTTTGAACTTGGATGAACTCTTGGAGCCCCAGCAGTTGGTGGGAGCAGGGCCACAAGGACGTGTCTGTACACAGCTGCAAGCGGACCCCGGCTTCAATGCAGTAGATGCCTACACTGGCAGATGCCAAAATTGCAGAAGGCAGCTTGCTGCAATTCAGACTTTGGAGGGAGACAGCCCAGGGGCTGGATCCTCACCTAATGACAGACGGCAATGTTCTGTGGCTTTTGGTGAAACCTGTGACCTTGCGCTAGGTGCAAATTTGGTGCCACCACTGCCTGGTCCTTGACAGCTGGATGCTTTTCCTTCTGGTGTCCACAGCAGAGGTGAAGCTCACTGAACTTCCCCAGAGTACTGCAGCTCATTCAGTCTAAATGAATATACGAGCTTAATTATTCCACCATACTGTAAGCCTAGAATAAGGAATTGAGTAGATCTTGTTATGGATTTTGATGTGAGTGAAGTTTTGGGATCTTACGCAATTTTTAATGATTTTTTTTTTCATATAAAAGCAAGAACATCTTTCTGATATACAATATGCCTCAAACTGCAAGTGTAAATCAGAGGCAGACTTCAGGTACAGAAAGATCATAAAGATTCACAAGGTTATAAATTTAAGCACCTTTGAACTTGAGAAAAGCACTTTAAACCACTGCCTCATTATTACCTCTAGCAAGGAGGGATTTGGATTCCTCTCTACAAAGAGAGATGCTCTTCAATTCCAACACTGTGTGTGACCAAGGACCCTATAAGAAAAGCCAGCCTCTCTCCATGGCTGGTCATGTTTCTGGGGCCCTGCTGACTGCAGGGGATGCTCAGGGTACAAGGGGGTGACAGGTCACAGAAAGCCAAGGGGTTCGCCGTCCTCCTTGGCCCTAGCTTGGGCTGTGGTGAGCAAGACAATAGAGGGACTTTTTGGATGGCGAGAACAGTAGTGCACAGCCTCAGGAGCAAAACAAACTAAGAAAACATTCTTTGTGCGAGACCAGAGGTGACAAAAGACCTGACAGAGTTGAAACACTCTGGAGATGGAGAGGACACCAGAAGAGGGTACAAACTGTGGTGTACTGAGAGTGAGCTCAGTAAGGGTAAGACAGGTTGCCAGCAAAAGGCAGGAAGGCAGGAAAAAGATCCATTCATTGGTGTTTCTGAATAATCTTCAGTTCTGCCGGGCAAAGAAACCATTGTAGAAATGTGAGTCCTGTACTTCATCTAAAACCTAAAGAGATAAATAAGAGGTTTTCAAATAGACAGTACAAAAAGGAAAGTTTGCCCTCACGTGGCAGAGCCAAAGCTACAGCTTCAGGAGCTGCAGGAGTGGACCCTGGCAAGAGCCTCCCTTGCAAATGCTGCATGGGGCAGAGCCTGGAGGCTACTGCAGGAAGAGAATTAACTCTGGAGAAAGGAGTTAGGATTTGCCAAGCAAAGAAAGTCAACCAGAATGGACTGAGGCTGATGAAAGGATGGGCAGAGACTCTGAGAAGAGCCCTGAAATGGAAGGGCAATCTGAGTCTACTGTGCTGGGAGACAGTGAAAGGCCACATACGATACACATGCCTTGGCAAGCCACTGCTATGCCCAGCATTTGGGAAAAGATGGAAGAATAGCTACAGATTACATTGTGATTACATTGTCTGAGAAAGAATCAACATGAACCTATGGTCCACAGCACGGCGAGGAGGATGGTGACAGCACCATTAGAGGGAAGGGGCTTATTTACAAGAGCCATGAAAAATGCTGTGGCACAATATAAAAGGACAACCAGCCCCTAGGCAAATGGCAATAATCAATTTTTGTCTGGATAGTGCTGCAGAAGCTGATAAGGTGTCTGACAGGGTTATGAGCACTGAAAGAAAAGCTACAGGCAGCATAAGGTAAGAAATGAAAGGGCTCAGAAGCACTATTCTCCACTGAAGGAGATAAAGGCATGCACAAATGAAAGAGAGAGTTCATAACAGTGTCAGGGCTTTTTAAAAATGTCACATCCTTGATCTCACCCCCAGGGTGAATGCTCTGGAGTCAACACGGTAGCGGAAAAGGCTGAGGGACTCCAGGGAGTAGAGATGGTCTCTGCGAACTGCAGAACAGAGCACAAAAGCACCTCACCCTCCCCATCCCCGCTCCAGGGGGGTGGCTGGAGCCTTTTGCCCCCAGCCCGGGGTGAGGGCTGCAAGCGCACTGCTCTGGGCATCCACGGTCCAGGGAGAAACTCAGCCCTGGAGGGTCTCCGCATCCATCCACAGGAGGAAATGTCACTTCCTGAACAAATAAGGAAAATGAAGTCAGTACATGAACAGAGCACGTTTTCCTCTCCACCCAGAGGTGAATGTCTTTTAGGACAGTTGATACCACACGCTACACCTGACACAGCAGGCAGTGCTCTTGGGCAGGAGCCAGAACTGAAACAGAGCATGCATTCAGCACCCTAATTTCAGAGATGTCCTTGCCTCACTGCCTGGTGAGGCAAACTGGAGGTGTTTCTCAGGAAAAGAGACCTCTCAAGCAAAAACAGCTTTTGACTGCACAAAGCTTCCTCGTCTCAATGCACAATCTTATCGTCTAAAGGGAAGAACATCTACGGATCTGAGCTCAGGAGATGGCTCAGCCTCACAGGTCTGCAGCAAAGCTAACAATGATGCCAGCTCCATGCAACAGGAATCACGTGCCTGGCAGCGAGAATAGCACAGCGAGGGTGCAGGCAGAGTCTGGTAGGGCTGAAGTCATTACTGATACCTCTATTCCAACGGACAAGGAAAGGTGCAAAGTACTCTTGGGATGGTGACCTGTATGGGGAACCTACCTGCAGCACCAACAAGCTGATAGGGCTCGTGGACAGCTCTAGTCAGTGCTCACGGTGTGTAAATTTTTAAAAAGACTTATTGAAAGAGGGAGAAACCTTTAAAAAATCATTGACTCTGCACCGTTGTGAGAATAAGCTTAAAACTACATTTCTCATAAACACCTCCAGGCAAATGATGAGTGAATCCCATGCCTGGAGATCAGCATTTTGTGTATCATGCTCAAGGTGCCTGCTAATGTCTCCAAGAGCAGAGAGCAGATCCGGATGCCATTGCACAGAGTGCAGACTGCGATTGCCAAAGGCACTGCCCAGCCTTGCAGACAGCAGTTCAAGCTGTTGGCCAGGGTGAAGGGACCAGGTTTTTCCACTACCTAGCAAGCATTAAAAGGACATTTTTCATTTCTAAAAGAAGATTTTAAAGGTTCAAGGACACAGAAAGGGCAGTAAGGGTCTTGGCATGTTGCTAACAAGAAGAGGTTGGTGCAGTAAGCTCAGGTGTGGTTTCCTGCTGGTCCGTGCTCCCTACATGTTATCCCACTCCTTGTCTCTCTTCTGGGCCACCCCAGCTGGCTGCTTCTAACACAAGTCTCACAGAGAATGAAATAGGACTTATCGATGTTGGTGTGAGCCCATGGCCTTCGGGCTGGGACTCAGATACATTGATTGAAAATCTCTGGAAAATAGGTAGAAAGATTTGAAGTTTGCCAAAGATGTTGTACCTGATGTAAGAATATCTGACAAGGGCACAACCTCGTAGGGGTGAGTCAGACCCTGAGGCACGGGTTTGGAAACACAACCAGCCATCCTTGTAAGCCCCTACCCAGTTTGTCCTGTTGCAGCGGGCTGGGGCTGAGCTCCAGATCTTGGGACAGCCAATGGGTTTGCTGCTTCCTAACAGCACTGGTGCAGGTATCTGAGGCAGAGTCAGCATCTTCACTCAACAGTAAAAGGCCCTTCAGAGGCTCAGCAAGCACCACTAAATAGTACATTGCCTGTGTGACATTAACTCTGTGTTGTTGATTCCTCCTTGTTAGGTTTATTGTTTAACCTGGTAGAAAAGAAATAAGAAACTTGTTTGGGACACTTTTGTGGGAGCTAGATGGAATTAGGCTTGTGAGATGCAGATTTCCTTGCTGGGCTATGCTGATCATTTACAACTCGGCCACCGACTCAGCCACTTCATGAACGAATACATGAATAAACAAATTAATTACACAGGTCTATGTCAGATTCCTTGGTTTCTGATCTGCACAGAATTGGCTGTGACTGCCAGCAGCTCTGCACTGTGGACTGGGTCAGTCAGAACTGCTTCAAAGCTCATAAAATCTCCAGTTATTCACCCCCTCCTCAACTGTGCTTTCACAGTTCCCTTGGCTTCACTGAGACCCTGCTTAACTACAGCCTCTGTAAGATGAGGACGGGGTTGCAATCTTCTACCAGCCTGTAACATCTATTTGCAATGACTGTAAGAGATGCTTTGGAACTCAAGTGCCTCATCCTGCTAAGGTCATGCCTTCAGTTTCAAAAGACCACTTTGGAAAGTAAAGTGGCAAGGCTGTAGCTCTAATTTGCAAAATACTAGGGCTTGCATTAAGTTTGTCAATGAGAGTCTCAAATTTACACCAGCACTAGATTTACCCTTCCGTTTATAAAACGATAGGGTTTAATTTGGTATTTTCAACACTTAATGATCCAATAAATCCAATAAATGGGATGGTGCATTTGTGTTGTTTCAGTGCTTGAAACATAGTACTGTCGGATGCTGATTTCTTGTGGTAAGTTTGGGAAGAAATCATGGCTGTGCTCTAGGCTTTCTAAAAAACTTCCAGAGTTTGGGTACATGGTACTTGCAGTTTATTGTACTGTTGTACAACACAAAAAAGAGATGGTCAGTCTGTAGGAATTGTTGCCATTTTGTCCTGTTGTTGTTGTTCTGGCTTAAAACAGGCAGCCTTCAGAATTAGTTATCGAAAGAGAGATACACTCATAACCAGCGAGACTGATAGTGTTAGTGATGCTGAACCGTGTATGACACAGTATGACACAGGAGCAGCAGCCATAGAGCATACTGTCAGTGCTATGAAGGCACTGTGAACTGTGGACACCGTAAGCGCGCCTCAGCCTCTACTGTCACCACTGCAACTCCCTGTGCGTGCCTGAGCTGCCTGTCCCCAGATTTGTCATCTGCAAATAGTCATGCAAACTCACTGTTCTGGTGTATCCAGACATTCATGCTGTATGGCCACACTGGAAGTAGGTCAAGTCCATTCAACTGTCTGGAGGTCCAGGAGCTGTAGTGTAGACAAGACACAGGCATTTTTGGTACTATGTCTTCTAAAGCTCCTTGCAGCACAGTTAGGTAACATGGCAGGAGAAATACCCATCCTTTCTTCATCCAAATATCTCCCCTGTTGACACTGGGGGTGAACTGCAGCTTCCAGATCTCCCACAGGAGTGAAAAGTCATGGTGACAATCCACTCAGAAAGTGCTGTAGTGCCAGAGCCCTTAGGCAGGAGGGCTTTGCCGCCATGGCAGGGCAGCAGGGACACCAGCCCTGGCTATGGAGGGCTCCAAACCTCAAAGCTGCCTCCAGGAACACTCCTCCCCACAAGCGTGGCTGCTCATCACCACCGGCATCCATTGCTGGTCACTGTTGGAGACAGGGTGCTGACTGGGTGGACCGTGGCCTGGCGCAGCTCAGCCATGCTTAGGGTGCTATGATTGATGTGGTAAGACATGTTATAGCATGACACAGCATGGCACAACAGTTTACTGCATGAAGTGAACCAAATGATAAAGTCCAGATGAAATGCTGTTGCTTCTTCAGGACATAACTTCTCAGAAATATTAAAATCAAGTCTTCTGATAAAGAAAAGCAGTGTCATGGTTTGTTGATTTTGTTTGTCTGGGGATTTGGATTGTGGTTTTTTTTCTGAAATTGTTACATTTCCACAGAACGTTTCATTTGCATTTCTGCTGTATTTTCCTGGGGAAAATGCTTGTGTTAGAAACCAGAAATGATCTCTTCTGGAGTTTTATAAGAGTAAAATTACAATTCAGTTTTTCTGTAGTTGTAAATCGTATCTATTTATTTCAATGGCCTAGTCTACAGAGCTCGAGAGGTCAGCTCTATCTATCCAGTTTGTAACAAATTCAAGAACATCTTTGTTCAGCACAGCAGTCTCAGACTTCTCGCAACACTCATGCATTGATGTCTCTGTATAAGCAGTTTCTTTCATTACCATTGCCAATTCTGATTTTCCAGGTGAAGGCAGCCACCTTGCTAAAATGCTGAAATCATTTATCACCTGTCATGAAGGAGAGAGTTTGTTGGCATCCTCCTGTGTAGAGAGATGTGCTTTGATCCTAAAGTATTCCATCTATGGGATATAAAGACAAAGCACCACCTGCTATGAAGTTTAGAAGACTATATAAAATTTAATTTATGTACTTTACCATCTTGTCTGGCATAGGAGCATCACAGAAGAGAACAAGAAACAAGAAAATTTGTAACTGTTTTGTGGCGGGCGCAAATATATCTAATCTATGACAGGGAGCTAATAAGATAGTTTTTCTGCCAAATAAACAACTCCTCCCAGGAGCTGTGTGATGGCTTTCATACGGCCTTAAATGAAAAGCTTGTCTGTAGTCAACAAGTCAACATAATGCTACCAAACCAAAACTATGAAGATGCAGAAGATCTGATAAACCTGTCTGGTAATTCTGATGCGTACAAAAGAACTAAAAATCTAAAAATAAGAACTAAACTCACCAATCAACAGCTAATTAATCTGCAGATCTTCAGCTGGTAGAAATCCATCAGCAGCAGTACCCTGCCACCTTCCCTGATGCAATGGAATGGGCAGGAGCATCATCTGGAGAGAAAAGCTCTAGGGCTCGCTAATACACACCACCACGTCCAAGACCCTCTGATACTCCAGAGTTGCCATCCAACTGGTGGTGGGTCCCAAAAGCAAACCAAAATCCTGCTGTTCATCAACACTTTCTAGATGGGCAGGGGCCATCTTAAAAAAAAGTGGTAGAGAAAAAAAACTGGTTGGTGCCAGAGGAAGCCGGTGAAACGCGCTTGGGTTTTGGTGGTGCGGTGGCAGAGATGGGGCAGGCCCAGCACCACTTCGCAGCCACTGTGCTGTGTTGGTCTGGGTACAACCCCTCATGGCACCCAGAGCATCAGGATCCTTCACTTCCTCTCCTTCATAAACACAGTACTTCTGCAGGGCAGTGTTTTTCAGGCACAGACCAAAGACATATTAATTGCAATGACTTGGGGTATTCCATTGTCATCCCTGCTGTGTCCCACAAATTGTTTGGCTTTATATCTGGGGTTAGGGGGTGAAGGTCCCTGACTGATAAACAACAAATGCCTACTTGGCGTCATGCACACTGCAACACTCAAAGGTAAGACACAGCAGGGGCTTGTGAATCTCATTTGAAAGATTTCATTCTTGTCTTCAACTCACACAAAGGCAGGGTGTGAACAATGCCTTCAGCCCTCATGTGGGAAAGTCTGGCTGAAGCATGGTCTGGCATCATGCTTCACCCCTACGAAGAAGCAGGGGTCTGGCAGGGTCAGCTGGGAGAACTGAATCCCCAGAACTTACCTCCCAGCTTCAACTTTTGGGCCCAGTGCTCTCCCCAGGAACACGCTGCCACCCACAAAGCAATGGGCCAATTTTGGCATCTGGGAACTAAAACCACATGTGAAACAGGAGAACAAAAGGAGATGGTTGGAGCAGCTCTGACTTGTGTTAGGCAGCAATGGGCTTTCTCAGGAGGGCACTTGTCCCACGGCCCAGGAAGGGAGGCAAGAAAAGGGCTTGTGCCACCTCCCAACACGTCCATGGAATGCCTGCACAGTCCAGCCACCGGCAGGGCACCACATGCCAGGGGCCAGAAAATGACTGCTTTTGGGGAGCTATGGGATCTTGCCGTGTTGAAACAGCAGGTCATTTGTATATGTAGGTCTGGAAAAGGTGGATGCAGGGTTGGAAGCTTTTGGGAATCATTGCGTGACTCTTTTTAACTTGGTTCATCTGTACTGCCATATCAGTCCTTTTCCAAAAACAAGCTAGAGCCTTTAGATCAAATATACAGAGATTGGGTAAATTTTTCTCCTCCTTTGTGGCATAACTGCAGAGGCTGTACACACAGATCAATGCATTGTACAGTTCTCATTTAGATTCAAGTACAGTGCCAGTAACTGCTAGCAAGCGTTACTCAGCCCTTCAAAGTCTACTTTTTTTCTTGTTTGCTTTCCAAATGAAGGCTATATTTCAGTCCCTTTTTTGGTGGGGAAAACGAACCCATCTATTGCTTTTTTCTCATTTTTTTTCTACCCTCAGTAGTGAGCCCCACCCTTAATGCAAGGATTTCAAAGGAAGTCAAAGTGATTTTTTCATGTTAAGAATTTGCCCAGACACTAAACATGTTTAAAAGACATCTTCCATTTTCTATATAAATTAATTATCTTATAAATTAATAACCTTATAAATTAATTTATCCAAATACGGTTCTGCAAATCTGTTGTCAAGAAAAAAAATTCCAAGTTGGTGTATTTCCTTTGCACCATTTCTTGCTCTCTGTTAAAGTTTGAAAACTGTTGTTGGCTTTTCCTGTAAAAGGAACAAAAATGATTCAACTTATTGCTGGGTCGGAGAGCAAAGTGTTCAGTAGTAAAAGGGCAGAGAGATAGTAAGAGCAAACAAGGCAAAAGAGGCTTGTATTTACTGAATCTCTAACTTTCAAGTGTCCAACCTGCAACTGGTATTGCCAGCCAAGCCCGACATTTCTACATTTTCTCTTGACATTAGAAGATTAACTAAATCATATTCACACGAGATAGTACCAGCATACACTTGACTCCAGACTCTCCCAACCTCTTTGGACTTGTCGCCAAAGCGATACCATGGAAACAGCATCGTGGAGATGGCAGGGAATACACACCCGTACAGAAGACCATCGCTATTAACTAATCTCTTGATTTAAGGGAACATTGACATAATCTCCAGCCCTGCTTCCCTTCTGTATCGAGCAGTTGCTCTAGATCTGCATGCCTGTGCAAACCTACCTGACAGACATGTGCTTGTTATCTCAGGATTTGTATTTTGTTTGCCCCTTAAAATTTTAGTAAGGATACAATTAAAGATACCAGTTAATGGCTGCTGCTTGTTTCATAAAGTAAACATCAAGCAATTGACTGGAAGTAGAAAGTCCATAGTGCTTTGTTGAGGTGTGATTAGTAAAACACTAAAAGTCTACTCAAAGGTACTCCGTTTTCTAAAGGTTTCTGAAGTGTATCTGAGATTGGCTTGCAAAAGCAGCATATTGACATTGCCTTTATTTGTCATTTAACTCTTGATCCTGCTTCTTGTGGCTGCAAGTTTATTTCAGCAACTTTTCTTGATCGTGGTTGAGAACAACCTCAAGGCTTTCTTTTTCCTGAGGATTCCCATCCTATATGGCAAATGAAAACAGATGCATGCCAGAAATGGAGGGAGGGAGGAAGAGGAGGGAGACAGGGGTAGAGGGAGGAAGGGGGGAAGAAAGAGAAGGTGCAAAGAAAGGAAGAAAGAGAAGGAAAGAAAGAAACGGAAGGAAGCGGAGGAATGGAAAGAAAAAAAGAAAGAACATGAAGAAAAGAAAGTGCAAGCTTTTTTATAAATTTGATTTAACATCAAGTTCTGAGCCAAACCTGTTTTACAGAATATTTTTCCTTGGGGGCTTATAATGCAACTACTATGGAGAAATCAGCATGATCTGACACAGCATGAACTATTCAGCAGCCTGCTAAAAATACAAATAGCTCGCAATGACAGGAGAATCAAACTGCAACTGCCTGGAATGTGAGATTATAAAATGTGAGACTATAAAATATCTCAACTCAGATTGAAATTCAATATATTTGTTAAAGTTGTCAGCAAAGTCACAGAGACTATTGGAAAATAGTCAGTGCATTCCCTACAGTTGTTGACAGCAGCCTTTGGACAAGGCAAGAAGCTGCAAATTTAAAATAAAAAAAAAGAAAAAACACCAAAAAAAAGGGGGGTTCTGATATCAATCCAAATTATTCAGAAATGGAAAATGTAATGGGAAGCAAGTAGTGAAAAGCCAGCCCTTGAGGGGTGAACAAAGGCAACCGCAGGCTGTAACACTGATGTCTCAAAGGCAAAAGGCACATTATCCTCACCCAGAGTGGTCTTCAGAAGGTACTCTGGTGTAAGGCAATGCCCTTGCGAAGCCTGTGCTGCCTAGGCACTGCAGTATTTAAAGGGATTTGCTATCAGAAACTCTTTGATTAGGTAATTTTACAATCACCAAGTTAAATATGAAGGAGACAACTAGCCAGCCTGCCAAGCTAGACACTAGTGTTAGTGAAGGTACGCAACAGGACTAAAGCATCCCTATTCAGTTGAGCAGTTAAACAAGTGTTTAGTTGAGCACGAGTTAAGCATTTGCTTAAGCAATTTAATACACTGAGGCCAGATTAATGAAATTCAACTGCTATTCATCCCGCCACACAAAAGCGTCCTCCATACCACAGATATGAAAGCAAATAAGATAAAAGGAAAAATGAAGTAAGAAAAGAGGTGCTACTTACCTGTGCTATGCATTTTGTCTTTTTTATGGAGCCATTTGTAAACATTCCTAAGCATGGTTTGTATTAAGGCTGGATCACGAATGACACCTACCATGCAGCTGTTTACATCTGGCTCACAGGTGTTTGGCTGGTGTTTGCCGGGAGCAGATGGATGCCTTGGAGGGACCTCTCACCACAGCCAGAGAGGAGGAAAGGGAGAGGGTCTTTACTGTTCCCTACCTCTGTTACCTCTCTGTTAAGCCCCATGTTATGAAATGCTAGTCAGCTTGAACAGAAATACTAGTTGGAAAACTCTCCTGATGTTCCTCTAAGGTAGTGAAAAGTGCAGCAGTGAATACATGCAGGAGTACAGGGCAAGTCGGCTAGAGAAAACAGAGACCTTAACAATATTGCATGGCAATTAGGGTAAAGCCTCCAGCAACAGGAACTGAAGGTACAGCCTTTGGCTGCGCTGGGATTGCAGTGTCTGTTGTCTTGAGCATGTCCTGCCCCAGGGCCAGAAACGGGTGCATTAGACTAAAAAGTTGTCAAATGCTCCCAGGTCCCTGGCAGTGTAGTTCGCACACACACGAAGGAGCCCCCCACGTGGGTGTTAAAAACCATCATGCGTGATGAAGAGCTTACCGCTTCAGTTCCCCACAGGCCGAGCAGCCCATCCCATGTTTGAAAGCCCATTCACCATCATCTGCTCAGAGACTAGATGCTAGGTCTGACACTAGGCAAAGCTATCCAAACCTGTCCAGAGAGCAGGACTTTCACCCACCTGGGAATGTCAAGCCGGTGAAAAACACGGGCTGCAAGGAGGATCCAGCACCACATCTTGCGTGCATTCTCCTGCCCGTCGTAGCAGGAGAGGGGAAAGTTATGGGGCAGGAGGAACGAGCAGGAATTCACCATTTAAGACAACCAGCCTGGCACTTTCAGAGCCAAGTACGCTGCGGCTTTGGCAGGGGACTTTAGTTCAAGAGGAACAATGCAACAGACATGGGTGTAACAAAGAAACCTTTGTGAGCACGACTGGCCTGTAGCACAGGACAAGGGCTTCTTTCCAGGCTGGCTGTATGGAATACCCAAGCAAGCAGCTTGCCCAGTCAGAGTAACATGACTGAAAATCCCAGTATATCCCCCGAGCACCCTGCCCGCACATCTCCTCAGCCGCGCAGCGAGTTCCTCCTTCGTGGGAGGATCCGAGCAACGAAGCGGGGTGAGGCGGGTGGTGGGGCAGCAGGCAGGGCAGGGAGCTCTTTGCACGGGTGCACATGCAGCGTGGGCAGCCGGAGCCTGGCTGCTGGCTGCAGAGCTTGGGAAGCCCTGCGGTGCACAAAGGTTGCACAGAGACAACAATTCCGAATTCAGTGCTTTTGCTCTCCTGAGCCAACACGCAAAACTCCCCCAACTCTGGCAGATCGACTGCTTCCAACTTTCCTGAAGAATTATCACAAGACAGAGAAACGATCCTCTGCCCTTCCTCACACAGAAAGCTGAGGATTTTTTCCATGGGCTGGGTAATACGAAGCACCCCAAATTAGCATTTGTATTACTACAGCCAAGCACCGCCTGTGCAACAACATCCCCAGTGAGAGCATTGCAGTCTCTCTTAAGAACCTACAAAATAAAATGTAGTCACAGATTCCCAACCCAAGAATACCACCAAACTCACTCACCTAATCTCTGACCCCACCAATTTTTTTTCCAGTACATTCAGGCCATAGACACCTAGTTTACCTGAAAAATACACCAAGTTCTTTACAATAACTTCACGGAAGATTTTTCTTTTTAAATAACTATGTCACCAAGCCTACGCTTTAAACAACATTCAGAAATCACATGTTCACCATCTGGATTGGAAACCTGTACTTTGTCTTCAATTCCCATTGCAAAGTCAGTAGTCAGCGTTGCCATCAAGCTGTCTTTGACATCTTCTTACACCTCTATCAGCTTCACTGGCACTGTCATTAGAGAAGTGACACACTAAATCTTCCACGCACAAGCATGCCTGCAGATCAACACAGGTATCTCCACTGAGTTTGCAAGCCTTCAAAACATACTACACTGTGTCTCAGAGCAGACTCTCAGAGACCACTAGTCACCTGGAGGAGAGCAATGATGGCAGTTACTTCATTGTTGTAAGACTGGGTTTTGCTTATCAAGGAAACTACTCTTACCTTACAGTGAATGAGGAGCCAGAAGCTTGCTTCAATGCAAAAAACCAAACTAACCAACTGACTCTACCCCTCGGTTTTCACATACTAAAACCTAATGGGATCCACATGGAAAATCAGCAAGCAACCACAACCAGCTTTAGAAGACCATATGTTTTGAAAGAAATTTCTCTCAGCATCTAAATTCCTAACTTTTAAATAGCCGCTATCCTCAACAAGCTCATAATCGGAAGCAAAACAAACTGACCCCCCCCCCCTTGACAAATG
>Ga0065711_1044307_pt1 | contig 14179 bp, 17 predicted proteins | sample Hoacrofraction12_FD_59098 | JGI IMG/M metagenome (GOLD analysis project Ga0065711, IMG submission 59098) | Hoatzin crop microbial communities from Cojedes, Venezuela - Epithelial fraction 12 v2 (version 2) | ecosystem: Host-associated > Birds > Digestive system > Esophagus > Crop | place...
TGGGTCGGGATAAGGGCAGTTTAACAGAACAGCAAACAGAGGGAAACAGGAACAACAACGATACAGATAAGGAGAAAACACGACAAAAACAGACCCGCTCTCTCGGACTGCACCGGCTGCACGCTCCCGAGCCGCGAGCGAGTTCCCGCTGGCGCCGCCGCCCCCCCCACCGGGACCCAGCCTGACGTCACATGGCATGGAATACCGGGCTCTGTTTGGCCAGGTGGGGTCAGCCCCCACCCCCCCGGCTGTGCCCCCTCCTGGAGTCCGGTGAAAATTAACCCTGTCCTGGCCAAACCCAGGACACTGAAGAAAGTCTATGAACGAGACTTTGGAGTTTTTAAATGAGTAAGATAATTTTGGGTTTAACAATATTGCAGCTTTATAGAAAATGTATTTGTTTAATATGCATGGCAAAACTTTATAAAATGCTTCAGAAATGCTCTTCCTTATTTTGTCTTACCTAGATACAGCTCTTTCTAAGTAATATGATCATTATTTTTCTAACATGAGCAATGCATTTCAGGAGATGAAATCTGAGCTGAAGTTGAAGTATGATGCCCAGGTTACTTTGTACAGAAGTTACCGAGTAGGAGACCTTCCTGACATCCAGATTGAATACTGCAGTCTCATTGCCCCTCTGCAGGGCCTTGCCCAGGTCTGTTTGCTTTTCAAAGGTCATTTGTGGAGTTTTCTGTTCTTGTAGGGAAAATGATGTATGGTTGGGCAACTGCTTTCAGAATTGATTTGTTGTTTTGTAGTCAACCACTGTGACACGCATTTAATAAATCTGTTTTGAGGAAGTGTTTCTCCTACCTCCGGGCCAGTGCAGTGAATAGGAGAAGATGCCTGGTGGCTTGCCTCACCTGAGCAGCCAAGTTGAACACTGAGGACCTGAGACATCGCCTGCTGTCCATTGCCTCTGGGTTCCTCTGCTTGAGAAACAGATGGTAGCGGTCTTTAGGAAACCAAGGATGTGTGCAAAGGACATCTTGCTGTACAGTAACAAAACAGCCATTTTTATTCTTTTATATGGCTATAGTGGAGTGGGAAAAATATGAATGAAGTTACTGTGTCTAAGACTGGACTTAGACTACTTGGTAAAGCTGATCCGGTATTCCTTTTCACACCTGAGAGCGGTAGAAACTGGAGACTGAACTTATCCCACTTTACAATGTTTGGGAAGTCACAGTGTTTCTGATAACCTTTGTATTTAATTCATGTTGATGGTCCCTTATCTCTGTGTAAAAGGAGGAAGTAACGCAATCATGAGTTATGTGCAGAGCATTAGATCAAGAGTTAGACCAAAATCCAGTCCCATGGTAGACTAGGATACACAGGATTATGTTACACATACAAAAGTGTGTCTGGGTTGAAAAAATGTCTTTAAATCTCAGATGGAACTGTCTGTCTGTACGGACACTCTGTCTCTCTATGTTGGCTCCCTCAATGTTAGGTCCGGGTCTCCTCACACATTGATGTCTTCTGGTTTTTTCCTGAAACCCTCTTCACTAGCAGTGGTGTCTGTCTGTAAGATGGTACTGGGTGTCTGGTTCCTGTAGTGGGAATTGTAAATATGTAAAAATTGTAAATTCCTTTCTCTCCACCAACACTTTGGCCTGAAACCTACATTGTCTTAGAGTTTCTTTATGTAGAAGAATTAAGATGGGATTTGAATGGATAGTACAGTAATGCCCAGCATAGGTGTAACGTGTGCCAGACTAAATATCACACTCCTGAAGTGTCCACATAGGGATTAGGTACAGGGTGAGTCATATATCTTAATTTAGCTTTATTAGTTTATTTTATCACAGCAAAATTCAGTGGCCTTACTGCTTTTGTTGTAATTTACAGAAAGATCCAACATTTGCCAAGCAGCTTTTCAGCAGTTTGTTTGGTGGAATTTTTCATGAGGTAGAAAAAACTAAAACTCCTTCTGAGAAAAAAGCCATCATCCAGAAGCTGCTTAATGACTTCAATAATTTCCTGAGTATGAGCCTGTCTTACTTCCCGCCATTCATTGCGTGTGTCCAGGTAAATCCTGCTGTATGGCATGAAAGTAACTGAATACAATGTCTTTGTCTGAATGTGTGATAAACCCAGTGGTAGTGAAGGTTAAATACTGTTGCTGAAATTTAGACAGAGATGGAAAGAGAATTGTTAACTAAATGGATGTTTCAAGTGACTCTTATTAAGGTGAACAAGGTAATTCATGCCTCTGAACTGATTTTTCAAGGTTTCCACAGTTTATCATGTGTAGAGTCAATAACAAGAAGAGAGTTGATTGTAAATGAAAGCCACAACAATTGAAAGGGTTACATGGGTGTCGTGTGCTTATCTTCCTGTTTCTGGGAAGTGCTCACTGAGGAATACTTTGATGTCTTGAGGATATCAGTAGCTGTCAGACTTTGCTGTTAGCAGATCTTGTTTATTTTTTCAAATTAGTCCCCTGAAGTAGTTGTCTGGGGACTTTCAGTAATGAGGGAAGGACTCTGTTCCACTGAAGAATGAGTGCGTGCACCACTGCTGTTTCACTGGAAAGGGAACACAACCCTTGCTACTGTGAGAATATACTGACCTGGAACAGGTTGAGAACTTCATCTTTTACCCTGGTTTTCAGGGAGATAAAAAAAACTTGTCCAAGCACCTGTTACATACTCATTGTCACTGTATTTAATGTTTCTTGTCAGCTGTGTTGATCTCAATGTTGTGTCTGATTTGTAGCTCTCAGAGTAATCTTTTTTTGAGTGGCAGGTAATGGTTTATTCTTTCTGTCACAGAAATTTAAATGCTCTGTGACAGTAGATGTCATTCCTAATACAGGAGAAATGTCTAGTTTGGACTGATTTTTAAACAGTGACAAACTTTGCTTCTTAGTACTCGTATTTACACATCTGAAAAAATGTAATTTCTTGTTTACTTTTTTTCTGTGCAGCTGCGTAGAAGGTCAAACGCTATGGGAATTTTTCTGCGCTGTCTTGGTATTTTTCGAGCCAGCATCTCACAATAGCTATCTGTTTATATTCCCTCTTGACACTGCATTTGTTGGTTCTCTGTCTTGATATTATATTTGTGTTGAATTATGCTGTCTGTTAGACCCTATTAATAACACTGTTGTTTTAGGCTACTCTGTTTCTGAATAGATGTAAAATGAATACTCAGAAAATAGGTTAAGTTAAAATTAGTCAAAAATACAGACTTTGTAAGAATGATAAGAGTATCTCATCCCCATTCAATAACAAAAGAACAGCAGCACGAACGCAAGCCTCAGCCTGTGTATTTGAGCATCCTGCATAACAGTGAGAGGAAGTCTTTTCCCCAACAGGGAACAGAGTTCATATTGATCAGGAGAGACTGATGGCAGAGTGGGAGCACACAGTGCCAAGACTGTCATTGGGCTCCCAAAGGCTGTCCTAATGTCTTGGCCATTTGGAGATACAGCTTCTGTTGCCTGTATACCAACAGTGTAATACTGGCTTGTTTCAGAAAGGCTTCCTGCTGCACTGCCGTTTCCTTCTGGTTGTTTGACTTCTTAGTTTTCTACATGTTCAAGTCCCATCAGGAGAGTAACTTGCTAATAGAAAGAGCTGTTTTCATCTGCAGGTATAATCTTAAAATTGACTCTGAGGCTCTGGAATTGGCTTTCAGGACAGATTGAAAGCCAGCTGAAACATTAAGAAAGGAGTTAACTCCATGACAAAGGTTTACATAGACTCCATAGAGATACCTGGCCTCTGAAGAACATATAATTGCCTTTTAAATATTTCAGCTGTCAGGCCAGCTTGGATGCCATTCATCCTAATCTTTGAACATGCGATGCAAGTAAAGACAGAACACGTTGCATACAGAGGAAGGAACATTCGCCCTGCTTTCAGAAGAGAAGTGGTCAAATAGTCACCAAAATGCACTAAATGGAAAGATACCTTCTTTGATGTGAGACAATATCTGTAAATTGTGAGTTTGGGAAAGTATTAATTCTCTGGATGTACTGTTACATTTGCACAGTTCTTACACTGTTTCCGAGGCATCCCTGAGAAGGGGCTTTTGGTCTTACCTTAGCACAGCTATTTGTAACTTTTTAGATTATGCAGTTGGCACTGCATCCCTGACATAATGCCTAAAAGTTGACAGTCAAGGAATATGTGCCCGTACATAAGAGTGTCTGGGGCACATGTGCAACTTTGATGGAAACTGCTAGTTGAAATTGCCTGAGGAGCAGGTGCAGCGTATGCTAACCCCTCATTGGAATCCACCTGGTCTGTAACTCAGGAAGCTACAAGAAGTGGTTCTTTTTCCCTTTTTTATTGAGTACAAATTTGTTGGTGTGAGAGTCTCAACTACACAAATTGTGTAATGAGTTTGCTTATGCCAGATGCCTGTTCTGCAGTTTTTGTGGTGGTTGCCTTTGATCAAAGAAGTGAAGCTTGATTGTTCTCACAGTCTCCTGTTCATTTTCCAAATAGTACACCTTTTTTTCTTTTATGCTTCTTATTCTTGAACATGCTGTGTTGCAAGAATCAAATGTTATTTTTTGTCCTAAAACTCGATGCTGTTTCTTGTAATGAAAGTTATATTACCACTATTCTATGCTGTAGATTTTTTTCCTGTTTGGTTAAGATATTATTTCAACTTTCCATTAGGTTCTTAAGTGAAAAAACCACCCTGGCTTTAATAAACTTGTCTGCTACTTTCTCAATATATTTACCTGTTTTGGGGATAATGATTGAAGTATTTTAAAAAAACCTTCAGGTAAACAAGAATGTTTATCCCTGAAAAAGACGTTATTCTGTAGTTGGACTTATGCTAAATAAGATAAAAATCTACTAGAAATATTGTCGTGTCTTTAAAGTGGGCAGGGCTAGACGAGTACAGTACCAAATGAGTCTAACGGGAAGCTGTGGTACGCTAAAACCGGGTTAAGCGTGTGGATAGAAAGCCTCCAGCTCGGAGAAGGCATCGTGGTTAATTGTGCCTTTGGCTTACGGCAGGAGTGCGCTGCTCGGTAGGTTAAGTGAAGCGCAGCTGTTACGTAGCGGGCACCACGCTGCCAACAAACCAAAGGGAAAACTGAAGTTGTGGATGTGTCCATCTACCTCTCCCACACTTCCCCTGTGTTTCTGTTGGGAGAGTTGTTCTGTGCCCTGGAGACAGACGAAGCAGAGGGATTATTCCCTACTGTTCTCTGTCCAAAGGGCAACAGCACAGAGTGAAAAGATTCCAGCTTTCCCAGAGCTGAGGACTTCTGGAGATTTAACGGCTTGTTTCCTAAGCTTGCACTGTAAGAAAAGGGATACCAGATAGGTGATCTGTCAAAGGTGACTATCAGTATAGTTTTAGACCAAGTAAACACTTGTTTTGTTTTATTTTACAGGAAATGAGTTACCAGCACAGAGAGCTACTAGAACTGGATTCAGCTAATGTGAGCACGAGCTGCCTTGCAAGTTTGCAGCAGCCAGTGGGCATCCTTCTTCTGGAGCACGCCCTGATGGCTCTGTCCCCTGCAGAGGAGCCCCCATCCAAGCGGATGCGTGGGCAGACAGAGCTTCCCCCAGATGTGATCAGATGGATTGAACTTGCTAAGTAAATTCTTGTTTGAGACAATTTACTCCCTTTAGGTTTGCCTTGGGAAGAACTCTGCCTTTATGGCTTGTGGGATTTGTTTTTTAGTCTTTCCGTGATTTAGATGTGCTTTTAATTTCTTGTCAGTTAATTACTATGTTTCAGTTAGAGCAGTTAAGCTTAACAGCTGTGCACCCTGATGGTGCTATCAGACGGCTGAAAAACACCTTGTTCGTAGGTTTTCAACTGTAGGAGTTTCCACGGTTCAGTTATTACCCTACAAGATGAAGTCTGTCTAGTTAAAAAAAAATTTGGTGTTTCTTATATAAGATCATACATTTATATTTTCATAGAATCCTTAAGGTTGGAAAAGACCTCTAAGATCATCAAGTCCAGCTGTCAACCCAACACCACCATGCCTGCTAAATTTTCTGCTATTACAAGCCAGTACTATTACTGCTTATTATTGAATTATTATTTTTTAAAATCACTTATCTCTGTTTGACTAATTTAAACATTTCCTTTTTCAATTTTTCTAGGCTCTACCGATCTCTTGGGGATTATGATGTCCTTCGTGGCATTTTCAGTGGTAAGATTGGGACTAAGGAAATTACACAGAAAGCATTGTTGGCAGAAGCAAGGAGTGATTATGCTGAAGCAGCTAAATATTATGATGAGGTAAAATAACAAGAAGATTTTTTTGTTTCATAAATCTCTCCTGGCTTAAAACTAATAAGCCAAGTGTTAAACATTTTGAGAAACAGCATATTGTGTAAAATGTCCTTGTGTGTTGTTTGATTGATGGTTCAGTCTGTAAAGACATGGAAACAAATGAGCAATCATAGCAGAGCGGTAAGTGTGACAGTTTTTATGGTTTGCTACAAAGCTTCACATATGCAACCACCTAGGCAGACAAGTGAAAAACACCATGGGCTCACTAGTACTCCGAGAGCAAACTGCATGTGTTCATGGCAAAGAAAATTTGAACTGTAGTGGGTAAAAATGAAGAAGGATCTCTTAAACCTTCTTTTAAAGTCTGAGCTGCTTAAAAATGCAGGTTTACTGAAGATGGCTATCTGAAATTAATTTGTATATAAATACTGAGAAGCCTGATTTTTCTGCGTTTAATCTTGCTGTCACCTTCTGGTAAATAGATAGATATTTTTATGAGACAATGAATTATTCTTAATTTCCTCGTGACTTAGAATTGAAACTAGTGCCAGATTCCAGCTGAGAACCTTCTTCCCCCTCAAATTCATTCCCTAGGCACTCTCTAAAGAAGACTGGCAAGATGGGGAGCCAACAGAAGCCGAGAAGGACTTCTGGGAACTTGCATCTCTGGAATGCTATGACCACCTCACAGAGTGGAAGTCACTGGAGTATTGTGCTACGATTAATATTGATAGTGGAAAACCTCCAGACCTAAGCAAAACATGGAATGATCCATTTTTTCAGGTTTTTAGAAATCAATCATTGATTCTGCACTGGTTTTATCACTGGAAGGATGTCTTGCAGTAGCGTGATTGTGGGTGGAAATGGAATAGAAAATGTACTGTATTATTAGGGTTACTTTTATCATGAAAATGAACAGAGAGTCTGATATATAAAGTAATTGAAGCAATTACTTCTGCTGTTTTTAGGATGTTTAATTTTTACCTTGAGTCTATGGCTGATGATACAGCATCAGCTTTATCTTCTTTGTTATCTTCTTGCAGTGTTTTTGTTTCTTTTATCACTTTTATTTATTACATGTTTTGAGTTACCAAACTACTGGTTTTGAAACTGGTGGAATTTGCTAACAATGTCTTAAGCCTATCGGAAAAGACTGCTGTGATTTGTTAGCAAATTGGAACTTGTCTAAAGGGAAAACATTTAAGAAAACCATTCAAAATATTTTTATATCTATTTGATCTGCCACTGATAACAAAAAATTGATCATCTAATATTTCATTCCTAGAAATAAAGACTGTGTTTTCACCTTATAGGAGACATATCTGCCCTATATAATACGCAGTAAGCTGAAATTACTGCTCGGGGGGGAAAATGACCAGACTTTGCTAACTTTTATTGATGAAGCAATGAAGACAGAACAGAAGAAAGCCGTTATAGAAATGCATTACAGCCAAGAGCTTAGTCTGCTTTACATTCTGCAAGATGATTTTGACAGAGCCAAATATTACATTAGCAATGGCATGCAGATCTTCATGCAGGTAACAATCTCTGCTATCTCTGACAGGATTTTTCTGTATGGACTCATGGAACAATGAAACTGTTGATGCTGTTACTGCTGTTAGATTATACTCTCGAGGGAAACACTGGCCCAAATACAATGACTTCTAGGTGCTTTCCAATCATATGATAAAACTTCCTTTCAATTCACTGCTTGCAATGATGGGAGTTTGGCCAGCCAGCAGGGTGCATCCTCCCATTTTACTTTGTTTTATTTTGCTGAGGTCATCTATTAGAAATTTTTCAGAGTAATTGTTTGCAAAGATTAATAGCATTTTATTTCATTCATTTTTTTCAGAAGCCTCCTGTCCCTAGAACAAACTTGAAAAGAGGGTATTACATTGAGAGGTTACAAGTTCCATCCGTTACCAAGTTTTGATTAGACTGTAGGACTGTCCTAAAACCTAGAATAGGAATTGCAGCTAGAAAATGCCTCTATACTTGTCCAGAGCAGAGCTGCTTTTACATTACAGGTTATTAAACTACGCATAAAAGGTAGGGTAGTAGAGCGTAATATATAGCAACATCACATAAATAGTTTGTTAGAGCACTGAATAGAACCATTTTATAAATTCTGTATGTGAAATCTTCCATTCTCTCCCTTTCTTTGCAGAGCTATTCCAGTATAGATACTTTGTTATATCAGAGTCGAATGACCAAACTGCAGTCTGTACAAGCTTTGACAGAAATACAGGATTTCATCAATTTTACGACCAAGAGAAGTAAAGATTTTTTTTCTTAAGTGATTTTCCTTGTGTTTTGTTAAATAATCCTAGTTGCCTGAACTTTGAATTTCTGTGACCACAGTTAGAGGTCTAAACTCCTGTTTGAAGTAGCATAGGTCTCGAATTACTGCTTACTGTTGTCTTGACAGTGAGAACTGTTGCAGTTGTGTAGGATAGGCTTGAAGATAATTCTGTGTTGTACTGCAAAGTTTCGTTAGCCTAGCTATTGTGGTAAGAGTTAAGTATCTCTTTTAAAAGTGTAGCTATAGTTTTAAACTAAGGTGTTTGTTTGGGTCACTTTTGGTAGCAAATAGTGGTTAGTAGAGATAAAAGATGTATGTGGTATATAATTTATAGCTACCAAGGCAGACGTGAAATACAAATTTATGTGCGTAAACTGAATTATATATTAAATTTAGTTAACGGTTCCACTATATTCCAGTGGATTCCTGTATGGAAAGATACCTACCCAATGGTGATTCGCGGTGACAGATGACACTAGTATCCTTACTGAATCTTCTGTGCTTCAACCATAAACAAAAGCAGTATGATCACCAAGTAGTGTATTTAATGCAAGCCCAGAAATGCAAGTGGGTTGTTTTGTTGCAGTTCTGTGATTGGAATGTTAGACTGTGTTTGGTTTAGGCGTTCTTCATGCTGTTTGGATTTAGATGCATTAAAGGTATTCTTATTTCATTTCTAGGTAACTTAGCTTCACAGACTTCCCTTAAGAGACTTCTCAGAATTTGGACAAGCAGATATCCAGATGCTAAAATGGATCCTATGAACATCTGGGATGATATCATTACAAATCGGTACAGTTACATTCTTGGATTAGCTTTAGTTCTGTCTGCCTGTTGAATTCTGAGGTGCTTTTTCTAGTGCTGCTTGTTTTCATATGGGGGAAGTTGTTGATCCAATGTATGACTTCTAACTGTTGTGATGGCTTTATCAGTATAACTGTTTTTTGTGTGACTAACTTGTGGTGACAAGCAAAAGGAGGTTGAGAAGTGGACTGGGAATAAACTGTATTCTGATAGGGAAATATAGCTGTTAGTTTGGCATTTTCTTGCATCAGTGACTACATACACTGTACAAGCTAGCTCACTTCAGCAGCCCTATAAACACATGTACTTGTAGTTGAGTGTATCAGCTGCATTTAGCTCAGTGAAACAGCACCCTAAAGGCCAGTCCATTATGAATAAAAATATTTACCTACTTTGTAGACAGTTCCAAAATTAGGGAGTGTACAGAAGAAGCCCAGCCCTGTCACTATCAGTGCTTCACGTGTTTATAGGAAAGTTAATGACCAGTGCTGTAATTGGAGACTTCTGCTGTGCAACTGTTGCTAGAAAGAACAAAGGCCCTCTGGAGGCTGCTTTGGATTAGTTCCAAAGAAACTGGAATGCTTTTTTGAATTTGAAAGTTTTCTGTCCTCAATGTGGTATCTTTCTTAATCCCAATCCATTCTTCCAGTGCAAATCTAGATTTTTTTTCTCCTTTCTGGGGGACAACTTCTTCAACAGCTCTGCTAATACCCACTGTGCTCTGTATTTTATTTCATTATCTAGGGGTGTCAGGAAAGCATATCTACAGAAGAACTTATTGCAGTTAAATATTAGGCAGAATACATGGTATGGCTTAGTCATAGAATCGTAGAATGGTAAGGGTTGGAAGGGACCTTAAAGATCATCTAGTTCCAACCCCCCCTGCCATGGGCAGGGACACCTTCCACTGGACCAGGGTGCTCAAAGTCCCATCCAACCTGGCCTTGAACACTTCCAGGGAAGGGGCAGCCACAGCTTCTCTGGGCAAACTGTCCCAGTGCCTCACCACTCTGAGTAAAGAATTTCTTTCTTATATCCAATCTAAATCTGCCTTCCTTCAGTTTAAAGCTATTACACTTGTCCTATCACTTCATACCCTTGTAAAAAGTCCTTCTCCAGCCAATTCCTTATACATTGAGTGGTCCATCCATCAGATCCATGTTTCTCTAATTTGGAGACAAGGATGTCATGCAAAACAGTGTCAAATGCTTTGCTCAAGTCCAGGTAGGTGACATCCGTTGCTCTTCCCTTATCCACCAACGCAGTCGCCCCATCACAGAAGGCCACCAAATTTGTCAGGCGCAATCTGCCCTTGGTGAAGCCATGTTGGCTGTCACCAATTACCTCCTTATTTTCCAAGTGCCTTAGCATAGCTTCCAGGAGGATCTGTTCCATGATGTTGCAGGACACAGAGGTGAGACTGACTGGCCTGTAGTTCTCCAGGTCTTTCTTTTTTCCCTTTTTAAAAATGGGGATTATGTTTCCCCTTTTCCAGTCAGTGGGAACTTTACCAGACTGCCATGACTTCTCAAATACGACAGATAGTGGCTTAGCAGCTTCATCTGCCAGTTCCTTCAGGATCCGTCAATGCACCTCATCAGGTCCCATGGACTTGTGCACCTTCAGGTTCCTTAGATGGTCTCGAACCTGATCTTCCTCTACAGTGGGCAGTTCTTCATTTTCCCAGTCCCTGCCAGTGCCTCCTGCAACTTGGGCGTTGTGGCTGGAATGCTTGCTGGTGAAGACTAAGGCAAAAAAGTTGTGGAGTACCTCAGCCTTCTCCATATCGTGGGTAATCAAGTTTCCTGTTTGCTTCCAGAGAGGGCCCACATTTTCCCTAGCCCTCCTTTTATCACTGGCATACCTGTAGAAGCTTTTCTTGTTGCCCTTGATGTCCCTGGCCAGATTTAATTCTATCAGGGCTTTAGCTTTCCTAACCTGATCACTGGCTGCTCAGACAATTCATCTGTATTCCTCCCAGGCTACCTGTCCTTGCTTCCACCCTCTGTAGGCTTCCTTTTTGTGTTTGAGTTTGTCCAGGAGCTCCTTGTTCACCCATGCAGGCCTCCTGGCATTTTTGCCTGACTTCCTCTTTGCTGGGATGCATCGCTCCTGGGCTTGGAGGAGGCCTTGAATTTTAACCAGCTTTCTTGGACTTGTCTTCTCCCCAGTACTTTACAAAGTCTCAAAAAATTTATGACTTGAATGATTGTCAGTGTCACACTCGTATGTGTTTGTACTAAACCTTTGTCTCATCTTAAAGTAGTGACAGAATGTGCCTTTATTTAACGCTAAGCCCCACACCAAACTGCAATGTTATCCTCTGCATTGAATAACAGTCTACATAATGAGAGATGCTATTATATTAGATAGAACTGGTTGTAGAATGAAAAGTGTTTAGCACTGGTTCATGGCAGTTCCCTTTCAAAAGTCGAGTATGGTCACCAATCTTTTCTGCAATGCAAATTTCAAAGGACCTGTTGACTTGTCTTGGTGTCATATATATTTTTATTGCAAGTTGACATAAAATACAGCCTGACGCTTACGCTGTAGAAACATAACTCCTGTTTGTTTGCACTTCTGTCAAGTTGGAATGCAGGTTATGGCTTGATGAACTTAAACGTTGTAGTTACGATTTTAAAAGAACAAACTAACGAAAAATCCCTCTCTGTTATGGACATTTTCTAATATTTGATCTTCTCAGTTCAAGATCCTGGAATGCCTCAGGTTCAATCTGTCTCTCGTTGTCCCTTTCTAGACTTTAACGAGTATGTTTAGCCCTTGCTAAAGGTGATCGCAATAGCTTGCCATTTTTTCTTAGCTTTGTTTACTGTCGGGCAGATCAACGCTTTTGACTGGGCGTTCCCTTGGATGCATACCAGAGTGATTTGTACTCCTGTTGTCATTGTGCAGGTGTTTCTTTCTTGACAAACTGCAGGAGAAACTTCTCTGTGATCAGGCCGATGATAGTATGGAGGTGGATGAAGAATGCGGTGCTGGTGACCAAATGGAAGTGGATCAACAGGGTGAAGACATATACTCGATGATTAAAAGCTGCAAATTTAACATGAAAATGAAGATGATAGAAAGTGCCAGGAAACAGGTGACTGTACTGTCCAGTAGCTTCCAATTTTGTGAGAAAATACGTAGAAACTACAGCTGGAAAAGCCTTGTAGGTAGTCTTGGGCACATTTTCAGCAGGGCAGACCTTATCTTTCTTTGACCCTGCGGTCCAGAACATTTTGAAAGCTCAAGAAAGTCCGTTCCGCAGAGAAAGAAAACAAATGAATAGATGTTAATTAAAAACTTGATGATAATTTGTCATTACTGGAAATGTGCCTGATGTCCCCTTTGATCCACAGATGGTTTCCGACCCTCTAAAGGGGAGATAAATAAAGTGTCTGAAATGCTTCAGTCTTTAATGGAAGGGATGCTTCCAACCAAACATGGTGCTTTCTCACTTAAGAATAATCTCTGCTGTACAAGAAAACAAATCAAATTCAGGCTGAATCAATATATCTTACTTCAGACAGCAATGATGAAACATTTTGTGGATTTTTTTTTTATGTTTTTCATTAGTGCTGTTAGGTTAACACTTCTGTGAAGAACTAAAGCAAAGTGACTTAGAAATTCTGTTTTGGATCTGACTGTTAAAACGACTGAAACATACCCTTCTTTGATAATGGGCCTTTAGTGTTTCAGGCTTGAGACCAGACTATTTAAGGCAAGGTCTCCCTCATGTTCTGAGATGTTGGAGAAATCTGCAATCAGTGACAAGAGTTTATTTTAAGCACTGAAATAACCAAATATCACATTAGTGCTGTGTAGATCATACATTCTTAAAGGAGTAAATGAAAATATTTCCTTTAAAGTTACTTATATGAAACTTTTCATCAAAACACAAGCAAAAGTGATTTGCTTAATGGTCTTATAAACTAAGTTACATTTCTTATGTGTTTGTACTGCAGAACAGTTAATGCCTGCTTAGTCATGCAGATCAAATTATTTCAGTTTCCTGAATTTGTCAAACCGCTATTCTTCTCTTTTCAAACTTCTCCATTAGCACAAATCTGGTTTTAAATATGAGACCCAACAAGCAGCGGACCTCTCTTCATCTTATTATAGCTTTACTTGTGTTATCTAAATCCTCTCATCCCTTAATTTGTTTGCAGAAAGGTTTTATTTCCTCTTCAGATATATTATCTGAAAATTCTGTCTTAATCTGAATACAGAACAGCTTCTCAGTTGCCAAGAAGCTTCTGAAAGACCTACGCAAAGAAGCCAAAACAAGGGAAGACTGGCTGGTGAGGTGGAATTACGCCTATTGCCGCTTTACACATAGTTACAGCCGGAGCCAGAGTTGTCCTGAACGCATACTCTCAATGTTAAAAACCATCTCCCTGCTTGGTAACAACCTTCTGTTTGCTTCATGTTTAGTATACAAAGCTGCTTTGTTGTCAAATTACCAACTTTGGTTTTGAATTCCAACAGAAGATACCAAATCTGACTATCTTAGCAAGAACATAATGGCCTTCCGAAACCAGAATCTTCTTCTGGGTACTACGTATAACATCATGGCCAGTGCTCTTAGTCAGGATCCAAGATGTCTTGAGCAAATAGAGGAAGAAAAAGCTGGAAAAATATCTGTACTATCAGGAGAAAATCTTGAGAGTCCTGGAAAGGTAAATGGGAAGGGAAAAGCTTTTAGGTATTTAAGTATTGTCATCAGTATTTCAGTAGGTACTGATGAGTATGGATGTATATACAGAGAATGTGAAACCCATCTGCTGTTAGTAGGAATTTGTCCAAGAACACCAGCTAGGGGAAGAAAAAAAAAAA
>Ga0065711_1044309_pt1 | contig 14178 bp, 17 predicted proteins | sample Hoacrofraction12_FD_59098 | JGI IMG/M metagenome (GOLD analysis project Ga0065711, IMG submission 59098) | Hoatzin crop microbial communities from Cojedes, Venezuela - Epithelial fraction 12 v2 (version 2) | ecosystem: Host-associated > Birds > Digestive system > Esophagus > Crop | place...
GGGGGGGGGGGGGACACACACGACACCAGAAAACTGTGCTTCATCCCAGCATCGGTAGGTCAAAAATAACTTTGAAACTTTAGCAAGTTTTCGCGGAGAATCCGCTTTCTGCTTGGCTCCGGGACGAAAGCCATGTCTCTGCGGCGGCAGTGGGTGCGGGCAGGGTGTGAGGACACCTTGACGTGATGAAACACGGGCAGTACGGGCGAGAGGCTGAAAGGCCAAAATTGGGGCAGGCTGTCATCTCCTGCCCGCTGGTTCCCTCTTTTTTCCACATTTTAGCCAGCTCTTACCCTTCGGAGACAAACCAGCGCTTCCCTGGTGCTCTGCTCCTGGCTGCTCTGCTGGGCGGGGTCTTGTCATCATTTATATATCTATTATTTCTGGATTTTTGGGGGGACCTGTTGAAATCAAGGGAATAAATGGGGAGGGGGTTTCTCAGCTGTTGCCACAGCAGTATCTGCTAGCGGGAGAAGTTTCCTGTGCCAGAAGGACTTTGGGATTGACTTCAACCGCAGCAGAGCCCTGGCCTGACTCATTAGACAGCAGTGCCCTCTGCTTGGACGCTGGAGATGTGCAGCTTTGCCGCTCCAAAGTCCAAAGCTGAGCACTGAAAAGGGGGGGGGAAAAAGTCCCCCCGTGCTCCTTCAGCAGTCTGTCAGAGAGGAGGGGTCGGAGGGGGTGTGGGGCAGGAGTTGCTGAGGTTTGGGGGTTTGCTGTGTCACCGATAAAAATACCAGTCAGTGTGAAAAGCTCGCTCCCCCTCTTTTAAGCAGGGGAGTTATTTTTAAAAAGGATTATTTTGGTGAAAAATTCATGAATAATTCAGTGTCGCCCAGTGCTGGCAGATGGAGGAAATTTGACCTCACGAAGTCCCATTCTGGGTATTTGTCTGTCACTTTTTCTGACGGGCCAGCCGTAGGGAGCATCCTTCGTCAAATCTCCAGGACTGCCTGCTCCTTCCCCCGTGCGTTTCCACCACCGTGGGTCCAGGCCTCTGGTTTGCAGCGGGCAGACAGATTTCTGCACATGTGTGTGCGTGTTACAGCCTCGGCGTGCGGGGCTGTGCTGGGGCGATCGCCCAGGCCGGTGGCTGAAGGTGCTGAGCAAGAGCCGAGTCTCCCCACGGAGGTTTTGCAGCTGCTGGGCTGCCCCGTCCCAGCGTTTGGACTTGGCAGTGTTAGGTTTATGGTTGGACTTGCTGCTCTTAAAGACCTTTTCCCACCCAAGTGGTTCTATACCTGGACATTTTGGCCAGCCCCTTCCTGCTTCTGCCCTGTCTCCCTGCGAAAAGGGGTCTGAACGCAGCCGGGGTGCAGCTTCTCCCCGTCCTTCTCTGCCCTTGGTGCCATCTGGGTGGCCGCAGTGGGGATGACCACGGAGCAGAATTTTCTCACCTTTGGGCTTTCTGGCATTTTGGCCATTTCCTGGGGATATTTTCAAACCAGGGCTGGGCAGGATGTGGCAGCAGGAGCGAGGAGAGGGCAGGAGGCACCCGGGGCTGGCGGAGGGGAGAGGATGGGTGCTGGGTGGTGGGTGCTGCGGTGTGACGAGGCCACGGAGCCAGTGGCCATCGGTCGGCAGATGGCACAAGAGCTGTGGCTGAGCGCCTTGGGCAGGGAGCAGAGCTGCTGGGAAAGCAGAACTAGGAAAAGAAGGGAAGCAGCACATCGCATCGCCCTGCTGCTTGCTGAACAGCCAGGGCAGAGCAGGAGGCACCGCGGGCGACCGACGCTGGTCCCTTCCAGCCTCCTCCACAGCTCCCAGCGAGTCCCAGCAGGAGCCCAGTCTATCGTTTCTCCCACCAGCAGCTCTGTTAGCGTCGGAGCATCCCAAACTGCTGCTGCTTCGCTGGGCAGCGAGGCTGCGGAGCTCCAGGCTGGGTTGTTGGAGAGGCACCCGAGGGGTTATTTAACTCCCCAGGAGCAGAGGGCTGAGGGGGCTCGTGGGCATGGTGGAAGCCAGAAGAAAAACCTGGCTAAGGCAAGGAAAGCAGGGATGAGATGTGGTAGGAGACGTATGGGGTGTTAGGGGTGAAAATGCTCCTCGAGGAAGGGGGAATTTGGTCCGTGACTCTTTGACGCTCAGCAGGCAAAGCGGCATCCTGAACACACTGCAGCGTGTGCCCTCCCCTGCCTTCCAGGGGTGCAAGCGGGGTGTGAACCCCCCCATCACCTGCCGAGCCGCACGGGAGAGGCGTCTGGAAAAGGTGTGCGAGATCAGGGAAAAGCTGAGCTCGGTTCTCCCCTGACCTCCCAACTTCACCTCCCCGAACCCCAACCCTCAACACCCTCACTTAAAAAAAAGGGAGGGGGGGGTCTCCTCCTTCACCCCACGCCCTCCCTACGGCCCCATCGCAAGCTGTCCCGCGGTCTGCAAACATCAAGCGCTGCCCAAGTGTTCTTTATTATTGGTGTTCACAAGCTCATTTCAGTGGGCGGCCGGGGCCTGGCAAACGTGCTTGGGTTTGCTTTCTGCTCTGGAACAACCGCGGGGCTCGCCACATCTGCTGGGTTTGGGGTTTGTTTTGTTTTGCCTGTTTTTTTTAATGGGAGACATTTATTTAGATTGAAGAAAGAGCGCTTGGATACTGGGCCAAAAACACAACTTAAAATATCTGGACTAAATAAGCTCCTAAAATAAGGAGAATTGCTTAATTTTTCTGTCTGATGTCATCTGTGATGCCGCACGCTGAAATCCCAGGCATGAGAATATTAAATAAAGTGCAGCCTCAAATAATTCACCGGGCAGGGGGAAATGCATCACGCGCTATCAGCTATTGCATGTCATAGATTTCCGATTTGTCAATCTACCCGCCCTGAAAACACAGAAACTGGCTGTGAGCAACTTCCTGAGCCGGAGCGAAACTGGAGGTCACGGTGAGCAGCCCAGCTGGTGCTCGCCTTTGTGGTGTCCTCTTTGGTGTTTAATTTAAAAAAAGAAAAAAAAGATATCATGATGAATGATACAGCCGTTGGCTCCGAGGGAGAGCCGTGTCATTTTCCGCTTTCAACTACAAGGCTGCCAAAAGGAAGAGCCTCTTTAAAACCCACAAGTGTGTGAATCGTGGGTGTTGAGGGACAGAAGCTCCTCCACGGGACGGGGCCTGGCGGCTGGGAGAGCCGGAGCCTCCTGAGCCTGGATGGATCCCGCTTTTCCGGACGGAGACAGCCGAGATGCAAAGAGGTTGCGGCCGTGCCCACGCTCCGCTTCTCGCACAGGCACGAATCCCTGGCGTTTGCTCCCATCCGGCCTCGCTGCCTCTGTTTGCCCAGGGAGCAGCGTTTCTTCCACTCCGTTAGGATTTGTTCTCTTCTATTTTCACGTCACGGCAATAAATGTTGCCCTGGTTTGGCCTTTAAAAGTAACGGCATGCTGCAGGCATCTGCCAACCACAGGCATCTGCTGCCCGCGGGCACGGCGGGGAGAGGCGAGCGTCGTCCCCGCGGCTCCTCGGTGCTCAGGGGCAGCTTGCCCCTTCCGCAGCGCTTTCTGCCCGCTCCAGCCCAGCCCCAGACCCCTGTGTGCTGGGCACCACACAGACGCTCACCAGCTTTAGGTGAAGGTGGGGTTTACGTGGTGCCCACTGCCCTTGTGGTGCAGACAGTTTTATTTCCAGGCTGGGAGCTGCACAGCTAAGGTTTCACTCCATTATTCAGTGAACAGGGAGATGAGGTTACCGAGCAGAGGCACAGCGATGCTGCGGGGACTGCACAGCTCCTGCCAGGGGGTACCCAGGGCAGGACCCCCCCTCCCGCCCCTGGCAGACGGGGCAGGCGGGAGAGACGCTGCCTCTGCCCGCTCGCCCCGAGCTCCGAGTGCTCCTGCCCGTGCCAGGCCGCGATGGCCAGATGTGGCCATCGGCAGCTGCAGCTGCTTCCTACAGCCACGAGCTTCACAATATTTATCTTTGCTTTTCACGGTTTTCCCGGGCTGTCGTTGCGCTCGGGAGCCATTTACTCAGCTGAAGAGTGGCCCGGGAGCTGGCGCTGGCTGGAGGAAGGACCCACAGCTCACCCACATCTCGTGTTGTTTCCCTCCGTGCCATTGGAATAGCCGGCAGACCTGGCAGTGGGACACGGTCCTGTCTCAGGAGCCCGTCACAAGGCTCATGGCCATGCCGCGTGTGTGGCCCCGATGACCACGGGGATGTATTTGCTCTGCTCGGTGCTAGTTTAGGCATCGCTCCGTGTTTTTCCTTGAAACCAGCTCTGCCAATGGCTTTTTTCTGGAGACGTTGCTGCTTGAAGCTGGCCCAGCACAACGCACACCTCCGCAGACCCTCCACCACCCTCCCTGGGGGCCAAAGCGGGGATGGACCGGGGTCCCTGGCCCGTGCCGGATAGGAGAGCGACTTTGGAGCAAGCAGGGTGACAGAACGGGACCCTTCGGGGCCACCACATCACCTGGGTGCGGGCGCACGTGGGCTCGGGGGCCACAAGAGAAGAGGAGGGGTAGCTTGGCTCACTTAAAAGGCTTTTAAAAATACGACAAAGTTTCTTTACATTATTTAAAAGTCTCTTTAAAGAGCAGCTGCCTCCTATTAATACCGCTAGGGCTGATAATCTTTGCTGGGATCTATCTTTAGAGAGCTGCCAGCACAAATGGAGGGGCAGCGCGGGGGTGACGTCAGGCTGCGCGCCGGCTCCGGGGGCGGCCGAACCAGCTGAAAACACATCGGAGCCTCCCGGGAGGAGGAGAGCGGGGAGGAAAGCAAATAATACCCCTGGCTTTTGGGGTGGGTTTGGAGAAATCAGCCTTTTGGAGTCTCCCAGGAGGAAGAGAGCAGGGAGGAAAGCAAATAATACCCCTGGCTTTTGGGGTGGGTTTGGAGAAATCAGCCTTTTGGAGTCTCCCAGGAGGAAGAGAGCGGGGAGGAAAGCAAATAATACCCCTGGCTTTTGGGGTGGGTTTGGAGAAATCAGCCTTTCGGTCGCCTGTTTGCTCCGAAATGCCCATCTTTTTGCAACACCAGAGAGCGGTTGAACATGGTGGGGCTGCGCTCCCCGGCTGGGGTGGGGATGCAGAGCACGATTTGTCGGCTCGGCCGTGAAGCGGTTTAAGCCCAGCTTGGGGAAATGTGTGTAGACAAGTGTTGGTTTTCTCATTGCCTGTAGCAGTACAGGGAGACAGGCTGTGTTAGAGGAGGCTGCACTGGGGTGCCGGCGACAGAATGAACCATGCAAAATTGTTTGCAGAGATGAGGCTCTGCCCCGAACCAGCCCCCGCTCCTCTCCACCTTCAACCCAGGCTGGAATCGAGATGATTCCCAGTTTTCAGGTGCCGTCCTTTGACGCAAGCGCAGCTTCAAAGGGGACCCTGAATAATCCTGCTCTCCAGCGTCAGCGCCGTGGGGGGAAGAGGGTGAGCGGGATCAAAACTCTTTGACTTGCTTTTGTTTCCTTTGCTTTCTTAATCGCTTCCTGACAGTCCCAGAGCTGCATGAGAAATCCTCCGGAGTGATGCTGTGCAAGGGCTGACGCAGCTTTCGCCCTGTTCCCAGCAGGGCAGCCGGGAGGGGTTTCGGTAGGGGTTGACACCAAGCTTCAGCTTTGCCCTTTGCCACAATGCCTGAATCCCAGACTCCTGGAGGTTTCATCAATAATTACCTTAAAATCAAATTACAGCTGAGCTGGGAGCCCCAAATGCCTCGCCAGAACAGAGCATCTCCATGCTTTCTTTCCTACCGTTGCTTAAACCAGATCCATCCTTAGCTGGGCTTGGTTGGACTTCTCCCAGGGCAAAAAGGACCTTTTGGGTGCTCAGATCTCAGCTGGGCATTGTGATGGCAAAGGTGGCAGTGAGCTGGGATGGCTGGCTCACTTCTTTTAAGGCACTTCGGGCCAATGAACGTGGCTAGTCGTTCACCCAGCGTGCGAGAAGCTTGTTACAGCATTAAAACTCCTCAGCAAGGAGCTGCTGGCTGCGTGACGAGCAGCCAGAGCACATCAGATCTCTCTGAGCACACACGTAATTTGGAGAGCCCACTGTATTATTCGTTCATTCACATCGTGCCCATCAGCAGGGATGCTGAAAAAAACTAACGCCCATCTTGCCAGAGCCTGGCCACACCGCGGAGTGTGTGCTGCTCCCGCTGGCCTTTCGGTTGGTGTCTGCTTAGCAAATTGCTGGAAATTCAAGTTATAGGGAAGATGTCGCTCTCTATATGGCAAATGATGAGCTTTTTCTGGTGGTTCGAATGCCAGAGCAGAGGGATATTTGCTCTTCTGTTGTCAGATGAAACCCTTAATTACTGCAAAATCAACTAGGAGATTGTCAAGCTGAGCCGAGCACCAACGTGTGCAGGATTTCTACGGCACTAACGTGACTTTTTTAGCTGTGCTTGGATGCGAAATTTGGTAGACGTTGCAGCCAGATGCTCCTGGCAACTCAGTTGCACGTAGATGGGACGTGGGTGGTTGCTGTGGCCCGCTGAGCTGGAGAAGGGCTGGGGCTTGGCGCTGGGGTTGTCTCAGCTGGTGTCGATCTGCTTTTTCAGCCTTGCTGAATACCCATGAGCTTTGTCAAAGTGTCCCGAGTAGCCCCAAAAGGGGATGCCAGGAAAATCCCGGGTATTTGTGGAAAATTCCTCTGGATGCTGATCTTCCCTGGAGTGCCGAGGGGCCCCGAGGCTTCGAGCAAAAGGTCCCTCGTACTTGACTCCGCTTAGTGCCTAACGATGGGGTGAGCGTCAGGCTCCGTGAACTCCAAATGCACCCCTAGGAAGAATCAAGCCACACAATGCTGGGAGCAGAGCAGAATGCCTTTCCACACCAGAGGAAAAACCAACATTGTCCTTCTGGTAATCTCATTTTTTCGGCCAGAATGTACCACTCCCCATCCTTAAGGGAAGTTTGCTCCCTGACCTGGGAATCCAGCTCCGGGGCTGGTGCATCTCCCCAGGGGGCCCCGTGGGTGGATCTGCCCGGAGCCCTTTCCTCTGATGCAGCGATAAAACATCTGCCTGCTCCAGCTCCATCAATCAAAGCCTTAACGGTGTCAGCGGGGCTCGGGTGTCTGTCCCCACCGGCACCCGTGCGAGTGACGAGGAGGAAGACACTCGTGCGTCGTTGGGACTCTCTTGACTCACCGATGGCGGCTCCACCTAGCCAGTCACACACTTTTCCGTGAGCTGCCGGGACGCTCAGCCTCCTCCTTCCGTCTTCCTGAGGACACCGTCTTCGCCCAGAGGAAGGAAAGATTTACCTCGGGCAGGAAAGATCCACGGCCCCATGGCAGGAGCGGGTCCTGCCCGGCCGGGAGACGGCGGGCGAAGGGGAGGGTTGTTGGGGCAGGGAGTTGAGCAGTGCTGGTGGAAACTTGTGCGTGGGACCACTGGAGTGAGCAAACGTGATGGAGGAGTGATAAACCCAAGAAAACATCTGTATTCTTCTCTTCTTCTTCAGATTGATTTATTTTTTTAGATTTTCGTGCTTGTGGCTTCTCTGCAAGTCTACCCTATGGGGCCGTGCTCCTTGCTGTGGCCGTATGAATAAAGGCGTATTTAGGAAAACATCAAAGGGACCTTTTTCAGATAATTAGCCACGAATGTGAACTCGAGTCCCACAGACGGACACCTCATTCCCATGAAAACCAAGGCCAGCAAAGAAAAAAAAAAGGGATTCTAAGAAACACATGTGAAACAGTTAAGCAAACAACGGCTCAGAAAAAGAATTTTTTTTAAAAGTCCTGAAAAAAAAATCTAGGATTAATTATCAGCAGAGTAATGAAAATAAATAGCTGGGCTCTTTCTGCTGGTTTGGACTGTCGAAATTCCCCGGCTGAGAGCAAAATCGTGCTGGGGTTTCGGCACGACTGGCTGGAGATGGCTGCTGATTTTATTGAGCCTGGTTGGTTGCTCCAAGCCAAAGAGCACATCGAGAGAGGAGCAGGGATTTGTTTTCACAGCACAAAGCGCTCCAAGCCTGCAGATGAAAAATAACCCTGAAGGAAATTCAAAGGAACCAAGTGGAATTTTCTCCCAGCTTGTGAATACAGGGAACACAGTTTCCATAAAATGATTTTTTCTCCTTAAATAACCATTATGACTGGCTGGGTTTTGTGTGCCTGGACCCGCAGCATCCATCCCAGCTGGGAAAAGGGCTGGAGGGGGAAGCGGGGGGGCGCAGGTATTGGGGATCATCCTTTGTAGCCGCAGCCTGGGCTCTCCTGGCATTTCAGTCTGCTTAAAAAAACGAAGCGGGGAAAAAAAAAAAAAAAAGGAGAAAAAAATCCTGTCTGTGTGAAAATAATGACATTTCCCCCCCCATGAGCTCATACAGGTTTTACTAGTTTTTCCAGCTGTCGTCTGGAATAAACCTCCCGTGTGTCTCGAAGGTATATTCTGCCTAAGGTTCTGCAGCCGCTTGCAGCGCGGATCCCGCTCCGGATCCCGCTCCGTCGCCGCGGGAAGGGGGGTTCACAGCTGCGATGCTCTGACGTTATCGCAAAAGCCCAATTCGGCCCTTTTGAAGAGGACCCAGCCTTGGAGAATCCAGGTTTGCCTGCTGCGAGCGAGGTGGGGAAGAGGCGTCTCCTTGGTTTATTGGAAGAGAGTGATCTTTGTGAGTGGCTCGTGATGTCCAACAACATTCTCCGTAAGTTTTCTGTAGTGCTGAGTATCCCTCCCTCCAGCCAGGCCCCGGAAGGAGAGGGACTTCAGGCAGTGTTACCCCTCCAAAAATCCATCAGTATAATTTCTGGCCATTGCTTTACACTGAAACACGTGAAAAGCTCGACTGCATTTGTGTAGCTCAGGATCCCGCGACGGCAAATTCCCCGGTTCCTAACACGATGAAGTCGGCATCCATGCGCGTTGCTGCTGCCTTTTCCTTTTGCCTCTCACCCATCAAACCTCGCACGATGGGAACGACTACTGCGGAGCCAATTTGTTTGCACTTTGATTGTATTTTTAGCATCCTACTGCACTTTTTTTTAGACTTCTTTCATATTCCCGGTCGTACCGGCTGAATCACGGTGGCCAAGACAATGTCCTTTATTATATTGTGGAAGGGTTTTGTTTTGGTGTTTTTTTCTTTTTATTTTTCTAAGTTCACGGGAGGCGGGAAGTGAAGTCTGTTCCCAAATTTCGCTCCCAGCCGTTCTGCCCGGTGTCGTCGGCGGAGCCAAAGCTCACACTCCTCCGCCCCTGCTCGCGCTCCGTCTCTCTCCATCCCCCCTCGCGCAGAGCAGCAAAGCGAGCAGGAAGGGTGAGGACCAGGAAAATCTGAAATGATTTTCCCCTTGTTTTGAAATGAGACTTTTAAAAAAAAAAAGAAAGGGACAAGACAAGACCATCAGTCAATCAGGTACTTTGGGCCTCGGCCAAACCAAATTAACCCCTGCTCTGTTTGCTCCATTTGAAGGCGAGAGCCAGGACTGTCTCACGCCCCGAGCTCTCCGCCGTCGTCGAGCCGAGAGTTCCTTTCCTCGGAGCTGCTTTCTGCAGCGCCTTTCCACTGGGGTGGCTGTTTTGGTCAGACCCCTGCTGCCAGCTTTTTGAAATCAAAAACCCCTGGTCCTTAGCACTGGTCTGAACATGTCATTTTTTTTTTCTAGCACTTCAGAAATACTGTTGCAGTTGGGGATGCCAGGTAAAAATTTCCCATGAGATTTCCAATAATAATAATAATATTAATATTAATATTAATAATAAGAAGAATAAGAAGAATAAGAAGAATAATAATAAAATAATCATACCCTCTGAACAGCCCGATTAACACCTTTGTTCTTTTTAAAGAACTTTGCTTGGCTCGTGCTGCCTGCTGTATAAGCTGTGTAGATGAATTTTTGACTTATTTATCTATAGGATACATAGTCCTCACCACAAGGTCAGTCCTGAATTTGGGAGGAGAAAGGAACACTCATAGCACTGCGCTTTCTGGGGGAGCGGAGGCGATCTTGCTTCGGACCGTGCTGGAGCGTTGACGTGTCGTTTACTCCTCTCATTTTGGGGTCGAGTTTTGGTACTCGGGGGAGCGTAGGGGAGAAATAAAAAAAAAAAAATCAACCCAGAATTTGCAGGGTTTCACAAAAGAATTTCTTGTGTGGAACTATTATAGAAATGTCCAGATTTCTCAGCAACTCGATGCATTGGGGTGAGGCGCTTTGGGCTGGCAAAATCCTCAAATTCTCAAAGAACAATTTCATTTAGAGCATGGTTTGCTGACGAGGAAGCCATACAGGCTGAGATTTATGAAGAGTTCATATGAATAGTGCATTGTATTGACAGTAATTATTTTGTAGGGGTTATTAATTACAGAATAGCTGTGAAAGCCAGCTTCTGGTAGCCTGGCATCTGCACTAGTTCCAAGGCACCCTTTTTGCAAGAGCAGAAATATTCACTGGACTTGTTTCTAGCTGTGTATAATTCACTTCTTAGCCCTAAATTTGTTGATCATTTCTAACTGAACATTGTTCCCTTTGCTGCTTTGGCTCCTAGAAGGTGGGGCGCGAGGGGGTTATTTCGCAGCCGGTGGTTCTCAGGCAGGTGAGCGGACGCACACATGGAACAGGCGATCTGGGGATTCCTGCTAACGGAAAAGCAGAGGGTGACGGCCATTCCTAAGACCTGGGGCACGCCGGGTGACAGTGGCACTTGTTGTGGGGCTTGTGTATAGATGGGAACCGGGTTTGGGTTCCTTTGGAAACCCAGCTGACCTCGGTTCCCGCAGCGACATTGACATTTCTTAGTAATCCTTTCTGCTTTTAACTTTTTCCTTTGGGGAAAGGATTTTACGAGAAACCTAATCAAAGCGGGTGAGGTGCGTAACTGCCCCTGCTGCCTTTTTCCGAAGTGTTAACTCAGCTCCCGTTGGAAGAACGCAGCTCACCTGGAGCCGGGAGCAGGGCAAAGTCCCAAGGCGGTACCAAGGTAAGTGGGTGGGGGCAGCTCGTTACCCCCTGCGAGTTAACGGCAATAAAAGGGAGCTGGGGGAAGGTCCCCTTCCCTCGGCATCTCAGCCCTGGCTTGCAGCAATGGCAAGAGCTGCTCCGGCTCATTGACTCTCCGTGCTGTGACCCACAGCAGCTGACTTGTAAAGAATGATGAATTCTGATATTAGTAAGTTACCATCCCTCATTATGAGCTTTGCTTTCAACTAAAAAGGGATTTCAAGGGAAGCAAAGGTTTAACAGCCCCTTTTGAAAGCCATTTCTACATTGCAGGGCAAACCAGGTAGGCAGAAGAGGTTTCTTTTTTTACCCATTTGCATTGCTAGTGTTTATTCTTTGCTTGTCTTGGACAAGTCTTACTCTAACGTGAGGGGGGAAATAGTTTTTTAAACTTTGCAGCAGCCTGTGGAGTAAGAAGACCGAATTAGTCTGCCAGTCTTCCTCTGATGAGTATTAAATGGTTTTTGATCTTCCACTGGAAATTAGAGATTTCCTGAATGAGGTGCAAACGCACATTTACATGTACATCAAAGCCAAAATCAATGTATTTTCTTTTTCCTGCCACTTTGTTATGGATGCATTCATTAAAATATAGCTCTGCCTTAATTTTTTTATCTGCCTAAATAAGACACAATCTGCAAGGTCAGGCCGCTGTCGGAGAGAACCACACCAAGAGCTTGACCAGCCCGGGGGTTTCCAGCTGCTCTCGGGCATTGCGGGGCCCGGGATCGGAGGTTCTGGTCAGACCAAATGCAGCTGGAGGATTGCTCTGGTGATACTCAGCGTGGTGGTCTAGACAACGAAAGGCTACTTCAGGGACTACTTATTCTGCACTCCCCCCCTCTTCTTCCTCTCTTTCTCCAGCCGAGCAGCATCAAGGGGTGAAGGCTGAGTGCGATGAACCTCTGGCTTCGCACCACCTACGCTGCAGGATCCGAACCCGAGATATTCAGTGTCCAGAACAGAGGTAAAAGCTACGAGGCTCAGCTGACGGTAAGTGCAACAGCTTGCTTGCTGGTAGTACCACCGGCAGCAGTCACAGGAAGGTTCAATGAAAGAATCAGACACTAAAAACCCTTAAATTTGACATTTTATTTCATTGCAGAAGAAAATCCAACATAGGCCTCATTATGTTATGCATCTTTAATTATAAAAATAAGCAAAGAAAATAACTTGCATCTTTCTCATTACTATGATATGTTTCAAATAACCTTTATACGAACACACTGAGCTTTAAAAATGTAATTTAAACAATAAATAATGACATATACCAGATATGCTCACTGTTTATTCCAGTACTCAGCAAAAAAAACCAAAAAACCCAAACTCTCTCCCCCTTCTAAGTATCTTTAAATTATAAATACATAATGCAAATTTATAATGGCACAAAACATCTAAAGTGCAAACAAATCACAATGAGAATCATGCAAACATTTCTAGATAAGCCCCTCCCCGCCCCCAAGAGAAATCGTTTCGCAGTGAACGCAAGATTAAAAAAATAAAGCATTAGAGATTAAATAAAACGTGAAATAGCTGGACTTCATCTTGAAAATCATTCCCCATCCCCGGGGGGATCCCTCTCACCTAATTCAAAGCATCTAAAGCCAGGCGCCCTTCCCCGTCGCTGGGCAGCGCCTCTCCCACCTCCGCGTCCCCTCCCTGACAAGGGAGAGCTGGGAACCACCAGCTTCGGCCGGACGGCGAAAGCTGGGCAAGGTGAACCCCAGGCCTGCCGATTTTACGGACATGTGCTTGCACCTTCCTGCCTCTTCGGCATTGGAGAAGAATAGAGACACGTGAGAGCAGCGCAGAACTCTCGCGGTGTGGCCGAGGCTCTCCCCGCCACGGGGCAGCAGTGGGTGCCCGTGCCAGAGGCAAAGCTTTGGTGCGCATGGGTGATGCTTGCCCGTGATGCCAGAGCAGATCGAAGCGGGGGGAACTGATTTCCCAGTCCTCTTCCCACCCGCATTAAGGGGACAACAAGCTGGAAAAAGTTGATTCTGAGAACCCAAAAAGAGAGGGTTTGGGGTAAGCTTAGCCCTCCTCCCCAGCCCAAATCAGCTTGATAAACCTTCTTTGGGTTTTCAGAGAAACGGCTGCACGAAGCAACAGAGAAGCCACTCGCCGTGAGGAGCATCTCCGTGGAGGATGGTGGCTGCTGATGTTCTCAGCGAGCCCCGCTCCGCTCTGCGAGGCCGTGGGCACCCGGAGCAGGAGCTGCCCCGCAGAGCCCAGAGCCGGGCGGGCGCCTGGCCGCTGCCTCCAGCCAGGTAAAGACCTTTCTGCCGCTCTTTCCCCAAACAGCCGCACGCCCCTGCTGCACAACCCCCCCAGACTTCCCTGTTAGCAATCCCCGTCTCCTCACGGAGCAGCGCGAGGTGTAGCGACGTGCGGTGCCCGGCTCTGGGATCCCTGCCTATGCCAAACTTTCAGGGTCAGGATATTCAAGGGGCCTTTGGTTTTCACCCTGCAGAACTTCTCTGTGTTGGACTCTGTATACCTGACTGTGATTTAAGAACGAGCAATATCGCGTCTCGCTTGCCCTGGACAGCACGATTCGGAGTATTAAAAAAAAAAACAAAACAACAACCCTCTACTGTCAGCAACATTTTTTGCTGCTTACAATTTTACGACAGCACTTTTGGGCTACATTTAATGAAGACAGCAATATTAGAAATGCTGCCACTGCATCTGGTTTCAATATATTAGCAGCAAGTTATTGTTTAAAGGCTTTGTGGTTTTAAAAAAAAAAGAAAACAAACAAGTTATATTGCTTTAGATTTTGAAAAGAAAAATAGATCCCTCCTTTATTAGCTCTCTAACTCTGCAGTTAGAGACTCTGACGGGGTAGATTTGGAGCGTGGAACTGGCCTGGTTGATCACAAGCCACGTTGGGGCTTTTTTTGGCTCACCGGCGCCCGGCCGGACTACGGTGCGGAGCGCGGCGCTGGGGGGCCGGGCTCGCAGAGCCTGCCGGGGGGGAAAGGCAGAGCGGAGAGCGCGAACGCGTGGGTCCTTCCTCCCGAAGGCAGGCGCAGCGCTTTGCTTCTGAAGATTCAGAGAATGGAAGGAATCTTCCCGCCTTTCCCCAGAAATCAGCTTTCTAAAGGAACTTTTTCCCCCCGCGGCAGCTATGAGAGCCCCAAGCAGCTTTTTGTCAGCCATCGGAGAATTCCCCACACGGCTCTCCAGCAGCGCGGGTGCCTCGGGTAGGACCACGTCTCACAGCAGCTCTGGAGACAGGACTGGCCAGTCTGGACTTTTTTTTTTTTTTTTTTTTTTTTA
>Ga0065711_1044310_pt1 | contig 14178 bp, 8 predicted proteins | sample Hoacrofraction12_FD_59098 | JGI IMG/M metagenome (GOLD analysis project Ga0065711, IMG submission 59098) | Hoatzin crop microbial communities from Cojedes, Venezuela - Epithelial fraction 12 v2 (version 2) | ecosystem: Host-associated > Birds > Digestive system > Esophagus > Crop | place...
CTGAACATGAGGAAGAACTTCTTCCCTCTGAGGGTGACGGAGCACTGGAACAGGCTGCCCAGGGAGGCTGTGGAGTCTCCTTCTCTGGAGATATTCAAGACCTGCCTGGACGCGGTCCTGTGCAGCCTGCTGTAGGTGTCCCTGCTTTGGCAGGGAGGGTGGGCTAGATGTTCCGCAGAGGTCCCTTCCAAACCCGAACATTCTGTGATTTTGCGGTTCTGTGAGATGGACAAGGCTGCCCTGCTCTCTCACAGGGAGGGGAGCAATGCATAAACATCTTCTGCACCTAGAAAGAGCATGAAATTAGAAATCTTGCCCCCATAGGCCACCATGCTGCTTCCTTTTTTTTTTTTTCTGACAGGTTACCTGTAGCTGTGAGCATGAGCTTCCTGTAGGATGTGTTTTCTGGCAGCTGTTCGCTATATGGTACTCTGAGAGGGGAAAGACACCTTTACTTATGAGTGCTTTCAAATAATCTTATGGGTAGGCCAGTTACGTGTCTGCAAGGATTATAACGGTAGTTGCGTGCTTAAATCACCAAGCACTTTGTAAAGGAAACGATACATTGTCCCTGTTTCGGGTGCGTCGCGGGTGTGTGTAGGAGTCCACGAGGCATGCCCAGGCTCGCTGTTGAGCACAGAGGCTGCCGGGCGTGGGGCAGCCTGTGTTCGTGGCGCTTCCCTCCGCCGCGGAGTGGCTGCCTGCTGCACGCCTGCCGGGGACGGCCTTGGGTTGTGCCGACTCCTGAGCTGTGCGGGGAATTGCCTGGGATACTGCCAGTTGGCTTCAGCGAAACCGATGCCAAGGATTATGTCAACAGTTTATACAGGATTGGATTCCAGTGCCCTGGAACATCCCCTGGCGGGCTTTAATTTATACGACAGACTTAGCCAGAGAGAGACCAAGCGCTTTTCCCAAGGTCACGTAGTATGTTTTTGAGCCTTAATCGTGGGAGATCCCTTGGAAGATACAATTCCCTGGGCCGCAGTACACTAAATGCGCCACGGATCTTCTGTGTATGCCTAGGCTTTAGCGTAGAGAGGTGCTGTCACATGGAAAGACATTTTTTATATTGTTTCCTGAGTCTTTTCCCGGCTTGGAACCACGCAGCAAGCAAAATAAACTCTTGGGATTGAAAGCAGCAGAATTATACCAGGGCTAAATTAGGTTGTTATGCGAACAACCTTTTAGAAAAAGGGATTTGCTGAACTCTCCTGGGGCAGACAAAGATATATACCTTTGTCTTTAACACCTAAGCTCCAAGGTTTAAAACCAGGCATGAAACACATGATTTGAAGCACACTGGAAGAATGACCATACTTATCTTCCCATGTTTAGCTGGGATTCATTTAAAATTCCATTTAATGTCGTTTCTGATGCCTATCCCAATAAACCAAGACACTTTATTGCTATTGTGACATAAGGCTCATGGGTATCTGTTTTCCTAGAAACTCTCAGTGAGAGTCAGAATGCTTGAAACTAGATTTTGGTGAAATGTAGGTGCTTTACCTTCAGAAAACAATCCAAAATACCCTCTCTTCAGCACAGGCTAAATCTAAAGTACATATATTCCCTAGTTCCCTAGGCATGCAGGAAATGAAGGGAATGCACTGAGAAAGCAGGCACATGCAAACTCCCTCAAAATCTAGACTTTTAGCATGAAGAGATCTGAAATCCACCAGTTTCCAGCCTGGTTTTGCCTGTAGGCGTAGCTCTGAGTTCCCCACAAAGCACCGTAGCTGCCATCATCAGAATGTGACCCTTATTGGTGGCACTTCTGCTTGCCACTGAGAATAAGCATAATGGCTGGCATTCTTGCTTAGCGCTGGGAAGCACCTGGATCCAGTGCTCTTCTCAGCCTGAAGGCATTCAAACCCACAGTTTTTATTATGATTTATATTCTCTAACCACCAGGACTGGGGGTGGCAAAAGCAGAGCTGGGCTCAGACAGGAAGGCAGATCTGGAGCAGGAAGAGAGAAAGCCTGAGGGTATCTGTAGGTGGGTGGAGGAAGGCCTGGATTATAATCATGCTGAGGAGGGGGAGCTGAGAGAGAGTCTTCCATTCTGTGGGCGAGTGCTCTCCGGTCACTAAATTATCATGTAATGGGGTGGTGGTCATCTCTGCCTTCTCCTTTGGCTGTTTTGGGAAAAGCAGTGCTCAGCTCAGCCAAGTGTCTCATTTAGGAGAAGACTCTGAATTTCAAGAGGGCAAAGGAGTGCAGGGAAGAGGAGAGGGTCAGGGTCCCAGGCTGTGCCTTGTAATCCTTGCTCAGTGTGTGGGAGCATGGTGTCGCGTGTGGAGACACCTCATTCCCTCCACTGACCCTGCCAGGGGCCACCGAACTCCGATGCTGTCAGTCACGGTGGTGGCCCTGGGCACACGTGTTTTAGAGGATGCACTGCCTGTGGTGAGTGCTGAAGGGTGGCTTCTCAAGCTTTCCCCGTGCCCACTGCATCCCTGCCATGCAGTCTTCTCACGACGGCCGAGATGCAGAGCCAGGGCTGTTCTTACAGGGCATTAATGTCACATGGTAGGAACAGTCGCCTGGCACTCCAGTTGTGCCCTGAAGCTGTTTATGGGCTGCTGTGGTGATACTTGTTGTATTTATGCACCAAGAGAGGAGCGTGCTGCTTTCCAAGGGATATGTAGTGGTGGTTCAACTGAGATCTTCAGCTTACAGCTGACCCCTTGGAGACTAGAAGACCCCTGTCTGCTCTGATATGACCCCATCAGGCAGCTGTTGGCTCTCTTTCCTGGCATGGGTCAGAGGTTTAGAGCTAGTTTAATTTAATTGTAATTAAAGGTGTAGACTTTGTGTAATTGCTGGAAAAATTAATGAATGTCTTGAGACATTAAGTTGTTTTCTGACTTTATTTGCCTTCCCCTTCCACACACAAGCATGTACACGCTCACACAAATGCCCAGATGCAGGCCCTCAGTGAGCTTCAGGAGGCTGCACCTCACTAGCTGTGTCCAGCTTTGGGCTGAAGAAATCCTGAAGGACAGCAATTCCACTGAAATGCCTCTGCCAAGCCCTTAGAGCAGTGAAGAACACACAATACCATCTCCCTGGGGATGGTCCAGAAAAATCCGACTGAAATTTTTTGTTTATGACTTGTACCCTTGTATGTGTTGGGACAATGCCCAAGTCCATGCACGCTCTGTCCTGATTTAAGTTACAGGGAGGCTCCAACAGAAATGACAGATAACATCATCTTCTTGAGAACTTCTGTCAGGTGTTATTCCCCATTCAGGTTTGCGGATTTGTTTGTGTGTTTGGTGCTGCTGCAAGTTGGCTGATTTATTATGCTTATTGTGGTAAATGTCTTTTAAATTGGGTGTTAAAAGGCAAGCAAGATTAGATTAAGCTAGAAATTACTGGAGGGTGATTTGCTGAACTTAAAGTAAATTAATAAGCGTATGTTTGGTGGTTCTAATGGCAAGAAGGACTTCTTTTTTGTCTCTGTTTCTCTGTCATTAGTGTAGTCAGCATACTGAATTATATTTCTCAGCTGTGGGTGTGTTACTGCAAGGGTGCGTAGGATGGTCAGGACATTCGGTCTGGTGTCTTTGTATTGGTTTAGGTGTGCAAACTGTGGCTGAGTGTAAGGTGGACAAGTTGGTAGAACAAATGAAAAATGGCAATTATTTTCTTCTGTACAGAAACACTGTCCCTGGAGGGCTCTTTGCATTTAGTAATTCAGTTTCATGGGTTTTACTTGAAGAAATGATATTTCATAAATCTCAGTCTTATACTTCTGGCTGGTTTGTGCTTGATAAATCATTGAATGGATCCATCAGGAATGTAGTTTCACATTTAAAACAAAGGTCTGGAGAGAGCTAAGAGACAGTTGTGTGATAGCTACAATGAACAAACAATTTACAGCATGCACAAGAACGGAGAACAATCATTACAATCCCATGTGGAGGGTACAGGGGCCCACAGCTTCAGAGTACTGTGGAGTCCTTAGTCCATGCACATCAGCTGAACCCAAATAATCCTTTGCCCCCGCCACACAGGAGATCTTCCACTTCTTCCAAGCTTTCAGAATATCGCTGGCGTCAGCAGCCAGAGCCTGTTTCTACCCTTGCCTGTGCCCATGTGAAAAAATGCTGCTGGTGGATCCCTGTGTTTGCAGTTTGGGCTCCCTGCTACTCCCCAGCCCAGTCGCACTCAAACATCCATTTGGGATCTTGCCTCTAAACTTGCTCTGTGCCCACAGGAGTTCAGATTCCCTCTGCTTTTTGTCTTGCTGTGGATGAAATTGCCCAGCCATTAAAACCAAACCTCCTGGGAATATCCATAGGTGGTGGTATCTGAAGATATGGAACAAGCCTGCAGTGCGAGTACAGCAAATCCTGCCGCAGCACAGACGACGGGCTAGCTGGTTTCCTGAGGCTCCTGACAACTCTTTCTTCTATGGCCTGTTGGTCAGATAGCAAACGTGTCTAGGGGAAAAAACACTGCTCTGTGGTTAACATAATGATGGTCAGGCAGAAGGATGCTAGTTTGTCCAGCAAAGTGCAGGAAAAGAAATATCCCAGGTGCAGCTTGCAGCAACCAGAGATTAGGGTCTAGCTGGTTCAGTTAATGAAATTGTGCCAATTTATAGCAGCTGAGAATCTGGTCTCTGAAGCTTTCATCTGTATGAAGTCCTCAGGGACAGGAGATATTCTGGGAGGGGCATGTTCTGTACTTGAACACGGGTAGCAAGCCAGAGTGATCTGATTGGCCTCAGACCATAGCCATGTTTTCTCCTCCAAAGGCTTTTTCTCCACATGCTGGCTTCCATTTTTCAGTCTTTCTGAATTAAAACATGGTTTGTTCCTTGCCACCAAATCCTGTACTGGGAGAAACTCCTATTGCTATGGTCAATGTAGACTGGGGATCACCAGGTGCGATGAAGGCCGTAGGTTGGAGCCCAGCACCCAGGGTGGCCATTGTGAGACACCAGCCTTCTTGGAAAGTACAGCGCTGAGTGAGATCTGGCCATAAGGCCCTTCCCTGTACAGCAAGGCAGCCTGACAGCTTGCCTGGGCAAAGCCAGGGGCGAGTGGATTGGGGCTTTGGACACTCCACACTGGTTTCCTTCCTTTTGCGATCTACCCAAGCTGACATACATAAACAGGAGTTTTGTGAGAACTTTATTCTCGTGCTCTTTTCTCTTTGCAAGGCCATGCCCAGCGTATTAACTAGCTGTTTAACGAGCTCTTTTTTCTCCGAAATGCCAAGCTGCGAAAATGTTGAGAAAAACAGGACTGTCCCTTGCTACCAGAAGCAGTATCTTCTGGGGCAAGATCCTCTTACAGATGTAGCACCTAGGAGCCATAGTATATATGAAGTTATGAAGTCCTGGTTTCTGAGGGACTGGAACAAATTGAAATAAGGTGAGGGAGCTCTCAAGATATTTTAGATGAACCTTTATAGAGATGAATGCGTTTTTATGTTCTTTTGCTGAAAGTCATAGTCAAAATGTCAACAGTTTTGGGACCATTTGTTCACTGTTTCATTTAAAAGCTGGTAAACGGAGGTGGATTTCAGTGCAGTTGTTTAAAGATAAATGTTTTTAAAGAAACCCAGAGCCAATTGTTTTGTTATAAGCTCTCCTAGTGTTATTGTCCTGGCTTAGTTGAAGTCTGCATGTTCTGCCTCATTATTGTTTGACAGTATCTGAAGAAAACACCAGGAGTGATGTATTGGCTCTACTTAACAAAGTGCAACAGAGAAACCGGTATTTGGGCAAAATCACTTTTATATTTCTTTAGCACTTGGCCATGAGAGAGTCAGTACCTTAACTTCAGAGTAGGAAGGAAAATATTCTCAATATGTTTTAAGTTTTCTTTCTAAATAAAAGGTTTATAGATTATCCAATATTAAAAGTGCTCAAATGGTCTATTCTGTTTTGTGACAGTCAGTTGTAAAAGTCAAGCTTATAAAAGAATTAAGTGAGAGTTGTTTTTTATTAGTTTTTGTTATTGATGTTCACTGAATGTTAGAAGGGTTTGTACTCATAGAAAGTCCTGTCAGTTTAGGAAGCAGCAGCTGAATAAATACACATGGAGTGGTTTTGAAGGGCTAATCGGTCTTAAACTGCCCTTCCCAGGCATGTGGGCATCCTCTGCAGGCCGCTGGGGAAGGGCATTGCCATCTGCGGAATACCCACGTAGCTGGGGACTGCGACACGTACGACGTGTGGGGTGAGAGGGTGCTGCTGCACCGCTCCCGGGGGTCTGCGTCCCAGAGGGGACCTGCTTCCAGGCTTCTCCTCTGAATTCCTGCAGCTGTCGGGAGAGGTGGGCACGTACGAACGGGTGGAGGGGCTGGCAGGACCCTGCTGGGCAGCGAGGGGCGGAGGCCTGAGGCAGTGGCCGTCTGCACCCAAAGCCTTGCACAGGCAGGGCTTCCCCGAGCACGGCACGCACAAAGCGGGCTGGGGAGGACATGCTTGGCAAGGCAGCCGCTGGCTTCTGCTTGTTCCGCTTTCCCAGTCCTCTGCTTTTCTGGTCTGGTTGGTGGGAGACTGTGCTGGCCACTTAGCTCTCTTACAGAATCATAGAATCGTTTACATTGGAAAAACCCTTAAGATCGAGTCCAACTGTAAACCTAACGCTGCCAAGTCCACCACTAAACCATGTCCCTAAGCGCCGCGTCTACACGCCTTGGAAATACCTCCAGGGATGGTGACCCCGCCACTTCCCTGGGCAGCCTGTGCCAATGCTTGATAACGCCTTCAGTGAAGAAATTTTTCCTAGTATCAAGCCTAAACCTCCCCTGGTTGAATGTGAGGCCGTTTCTTCTCATCCTATCACTAGTTAACTGCTAAAAGAGACCAACAAACACCCACGATTTCCGCATTTCAGTCTGTTAAACTCTTCATGAGAGCCGCTTGCTCCATCAGCTGGCCTGCCCTCTTGCTGTGGTCCGGCAGTATCTTCCTGAACTGCGCTGGAGGTTTGGAGTGGGGGTGGGAAGAGGGGAGAACACACTCATCGAGTTCCAGTGAGGGTTTCATTGCCTCCCTCGCGGTTTCAGAGGGGCCCGGGCCGAGAGTCTACCTGGAAGGCTGGACCCACCTCTGCACCGTTGGGGCAGTGAGGGAACATGGGCAATGACGATTACTCTCTCCCACACTGCTGCCTGGCTTGCGGGGCGTCCCGGGTTGGGCTGTCTGGGCTGCGCCCCTTGCCGAAGCACCCAACCCCAGGCTCCTCCAGCGCGGAGGGAGCTGGCGGTGTGCGGTCTCGGCAGCTCCCCGTGCTGCTGGTGCGTAACGCGTGCCTGCGTGCCCGCGGGCAGAGCAAGAAGGGCCTCCGCGGTTACGTGCTGCACCAGTGCTGCACCGCTGCGCAGAGCTGGCTACGCGCGCCGTGCGTCTGCCGGGTGCGTTCTCACAGGCAACCCACTCCCAGCGGGCTGCAGAGCCTTAAACCCTGCCCATGTCTGCAGCTCATCTGCCTGCGTGCCCTGATCAGTAGACACCATCCCTTCCTTCAGCGTCAGCAAGCTGATGCAGAGCCTGCTTGCTCGCTGAACCCAGCGTCTGCCATACAGGCACGCTCTTGTCCCTGCTCATGGCGGGGGGGTTGGAGCCAGATGATCTTTAAGGTCCCTTCCAACCCTTACCATTCAATGATTCTATGATTTTATAAATTTACACAAAATCTTTCCCGTGCTGTCTCCTTCCAAATGCAGCGTATGGAAAGCAAACTGTATCCGCACAGCCCACGCTCCCCAGAAACGGCGTGTCGCTGCAACGGAGGTGCGCCGTGGAGGTTATAATGAAGATGCAGCCGTGGCCCTGGTGGAGAAGAGCAATGCTTCATCTGCAGTGATGTATTCTCTGGGATGGTGGCCAAGCAGTACAGAGAACGTTGTTAAATTTATGTTGTGCACCTAATCGAGAGCTCTTCAACCGCGGAGTTCATGTCCTCCTAGCCCAGCTAGAGAACAGTTTATGGAGTATGAGGAAAGATAATCCTTTTAATTGTCTTTTAATAATTGCTAGTGTTTCATCTCTATCAAAGATATTCGACTAAGCCCCTCAGGCTCCGAGTTTCATGAGGCAACAGGTTCTGTCAGGAAGGATGCACAGTCCATGCTCCACGGGAGAGCTTCATGGCAGAGCTCATCACTTTACTCCTTGTTTTATTTCTTCTGTTTTAGGCTGCCTGCATGGACTCCAGTAGCTACAGTTCACAGACACGAATTAGAGTACGGAGGGGAACTGAGCACCCACTCTCTTCTCTTTTTTCCCCTCCTGCTCACACATTAGGCATGTGGATCAGCTGGACACAAAAACTATGCTGACAGAAAGACACAGGGGATAACTGGAAATGGGATGAAATGCAACAGGAATTTGCTTAAGGTAGATTATGCCAAATTCACATGATGGCTTTCTTTTAGAAGATAACTGACCTTTTCAGACAAGGCAAACACAGTCAATTTTCACTAAGAGGTTGAAATAAACCCAAGAAATTACTTCTTATACTGGAGAAACACGAATTTTAAGGTAAGGAAAGCACTGACAAGCAGGAAGATCACGATGGGTTATGACAGAACGAGAGCAAACATGCCAGGAGCAATCACTGGTGGAATTCCTCCAGGATTAGACTTGGAATGGACCTTATTTAATGTTTGATTCCCATCTGTGGCACCAGAAGTCAAAAGGAGACAGCAGCATTAGCTGATGACACAGTGTTGAGTACAGTCAGTAGTGGGGTGCGTGAGGTGCTATCCACAGAAATCATGTTGGTTTGAGCAGCGAGCAATGGAGGGTAGTAATGGAATGAGGTAAAACATAGTAGTGCAGAGCACAGGGCCTGATATGAGAACTTCTAACAGGAAGCTCTGCCATCAGCTAGGTGGATGGTCTTCAGCTGGAAATAGAGGGGTGGGGAAGAGCTATGTGTGCGTTAGTCCTGGGCTGTTCAAACTCAGCTACAACCAAGATTTGGGACACTTTGTCTTTCCCCTTACCTCATAGGTTGTTGACAGTAACAGCTGACTTTTGCTGACCACACCACATCACACCTCGCACAAATACACTCACAAGAGGACAGGCTGCCCTGAGAGCACTCCTATTCCCCATGACTGGAGGTGACAGCAGCTCCAGCTTCTGGGGACTCCATCAGAGGGTCTGGGCATCTCACAGGTGGGACAGAGGTGAGGTAAGAGCAAAGGTAGACGGCAGAGCTGACCGCAGATAAATCAAGATAGCAGGTTAGCAGATGTGGTGGCCCATAGGCTTGCTTTCTAACAGTGTGGGGTAAGCAACCCAACATTTTTTAAATGGCACTTGATTTGTTTATGAGAGTTTGTATTACGTATTTACCTATGATAACTGACAACAGGGCTCAGTGCAGAGGTCCCTTCCTGCCATACATCTTCTAGTTTTTTTGTGAGTTGCTGTTATTTCCAATTTGGCATGTTTTGAAGATGGGAAATTTCAAGCAATCAGTCAAAGCTTACAGCTGTCCTTGAGTAAATCTGCGAAATATTCCTCCCTTCCTCCCCAAGTCCCTGGGAGTATCAGCATGGCAAGGAGGAAATGGTTCTTCATCTCTTGCTTCAGTGTCACTGAAGGAGCCACACGGCCACTGATTCATAAATCCTATCCAGTCCAGCCGGCGCTGTTTCCTGGGTACGTGCACACATACATACGTGCGTTCACGTGCAGGGCTGAGACTGGCCCAGTGGGCACTGGGGTGCCGTGCCAGCAGTAAAACTGCACTGAAGAGGCAGGAAAAAGATCACGCTGTGTGTTTTTTCATACCAATACTTGCACATGTTCCTGCTGGTGCTTCTGAAGTTGCATTTTGGCCAGTGTATGCATGCATCTTTGTGTATATACACGCGCATGCACATGTATTTATATGTATAGGCATCTGAAATGAGCGCAGGGGTGGGGAGGAGATCACAGAATCACAGAATGGTTTGAGTTGCAAGAGACGCCTAAAGATCATCTAGTCAAAGTCCCCTGCCATGGGCAGGGACACCTTTCACTAGATCAGGTTGTTCAAAGCCCCGTCCAACCTGACCTTGAACACTTAGATGTCTAGCTTCAAAGGTAGATGCGCTAATTTTACATGTCAGTGCTAGAGGACAGTATGTTTTCAAAGACAATCCTGCTTCCTCTTCTGGAGAGACCAACGGGAAGATACTGTTGTAGTTAAATTGCGGACATTAGTACAGTGAAGCCCAGGAGGACATTCCCATGCTTCCTTGGCAATGTCCCTTGTGACACCAGGATGGCCTGTTGTTCCAGCCACCTCAGAGACAAGCAGGTCATCCAGAAGAGAGGTGGAAATCAGTGTCCAAAGACCAGGGTAGGAGGGGCTTTTGTGACAGGGGAAATCCTGCATGGCTGTGTCCTTACAGGTATTAATTAAGACCCAGCTTTCAAGTGAACCTGTCAAATCCACAGTTCCTGTGACACATGATTACACCAGCAACAAAAAAAATGCTGCATTGTTTTATTTAAGAAGCCTGCTTATGCTGCACCCATACTTGGCAATTTAAGTGTTATCAGCACAGCAAGCTGCAGATGTAGAGGGACAGCTTGCAGTGCGCGCAAAGTAAAGATCCTTTTTCCCCAAACTGGCATCAGTTTTCCCAGCCCCTTCCACCCAAGTGGGAATGTTCCCGTTGCTCTGGTCCAGCCGCGTGTGCAGCTGGCAGACACACCTCTGCGAGCACCCGGTCCTCTCCTTGCTGTGCCAAAATGAAGGTGAAATGTGACCAGGGACACTTGTCTCCATGAGATGAGTTTGGATTTAATGTTCACGAACTTTCAGGCCTGCTGAAGCTATAAAGCTTCTAAGTTAACAAAATAAAGTCATGTAGTAGATTTAAACTGTTTGCTTATGTATAATCAATCCTTTTTCTAAGATGGATGGGCCTTGTATTGGTCACTGAATCCTTTGGTGAGAAAGGTCTGGAGATGCCTGAAATTTCTCCTTAATGATAATACTATCTTTGGTTAATTATCCCTTGTCAAATATACGGTTTGTAATTTAAAATGACTTATCCTAGATGTTGGCATTTGTATGACTGTAAAAAAGACAATTATTGAGTTATTGAACTATTTTTCAAAAAGCTAGAGAAAAGCACATCTTTTCTGGCTCTGGGAAGGTACTGGAAACTGCAGGGTCTGATATTGGTGGGGAGGAAAAAGGAGAAAGGGAAGAAGTCACATTTCCAGAAGTCACACTAAAAAACTGCTCATAACATTTCCCCCCCACCCCATCCTGTCTTTCTTGGTAATGCTTGAACTTTTTTGGCTGAAAGGATAAATCCCAGGTAAACAGAGGAGCGGGTGTGGGTGCCTGCGGCAGCATGGCACAGCATCTGCCCGGCGTGGCAGCGGCTGGTGGGGCTGGCATGAGCCATGCAGGGGGACGCGGGGAGCGGCTGAGGATGGCACGGTGCTGCCGGCGCCGCTCATCATGCACACCCATCGCCGGGGAGCACACGGGCCGTCACGGAGGACCCCACTTGTGCCCTTGCGAGAACAGCCAGCGGGCTGAGGCTGGGAGTAGCTCAGATTGGGCAAAAGTCAAGAATATTGTTTATATAGCTTAATTATTTTTCCAATGCTTTATGGAGTCTCTCAGCTGGGAAGGGCATTTCCAGCTAATGGAAGTTTGCTACACACACTAAATTTGTGACTCCTTTCTCTGAGATTTTAGCTAAGAAGTGCAGAAAGCTGCCAGGTGAAGAGAGAAAAGATACAATGAGAGATGCTTTCTCACTTTTCTGAGACTCTCCTCATGGGACAGGAGCTGTACGAGGCAGCAGTGCACAGCTCAGGCCTTTATTATTTATCTTCACCGGGACACAGTTTGATAACTTCAATCCCCAGTTTCACTTACCACATATTAAAACTCTTCTCCCCAGATACTCAGCCAAATAAATGCCCATGTATCTCCTTTTTCTGCTGCCAGAGGTCTCCAGGCTGCCTCCACACAACTCCTACGCAGACTGCAGCGAATATTTACAAGCAGTCTCTCTCACACATGTGAGAGAGGGTACATGCACAGCACTCATCTCATTTAGTGTAGGAGGTTTCTATTTTTTGCGTTAGTAGCTCCCAATAAGCTTTGCTGTAGCTCATGCTACATTATACTTTTTATGTGTTGTGGAGAGTCTAGAACGATAACAGGGATGCAGCAGTGCAAAACGGCTTCAGAATTTCCATTCTAAAGGACTAAAAGGAACGGTCTGCTTTTTCTTCTGGTTTTTCCATGGAGGCTTCAAGTAGCACAGTAATTGGGCAACGACTGGGTCGGAACGGTCTGTTTAGTTAGCACCCTGCCTCTCACACCGGCCAGGGCCAGACACCCCAGAGCTGGCTGTGGGAACAGCTTGGGCACACGTGTAATTTCTTGACACCGCAACAAATGGGGAGCTTTAACTACTAAGCCCGACAGTGCATTTGCTAGGAAGGGTGTTTCAGTGCATAAGACATTAAACTTCTATTCAAGTGACCCAGTATTTTTTTTCTGAACCATAGATTGCCAGAAAACCTTAGGCAATTCACTTTTGCTGTCTCATAGTTTCCCATTTGTATAAGTCCCTGTCTCACTGGGTCACTTGGACATATTGGGATACTGTAGTGATGGTGCCCACACAGCTCGCAGAAAGTTGCCAGGATGCCAAGAGGAAATGCCACAACATTATGTCCCCTGCTAGGGCTTGGTGTGATGGGCAGGAGTACCCAAGGCGTGTCCTGGATGTGTTCGGAGACTGCAATTTCTTGGATTTATGTCTCCATCAGAAGGGGCTTAGGTGACAGATTTGGCCACAGTCCTATGTATATAAATACTTTGACTAGAACTCCTAGTGATTAGGCAGAAAATTATCTTTCCTTGCCCAGTGGAGTCTGGGCCTCTTCATAGAAGCAACCAGTTACTGACCCTGTAGCTGGCAGTTGTAGTATGATGCTCCTCCCACGGAACTGTGTGCAGGCTTACTCACGTTTTACACAGGCCACCAAATCAGTGTTAATTGTGATGATTTACGGTCACTGCTCAGCCAGCCTGGACTCCTTGAGTGGATGAGTGACCTTGAGCTAGTGGATTTTGCACCTTCTTGCCGATGCCTTGAACTGTCCCCCAGATAAAGTTTGTTGTGAGTATCTGTCTTACCCAATCCAGAGGCAGGCAAAGGTGTTTGGTTAACCAGCTGCAAGATACTCTCTACATTTTTTTCGATGCTTGACTGAAGTAAAATATGACTTAAAAGCATCAGTAAATACTGCAGCTTTCACGTAAACACATCAGATATATGCCTGCTATTTCTTTGTTCTTTACTGATAATAGAGAAGTTGTAGAAGCAAGGCGTGTCCATACCTTCTGCTGTGTGGACTCCTCTCCATCCCTTCAGCAGCAGCCTTTTCCTACCAAGGAGTCTTTCAGGGAGTTGCCTGTGAAGGAAGGAGATGGGGCAAAAGGAGATGGGAAAAGCTGGGTGCTGCTCTTGGTTTTGCCAGGAATCTCTCTGCTTTAAGAAGTCCTTGGGAACGGGTTGTACCTGATACTATGAGCTGCCACGTAGCTCAAACCTTCTACAGCAGACTCCCAAAGGAACGTGTCTGGAAACAGCGATGCACTGCTGAAGAAGTGCTGTGTAGTCATACACTCATAATACAGCTTAGGCAAAAGGAAAGGTACTAACTAGTTACCTTCCTTGGTAAAATAAGCTCTACCATAAAAAAAAGCCATAAGGCTCCATATATTATATCTGAAAACTCCTGAGAGCTCAGCTAGGGAAAAGGCCAAAGGCCACCAAGTCCAACACCTTGCACTCATAGAAGCTACAATAGATGCAAAATTCAGTACTATGTCCTGGTCCCAAGGTAGTCATTGTTCTTTGAAGGAAGCAGGATAAACATGATGTTCTGCAAGATAATCCCAAATGCAATAGTAGAATATTAGCCAAAGGCTCTGCATCCCGGAGGAACAGTGGGGTAGGAGGTACAAGGATTAGGCAAAGAATCCCAAACTGGTACTTCATATATCTTTTCAATTCACAGAATCACAGTATCACAGAATGGTAGGGGTTGGAAGGGACCTCTGTGGGTCATCTAGTCCAACCCTCCTGCCGAAGCAGGGTCGCCTACAGCAGGCTGCACAGGACCTTGTCCAGGTGGGTCTTGAATATCTCCAGAGAAGGAGA
>Ga0065711_1044311_pt1 | contig 14177 bp, 8 predicted proteins | sample Hoacrofraction12_FD_59098 | JGI IMG/M metagenome (GOLD analysis project Ga0065711, IMG submission 59098) | Hoatzin crop microbial communities from Cojedes, Venezuela - Epithelial fraction 12 v2 (version 2) | ecosystem: Host-associated > Birds > Digestive system > Esophagus > Crop | place...
TTTTTTTTTTTTTTTTTTTTTTTTTTTTTAAATTAAACTTGTATTATTCTCGGTTTTCCAAAGCAGAGCTGAATTCCCCTCGCCGCAGGGGAAGTGAGTGCCCAGCTCCAGGCTCTGTCAGTGCTAGCCAGGGCCAGCCTGCGCAAAGGCAGGCATTACAACAGCTGATAAATCACTACGTATTATTTCACGGCACCTCACGGAAACAGTGCTTGTACTTTTGCCTACAGCAGCTGGCTATGAACCTCACACAGTCCATCTTAAGCGCTCCTCAGCCCAGAAAAGGCTGTGTTCTGGTACACACAGGTTACTGGAGGACAAAGACAAGACAACATGGAAATGCAGAAAACATCTTACAGCACGAGAACTAGAGGCACTATACCGACGACTCCCACTGTAAACGCTCTCGTCATACACAGATGCCTACAATTAAAAGACAGAGTCAGAACAGGACTGGCAGACCTAGTTTCTTGTTTCAGTCTGGAGCATTACAAATTCAGAAGGTGCAGCGTGAAGGACATCAGGGAATGAACAGTATGTGCAATGACAGGGACATGTGTCCTGTATGCAACCACAAGTAACATGCAGGTGAAGATCTAACACAACCTGAAGTCAGCGAGCTGGGAAACGCCATAAGGCACATGCGAAATCAGACACACACGCCCCCAGTCCACCACGCCGTCATGCATTTCCACCCATTCTCCCAATTATCAATTCAATAGTTTATATTGCCTACCAACAAAACAGCTACATCAATTCTTAAGTTGTTCACATCTGTTTATCTTTCATTTCTGGTGCTGGCAAAATACGGGGAGAAACTCACACCTAATAAACTTCACTTACTAGTCAGTTTACTAAATTAATACAAAAGGAGGAAGATGCATATTCTAAGACTGGCTCCAGTTTAGCATATAAATATATGGCTCAGGAAACACAGGAGTAGCAAAAGTCTACCTTTCAGCTTTGAGAAAAAAATCTGAGATAAACTCATTTTAAACAAAACACTGGAATTTGGCTTCAACAATTTTTAAACAGATTTTTGTTAGTTGTTACACAACCAGAAAGAATTGATGTTGAGCCTCTCTGGTCTGCTCCCGCACGTAGCTAATGCACCAAAACGAAGAGAACTGTCCCCATCCAGAGAGAAGTCTGCGGCAGCATGACAACCCCACGAGCAGTGGTTGCACAGTTCCAGTGGAATAAAAGGACGGATCAGCAAATCCAGGTCTGTACAAACAGCATTGCACACATGCATTCAGATGGATCAGACACCAGAGTGTGAAATAAATGGACCCAACGGGAACGACAGAGGGAAGAGACAACATATGCATGGCTGAAGGTGAGTAGCTTAGGTGTTTGTGTTTCGAGCATTAGTACAACCAACCCTGTAACTTCTGGCTGGCAGGGCATCACTGTACAGCAAGGAGGGCTGAGGAAGACAACCACAAAACTTTTTTGCATAGAAAATGAAACAAAAGTAAAAAAGGTGCCTATGGCAGAATTAACCATCTTGACAAGAGACTAGGATTATTAAACTACAACAGAAGGAAAACCAGCACAGAGAATATTAGTCATCGGTACCATAGAAGCATTAGATCTCAACTCCCAAAGACTAAGAATACCAAGCAGACACATGCATTTCCTACAGGAAGGGAGGACACGACAGTACGCAAAAGCAAAACAGCATAATTTAATTTTAGGTTGTTAAGTTGTTATTGTCTCACACACATTTGTGCATGGCAGCCAGAAAGGGCGTTTCTCCTCACTTCAGCCAAAGTCAGAAGAAGAGCTACATACAGAGACAGAAGTCCCTTAAGTTATACATTTTAAGTGTTTCACACAGCTGTAAGTTCACCTCTTGTGTATTTTATTATTAAACAAAGATGCAGAAAAAACCCAAATAATTCAGGGCAAAATTACGAGTATTTAAGTCAGAGCACCACAGAACAAACGACGTCGCTGTCAGTAACCCTCATTCACCAGACGCAGCGGTTAAGTTCAGAGAGCCCGTACTGCGTCCGGCATCACGAGGTGCAGGAGATACTCCAGCAGTGGTCCCCAGCCCACAGACAACGTGCAGCTGCACGTCCCCCCGCTCACCACCTGCCGTGACCCCAGCGCCAGCCACCGCAAGGCACCAGGCAACGATGCCCTGGCACTGCTGCTGCCCGTCAGGCAGGGCAGGCTGCGGACCACTGCTCGAGCACTGCTTTGCCAGCGCCGGACCGGCCGAGCTCTGTCCACACGCGGCGGACAATCCAACCTCCTGGGTGATTTTGAAGCTTCAGCGATTTTCTTCTAGCAGTCTGTGAATTACTGGCTCGTAACATCATTTTATGCAGACTGGATTGTCTCAAGCTTGCTAGACTGACAAGGTCAGCAGAGAAGTTGCCTCAAATAGAATAGAGAGTTTCAGTTAATTAAGATTTCCCTTATTTTTCCAGACCAGTTGAGGCTCAAAGCAAAACAAAGTAAGTGTAGGAAAGGGAGAAGCAGCAAAGGAAAACTAATTGTGCTCATTTTAAAACAGCTCTCATTACTCACTCCAATCTTAAAAGGTCTGGTTTAGTTTCAGAATTTTTTTTTTTTTAAAACTCTTACTAAAAAATGAGCCACAGACACTCTTGACAATTGGGCCAAATTCATTCCTAAGTACAAGAGGTTGTATTATCCAAACGAAGTCAGAACGCATCCAGGCCAGGTAAAGCCAGACAGCAACAGACCCAATTTCCATTTTGGGAAGAAGGCTGAGATGTGGAAGCATAGCCGCTGTTGTGAAGACCCAGATCAGAGTAGTATGAAGCCTGCATCAATAACAAACAAAAAACCCCTTGAGAACTCAGCTTCATAACAGGAAGGACTTTCTAAATTCCTTTAAATGGGAAGCAAAACATAAATTAGGCGATTAACAAATAACAAGGATTCAAAGTGATCACAGACACAAATAGAAGAGATAACTGCATTAAGGAAACTGTATTAAGGATGTGAGGATGTACAAAAATTGTGTGCCTTTTCAATCTGTAAGGTAGAGGTTTTTATATAAACAAAAGGCTTCTCCTCTATCCCTACAGCATCTTATGCACAAAATACCCATTTGGTTTATTTCCCACTGAAAAGGCCTTAAACCCTCATGTTCCCTCCTCCCCTCTTGTAGCTATGACCCAAGGTGAGAGTATGCTGCAAGGACATGGTTTCTATGGGACTTCGAAGAAGACAGACCACATTTTCAGAAGCATGCATGCAGTTCTGGCACCTAAGTTTCATCTTAACTCCAGCTAAGTGAAGCTCTATTTACCAACATATTTCCAGCTTCTGTAAAACAGAACACACAACACCTGTATTACAAGATGCTGGAAAAGTTATCTTCCAGGCTCAAGTTTAGAACAAATGGCTGCATCACAGCTTCATACCTAAAAAAACCAGGCTCCTGCCTTAGAGGATTGATTTCTTTTCCTGTGCAGTTCCACTGCTGCAGACAATAGAGCTGACTGCCACTGCCCATCTAGCACTGGAAAAACATACTGGTCGGAGAGAAGGTCAGCTTCCTTCTGATTTGTTGAAGAGTTTATGCCTTAGAACCTAAACCCACAAGAGACGCAGGAGAAGGCATCAGGACAACTCTGCTGGGAGACAGAGAGCCAAGTCAGGGGCCAAAACTGCCGGGTGTGCCCAGCAGGAAAAGCGAGCAGCCCGCTGTCGGATACGGCAGGACTGAATGCAAAGAAAAGTTCTTCTGTAAGAAGTGAGACTGGATAAATTAAACACCAGTAGTGACTGACAACTCCAGTGGACTTCAAATCATCCTTACCCTCCAAAATACTACCTTATTTATCTAGCATGATATACAAGACCTCCATTTATTCCCCCCAGCACCTGTACTGGAGTGTAGGATGCCAGCCCAGCTTTCCTGCTGTCGTGTATTATCTGGGGGCATTTCTGCCACACAAACGCTTCAACACAAAGCCGGCACGCAGGGCTTGCCAGGGTGCAGGAAGGCTGACAGCAGTGGGATATTTATAAGAGTGGAACTCAGTATTTTGGCTTCCCAAAAGCACTAGCAACAACATATTATGAACAACTCAAGTTGTTATAAACAGCTGTGTCTAACATGGAAAGATATTTAAATTTGCAAATCAAGGTCTGTTTTCAATACTGACTGGAAATCCACGTCTAAGATACTACGCATCTCATAGAGCCAAAGGAGTCAAGAAAAATACAGCCATACTAGGAAGACTCTCTATTCTCCTCATTTTCAGAAAAATGGCAGCCTAAAAATACACCTAAAAAGTGACAAAATAGTTGCTCTGCTGTGCCAGGGCCAGATGCAGCCCGAAGCCAAGCAGGCAGGCTATGAAGCCTCATGGGGAAGGCCTGAGCAGTCTGCCACAGCCAGCGTGCAGGGCCCAGGGAGGACATGCCACCTCCCCGCATCCCCATCCTCGTGAAACGACTTCTGTGCTCACCCAGCCTCCTGTAACTAGCCCTGCCACAACATGCAAGTTCGAAAGGTATTCTCAAAGCCTCCCAGGCACTGTTCAGATTCCTTATTTTCCCACAGGTGCGCGCATGCTGGTGAGAATCGTTGCTCTTAAAGAGCTCCACACCTCTCCCTTCTTTCCTATACTCCAGAGCTCTCCTTTCCCAGCCATTCTCCAACACCCTGCTTCTCCAGACATTTCTTACTGGGCTCTAGACAATCCAGATACCCTGCTTTCAGTAGTCAGAAATTACTCAGCTTTCTTACAAGGCCTAACTAATCCTTGCATCATCACTATAAATCATGTGGGTGTTAACTCCATTTACAAACGAGGGAGATTTGCACCAAATTAAACATGTTTGTTCTTGACACTGGACTTCTGTCACTGCAGGCAAACAGATCTGTGGATAAGACAACACCCACAGGTCTATACTGAGGATAAATCATTGTCCAACCTCCCCCCATTCCCCCCAAACTCCAAAACATCAACAAAACTTTCTGCCTCATTTTTCATGAATGCCCATAAGACTGAAGTCTTCACTGAAGTCTGAACACACTGAACTGAGATTAAAGAAATTACTTTCATTCCCACCGAGAGTTTGTAATCTGCATGTGGACTACCCAGGCACGCTGCATGACTCATATTTAAGGAATCAACCTGTGATACTGCAATTACAGGGTACAAAGGCTGATCTCCATGTGGACATCGCTCCATTTTATGACTTAAAATTGGACACCTATTTTGGAAACAAATTATCAGTAGACTGATCAATTCCTTGCCGACCTGAAGAATTTGCCTCCTTAGTTTTTCATTGTCACTTTGACAATCTTTACGGTTAGGTTTGGGGTTGTTGCAGAGAGTACTCCTAAAGGTGAATGCCAGCCAAACTGGTATCAACTGGTTTTGGAGTTTCAGCTATTCTAAGTTACCCTCCAACTTTCCTGCCCCTTCTAAGTAACAATTAATCTGGATTACAGTTAGTAATGAAAACTGCAAGGAACTAATGATGTTGCTGTAATTATGCTCTATATAGACTAAACCTCCATGCTGTAAACCCTAATACCAAGATGATTTTAAATCATTTAAATAGAAAACAAACAACTTCCTTTTCCCTGGATGACTTTCTTACAGATGTTTTGCTCTTCCTGCAGTTCTTGGAGCTCTGGAGTATGTCACTAAGGAGTCAGAACATGATTTGTCATAAGGTCTACATAACAGAGTTCCTTGAACTTGTCAAATGGCTCAGCAAGAGTACCAACAATAGGCCATACTTTTTTCTTAACAGTTTAAGCAACGGTATTTCATTTTCCTTTACCCACATATACAAGCTAAATGCAAAAATCATATGGAAGCAACAATTTAAAATGGATATAAAATATAAGGTCCCATTTCACTACTTATACAAGCGCCTGCTTAACTTCATGCTTAAAGTAACTCTCTCAACTCTATTTGATGTTTACCACATATTACTCAAACACTTAGCTAAATGGAGTCTTAAAAGTAGTTTATTCTTCCCTAAACAGAGAGCTTTAGTCTGCATACCACTAAATTTCTTCAGAAGTCTTGATAGCATAAAGATCAAGAGGCTCTGAGCTTTCGTCTGCCTCTTAAAATAAAGGGAAGGAAAAAAACCCTTAAACAGTTCCCCTCCTTGCCCCCCAAAGAGGCTTTGCTTAAGACAATACCTTTACATAATTTAAATAAAGCCAAATATTTAACAAAGCAGGACAACAAATTCCTATAATTGGCACAAAACACTTCTGCTGGAACAGAAGGGAACACTGTGACCCACATACACACAATGAAGTTAATTATTAAGCCTTTTTTTGACAGTAATATTTCTAGAAAAAAAAGCACATGAATGGTAAGTAGCTAGGCAATAACACTTGCACCGGCTGTTCACCTCTGTGGGAGTTTCCAGAAATCTTAGGTTACAGTTTATGAAGCAGGGGAAAAAAAATTTAGTTAAGAAAACCTCAAATATACAGCATACATTTGGGGAAAATTCAAAATCCAAAGTCTAGTTTACACATGCAAATTTCAAGACATGGACTAAATTCCAGGTGAAGACTGGGAGTTTCAGTGTTAGAGCATGATGTGAACACGCTGCACAAGTTGGAAAACAATCGTTCCGTTGTCCAGCAGATGGGAATCCTCCGTGCCAGATTCTGCCAAAGTATTTCTTGTCACAATTTAACTTCTACCCAATTTTGTTCACAAGTTAAGCAGTTCCGGCTTCCAGCTTCTTCTCATACCAAATCTGGAGACTTCCCTTCCCACTTATGGTCTAGTTTTTTTATATGTACATTTTTTAATCAGCTTATTGCTGCACCTCCGCGTCTGACAAACTGCAAAACCCACAATGTGCAAGACAGGAAAAACCTGCTTTACCACAGAAAAGAATTTTCTAATTAGCTTTAATCCCATTAAATAGAGCAACAGATTTTATAGCAATACAAATCATCTACTAACCCTGCTAGATTTTCTACTCCGGGATGATCCATGCACATCTTCCTCATAACCATTGGTCTGTTACAGAAGGAAAGGAAAAAGAAAACAAAGGAGAGAAAAAAATTTACACAGACCCAGACTGGATTTTTTTAGCAGAAGTCATCACTTATGACAAGCAAAGGCAGAGTCAGAACTTTTCAAAGATACACCAGGAACAGAAGTGCAGGATTAGGTCATGATTTCAAACATGAGGACATTAACATTCGAGTGTCTATCAGTACCTGTATACCAGCCAAAAATGTCAAGGATACTGTTACTTGCCTTTTTTGACCCCTTTTTTTCTTGTTAAGAAACACTTTTGCTTCCCCTATTATTACTGCACTATAGCACCTGTCTCTTCAAACACTCTGAAGGGAATACAGGACAAAAAGGGGATACTAGGGATGAGAGACTACAATAAAGGAAATTTATCACTGTAGTTACTTCTACCTCTGGCAGCTAAGCAATTAAAGAGCAGCAAAATATAGCAAAATAATTTAGTTCTAAGTCTATATTTGAGAAATTCAGTTTAGTAAACATCTAATGCTGTATGAAGTATCTTTTAGCTTTCCCCAATTACATCAAAATTAAACCCAGACAGTGACCATCTGCCACATCCCAGCATTTTGTGCGGCAGGCCAACAACTAGTAAGAGATTTTACTTGGTTCCGCTGTCCTCCATCATGCTCGGTAGCCTGCATTGTCATCATCAAAATGTTTTCTCTCAAAGGAAAAAAAACAAACAGGCTCCGAACGCGCATTTCACAAGCAGGGTGAGATGCTTCAAGTCCCTAAGGCAGCAGAGTCAGGAATAAAATAAAACGATCACTACAATGCAGTTTTTAGTCTGGAAACATGATGTTGAAGAAAAGAGGACAGACCCAAAAGAGACCTCAGTCGATACTCTTAAAAGGTCAGATTGCTCAAGCAATTCACTATTCTGGCACCACTTCACAACGAGGCCTGGCTTAACATAGAAAATGAGGAAGCACTCTGTGTATCTGGGGTGTTATTTAGTGGAAATTTAATTAGAATTTCTATGTAAATTAAGTTTTGAAGTCCAAGTTTTAATGCATTTCCAAAATGAAAATCCACTAAACTCTATCTGAATTGATTTCCAAGCAAAATATTTATCATATAAGTGGCTTCCATGAAAAATAAACAAATTAACTTAGAAACCAGTTCAGACCCAAACTGGTAAAGCAAATTCTGGGAAAAGCTTAGATTCTCTACTGAAATGCAGTATTATGACCACAAACAGAGGATCAATATCCAGCTTCTTTTTTGAAGAACTGATTTGAAATAACGCTGTAGCCTTCTCATACAGGTTGGCTTCTTCCTAGTTTTTACTAGGTGTGTTTTTTTCGGGTTCCATGAATTTCTCTAACACTTTCCCGAAGAATAGTTAAAATGATTCTTTGGCAACTGAAGCCAATACTGCAGCTGCAACCTCAACCATGCAGACCCACCACCTCCACTGTCCCTTTCGTTACCACGCTGAGGAACTGTTTGCCTTTTTTCAGCAATGCAATATTGACTAAATGCAACCTCAGATCGTTATCTGAACCATTCCTGTGCAGAATTCCTTACTTTGTAGTAGTGTATTTCATTTTTCCCAAATGTGGTATTCCTCATTTATCTTTACTACTGCTCAGTTTTAGCAAGTTGTCTCCTATTTATTATCAGTATTTCTCTTCTAACCTCACGTGAAACCTCGTTTGCTCCCTGCACTTAGATGACTACGCAATATAAACTCCTGCAGAACTGGTTTCCCCTCTAAAAACAGATGATTATGTCCATTTATACTTGCAACACTTTTTACCTTAGACTGTGGCTAATGCTGCTGCTTCAGGCTTCTTTCTCAATCCCACACCCCACTTCCACTTCTCAGAAAATTCTCTGCTGTTTTCCAGTCTACTGAAGAACCCCAGTGCAGCCTGGCAACATCCTTCTGAGATGAGCAGCCTTCCATCCACAGCAGCAGTACACCACCCAGCCCTCTCTCATGTACTCTTTCACTCCCTGGAATCGCTCCTCATGAGATTCAGCTAAAATCCTGACTGTGTGAAAGCACCTTAATCTTTACTTTCAATCCAGGTTTGGCTTTGCATTGCTCTAAGTAGTGTCCTATTTGTACAGGTGCTAGTAAGGCACAGAACTATACAGAACCATCTTTATGAAAGGGTGGAGCCTTTACTACATACGTATTCTAACTACCTTTATGGAAAGGTACAGCCTTTACTACATGTATATTCTATCAATATTACCTATTTCTGTGTAACGTTAAAGCTCAAGTTAGGTTTTGAGTTTTTCAAGATGCCCTTGAGGTACCACACTGACCTAAGTGTTTGGATTACGACATGTTTTGCAGATGAAGCGATACTCACTATTCTTCGAGACCCAAGAAGTCCCCATAGCTACACCGTATCCTGGACATTAGGCTGGTGAGCTCTTAACAGCCAACAGGCTTGCACATATTCTCTCGTCCTATCACAGTGGTTTTGTATGCAAAAACCTCTCTGAAACAGTTGCTCAAGATACATACTGCTTTGGAGTAGTTCTTCTTTTTGGTCCTCTCATTCTCTAATCCAGCCTGCAGTGAGATTAAGAACGCAGGATGAAAAGATCACTGAGTTTATGTGCACCCATCCATAGCTAGGCATGCATATCAACATGCAGAAACATCAGTTCAATTTTCCTCCAGCTCTACACAACATGGCTCAGTAAGCACACATGAAAAAAAAAATCAAATCTCAAAGTCAAACGACCAGTTATTAAAGAATATTGTTAAAAGTGATGATAGTGCTGTTAAATTTAGTACCCACAGTTAATATAATTCATGCTTGCTGGGTTAAGTCAATTAAAAGAGCTACCAGCTGTCTATACTTACTACATCAATACATCCATGCAAAATCCAAATGTGTTTGAACTATTTCTGTATATAGGTCACTCAGATACATTGCATTCCTCATTTGAAACAGCACAGGGAAGGGAGGAGAGGGAAAAAGCTAGAGAGTCTGCAAAACTGCTCTCTGCAGTCTGCTTTCTGCAGAAACTGAGACACCTCTATGCAAGAGAGCACTGCTAACAGTGCAAGGAAGTTTTTTAAACTGAGCTTAAAGTCTCAATCCTCATTCTCCCTTCCATTCCCTTTCTATTCTTCCAAGAGTCTGCTTTATCTCAACGTGTTCAATCCAAATACTTACTCTCATCTTATTACCTACAGAGTTTGATTTTATCCTCCAAAGCAAAGGTAACAGCTTGATACGCCAGCTGCAGCTTTGGTAGGCAGCATATTTGTCCTGTCACCTTTGCTAGATCTATTCAGAGTGAGTTTGTGAGAGTTTTATTCCTTTCCGGATTTACGCTGAAATCAAACCAGAAATACCTGGCCAAACAATGGACTGACTGTAACAGAGAAAGTCTGTTAGGGGAAATAAAAGCTATTCTGCTCTGTCCAACGGTAACTACTAAACTAGATCTAGCTTAGCTGTCTCTCATCATTCAGCGCTTTTCATGCTAGCTGCGTCAGAGTAGTAGGCGAGGGAAGCAGCATCTTTACGTCAGAGACCACGAACTGCCTCAGGATCATTTTAGAACATCTCTTATCTCAGATCAGCTATCACAATTAATGTTAATTTCTTCTTCACAATTAGTTTTTAACACACACTGCAACTTGCAGACTATTCTCACCACTGGGTAGGTGTTGGCATATTCCAAATGAGACTGTCAAGGCATGAAAGGAAAGAAAAATCAGAATACAAAGGAAAACGCTGAACCAAGTTACAGCAATCAAAACAATCCCCCCAAACAAACCAAGCAACCAAATAAAAAGACCCAAACATGCACAGACATGTAAATCCCAACTGAAGAACTGTAGTAATGCAGGACTTCTTGCACAAAGCCAAAAGTCAGGAACTCTGGAGCAAACAAAACAAGAAAAACGTAAACACTCCATCACGAGTGATTTATAACACATCAATATTTTACACTGGATGGTCTCAGATTAGAGATAGCCAGTTGAGAAGTGAGAGAACAAGGACATTTGGCAGTAGAAGAGAGTGAAGAAAGCCTTGAGTGTCTTGACGAACACAGGACTATGTTACTGAGCTTCCATTGGAAAAACCACGTGATAAAGAACCAAGCTTGCACAACTTCTGAAACAGGAGAGGCAGGGCATTTTTGATGGGTTCAAGGTGAGCCAACAGAAAAGCTATTAAAAGATGCCCCTTCACCACTGCTGAAGGTCTGCTGGCAGGAGGTGGAGATACACTCAAGCTAGCATTGTATCAACACACTAGGCCACTGTTTATAGTACAGTCACAGCTGTGGACCTTAAATCAATTTGCTACCATGGTCTAATCAACATCTCAGGTGGTTTTGCAGTCCATGTTGATGGTTGCTAGGCCGGAAGCATCCAGGCCAGCTCCCCAGAAGCCAGTTCAGCAGATCTCTGGTGCCTGCAGTTCAGACATCTACTTAGGAAATAATCCAGGAGAAAATCCAGAGTAAAACTCACACAGACTAGTAGGGTGGTAAAGTTTTAGGGAGAAATACATTTCTGACATTGGCTCACTTCATTGAAAACTTCCTGTACAGAAAAGAAGCACAGCTTCAACAAGCAAGCCCCTAAGGCCAGCAACTCATCACTGTGCAGTGAGTCTGAGCGCTGAAGATGCAAGATCCATTTTCAGTAAATGAAAGTCTTGTAGACCAATTACAACAGCATCCCACAACTATGGAAAGAGCCTTCAAATACCAAAAAAGAGTATACAGAATTCTGACTAGTTTTATAAACCCTTGGGGGACACAAGGCAAGTTTTTTTGTGTTTTCTTCATGCTAAAATAGCTCAGAAGCCAAACTGTGAACTCTGGACCTCAGAGGTACTTTTTGCTTGGTCGTAGTTCATTTTTTTGCTTTGCTGTTTTGGACACACGCAGCAGCAACTAAACCTTCACAAATAGTCAGATACAGCTAAACTATTAAAATCATCTACTGTAAACCCACATTAGGAAAGTTATCAATGGTCAATTCATTGCGAGTAAAACAACTCAAAGCCATATAAGGGTGAACTTCAGTTCAGAAGAGCAAACCTGCACATTTACTTTCTTCTACAGTCCCAGCGACACTCGGCTCAGGGAAGGAAGCTCTGTCAAAACTCTTTTCCTGCGCATGCCCAAGTGTCAGCTTGCATAAGAACATTCACCAAATGCTACTTTACGAGGAGAGGGGGGAGTCTGTGCAACATCAGTGGAAATACCAGGGTGAAGAGTTTCAACCAGATCCTTCTGTTAGAAAAGGGCATTCTTTGCACAAGTATTAAGTATTTATGGGCCACCGCGTAAACCAGCTGCAGACCGTTGTTCGCCAGACCAGCAGTGGTTATCGAAGCCTGAAGGCATGCTGGCAGCCCAGAGACTGGCTGCTCTGGGGAAAAAAAAGTCAGGAAAGCTTCTTCTCAAGGGACGGTTGGGAAACAGAATGCAAGGCTTCTGGCGTTTAAGTATGTAACAGTAAAATGTGGAACATATTACAAAAACACGTCAAAAGGAATCAGTAGTGCATTTCCATGAACAAAAGGTGTTTCAGATGAACAACGCTCCCGCTCTATGTACAGTGCCAGTGTGCTTGCAACTTGCCATATCAAGGGGCACGCAATTATAGCCATGGTTAAATGACCTATTTGTATTGTAATCCCCTTCTAAATAGAAAGAATTGACTTTTTAACTTCTCTAGAGATTTTTTCCCCTCCAAAAAACACTTCCATAAACATGTCCAAATTTAACTCCAAGTAAAATAAACATCAGTTTTCACATTCAGCTGTGAAGATAAGCTTCTCTTCATTGAATCTTTGGAGTTTTAAGGCATCTTCTAGCTTGGAAAAACAATTTAATAAGTTTGCAATCTTATAAACTTTAACAGCACTTCATAAGTAGTAATAAAGATTTCACTAAAAAGGGAACAAGGCAATATTTAATTTCAAGTACATCTTGTGCTATCTAGTGAGCTACATCAGGAATCATTGAGCAGGCTCTGCAGTAGTAATCTTACTTTTTTTTCATCTTCCAGAACTCTTCTACAGGCATATGAGCTGTTTCACTCAATCCTGTTCTTTGGGGGACACTTTGTCAGGAAAAAAAGGTAGTTCTAGCCTAGGTAATTATTAGCAAGTTTAAGGAGAAAAAAAAGTAATTTTATGACATGAAATCTCCAAAGAAGCCAGAAACCAAGGATTACAAATAAATATCTTGCTATAAATAATAAAGGTCTTGCTTGTTCTGTAGAATTATAACTGATCGTCCAGCTTATCAGTAGCACTAGTTACACGGTTAAGGAAGGAACAACATCAGTAGAAGAACAAGTTATTCTCAAACACAACCGTTTTAGCCACAAATGACTCTGTAACATAAACTAATCACAACTGATTCAAGTTCAGGACTGCTGAGAGCTTCCTCCACAGTGCTGCTACAGATTGTTTCAGTTTTGTGGTTAGCTGAATACTTCTCCGTAGCTCTCGGAAGCAGTGTGCTCCAACCGCCTTCTGCAGACATTCAACACAAGCTGAGACAACAGCATTAGCTATTCACATCTACACTGCTTAAACTATCTTCATAATTACAAGAGCTGATTATGTCTGTGCTAGAGAGGAGTTCATTTGTACCCCTCTATATTATCTGGACAAATACTGCATGTGTATCTTGAGTAAAAACTATCTGAACTTTTTCTACAGATCAGTACTAGTGCACAGCAGCACTCTGTGCCCTATTAATTCCTCCAGCCATCAAACTCAAGTCTGCAGATGATTTTCAAGTATCTCTAATGCAGTTTTGAGGAGAGCATTCACCTGCAATTCCAAAGCGGTTAAGACTTCTTTCCACTGATAATTTGCTTTTGGTTTCCTGAGCCAATAGACATTGACCACAGAGTAAGCTAGCACTTCCCAAATTCTCAGTATCAATAACGAAACTGAGGAGCTTACAAGGTCCATACAAGAAATAGCTGCATATACCAGTGTTTTGGCCAAGTACTTCCTACAACAGTAACAGTGAACAGCATTTACCAGAAAGGTTTCTACAAGTCACTTTCTCCACTGGTGTTCCTGCACAGTGCATACAAATCTGACAATTCTCTTGGCTGAAAGAATTATTGAACTACATGTGCTCAAAAAAAAAAAAAACAAAACAAAAAAACCCCCACCAAACCCCCCC
>Ga0065711_1044312_pt1 | contig 14177 bp, 7 predicted proteins | sample Hoacrofraction12_FD_59098 | JGI IMG/M metagenome (GOLD analysis project Ga0065711, IMG submission 59098) | Hoatzin crop microbial communities from Cojedes, Venezuela - Epithelial fraction 12 v2 (version 2) | ecosystem: Host-associated > Birds > Digestive system > Esophagus > Crop | place...
GCCTACTGTAGGTGACCCTGCTTCGGCAGGGGGGTTGGACTAGATGACCCACAGAGGTCCCTTCCAACCCCTACTATTCTGTGATTCTGTGATTCTGTGATTCTGTAATGCAAATGTAAGAGCATGCTTCTTGCATTTTCTCACTGAGGGTGCCAGTTAGATGAAAATAGAGTCTAACTACATTTTATTCCAAGAGGTTCCAGAAAATCCCAGCCTAAAAAAATGTATTTTAAGCTATTTTCTCCCACATTTTTTCTAACTTTATTGTAGAAGTTGTTGAAGTATCTGACTAGTGGTTATTTCCAATGTTTTGAAATAAAAGTGTGAAGAGAACTGCCAAATATCTCCAGCGTGGAATATTTGTAACGCTTTTTGTGGACTGCAAAGCAACAAACCGGTAACTTAAACAAAACTGGGTAAAATACGTTAACACATTAAAAATATAATAATAACTTTCAAAAAAGAGCTTATGATGAGATTGGTGAAGGGCACTTGTTGTTATCATGATACCGAGTTTTTCTGAAGCACTGTTCCTGATACAGGTTAAGACAAGATTCTTAAGCAAAACCAGAAAATGAACTAAAAATAACTGCTTCTTTTGAACTTCAGATGTACTTTGCTTGGCATTTGTAATATTTAGGTGCTTAAGGATTTATCCTGGAATTAAGGAGAATAAGGTGCAAATTCCTGGCCCATATGACTATATTCATATCAAGAAATCAAATGTGTTCATGACAGTTCTCTGTCTCTGGGGGTAGTTCTCACCTCTTAGCATTACAGCCTGGGCTGTGCTGACTTGGGAAAATTTTGCTGAAGGCCATTCCAAAACTGCAAGTGTTCACAAACGACTTCCAGTGGTCAGGGGTATTCCGTTTACAAGTATAGGTGCAAACAGATCATTTTTCAGCTGGTGTGATGCAGGTGCCCGATCCAGCTAGAAGAGATCTTTCTGCAACAATTTGTTGAGCATGCTGAGAATGACTTTGGATGGAGCTAAACAGATAAGTGAAATAATCTGAGAACTGAGATCTTGGGGTATTTTGTATGTACCTGCTAGCAGAAATGCAAACATTTGCAGGGCTAAGGAGAGGCCAGGCTGACATTAATAATAATTAGAGTGGAAGGAAGTTCCTAAAGAGACATTGTGATTTTATTGTGATTTCAAAACGTGCATGCTCAAATTAGGAATTTGGATATCATATTTCATTTGTGTATATTTTATTTCACATTTTCCTGGTTTACCCAGGCTGAGAGGCCTTCTGAGTACCTTCGAAGCTGTTGCCTGAAAAAGAGATAAAGCTGTTCCAGATTCTCTGCCAGCAGAGAAGTTGTAGGAAGCATTGTGCTGAGGCAGTGCTTATTAGTTGCAAACTGGACACTGTTGTATAAATAATGTTTCCAGTTATTAAAATATGAAGAAAAGTACATCATTGTATTGGTAACTGCTGTTTTAATAAATTGTTGATATAGATTCTTATTAAACAAATTGCTCTTCATAAATATTTAACTCTGTTTTCATCTAGAAATTTTTTTTGCCATTTTTTATTTGAAGGCAGAAATTGACTGCCAGTTGTCCTTTACTACAGATTTCCTGCTGGTTCTTTGTCTGTTTTTGAATGTCAATGAATAGGAGTTCCAGTTATTCATTAATATTCAAGCAGTGAAAATCTACTTGTTATCCCTTTGATTAATCCGGCCTGTTGTATAGCATCAATGACAAAACATTCCAGAGGGTACTGAATTACTGAGTGACTGCAGGAAACCATGAGGGATAGTAAACTAAACTTAGTCTTTTTAACTAACAATATTCTAAAATGAATGCAGAAGATAGAATTTCTCAATAAACTGCAGAGTGGAAGACTTTCTTTGGAGTTTGTGACGCATACTCTTGTTACATGCTTTCTCTACAAAAAAAATAACATTAAAAATAAAGAAAACAATGTATCTTTTCTTTTCCTGTGAAAAAATACCAGGCTCTGATGAAACAGGTTTGAAAAAAGCTAATGTTCAGAAGTTTCACTCACAAGCTTTAGCGTTTAGTTATTGACTTCTCATGCATATTAAAAAAAAGTTTTATTTCAAGAATTCATATTTAGGATAACAAAAGCCTTAAGTAGTAGTGGGATAGGTTCACTTAGGTTCGTCTCTCTATATGAAAGCTTTCCGTAGGCAGCACCCATGGGGAAGGTTCACTCTTGTCCTTTGGTAGTAGCAGGTGTACAGGAGTGAGCTTCCTAAGACCAAATGCAAGTTTCACCCCAGAAAGGTGACTGGAGGGTGTAAAACCTATTAATTTTTGAAGAAGGATGTTGACGTTCTAGGCACAGAAACAGACGCAAGAAAATCCCTGAAAATGAATTGTCCTTTCCAGTCAACATTTGAGCAGATATGATTTGTATGGATAGTCAGGTCCTTTACCATGCCTGAATTATGCCTCCTTCTTCCATAAACAAATAAACATACACAGTGGAAAATGGAGCATGGAAAATTTGTTTGTGAACACATCTGTTCTTTTTCAATGCATCTGCTTAAGATTTTTTCTCTGAGCAAAAATGTACATGACTTTCAGTAAATGTAGAGTGATGTAACAAAGAAATATAATAGGCTGGTGTGTAATAGCTTTCCACAGTCATACCAGAAGTAAGGTAATTATTAGATTCCCAGAGTTCATTTTGGTTTAAAATCATACTTCTGCCTCAATAAGCATTGAATAATGTGCCCCAAAAGCCCAAGTCTAAATCTAATTCTACCTTGATTTTTTAAAAGCTTATTTTTGTGTAGGTGCAGAGTTTAAGAGAAACCCTGGACTACTGTGACTTTTGCTTGAATGAAGGCTACCCTGCTATGTGTGCTGAAGGAGAATTAGAGAAAAGTGGTATTAATAAATTATGAAGCAGTTAAAACTGCAGGCAAGAGGAACAACAGAGTTCAAAAGCAGCAAGACAAAGCCTATGCGTTTTACATCTGTACTACTCTGAATATGAAATAGGTGTGTAGTGCCTGGAATGCACACCTATGAAAGTGAACATTGCTGATTAGCTGTGATCATTGCCAGTGCATTTGCAAACATTTCAGGCAGAGGCAGAAAGATGAGCACTCTTAGCCCTTAATGAATTCAAAGGGCACTAAAGACAGAATTTTTGAAAGACTTGTCTCATGGAACTAGTTCTAGCATAGGCAAGTTTAGTGATATGCTCACAGTATCCCTACCCTTTTAAGTTTTAAAGTAACAGCTGGAAAAAAAAATTGAGCAACACAAAAGGGACATTTCTGAAGTTCAAAGTATGTTTGGATCTATTTCTGGAAAGAACAGATTCCAAAACAATGTTTCAAATTGGATCTAACTCTAACGTATCCACGTCTTAGCCTGTAACTCCATATATTTGCTGACTAAAAAGTGAGAAAATTAAAACTATTTTAAATATTCCACCTAGGCAATAACAGTATATATTCTGACATAGTATTGAGCACTTGAGTAGTGAATCAAACAGACACCTATACATGGAAATACTACAGGGGACAAACATAAGCTGTTCCACAAGAATTTATATGGTATAGGTGCATTACTCCATGGGCAGATATGTTATGTGGCGAAGAGAAAACACTAGAGAGGGATCAAGCAGTATGGAGCCATGTTCTTCTGTGTTAATCTCTTCTCTGTTTCTGTCAAGAAAGAAACTAAGAGACGGTGGCTGTGCCAGATTACTGATTTCTGCCAGAGAATATTTAACAGAATAAACAGATCTTTTGGTGTAAACCAGAAAAAAGCAGGCAGGCTTTACAATTTTCCTGTTCTTGTGGTCACACATCTGGTTGCCATGTTGCCTTTAACTGCTGTGAAAAGCAGAACAGCATACCTGAAAGAGCCCTTCAACTGCACCAGTCCTCTGCACCAGCTGAAATATAAAGCTGAGCTTGACGCATACAATTATTTTTCGTCTTTCAGTCCCCTTGCATGTGGCTTTTGAACAGGAGTCAATATGTTTTAGAGATCCAGAGGGGAACAAAGGAAGTCAGTTGGGGGCCTTCATTTAATGTTAATGGCAGCACTTAGCCACTACTAAAATGATAAAATCACTTCAAATAGGTGTATTGGGTTTACATGCTTTTTCCACTAGGTGATGATAGAATGCTCAGCTGTGTGAATTATCTACATGATGTCAACTGTAAGACTGTAGTAAGTAATAACTAATGTAAATATAGTAAGTAAACAAGTAATACAGCATACAATTAAATAATGATCAAAGCAAACGTAAAGAAGATTTTTACTTTGTTTTAAGCATTAGTACACAATTAATGCGCGAATCTCCCTGTCTTGGGTTATCAGCAGAGTTCTGTCATGGTGAGGCAGAAGCCAGAGGCAGGGACAGAGGCCGCATTATAGAACCAACATGATGTATCACAAAGGGAGACTGGATTCCGGTCCACTTTAGGAAAGTAAAAAAATTACAGCTTTTGTGCTGAGGTTTACAAGTCTTTTCAGAGAAGCTCATATATATGTCTTTTGCTGTAGGAATTAAAATTGAGATGAATTTACAAAGGATTCCTTTCGAAGTATTCTGTCATCCTGGAAGGGTTATCAGCCCTTGATTCCTCTTCCCTCTTCCCCACATCAAATTTCAAACAATTCAGTTGTTGTCTGAACAGTAACAGAATTAAATTTAGGGAATAAGAGGCGTAAAATTTTGTCACCTTAATGATACTAATAAAATCCTAGATTCCCCTAGCATTTTAACCAGATCTATCTAGAAGTGTCTTTTTGTATGTACTTTCCTGTACAGGACACTTTTGCATTTTATCAGCTTTTTCCTTGTTAGGTTTAGAGTAACTTAATTGCTTTGTTAAAAGGATATTTTACATTTTAACATTATATTAATTTAAATGGTTTATGGAGATTCAGTAACTATTTATGAAGCAGTTGGTATGGGTCTCTGGGCAGCAGGAATCTGCTTTAATCTGCAGATTAAATCTGTTATACATTTTCTAAAGATTCATCAGAAACAGTTTATAATTTGTGGCTGATGACACGAGGTCAACACTGTAACTACAGCAGTTTAGAAAAAAATTGAGTGAAGCCCTTTTCTGCAGAACAGTGCAATTCTGTCAAGATAAAACACTTCATAAAACTGATTTTTAATTTATCAGTATGTCCTTTGAAGGCAGGAGGAATAAGAGAAAGAAAGAAGTCCTGAAAATGTTGAAATACACTATTTTATAAATGCATTAGTAGTTCCTTTTGAAATTATCTATCGTTGCATATATTCCTTTTCCATTATCTATTATAATAGAAAGTGCAGTCAAAATGGAGAAGGAATGCTTAGATGTAAAAATATATTTTTCGTAGATACTAATTTTGTGAAGAGTGAGATTACTTTTAAAAAAATCCACCACATTTAAAAATCTGGAAATCCACTATGAATTGATTTCCTGCAGTCCCCTCTTAGCTCTAACTCGTATCTATAGTTGTATCTATGTTATGAAAGTACATTTGGATTATAGAAATTCTGATTTTACGTATATTTATTTTTAAGATTGAACCTCTATTACAACAAGAATAAAAACTGCCATTATGGAATATTAAGGAATGAAAGACCCTGATATCCATCACCTTCTACAAAATATGTTTTAACTTTGAAACACCACAAGACCTTGTATATATTCTGTTTCTGCTTTCTGCCAGATGAGTTAGTAGACTGATCCTCAAATTCTCCCTTGTTAAATGTGAAAGCACATTCTAAAACATTTTCAGTGCTACAGAATTATTTTTTAAAAAATAAATGTAAACATCTATATGCAACTTCCCTCAAAATGCAGTGGGTTCTGTTTTTGCTACCAGACGGGTGCACCTACACTGGCTTTTTAGTTTGGACTGCAGAGTGTTTTCAGTCAATTCTCCCAAATGTTTCCACTCTCACATTTGGTTTTCTTCATGGAGGGACATCAGAGACCACAAATTGGATTATTTTCAGATGAAATTAAGCTAGAAAATATATGCCTAGAGTACATTTCATGCAACAACCAATGGACATTCAGTCCTTGGGACTAGGGTAGAAAGAGTCAAAAGCACCTCCACTGGAATGTGTGTATTGTGGATGTTGATTACTCAGCATCAACTCCATTGATTCACATATCTGCTCCTACTCCTAACTGCTGCTATGTTACTTGTCAACGTAGATCTACTTATAGGCACCATGACACTGAATTCCTTTCATAAATAAGTCAGTTCCATGCCATTTTAGAAGTACTATAGCTGGGATTTAAATTTTTCCTGAACTATTTTTGTTCCTCTTCCACAATATTTCTGCTCTGATTGTTAGAAAAATTTCTTCCCCCATTTTCATGGCTGGGTGCCGTCATGATCAGTTGATTTCCATTTGTTGATGTACTAATATAGCTTACAAAGGTCTTCTGTTTCCCTGAGAAATAATCTTTAACATACAGATGAAGACAGCCATGTTCTCTTTCAGTCACCTTTTCATTAGACTACACCAGACAAGCTGTTCTGTACATTTATATATATTTTCTTTTAAATTGAAGCAAAGATTGGTAGGATCTGAACCGTTATTGCATTTTAAAATATTTCATTAAATAAACCATTATGTCTTCCACTATAACTCTGTAATCATGACAACACACAGATGGAAAATACCTTTCATTTGCTTGTTCTTTATTACCATGGTTATAGTTTTAATCACCCCTCTATCTTACTGCAGTGCTTCATCAGAATTTGTTAAAATTTTCAGAATAATTAGTCTTTAAAGCCAAGTGAAAAATAATTTTGTATTTTAAGACTTAAGCCTTTATAAGAGAAAATATACTTTTAAATACAATTAGGAAGCTAAGATCTATGATTTATCTTATAACTGGTATAACCTGGGGAGGGATGGACAACTTCAAGGTTAAGAGTATATTGAGATCTAATCCTAAGAAACACGAGGAAAAAAGACTCCTTGAACTTGCTTGCATTTCATAGTGGTTGTTTGCAGAATGTACTTTCCCTGTCTCTTAAAATATTCAAGATTTTTGAGAAATATTAAAACAAAACTTCAAACTGTTCTTAAACAGGGACTGGTAGATTAAGCAATCTTATTGAAGAAGGAAAAAAAGACTTCTTGTTCTTCTAAACCCCTTTTTAATTCATACAAATGCTTTGTTTTCGTGCTGTGAATGCTGTTGCTAAATACTGTGTTTGACTTTCTCACTTTAAGAAAATCCTGAGGCCATTTCAGAGTCTCCAAAGCACTGGAAAGTCTTTTGAATTTTGTGAACAGGAGTTTGAGTCTCTTATTATCACAGCATAAACTGATTATTTACATGTTTTATTCTGATATTCAGATTAGTATGGGACAGACTGAACTTAAAAATTTTCTTCTTTCACTTCAAAAGAATACAAAGCCCAGAGACACCAGACGTGTCTCTGGTAAGGGCCTTGGGAATGTGGAGCTCTGCCCCTGTGTTTGCCCAGAACTGTCTCTGTGACACAACTAAGTAGTTTAACACTTGCCTCATGCTATTCATGACTGGATTTTCATCATTTCCCACTTTGCTTTCCTGCAGAGCACACAGCCCACAGCTACAACTGGGAGCTCCTCAAAAGATACAGAATGTTGTTTTTTTCTTGATCACAACATTCAGGTTGCTGACTCGGGAGAGGGGAGTGTTAGCTCTGGTCCCCCTTCCAAAGGAAGTAACATACTTTCCCACTACAAACAAAATAAGAGTTCTTTAGAGCAGGTTTGGAATGCTTGTCTCCCAATTGCTAGGTCAATACCCATGTCACTGAGCTATATGTATGCTCTCTCCTGCTTGCTCTCCTTCAGACTCAAGGAATGCTGGATTCATTGCCTTGCAGTGATAATTTATTTGGTAAAGATACCGTTCCTGTTTCAGAATAGCCTATAACTTCAAGGAGAAAGCAGAAGTATTATTCTAGAAAAAAAGATAGATTCACTTACTTTATTCCCTGTGATCTAAGTGCAGAATGCTAATAAAGTAACACTAAACATGCTGTTTCTACAACACTCCAATGTCTTAGAAGACTTCAGTCATGGTATTCGAATGATTTGAAGGGCTAGTATTGATGACGTTGGCAAGAGTATGGCAATGAGAAAAAAGACAAGGTGTACCTGATTCTACACTGCTATGAAAATGACCTGCATTTATCCACCAGATGTATATTCCAGCAAGGCATAAGAAGGGAGCCAAATTATTTTATTTGAATGTGTCAGGAATGCTTAATGTTCTAGCCTATGCATCATAACCTAACCTGCTTTGAGAGTGGCTGTATGCAACTCTGCTTCCTGTCCTTCCTAACCCTTTCACATGTGGCAACATCTAAGTGTACAGTGGGCCTTGACAGCATTTGTATATTCAGGGGTTCAGTGAAGGAAAAATATTTTGCTATTCTGTTTTACCATCTCTGTTCCACTTACAGCATGGCCCTGCTGCCAAACAGCCTGACAATAACATGTACAGTTTAAATTAATGTCAAAAGGAATCTCTTTATTGGTAAACAGTTGTGATGTTTTTTCTTTAGATTTTTTAAATAAAGAAATGAATCTATGCATCTCACATAGAACTTTGCCCATCATAATCCTGTTCAACTCTACTCATTTTGATATTAAAAACCCCTCCCCAAATCAATAAGCTTATTAACTGCACCTATGTTAAAGCAGATTCACACACGTGGGAGGGAATAGGCCTCCAGCTATGGCATTTATATGCCACTGCCAGAAGTTACCCTCCATCTGTCCTCTCAAACGCTGCAGAAGGAGCCTAGACCACAGCAAAGAGGATGCGAAGATTTTGGAGTAAATTTTACCTGTGCAGACAATTGAAGGAAGCAGCCTCCTACTGCTGGAGCTGACAGCCGTGCCTCCACTTGAATTACCAGTTCTGGATAAACTCTGAAAGAGATTTGTGGCCTCAGATGACTTTTCTGGTACCCTGAAAGATTACTGCGGTCCCACACCAGGTAAGAGTCTGAAGTGGAAAAGGCTGTTTTAAAGCTGTCCTTTCTACTTTACTTAGGGTTTGCAATCAGAAGAAGTTACAACTACTTTTTAAAATGGGAAACTTGAAGTCTTTCACAGGATGCACATGGGAAAGTCTTAAGCATTACGGCTAGTGGTAAAAGCCTTCTCAGCATCTGTTTAGCGCTCATTTTCTCAGACATTTGTCTATCTGCTTTCAACAGCTAGCTCATCATAGTGAACCACAGTTTGATCTGCATTGCCTGGATTTGTTATGCTCTTTTGTGCATTAAATGAATATAGGCTACAACCCTTTACCCCAGAGTACATCTTGAGTAGTTTACTTAATGTGATTTGCTTCTCATACGCACTCTTATGTTTGTTTGTAGCCTTTCACTTCCACATTTAAAAATTATCACAGCCTGAACTAGGAGAGCTGAAAACCACATGATTATTCTGTTTCAAATGCAGAGCCATCAGGGTCCTCTCCTGCAGAGGGCTGATAAGTGCTTTAAATTTTTCAAATATGGTAGAAATTGTGGCCTTTCGCCTTTAGCCTTGATTAGGGTTGGGATTTAACACATGCTGCCTCCGTATTTTCTGTGATTAGAATGTCCTTGGGCAAGTGCATCCAGCATTTGCTAGGCGGGTCAGTGATCAGTCTTCCACAGGGAAAAGAACAAAACCAGGAAATATTCATAATCATTGTGATCAGACATTTAAGAGTACTCTTGAGATATCTGCTGGTTGTGGGCATTTATTCTATGGTCTTACTATTATTATTTTACAATTCGCTCTTCAAGTCAATCATTACCATATGCTTTGGTTATTTTAAGGCATTAGTATTTCCTGCCTTTGTATACACAAGCCAGAGTTTAATTTTCACTGTATTTGGCTGTAGAAATATTTTGTTCTTTCAAGCAATGTTCTCGGAGCTAAGAAAATATTCTCTATTTAAAAATAAATAAATCAGGCCAAAACATGATCTTGAACTTAATAAAAACGGCTATATTTTAACAGAATAAGACACTTTTCTGCAAGATTTTAATTGCATTTTCTGCATTGCAGTGAAGTAAATTTATATGGGTATGTTGCTATATAAACATTTACAATACACCATTCCAAGTTATAAAAGAGTGGTCACTTCATTTTCCTACCTTTTCTTCTCCTAAGCTGTGTTTAAAGATCTTAAAATGATATTCTCAACCTGCAGGCTCATGTGCGTAGCTGAACACTGAGGAGTGAATTTTACCTTTCTACAGCGAGCCAATGTAATTCCTGTGCAACACAAATCCTACTTAAACTTGACTTTAGAAAGCTTAACTTTTCACAGAATCACAGAATAGTTGAGGCTGGAAGGAACCTCTAAAGACTATCTAATCCAACCCCCTTCTACAGAATGGGGTTAACTAAAGCAGGTTGGTTAGGTTGAATTTTAAATATCTCTATGGATGGAGACTCCAAAAACTGTCTGTGCAATCTATTTCAGTATTCAGCCACCCTCACAATAAATAAGTGTTTTCTTACATTTTAACAGAATTTGCTGTATTTCGGTTTGTGCCCATTGCCTCTTGTTCTTGCACTGGATACCACTGAGAAGAGTCTGGCTCCATCTCCTTTACTCCCTGCTGTGGTGGGTTGGCTTTGGCTGGCTGACAGGTGCCCACCAAGCCACTCCATCAGTGCCCCGGCTCAACAGGACAGGGGAAGAAAATAAGATGAATAAACTCATGGGTTGAGATGAGGACAGGGAGATCACTCAGCAGTTACCATCACAGGCAAAACAGACTTGGGAAAATTAATTTCATTTATTACCAAGCAAATCAGAGTAGGATAATGAGGAATAAGAACAAATCTAAAAACAGCTTCCCTCACCACTCTTCCTGGACTCATCTTCACTCTCAACTTCTGTACTTGCTTCGAGCAATGTGTTGCAGTAAGTCCTAACACTTCACCTCTGCCGCTTCTTCCTCCTCACTCTCTTCCCTAGTTCCAGTGTGGGATCCCTTACACAGGATACAGTTCTTCATGAGCTTTTCTAATGCGAGACCTTCCCATGGGCTATAGTTCTTCACAAACTACTCCAACGTGGGTCTTTTCCACAGGGTGCAGTCCTTCAGGAAAGGACTGCTCCAGAGGGAGTCCCACACAGAGTCACAGCTCTTGCCAAAAAACCTGCTGGGGCACGGACTTCTCTCCACAGGCCACAGTTCCTGTCAGGAGCCTGCTCCAGCAGGGCTTTCCAGTGGTTCACAGCTTCCTTCAAGGTATATCCGCTTGCTCTGGTGTGGGGTCCTCCATGGTCTGCAGGAAGGTTATCTGCTCCACAGTGGACCTCCATGAGCTGGAGGGGGACAACCTGTGTAACCACGGTCTTCTCCACAGGCTGCAGGAGAATCTCTGCTCAGGTGCCTGGAGTACCTCGCCCCTCTCCTTTGCTGACCTTGGTGTCTGCATAGTCGTTTCCATCACATATCCCCCCTACTCTTCTGAACTCTTGTTGCACAGCATTTTTTTGCCTTTTCCTAAATAAGTTATCACAGAGGTGTTACCAACGTCACTGCTAGGCTCAGCTTTGGCCACTGGTGGGTCCGTCTTGGAGCTGGATGGAACTGACTCTGTCCAACATGGGGCAGCTTCTGGCATCTTCTCACAGAAACCACCTCTGCAGGCCTGCTGCTACCAACACTTTGCCACACAAACCAAATGCACCTGCATCATGTATGAATATAAACATTGACAAAATCCTCATTGAGGCTGATCAACCCCAGCTCTCTCAGCCTCACTTTGTATGTCAGACTCTCCAATTGTTTAATCATCTTCATGGCCCTTTGCTGGATTTGCCCCAGTATGTCCCTGTCTCTCTTGGACTGGGAACCCCAGTACTGGATGCAGCACTGCAGGTGTGCCTCACCAGCGCTGAGCAAAGGAGAAGGACCCCCTCCCTTGTCTTTCTGTTTATGCATTTCCTGATACAGCCCAGGCCTGCTTAGCTGCAAAGGCATATTGGTGGCTCATGCTCAACTTGGTGTCCACCAGGACCCCCAGATCCTTCTCTGCCAAGCTTCTTTCAAGCCTTCAACCCATATATGGGTGCATGAGGTTGTTCCTTCCCAGGTGCAGAATACTGTGATTCCCTTTGCAAAACTTCTTGAGATCCTGGTCAACCCATTTCTGCAGTCTGTAAAGGTTTTTTTGAATGACAGCAAAAATAATTGATGTACCAGCCACTCCTCCCAGTTTTGTCTTATCTGCAAACTTGCTGAGGGTGCACTCCGTCCCATCATCCAGGTCATTAATGAAAATATTAAATAGTACTGGCCCCTGTATTGACCTCTAGAGTTACACCTTCTTTTATCCTTAACATGTTTGGAAATTAGTTCCAGGACGATTTTCTTCACCACCTTCCCAGGGTTCAAGATTAGGCAGACCAATGTGTAGTCCTTCTAGGTAGAAGTGACATCTGCCTTCTTTCAGCCCTCAGCAACTTCCTTTGATCACCATGACCCTTCAAAGGTAATAGAGAGAGTCCTCACGGTGACATAAGCCAGCTCACCCAGCAGATGAGAGTGCATCCCATCAGGTCCCATGGACTTGTGTATGTCCAGTTTGTTTACATGTTCCCTAATCAGATCCTTCTCTACTGAGAACAAGTCTTCCTTGCTTCAGAATCCCCCACTGGTGTCAGGTACCTGGCACTACTGAGGCCACATCTTACCAGTAAGGACCAAGATGGAGAATGCATTGAGTATCTTCTTCATGGTCTTTGTCACCAGGTCCCCTGTCCAGTTCAGCAGCAGACCCACATTTCCCATCATCTTCCTTTTGCTGCTAATATACCTGTACAAGTACTTCTTGTTGCCCTTCACATCCCTCACCAGATTAAATTCTAAAGGGATTTGGCTTTCCTAACATCAGGATGGACCCCCCTTTAGCTCTATTGTTGATTACAAGGCCTGTCTTGTCCACACCCCCCAGCACTCTTCACTTTCCAACCTGGGCCACCTCTTCCTCGCTTGACTGGGGGTAGACATCTCCTTTCTTCACAGTTTCTAGTTAAAAAAATTCCATGGTCCTCATATTGGCCATGCTAACCTTTGGATCCATGTGACTCTGTCTTGGATTTAACAGTCATAATACTAATTCATTTCAACTTGAAGCATCAGGCAAGTGTGTATTTTTTTCTGATTAAAGCTTTGAAGGCCATTGTCTGACTGATTTGGTCTTCAAAACTTTGAAGACTATAGTCTGATTAAAATTTAAAGACCACTGAATTATGATGTCTTTTTTCTATTCAAAAAAAGTACTATCCAGAATTTATTTAGCAAGATGAAAAATTTAATACATTAAAAACTTTGTAAAGGAAAAGTTAAAAAATATCCATCTTTCTTGAAACATTAAATTGAAGCCTGTCCTCAGTCCTTTTTCTGATCTGTGAAGTCATGAGCCATCCAGTAGAGAGGATGATCTTCTGATTACATTGGAACTGTTTTCTTCACCGTTATAAATAATAGTTCAGAATATTTCTGGGAGCACTGTTCATAAAGACTTTGTGTTTTCATGAAGTTCAAAATCTTCCCTGTTTATCCTGCTCTCCAGCCTGGATTTCTGAAGTGGGTTTTGAACCAGAGGCATTCAGTTTTTCAGTAGTCTGCTAATAGACACTCCTCTTTATTCCTGAAGCATTTTTTCTTCCATGGACAGATTGCAGTTGGTTCTCTACCCTGTAATGAATTTCAGTTTGTTCTTCATGAACTAATCCTTAGAGTTTTTCTTCTGTTCAGATGTCCTAAGTGTTAAAACTAGATTTAGTGAAGGTGAATAATATAGCCATTGAAACCCAGTAATTCAGCCTGATACAAATCTTTTACAATCATACTACCTCACCAAATCATAACATGTTTTTAGATGCTTTCACCTTTGTGTGTATGTAAATTTTGGCTTCTTTGATCATGGGGAGGTGTACACAGCACCGGGCCTGCTGGCAACAAGAGGAACTCAGCTTTCACAAAGGGGAAAAAGAATTCTTGGCCACGAGCTGGCGGGGCTCATTGAGAGGGCTTTAAAGTAGGTTCGAAGAGGGAAGGGGATATTGCCCAGCTCACTAGGGATGAGCCTAGGCTTGGCGTGCCAAGGCCAGGGGTGAGATTGACAGCCCAGCTCAAGTGTGTTTACACCAATGCACGTAGCATGGGCAATAAACAG